>Ga0156013_131_pt1 | contig 30768 bp, 39 predicted proteins | sample RifCSPlowO2_02_FD_107667 | JGI IMG/M metagenome (GOLD analysis project Ga0156013, IMG submission 107667) | Rhodospirillales bacterium RIFCSPLOWO2_02_FULL_58_16 | reverse complement strand
CAACGACCCCCTCTAACTCCCCCTTAAACAAGGGGGAGGATTTTTCAGAGTCATTTTTTATGGCCGCTGGTATTAAAATGGCCGCTCCACCCATAGCTTTATCTAAGCCGCTCAAGTTTGCTGAATGGCTATTCAGAGGCGGCGACGGCGGTCTCCCCGGCGGCGATGCGCTCCCGATCAGCGGCGCCTTTGGCCCCCAAGTCCCTGTCCACCAATTCGATGATGGCCATAGGGGCGCAGTCGCCATGACGGTTTCCGGCCTTAAGCACCCTGGTATACCCGCCGTTGCGCTCCTTATAGCGCTCGGCCAACGCCCCGAACAGCTTGCCGACAAGCAGCTTGTCCTGAAGGTTAGACAGCGCCTGACGCTTGGCGTGCAGAGTGCCGCGTTTGCCGAGCGTGATCATCTTATCGGCAAACCGCCGCAATTCCCTGGCCTTGGGCAAAGTGGTTTCGATCTGCTCATGACTCAACAACGCCACCGCCATGTTGGAAAACATTGCCTTGCGGTGAGAGCTGGTGCGGTTCAGTTTGCGGCCGCTAAGGCGGTGGCGCATCGTATAATCTCCTAATTATCGCGCACGGGCATAATTATCCCGTACGACCGGTCATTCAACTTAAAAAGGGTCTTCCAGCTTCTTCGCCATATCCTCAATATTTTCAGGCGGCCAAGCGGGAATATCCATACCAAGGTGCAACGCCATATGAGTAAGCACCTCCTTGATCTCGTTCAAGGACTTACGTCCGAAGTTCGGCGTGCGCAGCATATCGGCCTCGGTTTTCCGGACAAGATCGCCGATATAGACGATATTGTCGTTCTTGAGGCAGTTGGCGGAGCGCACCGACAACTCCAACTCATCCACCTTGCGCAGCAGGTTTCTGTTGAAGGGAAGGTCTATCCTCTCCTCCATGTCCGCCGCCGCCTTCGGCTCGTCAAAATTAATAAATAACTGCAACTGATCCTGAAGAATCCTGGCCGCCAACGCAACGGCGTCCTCAGGCGTCACGGCGCCGTTAGTCGTCACATCAAGAGACAGCTTGTCATGGTCGGTAACCTGACCGACGCGGGTATTTTCAACCTTATAGGTGACCTTGCGCACCGGCGAGAACACCGCGTCAACGGGGATCAGTCCGATCGGCGATTCCTCGGCGCGGGTTTGGGTCGCCGGCACATATCCCTTGCCGTGCTCCACCGTCAACTCCATAGAAAGCTTCGCCTGCTTGTCCATAGTGCAGATAACAAGATCGGGGTCCATAATTTCGATATCGGGTCCGGTCTCAATCATGCTTGCCTTGACCTCGCCCGATCCGGACGCCTTAAGCGTCATGCGCCTCGGTCCCTCGCAATTCATGCGCAACCCCATCGACTTGATGTTGAGCACGATATCGGTGACGTCTTCACGAACTCCGGGTATGGACGAGAACTCGTGCAGCACGCCGTCAACCTGGACGGAAGTCACCGCCCCCCCTTGCAGGGATGACAGCAATATCCGCCTCAGCGCGTTGCCCAGGGTCAGACCGAAGCCCCGTTCCAGGGGTTCAGCCACGATAACGGCCCTGCGCGCAGCATCAACGCCGGGGACTATATCGAGCTTGCCGGGTTTAATGAGAGCCTGCCAATTTTTCTGGATCACGGCGACTTTCCTCACTTCAAACAAAAATTACGGCCCCAAGAACGAAGCCTTACAAATTACTTCCCGATCCCAACAAGGATCGAAAAAACTAAAACGGCGATCCCGTCGCCCTGTTTTGCCTAAACGCGACGACGCTTGCGCGGGCGGCAACCGTTATGAGGAATTGCCGTTACATCGCGGATGGCCTTGATCGTAAAGCCGACGGTCTGCAATGCGCGCAAAGCCGATTCCCTTCCCGACCCCGGCCCTTTTACCTCGACATCCAAAGTTTTCATGCCGTGTTCCATCGCCTTGCGCCCCGCTTCCTCGCCGGCGACCTGGGCGGCGTAGGGCGTGGACTTCCGCGACCCCTTGAACCCCTGAGACCCGGACGACGCCCAGGCAATGGTATTGCCCTGGGCATCGGTGATGGTGATCATGGTGTTATTAAAAGATGCGTTAACGTGAGCAACGCCGGAAACAATATTCTTGCGTTCGCGCTTGCGCGGACGTTGCGTGGTCGGTTTCGCCATGATCTGTTTTCTCCGGATTCTTTACTTGGTGGTTTTTTTCTTGCCGGCGATAGCCTTGGCCGGTCCCTTGCGGGTGCGCGCATTGGTATGAGTGCGCTGCCCCCTTACGGGTAAATTGCGACGATGGCGAACGCCGCGATAGCATCCCAAATCCATGAGCCGCTTGACGTTCATCGCCAGCTCGCGCCGAAGCTCGCCCTCAACCTGATAGTCACGATCAATGACGTCGCGGATGCGGGTCAGCTCATCATCGGTGAGGTCCATCACCCTGCGCCCGACCGTAATGCCTACCTCTTTGCAGATTTCACGGGCCTTGGTCCGACCGATTCCAAAAATATAAGTAAGTGAAATTGCAACCCGTTTGTTGGTCGGAATGTTCACACCCGCGATTCGCGCCAAAGTCGTTTCTCCTTAACCTCAAGTTTTTAAACGATAAAAAGACCGGAAGGGGTCAAAAGAGCGGCGATTATAAGCTCTTGCGCCCTCAAGTCAACATGGTCTCTTTATCCCAGAATCTCCCAAATTTTATTCGACGCATCTTCAATAGAATTACCGCCGGCGACCGTTCTTACCAGTCCCTTCTTTGCATAGTGACTGATGATCGGTTTGGTTTGCTCATGATAGGCCTTAAGGCGGGCAATCACCGTCTTGACGTTATCATCAGCGCGGCGGATAAATTCGGATGATCCGCATTTGTCACAGACATTTTCCACCTTGGTCGGCAGAAACTTTTCATTATAACCGGCGCCGCACTTTGCGCAGGTGAAACGCTTGGTGATGCGCTCGACCAAGGCGTCATCATCGGCCTCGATAACGATCACATGATCAAGTCCGAGGTTTTTATCGGCGAGCATTTCGTCCAGGGCTTCCGCCTGTGGAATGGTGCGCGGGAACCCGTCAAGAATAAAACCGTTCCCGCAATCATCCTTGCCGATGCGCCTTGATATCATGTCGATGATCATTTCATCAGGGGCCAGACCGCCGCCGTTTATCACGTCCTTGATCTTTGCTCCGAGCGCGCTGCCTGAATTCACCTCGACGCGCAGCATATCGCCGGTGGAAAGTTGAACGACGCCGAACTTTTCCTCAATTCTTTTAGCCTGAGTTCCCTTGCCGGCGCCGGGAGGTCCCAACAATATGAGATTTGTCACTTGCGGTCTCTCAGCCTGGACTTCTTGATCAGTCCCTCATATTGGTGGGCCAAAAGATGAGACTGCACCTGAGTCACCGTGTCCATGGTCACCGTAACGACGATCAGCAGACTGGTGCCGCCGAAATAGAACGGAACCGAATATTGGGAAATCAGTATCTCCGGCAATAAACAGACTACAGCCAGATAAGCGGCGCCGATCACCGTCAGGCGCGTCAAAATCCTGTCCAGATGCTCGGCGGTATTCTTTCCGGGCCGGATTCCGGGCACAAAGCCGCCGTGCTTTTTCAGATTCTCGGCCGTCTCATGGGGATTAAACACCACCGCCGTATAGAAAAAGGCGAAAAACACAATAAGACCGAGATAGATTGTCAAATAACCCGCCTGTCCGCGCCCCAAAAAGGCGGAGACCGTCGTCAGCCATTCCGGCCCCTGTCCGGCGGAAAAACCGATCACGGTAATCGGCAACAGCAGAATCGAGCTGGCGAAAATAGGCGGGATCACGCCCGATGTATTGATCTTGAGCGGAAGATGCGAACTCTCGCCGCCGGTCACTTTATTTCCCTGCTGACGCTTGGGATACTGCACGATGATGCGCCGCTGGGCGCGCTCGATAAAGATAATGAAAAAGATTACCCCTACCGACATCGCCAACAGGAAAATAATGAATATCGTCGACAGCGCCCCGGTGCGTCCCAACTCAAGGGTGCCGGCGATGGCGTGCGGCAGATTGGCGACAATTCCGGCGAAGATGATCAACGAAATGCCGTTGCCGACGCCACGGGCCGTGATCTGCTCGCCGAGCCACATCAGGAACATGGTTCCGCCGACCAGCGTCACCACCGTGGTGAAACGGAAAAACAAGCCGGGATCAATAACCGCCGAACCGGAACTGGAGGTCATGCCCTCAAGGCCGGCGGAGATTCCGTAAGCTTGCAGGGCGGTAATTATCACCGTTCCATAACGGGTGTACTGATTGATTTTCTTGCGTCCGCTTTCGCCTTCCTTTTTCAGCGCTTCCAGTTGCGGAGACACCGAAGTCATCAACTGCATGATAATAGAGGCCGAGATGTAGGGCATGATGTTAAGGGCGAAAATAGTCATCCGGCTTAACGCGCCGCCGGTGAACATGTCGAACATGCCGAAGATGCCGCCGGCGTTTTGCTTGAAAATATCCTTAAGGACAACCGGATCGATGCCGGGAAGCGGGATATAAGTGCCGAGACGATAAACAATAAGCGCGCAAAGCGTAAACCAGATACGCTTTTTCAGCTCGGTGGCCTTATTAAAGGCGCCAAAGTTCATATTACCGGCAAGTTGTTCGGCGGCGGAAGCCATGGGCGTTTTCCTGCCTTAGTCTTTATTAACCTTGATCCACGGCTCTGGCTTTAGCCTTAGCGGCCTTGGCTTTTGCTTTGGCGGCGTCGCCGGCGGTGGCGGCGAGGATATTAACCTTTCCGCCCGCTTTCTCGACGGCGGCAATGGCGGCCTTTGAAGCGCCATTAACGTCAAAGGTCAATTTGGCCTTGAGTTCACCCTTGGCCAGCAACTTTATGCCGTCATGGGAACCCTTGATCAAGCCAGCGGCGCGCAGAGTCTCGGCATTGACGACGGCGGAAGCCTTAAGCTTGCCGGCGTCAACGGCGACCTGCAAGCGGCCCAGATTGATCTCGGCCAAATCCTTGTCGTAAAGATTATTGAATCCGCGCTTGGGCAGCCGCCTGAAAAGCGGCATCTGTCCACCCTCGAATCCCAGCAGAGAAACGCCGCTGCGCGCCTTTTGTCCCTTATCGCCGCGACCGGCGGTTTTGCCGGTGCCCGAGCCGATGCCGCGCCCGACGCGCTTACGATTCCTGACGGCGCCGGGGTTATCACGAAGATCGTTTAGTTTCATGCCTTAGGTATCCCTCGCCCCGAAATTACGCCTGTTTTTCAACCCGGACCAGGTGACTGACCTTTTTGATCATGCCGCGCACTGACGGCGTGTCTTCCAACTCGCGGGTTCTGTTCATCTTGTTAAGTCCAAGACCGATCAGGGTTGCCCGCTGATCATTCTCGCGACCGATGGGGCTTCCGATCTGAGTGACCTTAACGATCCCCTTTTTCTGAGCAGTCATCGCTACTACTCCTTCGACGCGGATATTGCGCCGGTGCGGCGCGCCACGATTTCGCCCACCTTCTTTCCACGCCGGGCCGCCACGATACGCGGCGACATGGAACAGCTCAAGGCGTCGAAAGTCGCTTTGACCATGTTATGAGGGTTAGTCGAACCGAGAGATTTAGCAACCACATCCTGCACCCCCATCGTCTCGAAAACGGCGCGCATAGGACCGCCGGCGATGATGCCTGTGCCCGGCGCCGCGCTGCGCAACACCACCTTGCCTGCGCCATAGCTGCCCGTAACGTCATGGTGAATGGTGCGTCCATCGCGCAACGGAACGCGGATCATCGTGCGCTTGGCCTGATCGGTAGCCTTGCGGATGGCCTCGGGAACCTCACGCGCCTTGCCGGAGCCGTAGCCGACGCGCCCGTTGCCGTCCCCGGCGACGACCAGAGCGGCAAAGGAAAAACGACGCCCGCCCTTGACCACCTTGGCGACGCGGTTGATATGAACCAGCTTATCGGTAAATTCCGAATCCTCGCCGGATTCGGTTTGCGATCCACGGGACCTTCCCGAGGGCTTCTTTGTCGGTGTTTGAGACATATATAAAGAACTCCCTAGAAAGTCAGGCCGGCTTCACGGGCGGCATCGGCAAGCGCCTTGATTCGGCCATGATACCGGTAGCCGCCACGGTCGAAGATGACTTCTTTGACACCCTCGGCCAGCGCCCTCTCGGCGATCATCTTGCCGACTTTGTCGGCGGCGGAGATATTGCCGCCGGTATTGAGTTTATCGCGCATATCCTTCTCCATGGTAGAGGCCGACGCCACGGTCTTCCCCAGGATATCATTTATGATCTGCGCATAAATATGGTTGCCGGAGCGAAACACGGACAACCGTGGCTTCCCCGCCGCCCGTTTTTTGATCCGAAAACGGATGCGCCTCTTGCGACGCTCCGTGAGTTCATTTGAATTCGTCATGGCTTACTTCTTCTTACCTTCCTTGCGCAGGATAAATTCATCCTCGTACTTAACGCCCTTGCCCTTGTACGGCTCAGGAGGTCTGAAAGCGCGTATTTCGGACGATGTCTGGCCGACAAGCCGCTTATCGATACCGCTGACCTCGATGTGAGTCTGGTCCGGACATACAATAGTTACGCCATGCGGAATCGGATAGCGCACTTCGTGAGAATACCCCAACTGCAAAACCAGATCCTTGCCCTGAACCTGCGCCCGATAGCCGACGCCGGTGATCGCCAGTTTACGAACAAACCCTTCGCCGACGCCACGCACCATATTGTTGATAACGCTCCGTGCGGTTCCCCACATCATGCGGGCGCGTTTTGAATCTCCGCGCGGACTGATCGTGATAAGGTTCCCGGCGTGCTTGACCTCGACCTCGTCCATCAGCGTCATGCTGCGTTCGCCCAGCTTTCCCTTGGCGGTCACCGTCTGCCCGGAAACGGCGATGGAGACGTTGCCGGGGACTTCAACAGGATACTTTCCAATGCGCGACATCGATATTACCTCAACCCTCTCTAGAATACCCGGCAGAGTACTTCGCCGCCGACGTTGGCGTCACGCGCCTCGGCATCCGAAAGTACGCCGCGAGGCGTGGACAGGATAGAAATTCCCAGTCCGTTATAGACCTTGGAGAGGCCCTTGATTTTTGAATAAACACGCCGACCCGGCGTCGAAACCCGAGTGATCTCACGGATCACGGGGGCGCCGTCATGATACTTAAGCTCGATTTTGATCTCGCTCACCCCGGAACGAACATCATGCAGTGAGTAGCCGCGAATGAACCCCTCGCGCTTAAGAACATCAAGAACGCTGCTGCGCAACCTGGAAGCCGGCGAAGAAACGCTGCTCTTGCCGACCCTCTGCCCGTTGCGGATGCGGGTCAGCATATCGGATAAGGGATCTGTCATTGTCATGTTTTAATTCCCCCTTACCAGCTTGACTTGACCATGCCGGGAATCTGCCCGGAAGAAGCCAGATCACGAAGAGCAATGCGCGAAACCTGGAACTTGCGGTAATTCCCGCGCGGACGACCGCTCAACCGGCACCGCAGACGAATGCGCACCGGCGATGAGTCGCGCGGCAACGTCGCCAGTTTCATCCGAGCTTCAAAACGCTCCTCGGGAGACAGGGCCTGATCCTTGGACATGCCCTTCAGCCTCAACCGTTTGGCGGAGTACTTGGCGGCCAATCGAACCCTTTTCTTGTTTCTCTCGACGACGCTGGTCTTAGCCATTCTTCTTTTCTCCGTTATGTGATTCATCGCCGAAGGGAAAATCAAATCCCTTCAGCAACGCTCTCGCCTCTTCGTCATTGCGGGCGGTCGTGCAAACCACGATATTCATGCCGCGAACTTTATCGACCTTGTCATAATCGATCTCGGGAAAGATGATCTGTTCCTTAAGGCCCAATGCGTAGTTTCCGCATCCGTCAAAGCTCTTATCCGAAAGCCCGCGAAAATCACGGACCCTGGGCAGGGCGACATTAACCAGACGATCCAGGAACTCATACATCCTGGCGCGCCGCAACGTAACCTTGCAACCGACCAACATGCCGTCACGAAGCTTGAATACGGCAATCGACTTCTTGGCCTTGGTAATCACCGGCTTTTGGCCGCTGATCAAGGTCATGTCCTCGACCGCTCCCTGAATCTTCTTTTTATCCAGAGCCGCCTCGCCGACACCCATGTTGATGACGACCTTTTCCAACCTTGGAACCCGCATCGGGTTATCAAAGCCGAACTGTTTGATCAAAGCCGGTTTGACCGTTTTTTCGTAATGCGTTTGCAGGCGTGTCATTGACCTTTTACCTTCTTAAGCGTCCAACATTTCGCCGGATTTCTTGGCGTAGCGAACCTTGCGCCCGTCCTTGAGCGCCTTGTATCCGATGCGGGTCGGCTGATTAGACTTGGGATCAATATGAGCAATGTTCGAAATATGAATGGTCCCCTCTTTCTCAACAATGCCGCCGGCGCCTCCCTGGCGCGGCTTGGTGTGATGCTTGGCCATATTCACGCCCTGAACGATGGCGCGACACCGCTTGGGAAATATCTGCAGGATCTCGCCCGTCTTTCCCTTGTCCTTGCCGGTCCTGACAATAACCTTGTCGCCCTTCCTGACTTTTAATTTTGCCGACATCACAGCACCTCAGGCGCAAGAGAAATAATCTTCATATACTTTTTCGCGCGCAACTCGCGGGTCACCGGCCCGAAGATACGGGTGCCGATCGGCTCTCCCTGCTTGTCGAGAAGCACGGCGGCGTTCTTGTCGAAACGGATCACCGAGCCGTCGGGACGGCGGATATCCTTGGTCGTGCGCACCACTACCGCACGCGACATATCGCCCTTTTTGACGCGACCGCGAGGAATCGCCTCCTTGATGGCGACGACAATAATATCTCCCACCGAGGCATACTTGCGCTTGGAACCGCCAAGCACCTTGATGCACTGTACCCGGCGAGCGCCGGAATTGTCGGCAACCTCCAGATTTGTTTCCACCTGTATCATCGTCTACTTCCTTATCCGTTTACCGGCGGCGCTATCAGGCGACATCGGTTACGACCTCCCAGCGCTTGCGTTTGGAAAGAGGCCTACATTCGCGAATCTTGACCGTGTCGCCGGTCTTGGAAACGTTGTTCTCATCATGAGCGGCATATTTCTTGGACCGACGAACAACCTTCTTGTAAAGCGGATGCATGATTCGCCGCTCCACCTTCACAACGATGGTCTTGTCCATCTTGTCGCTGACCACGACCCCTTGCAGTACTCGCCTTGGCATAAATCCTGTGCTCCCTCTAGGACGCCGCCCGGGCTTTCGCCCGGCTGCGTTCTTTTTGAATGGTCTTGATGCGGGCTATGCCGCGCCTCACCCGGCGTACGCGCGAGGTGTTTTCAAGCTGGCCGCTACTCCTCTGGAAGCGCAGATTGAAGGCCTCCTTGCTGAGAGCCATCAGTTCTTCCCTGATTTCGTCGTCGCTCTTGGCGCGAACATCCACCGCTTTCATTTTCTAGAACTCCTCGCCCATGCGCGTTACAACGCGGGTCCGCACGGGCAGCTTGGCCGCCGCCAATTCAAAGCCGCGCTTGGCGACCTCGGCCGACACGCCGTCCACCTCAAACATGATGCGGCCAGGTTTGACGCGACACGCCCAGAACTCGACGGACCCTTTACCCTTGCCCTGACGCACCTCGGCCGGTTTCTTGGTTACCGGAACATCCGGGAAAATACGAATCCACACGCGGCCGACGCGCTTCATGTGACGGGTAAGCGCCCGTCTGGCGGCCTCAATCTGACGCGCGGTAACACGGTCGGGCGTCGTCGCCTTCAACCCGAAAGAGCCGAAATTAAGCACGGTTCCACCCTTGGCCTTTCCGTGGATGCGGCCTTTGTGCATCTTGCGAAACTTGGTGCGTTTGGGACTAAGCATATTAAATCTCTTTCCTGGACGACTTAGCGGGCCGGCTGCTGCTCAATAGCGATTTTTTCCACCGCCATCGGGTCATGATCTAAAATCTCGCCCTTGAAAATCCATACCTTGACCCCGCAGGCGCCGTAGGTCGTGTTGGCGGTGGAAACGCCGTAATCCATATTAGCCCTTAACGAATGAAGCGGCACCCGCCCCTCGCGATACCATACCGTGCGGGCAATCTCGGCGCCGCCGAGGCGGCCGCCGCAGTTGACGCGAATACCCTCGGCGCCGAGGCGCATGGCCGACTGCACGACACGCTTCATGGCGCGGCGGATAGAGACGCGGCGCTCCATCTGCTGGGCGATATTCTCGGCCACCAGTTGGGCGTCGATCTCCGGCTTGCGTATCTCAACGATATTAACGTGCACATCGGAGCCGGTCATTTTCATAATGTCGAGGCGCAGCTTTTCTATGTCGGCGCCCTTTTTGCCGATAATGACGCCGGGCCTGGCCGTATGAATGGTGATGCGGGCCTTCTTGGCGGGGCGCTCAATGACGATCTTGGAAACCCCGGCCTGAACCAGACGCTTGCGGAGATACTTGCGGATAACCAGATCCTCGTGCAGCAGGTTCGCGTAATTATTATCGGCATACCAACGGGAATCCCATGTGCGGATAATTCCCAGACGGATGCCGATAGGATTTACTTTTTGCCCCATTATACGCTCTCCTCGCTCTCTCGCACCAAAAGACGCAGGTTGCTGAACGGCTTTTGAATCCGTCCGACGCGACCGCGCGCCCGCGCCCTCCAGCGTTTCATAACCATGCTCCGACCCACGGTGGCCTCGGCGACGATAAGCCGATCAACATCGAGCTGGTGATTGTTCTCGGCATTGGCAATCGCTGATTCCAGAAGCCTGGCCACATCTCCTGATATGCGCTTTTTGCAAAACTTAAGTTCAGCCAACGCCGCTTCACAGGTCTTGCCGCGAATGCTCTCGGCGACCAGATTAAGCTTTTGCGCGCTGATGCGGATATGCTTGGCGAAAGCCATCGCCTCATTGTCGGCCGCCTGCCTGGGTAACGGTTTTTTGCTCATTTCAGCTTCTCTTAACCTTTTTGTCCGCAGAGTGGCCGAGAAAGGTGCGGGTAGGCGAAAATTCACCCATCCGGTGGCCGATCATATCCTCGTTCACCATAACCGGGACAAACTTGCGGCCGTTGTAAACGCCGAAGGTAAGCCCGACAAACTGCGGCAGAATCGTCGAGCGCCTCGACCATGTCTTGATGATATCGTTGCGACCGCTACGGCGAGCCGTTTCGGCCTTCTTAAGAAGGTATTCATCAACAAACGGTCCTTTCCAAACGGAACGAGCCACGGCGCTACTCCTTCTACTTCTTTTTATGACGGCGGCGCATAATCATCCTGTCCGTCATCTTGTTGTTACGTGTCTTCTTTCCCTTGGTCGGCTTGCCCCACGGACTCACCGGATGACGGCCGCCCGAGGTGCGGCCTTCGCCGCCGCCGTGGGGATGATCGACGGGATTCATTGCTACGCCGCGAACCGCCGGACGCTTGCCGATCCAGCGTTTGCTCCCGGCCTTGCCGATCTTGATGTTCTGGTTATCCGGGTTGGAAACAGCGCCGATGGTGGCCATGCATTCGGCCCTCACCATGCGCAATTCCCCGGAAAACAGCCGCAATTGGGCATAGCCCTGATCCTTGCCGACGAGCTGAACGTAGGTGCCGGCGGAGCGGGCGATCTGCGCGCCCTTGCCCACCTTCATCTCCACATTGTGGATGATGGTGCCGACAGGAATGTTTTTCATCGGCATGGCGTTGCCGGGACGTATGTCGACGCTGTCGCCGGCGATCACCTTGTCGCCCGGCGCCAAACGCTGGGGAGCGATGATGTAGGCCAACTCGCCGTCATCATAACGAATCAAGGCGATGAAGGCGCTGCGATTGGGATCATATTCCAGCCGCTCGACCGTCGCCGACATGTCAAACTTGTTGCGCTTGAAATCGATGATGCGATAACGCCGCTTATGACCGCCGCCGCGACGGCGAGCGGTGATTCTTCCGGTATTATTGCGTCCGCCCTGCTTGCGCAGACCCTCGGTCAGGGACTTCTCGGGCTTTCCCTTCCAAAGACTGCTGCGATCCACAAGCACCGTTCCGCGACGGGACGGAGTGGTCGGTTTATAATGCTTCAACGCCATAACCTAGATCCCCGTGGTTATATCGATAGACTGGCCTTCGGCCAGAGTAACAACCGCTTTCTTGAAGTCGCTCCTCTTGCCGAGACGACCCTTGAAACGCTTAAGCTTGCCTTTTTGGCGCAACGTGTTCACGGCGTTGACCTTGACCTTGAACAAGGCCTCGACCGCCGCTTTGATCTCCGGCTTGCAGGCGTCAAGCGGCACGCGAAACGTCACCTGATTGAACTGCGAAAGCAGCGTCGCTTTCTCGGTAACTACCGGAGAATGAATAACTTTATACATCCGCGCCATTACGGAATCCGCGATTTTGGCTTTTGACTTGCTCATTTCAGCCGCTCCACGAGTTTCTCAACCGCATCCATAGTCAGCACCAAAGTACCGCTGCGCATAATATCGTAAACATTGGCCCCTCGGCTCGGCAGCACGTTAATCCCGACAATGTTCGCGGCGGCGAGGGCGAAATTGCCGTCTACCTCAGCCCCGTCGATCACCAAAGCCGATACCCAGCCCAGCTTGGCCAACCGCTTGACCAGGTCAGCGGTTTTAGGCGCCTTCATCGCGGTCGACTCGATAACCACCAATTTGCCTTCAGCCTGTTTGGACGACAGGGCCGACTTGAGGGCCAGCACCCGCACCTTCTTTGGAAGTTTGTGGGCATAGCTGCGCACTACGGGACCGAACACAATGCCGCCGCCGCGCATCTGCGGCGCCCTGTGCGTTCCCTGACGGGCGCGGCCCGTCCCCTTCTGTTTGAAGGGTTTGGCGCCGGTGCCGCTTACTTCGCCGCGTCCCTTGGTCTTGTGAGTTCCGGCGCGGCGCTTGGCAAGCTGCCACTTGACCGTACGCGCCAGAAGATCGGCGCGCACTTCGACGCCGAACACCGACTTGTCCAGATCAATGCTGCCTACCTTCTTGTTATCGAGGCTTATGACATCAAGATTCATGACCGTTTATTCCTTCGCGCCGTCAGCGGCGGTCGCATCGACCGGGACTTCTTGTTGTATTGCCTCACCGGCAGGAGATTCCTTGGCGCCGCGAACGGCCGCCGGGAACGGCAAGTCTTCCGGAGCGGACTTTTTCACGGCGTCGCGCACCATGACATAGCCGCCCTTGCTGCCCGGAACCGCGCCCCTGACCATGATGATGCCCCTATCCGCATCGACGCTTACCACTTTCAGGTTCTGAACGGTCGCCCGCTTGTCTCCCATATGCCCGGCCATCTTCTTTCCCTTGAAGACCTTGCCTGGGTCCTGTCCGAGACCGGCGGAACCTGCCGAGCGGTGCCTGATGGAAACGCCGTGGGAAGCGCGCAACCCGGCGAACCCGTACTTCTTCATGACGCCGGTGAACCCCTTGCCGATGGAACTGCCGGTAACATCCACATACTGGCCGACGGCAAAATGCCCGACCGAAAGCTCGGCCCCCACATCAACGAAAGCGTCCGGGCTTATCCGAAATTCCAGCACCTTGCGCTTAGGCTCGACCTTGGCTTTAGCGAAATGACCGCGCATGGCTTGGCCGACATTCTTGACCTTGGCGGCGGAGCATCCGAGCTGGAGGGCGTCGTAGCCGTCATTCTCGGCGGTCCTGTGGGCCACCACCTGACAATTATCCACCTGCAATACGGTAACCGGAACGTGAGTTCCATCGTCACCGAAAAGGCGGCTCATGCCTATTTTACGCGCAATTAGACCGGTTCTCATGGTCTCATTCCCTACAACTTAATTTCCACGTCAACGCCGGCGGCCAAATCCAGCTTCATCAGCGCATCCACCGTCTGCGGCGTCGGATCAACAATATCAAGCACTCTCTTATGGGTGCGGATTTCAAACTGCTCACGCGACTTCTTGTCGATGTGCGGCGAGCGCAACACCGTAAAACGTTCGATACGGGTAGGCAGCGGAATGGGACCGCGAACCTTGGCGCCCGTCCGTTTGGCGGTGCTGATGATCTCACGCGCCGATTGATCGAGCACGCGATGATCAAACGCCTTCAGGCGGATGCGTATATTCTGACTTTCCATGGTCCCGTTATTTCCCTACTCGATAATCGAAGCGACGACGCCGGCGCCGACGGTGCGTCCGCCTTCGCGGATGGCGAACCTCAAGCCTTCGTCCATGGCGATCGGATTGATCAGGGTGACCTCCATGGAAATGTTGTCGCCGGGCATAACCATTTCGGTTCCTTCCGGCAGAATCACCGTTCCCGTAACGTCCGTCGTGCGGAAGTAAAACTGGGGGCGATAATTGGCAAAAAACGGCGTGTGACGTCCGCCTTCGTCCTTGGTCAGGATATAGGCCTCGCACTTGAATCTGGTGTGCGGCGTGATCGAGCCGGGCGCCGCCAGAACCTGGCCGCGTTCAACATCCTCGCGCTTGGTGCCGCGCAAAAGTATGCCGACGTTATCGCCGGCCTCGCCCTGGTCAAGCAGCTTGCGGAACATCTCAACGCCGGTGCAAACCGACTTCGCGGTGTCCCTGATGCCGACAATCTCGACTTCCTCGCCGACCTTGACAATGCCGCGCTCAATACGGCCGGTAACCACCGTGCCGCGTCCGGAAATAGAGAAAACGTCCTCAATCGGCATAAGATAAGGCTTGTCCTTGGGACGGTGCGGCTGGGGAATGTATGTATCGACCGCTTCCATCAGCTTCAACAGCGCGTTCTTGCCGATCTCATCATCGCGGCCCTCAAGCGCCGCCAGCGCCGAACCGGAAATCACCGGAATGTCGTCGCCCGGAAAATCATAGCTGCTCAAAAGCTCGCGCACCTCAAGCTCAACCAGATCAAGAAGCTCGGGATCGTCAACCTGATCAACCTTGTTCAGGAAAACCACCAGCGCCGGAACGCCGACCTGACGAGCCAGCAGAATATGCTCGCGGGTCTGGGGCATCGGGCCGTCAGCCGCCGAAACCACCAGAATGGCGCCGTCCATCTGCGCCGCGCCGGTGATCATGTTCTTTACATAGTCGGCGTGGCCGGGACAGTCCACATGCGCGTAGTGGCGGTTCTTGGTCTCATACTCAACGTGCGCCGTGGCGATGGTGATGCCGCGCGCCTTTTCCTCGGGCGCCTTGTCAATCTGGTCAAACGGCGTGAACGTGCCGCCGACGGCTTCAGACAGAACCTTGGTGATCGCCGCCGTCAGCGTCGTCTTGCCATGGTCAACGTGGCCGATGGTGCCGACGTTGCAATGCGGTTTGTTGCGCTCGAATTTTTCCTTCGCCATGTCCGTTTACTCCGTTATCAGCCGGCCAGCCTGGTTTGGATTTCCGAGGAAACCTGCTGGGGAACTTCCGCATAGTGATTGAAATGCATTGTGTACTGGGCGCGCCCCTGGCTCATCGAGCGCAACGTGCTGACGTAGCCGAACATATTAGCCAACGGCACCTGGGCGGAAATCACGCGGGCGTTGCCGCGCTGGTCCATATTGCCGATCTGGCCGCGACGACTGTTGATATCGCCGATGATGTCGCCCATGTACTCATCAGGCGTCACCACCTCGACCCGCATAACAGGCTCAAGCAGCCTCGGCCCGGCCTTGAGCATGCCTTCGCGGAAGGCGGCGCGGGAAGCAATTTCGAAGGCAAGAGGGCTGGAATCCACATCGTGGAATCCCCCATCATAAAGGATCGCCTTGAAGTCGATTACCGGGAACCCCAGGATGGGACCACTGGCAACGGCGCTGATAAGTCCCGCCTGAACGCCGGGGATATATTCCCTGGGTACGCTGCCGCCGACAATCTTGCTCTCGAACTCATAGCCCGAGCCGGGAGGCAGCGGTTCAAAGCGAATCTTCACCCGCGCAAACTGGCCGGTGCCGCCGGTTTGTTTCTTATGGGTGTAATCGACTTCCGTTACCTTGGAGATGGTTTCGCGATAGGCAACCTGGGGAGGCCCGACATCGGCTTCCACCTTGAATTCGCGCTTCATGCGGTCAACGAGGATTTCAAGATGAAGTTCGCCCATGCCCTTAATGATCGTCTGGCCGCTTTCCTGATCCGAGGCCACCCGGAATGAAGGGTCCTCGGCGGCCAGCCTGGACAACGCCATGCCCATCTTTTCCTGGTCGGCCTTGGTCTTCGGCTCGACGGCGACTTCGATAACCGGCTCCGGAAATTCCATGCGTTCGAGGACCACCTGATCGGAGGAATCCGATAAAGTGTCGCCGGTGGTGGTGTACTTAAGCCCGGCAAGGGCGACGATATCGCCGGCCCTGGCTTCTTTCACGTCCTCGCGGCTGTTCGCATGCATCTGCAACATACGCCCGATACGCTCGCGCTTTTCCTTGACGGTATTCTGCACATGATCGGAATTGGAGATAACGCCGGAATAAACGCGGATAAAGGTAAGGGAGCCGACGAAGGGATCATTCATGATCTTGAAGGCCAGCGCCGAGAAAGGCTCATCGTCCGAATTGCTGCGCTCGATTTCATCATCCGAACCGGCCCTGATCCCCTTGATCGCCGGCACGTCGGTGGGCGCCGGAAGGAAATCGACCACTGCGTCAAGCAGAGGCTGTACGCCCTTGTTCTTGAAGGAAGCGCCGCAAATAACGGGAACGAAGGCGCCGTTGACGGTTCCCTTTCGCAGGCATTTCTTGATGACTGCCGTATCGGGGGCCTTGCCCTCCAGATAGGCTTCCATCGCCGCGTCATCCTGATCGATCACTATTTCGATCAATTTTTCACGATATTCATCGGCTTTTGCGCGAAGATCGGCAGGAATTTCCACGGTATCGAACTCGGCGCCGAGGGTCTCGTCCTTCCAGATTATCGCCTTCATCTCGACAAGATCGATAACGCCGGTAAAATCAGACTCGATGCCGATGGGAAGTTGCAAAACAGCCGGAAGAGCGCCCAGACGATCAATAATCATGCTGACGGTGCGGTAAAAATCAGCGCCCGTGCGGTCCATCTTGTTGACAAAACAAATGCGTGGAACATTGTATTTGTCGGCCTGACGCCAGACGGTCTCGGACTGAGGCTCGACGCCGGCGACGCTGTCGAAAACAGCCACCGCCCCGTCAAGGACGCGAAGCGAACGCTCGACTTCGATAGTGAAATCAACATGGCCCGGCGTATCAATAATATTGATGCGATGATCCCGCCAGAAACAGGTAGTCGCCGCCGAAGTTATGGTGATCCCTCGTTCCTGCTCCTGTTCCATCCAGTCCATAGTCGCGGTGCCGTTATGGACCTCGCCGATCTTATAGGAACGTCCGGTATAAAACAGAATCCGCTCTGTGGTCGTGGTCTTGCCAGCATCAATGTGAGCCATGATGCCGATGTTCCGGTAACGATCAAGAGGTGTTATGCGTGCCATGATTACTAACGCCCGACGCCTCTACCAACGATAATGGGAGAAAGCCTTGTTGGCCTCCGCCATCCGGTGCGTATCCTCACGCTTTTTAACTGCGGCCCCGCGATTGTTCGCGGCGTCCAGCAATTCAGCCGACAAGCGTTCGGTCATTGTGTTCTCCGAGCGATTGCGCGACAGATCGACAAGCCACCGGATCGCCAGCGCCTGACGGCGATCACTGCGCACTTCGATAGGCACCTGATAGGTGGCGCCGCCGACGCGCCGCGACTTCACCTCGACCGACGGCTTGACATTGTTGATGGCGTCATGAAAGAGCGCCAAGGGGTCCTGTCCGGTTTTCTTGCCGATAATGTTAAGCGCATTATAGACAATTCTCTCGGCCACCGACTTCTTGCCGTCATACATCAGGCAGTTGGTAAACTTGGTTATAACCTTATCCCCATACTTGGGATCGGCATGAACCTGACGCTTTTCGGCTGAGTGACGGCGTGACATTTTTAAAAACCTCTACTTGGGGCGCTTGGCGCCGTATTTGGAACGGCGTTGACGACGGTCGGTCACTCCCTGGGTGTCCAGGGCGCCGCGAATAATATGATAACGGACGCCGGGAAGATCCTTGACGCGACCGCCGCGCAACAGAACCACCGAGTGTTCCTGAAGATTGTGACCCTCGCCGGGAATATAGCTGGTAACCTCAAAGCCGTTGGTCAACCGCACACGGGCTACTTTCCGCAGCGCCGAGTTAGGCTTTTTCGGCGTCGTCGTGTAAACGCGGGTGCAAACGCCACGCTTCTGCGGACATGATTCCAGCGCCGGAACCTTGTTCCGATCAACCGGCCTCCGGCGGGGCTTGCGAACCAGTTGGTTAATCGTCGGCATCCCGTAATCCACTCCATACGTTTAACGACATGAATACAGCCGTCACAAAACAAAGCCTCTCGTCAAAGAGGCAAAAAAACACCCTTCCGGCGCTTTCTTTATCCGCCGGGAAGGGCGTAAATCCGAATTTTCAATTCTCAATCGGCGCAGCGTCTGAACCGTGCGGCTCACCACCAGCGCCTTTGAAGAAGGCCGGATACTATTCAGACGCCATTAAGCAGTCAAGCAAAACAATCGCCGTTTTCAGCGGTTTTTCAAGGTCTTTTGCCGTTTTGCCTCATAAGACCCGATTATTACCCGATTACGGCGACTTCTTATTCAGCTTCGGCAGCCTCGGCGGCGGCGACAGCCGCCATGCCCTCGGCCAGAGCGGCGTCAGCGACGGAGACCTTGCGGGCAGCCGCCGCATTCTCCTTTTTCCTCTGCTCGGCGGCGATTAAAGCCAAGCCCCGATCCCGCTCGGCGGCGACCTCACGGATGCGATTCATCACGCCGCCGGTGCCCGCCGGAATAAGCCTTCCGACAATGACGTTCTCTTTGAGGCCGACCAGGGGATCGCACTTTCCGGAAACCGCCGCCTCGGTAAGAACGCGGGTGGTTTCCTGGAACGACGCTGCGGAAATGAACGAGTGAGTTTGCAGACTCGCCTTGGTTATGCCCTGAAGAACGGGAATGCCCTTGGCCGGTTTACCGCCATCATCCTTGGCCTTGGCGTTGAGTTCGCTGAACTCGGCCTTATCGGTCAGTTCGCCGACAAGGAAAGTGGTGTCTCCAGGCTCGGTTATCTCAATCTTTTGCAGCATCTGGCGAATAATCACTTCGATATGTTTGTCGTTAATCCTCACGCCCTGCAGGCGATAGACGTTCTGGACCTCGCTGATGAGGTAGGACGCCAGCTTTTCAACGCCCATGACTCTCAGGATGTTATGAGGCACCGGACTGCCGTCCATCAGTGAATCTCCGACCCGCACATAGTCACCTTCCTGAACGGCGATATGCTTGCCCTTGGGAATCAGATACTCCTGGGGGGCCTGCTTGTCGCTGTCGGGGACGACGATGATGCGGCGCTTGTTCTTATAGTCCTTGCCGAACTCGACGCGCCCGTTGATTTCGCTGATGATGGCGAAATCCTTGGGTTTGCGGGCCTCGAACAATTCCGCCACCCTGGGCAATCCCCCCGTGATGTCGCGGGTCTTGACCGACTCCCTGGGTATGCGCGCCAGAACGTCGCCGGCGTGGACGGTTTGACCGTTCTCCACCGACAGGATGGCGTCCACCGACATGAAGTAGCGGGCTTCCAGTCCGTTATCCAGGGCGACAACGTCACCCTTTGCATTCCTGAGGGTGATGCGCGGTTTCAGATCAGAGCCTTTGGGCTGTTGCTTCCAGTCAATAACCACCTTGCTGGCGATGCCGGTGGCGTCATCCAACTGTTCGACCATGGACAGGCCTTCCACCATATCCACATAGTTGGCGATGCCTTCCTTCTCGGTGATGATGGGAAGCGTATAAGGGTCCCACTCGGCCATCTTGTCGCCGGTGGTCGCTTTGGCGCCGTCCTTGACCAAAAGTTTGGCGCCGTACGGGATGCGGTGACGGGCGCGCTCGCGGCCCTGCTTGTCAAGCAGCGTGAGTTCAGTATTGCGGTTCATAACCACCTGAATGCCGGAGCTGTTCTTTACCGTGGTGCAATTACGCAGGACAACCTTGCCGTCGCAATTGGCTTCGATCTTTGACTGTTCGGTGCCGCGCTGAACGGCGCCGCCGATGTGGAAGGTGCGCATGGTAAGCTGGGTTCCGGGTTCGCCGATGGACTGGGCGGCAATAACGCCGACCGCTTCGCCGATATTGACCTTGGTTCCACGCGCCAGATCACGGCCATAACACACACAGCAGGTGCCGATGCTGGTCTCGCAGGTCAGCACCGAGCGAATCTTCACCATTTCGATGTCTTTTTCCTCCAGAACGGAGACATCTTCCTCGTTCAGCAGCCTTCCGGCCTTGAAGATGGCCTTGCCGGTGACGGGATCCTTGATATCCTCGCAGATAGTGCGTCCGAGAACCTGCTCGGACAACGGCGATATCACATCGCCGCCGTCGACGATCGCCCGCGCCGTCAGCCCGTTCTTGGTGCCGCAATCCTCCTCAATGACGATGCAATCCTGGGCAACGTCGACCAGCCGCCGGGTAAGATAGCCGGAGTTGGCCGTCTTAAGCGCCGTATCAGCCAATCCCTTGCGGGCGCCGTGGGTGGAGTTGAAATACTCCAGAACGCTCAGCCCTTCCTTGAAGTTGGCGATGATCGGCGTCTCGATGATCTCGCCCGAGGGCTTGGCCATCAGGCCGCGCATCCCGGCAAGCTGTTTCATCTGGGCCGCCGATCCGCGAGCGCCGGAATGAGCCATCATATAGATGGAATTGACCGGCTTGCCGGGTTCCGTCGTCGAAATCTTTTTCATCATTTCGTCGGCCACCTGATCGGTGCAGTGAGACCATGTGTCGATCACCTTGTTATACTTTTCACCCTGGGTGATCAGGCCTTCCTGATATTGGTTCTCGTACTCCCTGACCTTGTTCTCGGCGGCCTTGACCAAGGCTACCTTGGCCTCGGGAATCACCAGATCATCCTTGCCGAACGAAATGCCGGCCCTACAGGCATAGGTGAAGCCGATGCCCATGATGCGGTCGGCGAAAATCACCGTTTCCTTCTGGCCGCAGAATCGGTAGACCACGTCAATTACGTTGGAAATCTCCTTCTTGGTGATCAGGCGGTTGATCAGGCCGAAGGGAACGTTGGGATTGCGCGGCAGCACGTCGGCCAGCAGCATGCGTCCCGGCGTCGTATCAACAAGAACGACAATCGGCTTGTTGTCCTTGTCAACGGTGCGATAACGGGCCTTGACCCTGGAATGCAGGGTAACGGCGCCGGCGTCAAGAGCATGCTGAATTTCGCCGATGTCAACGAAAGCCATGCCTTCTCCCGGCTCGCCTTCGCGTTCCATGGTCAAATAATAAAGACCAAGCACGATATCCTGAGACGGCACGATGATAGGCTTGCCGTTGGACGGGCTGAGAATGTTGTTGGTCGACATCATCAGCACCCGCACCTCCAGCTGCGCCTCCAGCGACAGCGGCACATGGACGGCCATCTGATCGCCGTCAAAATCGGCGTTAAAAGCGGAGCAGACCAAGGGATGAAGCTGAATCGCCTTACCCTCGATAAGCACAGGCTCGAATCCCTGGATGCCCAGACGATGCAGCGTCGGCGCCCGGTTCAGCATCACCGGGTGCTCACGGATAACCTCTTCCAGGATGTCCCAGACTTCAGGCCGCTCTTTTTCCAGCATCCGCTTGGCAGCCTTGATGGTGGTGGCCATACCGTAGAGTTCCAGCTTTGAATAGATGAAGGGCTTGAACAGCTCCAGCGCCATCTTCTTCGGCAAGCCGCACTGGTGCAGCTTGAGTTCGGGGCCGACCACGATGACGGAACGGCCCGAGTAATCGACGCGCTTGCCCAACAGGTTCTGGCGGAAGCGGCCCTGCTTGCCCTTGAGCATGTCGGACATCGATTTGAGCGGACGCTTGTTGGCGCCGGTAATGGCCCGACCGCGACGCCCGTTGTCGAACAGGGCGTCCACCGCCTCCTGGAGCATGCGCTTTTCATTACGCACGATAATTTCAGGAGCGTGCAACTCGATAAGCCTTTTCAGCCGGTTATTGCGGTTGATTACCCGCCGGTAAAGGTCGTTGAGATCGGAGGTGGCGAAGCGCCCGCCGTCAAGAGGCACAAGAGGACGTAATTCAGGCGGAATCACCGGAATAACCTCAAGAATCATCCACTCCGGGCGGGAGCCGGATTGAATAAAGGCCTCTACCAGTTTGAGCCTCTTGACCAGCTTCTTGCGTTTGGCTTCCGACTTGGTTTCCTTGAGTTCCCCACGCAGGACTTCAAGTTCTTCCTCAAGATCGATAGCCGCCAGCATCTCCCTGATCGCCTCGGCGCCGATGCCGACGCTGAAAGAGTCTTCGCCGAACTCGTCGATTGCCCTTTGATACTGATCGTCGTTCAGCAGTTCGTGCAGCTTCATCGGCGTCAGGCCCGGCTCGATGACCACATAGTTTTCAAAATAGAGAACACGCTCCAGGTCCTTGAGCGTCATATCGACAAGCAGACCGATGCGGCTGGGAAGCGATTTCATGAACCAGATATGCGCCACCGGCGAAGCCAGTTCGATATGGCCCATGCGCTCCCTGCGGACTTTCTGCAACGTCACTTCGACGCCGCACTTTTCGCAGGTGATCCCCTTGTACTTCATGCGCTTGTACTTGCCGCACAGGCACTCATAGTCCTTGTTGGGGCCGAAGATGCGGGCGCAGAACAGGCCGTCGCGTTCAGGCTTGAAGGTTCGGTAATTGATGGTTTCAGGCTTCTTGATTTCGCCGAAAGACCAGGAGCGGATACGCTCCGGGCTGGCGATAGTGATTTTGATCTGGTCAAAGCGCTGGGCGCCGCCGACTTGCCCAAAAACCTTCATCAACTCATTCATGGGATGCTCTCCTCAACCGCGCTTGACTAGTTCAATTCAACGTTGAGGCCGAGGGAATGAAGCTCCTTGACCAAAACGTTAAAGGATTCGGGAATTCCCGCTTCAAAGGTGTCGTCGCCCCGCACGATGGACTCGTAAACCTTGGTGCGGCCGGAAACGTCGTCGGACTTCACCGTCAACATTTCCTGTAGCGTATAAGCGGCGCCGTAGGCCTCAAGCGCCCATACTTCCATCTCACCGAAGCGCTGGCCGCCGAATTGCGCCTTGCCGCCGAGCGGCTGCTGAGTGACCAGACTGTAAGGTCCGATGGAGCGGGCATGGATCTTGTCATCAACCAGATGATGAAGCTTGAGCATGTAGATGTAGCCGACGGTAACCTTGCGATCAAAGGTTTCTCCGGTTCGGCCATCGACCAGGGTAACCTGTCCCGACGACGCCAGTCCCGCCGATTCCAGCATATCGACGATGTCCTTTTCGTGAGCGCCGTCAAACACCGGCGTAGCGATAGGTATGCCGTTGCGCAAGTGGCCCGCCATCTCGACGAGATCACCATCGGAAAGAGGGGCGACATCCTCCTTGTAAGCCTTGTCGCCGTAGATTTCCTTGAGTTTACCCTTGAGCTTCTTGATGTCTGAATCGCCGTTGAGCGTATCCAGCATCTTGCCCACCTGCTGTCCGAGAGTAGCGCAGGCCCATCCCAAATGGGTTTCAAGAATCTGGCCGACATTCATGCGCGAAGGAACGCCCAACGGATTGAGAACGATATCGACAGGCGTCCCGTCTTCCAGATAAGGCATGTCTTCGCAGGGAATAATTTTCGAGATCACGCCCTTGTTGCCGTGACGACCGGCCATCTTGTCGCCGGGCTGAAGCTTGCGCTTCACCGCCACAAAGACCTTGACCATCTTCATTACGCCGGGCGACAGATCATCACCCCGTTGCAGCTTGTCCACCTTGTTCTCAAAGCGGGCCTGCAATGCGGCAATGCTCTCCTCGAAATGCGTCTTCAGCGCCTCGATATCCTTCATCACCTTGTCGTTTGCGATGACGATCTGGGCGCACTGTCCGGTCGTGTATTTAGCCAGAACGTCTTCGGTGATCTTGGTTCCGCCAGCCAGTCCCTTGGGGCCGCTCACCACTTTGCGGTTCATCAGCAACGCCTTCAGGCGGGCATGAAAGCTGCGTTCCAGGATAGCCCGCTCGTCGTCGCGGTCCTTGGCCAACCGCTCGATCTCCGAGCGCTCGATAGCCAGCGCCCGCTCGTCCTTGTCGATGCCGCGTCTGGAGAAGACGCGAACTTCGACGACTGTTCCGGAAACGCCGGGCGGAAGCCTCAGCGACGTATCGCGCACGTCCGAAGCTTTTTCGCCGAAAATGGCGCGAAGCAGCTTTTCCTCCGGGGTCATCGGCGACTCGCCCTTGGGCGTCACCTTGCCGACCAGGATATCCGTCGGTTTAACCTCGGCGCCGATATAAACGATTCCCGCCTCGTCAAGGTTCTTAAGCGCCTCTTCGCCGACATTGGGAATATCGCGGGTGATTTCCTCCTGACCAAGCTTGGTGTCACGCGCCATAACCTCGAATTCCTCGATATGGATGGAGGTAAAGACGTCTTCACGGACAATACGCTCGGAAATAAGGATAGAGTCCTCGAAATTATAGCCGTTCCAAGGCATGAAGGCGACCAGGACGTTACGGCCCAGGGCCAACTCGCCAAGGTCGGTCGAGGGGCCGTCGGCGATGGTATCGCCGACCTCGACGAGATCGCCGACCTTTACCAGCGGCCGCTGGTGCAGATAGGTGTTCTGGTTGGAACGCTGGAACTTCAAGAGCTTGAAGATATCAACGCCGGCCGCCGAATGAGATGTCTCCTCGGTGGCGCGAATGACGATGCGGGTGGCGTCAACCTGATCGACCACGCCCGCCCGTTTGGCGATGATGGTGGCCCCTGAATCGCTGGCCACCGGCGCTTCCATGCCGGTGCCGACCAACGGCGCCTCGCTTTTTATCAACGGCACGGCCTGACGCATCATATTGGAACCCATAAGGGCGCGGTTGGCGTCATCGTTCTCAAGGAACGGAATAAGCGCCGACGCCACCGAAACAAGCTGCTTCGGCGAAACGTCCATATAATCAATGTCTTCCGGCCGGCAAAAAAGAAAGTCGCCGCCGACGCGGCAACTCACCAGATCGGAAACGTAGCGTCCCTTGCCGTCCAGTTCGGCATTGGCCTGGGCGATGGTGTAGCGCCCTTCCTCCATAGCCGACATGTACTGCACTTCATCGGTGACATGTCCCTTCGCCACTTTGCGATAAGGGGTTTCGATGAAGCCGTATTTATTGATCCGCGCATAGGTCGCCAGGGAATTGATAAGCCCGATATTCGGTCCTTCCGGCGTCTCAATGGGGCAGATGCGCCCATAGTGGGTAGGATGAACGTCACGCACCTCAAACCCGGCCCGCTCCCTTGTCAGACCGCCCGGTCCAAGGGCCGAAAGACGGCGCTTGTGGGTAATCTCGGAAAGAGGATTGGTCTGGTCCATGAACTGGCTGAGCTGGGAAGAGCCGAAGAACTCGCGCACCGCAGCGGCGGCGGGCTTGGCATTAATCAGATCATGAGGCATGACGGTGTCGATATCGACGGAACTCATCCGCTCACGAATAGCCCGCTCCATACGCAACAGGCCGATCCGATACTGATTTTCCATAAGCTCGCCGACGGAACGCACCCGACGGTTCCCCAGATGGTCGATGTCGTCGATCTCGCCGCGACCGTCCTTGAGTTCAACCATGGTCTTGACCACTTCGAGAATGTCCTCCTTGCGCAGGACGCGAAGCGTATCCTCGGTCTCAAAGCCCAGACGGGCGTTCATCTTAACCCGTCCGACCGCTGAAAGATCGTATCGATCAGAATTAAAGAACAGACTTTTAAACAAGGCCGCCGCCGTATCCAGGGTCGGCGGCTCGCCCGGGCGCATAACCCGATAGATATCGATAAGCGCCTCTTCACACGTCGTGTTCTTGTCCACCGCCAGGGTGTTGCGGATATAGGGACCGACGTTAATATGGTCGATGGCAAGGGTAACCAACTCGTCGATCCCGGCCTTTTCCAGCTCTCCCAGAACGGCTTCGGTGATCTCCCCGCCCGCTTCGACAAAAACTTCACCCGTCTTTTCATTGACCAGATCGGTGGCCATGTAACGACCGACCAGCTCTTCCTCGGGAACAAGCTGCTCCTTGATGCCCTTGGCCATAAGATCCCGGATGAGGCGGGCCGTCATCTTGGTTCCCTTCTCGACCACCACCTTGCCGGTTTTGGCGTTAATGACGTCGTTGACGGTCTTGATGCCTCGCTGGACCTCGGGATTGAAATCCGTCTTCCACCCCTTCTTGGTGCGGACGAAGATCAGCTTCTTGTAAAAGTAGTCGAGAATATCGATAGTCGACATGCCGACCACTTCCTCGGGATCAAGAGGCTTGCCTTCAGCCTCGCGCTTAATACGCAGTTTTGCGGTTTTTTCGCTGTCCAGCGCCATAAGCAGCGTCGTCACCGGCAGCTTGCGGCGGCGGTCAATACGCACATAAACCAAATCCTTGGCGTCGAATTCAAAGTCCAGCCAGGAACCGCGATAGGGGATAATCCGCGCCGCGAACAGGAACTTGCCTGAAGAGTGAGTCTTGCCGTTGTCGTGGTCAAAGAAGACGCCCGGAGAACGGTGCATCTGGGAAACGATAACGCGCTCGGTGCCGTTGATGACGAAAGTGCCGTTGTTGGTCATCAACGGCATGTCGCCCATATATACGTCCTGCTCCTTGATGCCGCGAATGGAGCGGGCGCCGGTTTCCTCATCAATGTCCCATACGATAAGGCGCAAAGTAACCTTCAGCGGGGCCGCGAAGGTCATGCCGCGCTGCTGACACTCTTCCACGTCATATTTCGGCGGCTCGAAATAATATTTGACGAATTCCAGAGTGCCTCTCTCGGCGAAATCCTTGATCGGGAAAACCGACGTAAAGACCTCCTGCATGCCGCTGTTTTCCCGCGTTTCAGAATCACCATCCATCTGAAGGAACTGATCATATGATGTTTTCTGAACCTCGATGAGATTCGGCATAGGCACAGCCGTCGACAGACGACCGAAATATTTGCGGATACGCTTGCGACCCGTATAGGACTTATCCATTACTTACGATTCCCCATGAATAGCTATTTTTTCGACCCGCGCCGCCATCCGGTCACCGCAACCGGAGATGGGACGAGCCATAAAACACAAACATTGCGGGCGCATCCGTTTTTCCGGCCTCGGCAAGGCCAATACGGACGGATGCGCACATGGGACTGCGCCGGGCGGAAGCGCTAAAATCACTGCCTCCGCCCGGTCTTTGATAATTAGAAACGCTGTTTGACCGACAAATCAAAGGCGCCGCCTTATTTGAGTTCAACCGTAGCGCCCGCTTCTTCGAGCGTTTTCTTGATTTTCTCGGCATCCTCTTTCTTGACGCCTTCCTTGATCACCTTAGGCGCGCTTTCAACCAGGTCCTTGGCTTCCTTCAGACCAAGATTGGTTATGGCGCGAACTTCCTTGATGACGTTGATTTTCTTGTCGCCGAAGGACGTAAGGACGACATCGAATTCGTCCTTCACCTCGGCGACGGCGGCTCCTCCGACCGGTCCGGCGGCGGCCATGGCCACCGGCGCGGCGGCGGAAACGCCCCACTTTGCTTCCAGCAACTTGGACAGATCGGCCGCTTCCATGACGGTCAGGCTCGACAAATCCTCTGCTATTTTATTCAAATCGGCCATTTCAACTTTCTCCTTGGGCTTGAACTGTTAACTGTTAAAAAAATTTCACGCGGCCTTGTCTTGCTTGGCGCGGGCGCAAAGCACCCGAGCCAGTTGACCTGCCGGAGCCTGCAATACGCCGGCGATGCGCGTCGCCGGAGCTTTAAGCAGACCGACCAGCTTGGCCCTCGATTCATCAAGGGAGGGCATGGCCGCCAAGGCCCTGACGCCTTCAGCGTCGAGCAATGTCTCGCCGAAGGCCCCGCCGATGATGATCAGCTTTTCGTTGGTTTTGGCGAAATCCACGATGGCCTTGGCGGGCGCCACCGGGTCAGCGGAATAAGCTATTGCCGTCGGCCCGGTAAACATCCCGTCCAGGTTCTTGTATTTCGTCCCGTCCAACGCAAGCCGCGTGATCCGGTTTTTGGTCACTTTGAAGTTTGCTCCCGCTTTCCGCATGTTATCGCGGAGAACTCCCATTTCGGCGACCGTCAGCCCGCAATAGTGGGCAACGACGACGGTGGAAGCTCCCTCGAAAACCGTGCGCAACGAGGCGACCAATTCTTGTTTATGAGACCGGTCCACTTTATCGACTCCAGTTTCCTGCTCCGCTCCGCCGTGAAGGCGGATGCGGCGCTGTTGGTCAAATGGCCCCCATTATTAAAAGGGGCCGGCTCGCCCGTCCAAAACACCAGTTCAAGCCGTCCGAAGGCGCTTGTAAAAAACAAGCGTCCCAAAACGGGTCTTTACTGTCTACGCAGGCGGGAATTCCCCATTAAAGCGCCCGACCGGGCGCCGCCTACGGTCTTGGACAGGTTGGAGACGGGTTTCCCCGCTCCCCTTGCCGCTCCCGGCCATAACGACCGGGAACGGAACCCTTGTTCCCCGCCGGCGTCAGCCGAACAGGGTAGCTACATTCAATTTCAGGCCCGGCCCCATGGTCGAGCTTATGCTCACCCGTTTGAGGTAGGACCCCTTGGAGCCGCTCGGTTTGGCCTTGACGATGGCGCTGATGAATGTGGATACATTCTCAAGCAAGGCGTCATCGCTGAAGCTCGCCTTGCCGACGCCGGCGTGAACAATGCCGGTCTTCTCGGCGCGAAATTCAATCTGCCCCCCCTTGGCGGCCTTAACGGCGGCGGCGACATCGTTGGTTACGGTGCCCAGCTTGGGATTGGGCATCAGACCGCGCGGTCCCAGAACCTTGCCCAGACGACCTACAATGGCCATCATGTCCGGCGTCGCGATACATCTTTCGAAGTTCATCTCGCCCTTGGCGATTTTCTCGGCCAGATCCTCGGCACCGACCAGATCGGCGCCTGCATTCAAGGCCTCTTTGGCCTTGGCGTCCTTGGCAAAAACGGCGACTCGCGTGGTCTTGCCGGTGCCATGAGGCAAAGCGACGATGCCGCGCACCATTTGATCGGCATGACGAATGTCGATCCCCAGGTTGATAGCGATCTCGACGGTCTCATCAAACTTTGCGGTAGCGTTTTTCTTGATCAGCTTAAGCGCCTCCGGAAGTTCATAGAACGCCTCGCGGTCAATGTTGGCGGAGGCCTTCTTCATGCGTTTTCCCATTTTTTTCGTCATCGCTTTACCCCACCACCTCGATACCCATGGACCGCGCCGAACCGGCGACCATCCGACATGCGGCGTCAATGTCGGTGGTATTCATGTCCACCATTTTTTTCTCGGCGATCTCGCGGACCTGCTCCATGGTCACGTTGCCGACAACCTCCTTGCCGGGAGTCTTGGACGCCCCGGTAATCTTCGCCGCCTTCTTCAGCAGAAAGCTGACGGGCGGCGTCTTGGTGATGAAAGAAAAAGTTCTGTCGCCATAGGCGGTAATAACCACCGGTATGGGCATTCCCTGTTCCATATTCTGGGTCTGCGCATTGAACGTCTTGCAGAATTCCATGATATTCAAGCCGGCTTGTCCGAGCGCCGGACCGATAGGCGGCGAAGGGTTAGCTTGCCCCGCCGGCACTTGCAGCCGAATGTATCCTTTTATTTTTTTCGCCATTTCATCTCCTCAGGCAATGGTCTCTCACTGAGTGCGCGGTACGGCTTTGGCCGGCCTCCCGCACGGTTAAATCTCTATATTTTCTCGACCTGGGAATACTCCAGCTCAACCGGCGTCGCGCGCCCGAATATGGACACGGCGATCTTGAGTCTGGCGCGTTCCTCGTCAACTTCCTCGACAAACCCGTTAAACGAATTGAACGGACCGTCGCAAACCCGGACCTGCTCGCCCACCTCGAACAAAATAGACGGCTTGGGCCGGTCGATTCCTTCCTGCACCTGATACATAATGCGCTCGGCCTCGGCTTCGGTAATCGCCGTCGGCCGGCCGCCGCCGCCGAGAAACCCCGTCACCTTCGGCGTGTTCTTGACCAAGTGCCAGCTATCGTCGGTCATTACCATCTTGACCAGCACATAGCCCGGAAAGAACTTGCGTTCGGCGTTTACTTTGGCGCCGCGACGCATTTCCACCACTTCCTCGACGGGCACCAGAATTTTCTCGAAATTTCCTTCCATCCCCGCCTGAACGGCCTGCTCCTCAATAGATTGAGCGACCTTCTTCTCGAAGCCGGAATAAACGTGAATTACATACCAACGCGCCGTCATGGCTCAACTACCCAGTCCGAAGATTAAACGTACGCCCGACGCCATGACCTGATCGACGACGAAAAAGAATAACGCGGTCATTATCACCATAATGAACACCATAACGGTGGACAAGCTCGTTTCCTTGCGGGTCGGCCAAGTAACCTTGGCCGCTTCCTGACGAACTTCCTGGATAAAACGCGCCGGACTTGTCTTCGTCATTTTTTGTCGTTTTCCGTTCAATCGTTAAGCCGGAGCTTATCTTCTAATGTTTTAACCAGTGGCAGGGGCAGCAGGGATCGAACCTGCGGCCTGCGGTTTTGGAGACCGCCGCTCTACCAACTGAGCTATACCCCTAATCACGCTATCTCGGGTTCTCCCGCCCACCCGACCGGGGATGGAGAGAAATCGGGTGAGACCCCCAAGGCCTCACAACAGCACAGCCGTCCCCCGGTCACGATGACAGGAACAATTCCTTTTTTCTACTCGATAATCGAAGCGACGACGCCGGCGCCGACGGTGCGTCCGCCTTCGCGGATGGCGAACCTCAAGCCTTCGTCCATGGCGATCGGATTGATCA
>Ga0156013_107_pt1 | contig 31214 bp, 31 predicted proteins | sample RifCSPlowO2_02_FD_107667 | JGI IMG/M metagenome (GOLD analysis project Ga0156013, IMG submission 107667) | Rhodospirillales bacterium RIFCSPLOWO2_02_FULL_58_16 | reverse complement strand
TCGTCTTGCTTCGTCGCTTCGCTTCTTGCAATCCTCGCAAAGACGGTTAGGCGTGGCCCACAGCGGCGATTCCAATCAATCCTGATGCGATCTAGAATTACGGGGACACAACCGGGGTAAACTCCTAAATTAAACTGTCCGTAAAAGGCGGATCAGGTCGGTGTCGTCTTCAAGGGAAAACAGCCATGACCTGTTTGGCCCTGTTTCACGCGAAGACGCGAAAGCAGGAAGAAAGGTAAGCCGTTTGGCCGATAGCGGTAAACCTGATCCGGTGCTGATGGACATCATCCTGGAAGGGAAAAGGGACGGTATTGAGGCGGCTTGCATAACTTGTCCCTATTGAATACGTTGGCCTGATGATCCCGCAACCCCAAACAGCGAACGGTCGCAAAGAGCGGACGGCGCTGATCCTGGCCATGGTCGTGACCGCCGCCGTAGTAGCCGGGATAGGGACATTGATGCTCTATCTGGCGGTCATCAGCGAACAGAAGGCTTGGCTGACGCGACTCGTACAGAGCCAGACGGCCATGATTGAAGCCGTCGCCCGTTTCGACGCCATGTACAGTCAACAGGACCATCCGCAAGGCGCCCGGGGCGCCACCATGAGCCAGCTTGCCGTCGCTCATGAAACGGCCTCGCGGTTCAGCGAAACAGGGGAATTCGTCATCGCCGTGCGCGAGGGCGATATGATAGTATTCCCGTTCAAGCAGCACCACGGCGTCATTCCCGATCCAATACCCTTCGCATCCGGTTTGGCGAGGCCGGCATATCACGCCCTGATGGGACATTCCGGGACGTCGATCGAACTCGACTACCATGGCGTCCTGGTGTTGGCTGCGTACGCGCCGGCGCCGACGCTGGATATCGGCATCGTCGCCAAAATCGATATGACCGAAGTGCGGGCGCCGTTTATCAAGTGGGGAACCCTCGGCGGTTTCGGCGCCATACTGGTTATCGCCGGGGGAGGGCTGTTGACCCGCCGTGTCAGCACCCCCCTTATCAAAGACCTGCAATCGGCCGTGGCCTCCCTCAACGACGCCCAGCGCCTCGCCGGCCTCGGCAACTGGGAGTGGAACGTTCAAACAGACGTCATTCGCTGGTCGGATGAAACTGATCAAATCTTCGGATTGAAGCCCGGAGAGTTCGGAGCAACCTACGAGGCATTCATTAACGCCGTTCACCCGGATGACCGGGCGATGGTCAACAAGGCCGTCAACCGCAGTCTCAAGGAGAGGGTCGGGTACTCGGCCGAATACCGCATCATTCGCCCCGACGCCGCCGTGCGCGCGATTTACGCGCGGGGTGAAACAGTGTTCAACGACGACGGCAAACCGGAACGGATGATCGGCACGGTTCTGGACATCACCGAGCGCAAGCTGGCCGAGGAGAAGATCGCCGCCATGCTGGCCGAGAAGGAAGTGTTGCTGCAGGAGATCCATCACCGGGTCAAGAACAACCTGCAGGTGGTCTCTTCCATGCTGTCGTTGCAGGCAAACGCGGAAAAGAACAGCCGGGTCGCGGAGGCGCTGCGGGAAAGCGAGCGCCGCGTCAGGGTGATGGCGCGGATACACGAGACCCTGTACGGCTCGTACGACATGGCCCACATCGGGTCGGGAGGTTACCTGTGTTCGATCATCATGGACATGAGAGAGAGCCATATCGGAGCTTCCGGGAATATTGTGTTCCGCGAGGACGTGGACGATATCGTCCTCGACATCGACCAGGCCGTCCCCATCGGGCAGATCGTCAGCGAGTTGATTTCCAACGCCCTGAAACACGCCTTTCCGGATGATCGGGGCGGCGTGATCGGGGTTTCCATGAAGCTGCGGGACGGCGGCATGATCGAACTGGCGGTGGCCGATGACGGCGCCGGTCTGCCCAAGGACTTCGATTTGAGCCGGTGCGGGACGCTGGGCCTGCAATTGGTGACGGCGTTGGCCGGCAAGCTGGGCGGGAAGGTGGAGGTGGATCGCTCGAACGGAACCCGGTTCGGCATCGTCTTCAAGGGAAAACAGCCATGACCCGTTCGGCCCTGTTTCACGCGAAGACGCGAAAGCAGGAAGAGGGGCAATCCGTCATGAGGATTGAAGAACTTGCCCGCGCTGCCGTGGATTGCGGTTTTCACATACACCGGGAACTCGGCCCGGGGTTGCTGGAATCGGTTTATGAAACCGTCCTGTTCAGGGCGCTTGAAAAGCGCGGACTGCATGTCGAACGGCAAGAACCGATTTCATTCACCTTCGATGATATGCGATTCGAGGATGCTTTCCGGGTCGATCTGTTGATCGAGAGACAATTGCTCATTGAGTTAAAGTCGATTGAAAAAACAGCGCCCGTACACGGCAAGCAGATTTTGACTTACCTTAGATTAATGAACTTGCCCCTGGGTCTGCTGATGAATTTCGGTATGACGACCTTCAAGGAGGGCGTCCGGCGGATCGTCAATGGTCATGACGACTTCGCGTCTTCGCGCCTTCGCGTGCATGGAGAGGAGCCATGACCAAGGAGCGCATCCTGGTGGTCGAGTTCGACCATGTTTCACGCGAAGACGCGAAAGCAAAAAGAGAGGCAATCCGTCATGAGGATTGAAAAAACAGAGAACGTCCGGCGGATCGTCAACGGTCATGACGACTTCGCGTCTTCGCGCCTTCGCGTGCATGGAGAGGAGCCATGACCGAGGAGCGCATCCTGGCGGTCGAGTTTGGCCCTGTTTCACGCAAAGGCGCGAAAGCAGGAAGAGGGGCAATCCGTCATGAGGATTGAAGAAACAGAGAACGTTCGGCGGATCGTCAATGGTCATGACGACTTCGCGTCTTCGCGCCTTCGTGCGCATGGAGAGGAGTCATGACCAAGGAACGCCTCCTGGTGGTCGAGGACGAGCCTATCACCGCCCTGGACGAACTGCGGATATTGACGAACCTGGGCTTTACGGTGATTGGAATCGCCCCTTCCTGCGAAGAGGCAATTCGTTTGGCCGATAGCGATAAACCTGATCTGGTGCTGATGGACATCATCCTGGAAGGGAAAAGGGACGGCATTGAGGCGGCGGAGGAAATCCGCAGACGGTTCAATATCCCGGTGGTGTTCGTAACCGCCCATGGAGAGGAGGCGTTCCTGGAGCGGGCCAAGAAGGCGGAGCCGTTCGGCTATGTGCTGAAGCCTTTCTCCCGGGAGACGCTGTCGGCCACCATCGAAGTCGCCCTCTATAAGTACCGGATAGAGCAAAAACTCAAGGAAAGCGAAGAGAACTCCAAAAACAGGGTGCTGGAACTCCAGGATGCCAAGTACAGGATCGAGACCCAGGCGGCAAAAATCTCCGCCATAGCCGATCAACTGGCGCTGGCCCGCGACGAAGCCCTCGCGGCCAGTCGCGCCAAGACCTTCTTTCTCACCAACATGAGCCACGAACTGCGTACCCCCCTGAACGCCATCCTCGGCTTTTCCGAGATGATGCGGATGGAAATGCTCGGCGCCATCGGCGTCCCGGCCTATGTCGGCTATGCAGCGGACATCCATAGCGCGGGGAAGCACCTGCTTCAGGTCATCAATGACCTGTTGGACATCTCGAAGGTTGAGGCGGGAGCGCAGGAACTGAAGGAAGAAGAATTGGACGTCCGCAAGGAAATCCTGTCTTCGCTCGATTTCGTGAGGGAACATGCACAAACGCATGGCGTCCTGTTGTCGGCGAATATCCCGGACGGATTCCCTAACCTGTTCGCCGACCGTTTGCGCCTGAAGCAAATCCTCCTGAACCTGCTGACCAATGCCGTCAAGTTCACCCCCGAAGAGGGATCGGTCATCGTGGAGGCGGCGCTCAACCGTGACAACGCCGTCCTGTTGCGGGTTATTGACACCGGCGTCGGCATCGCGCCCGAGGACATCCCGAAGGTATTCCTGCCTTTTGGTCAGATCGACGACATCATGGTGCGCGAACAGGAAGGGACCGGCCTCGGCGTGCCGCTGACCAAAGCCCTCGCCGAACTTCATGGCGGCGCCCTTGAAATTACCAGCGAAGCCGGCGTGGGGACCACAGTCACCGTGCGCTTTCCGCCGGCGAGAACAAAAAAATATTGACTCGCTTATACAACCTGCCCGGCATATAAACAGCGTATAGATTAAGTATAAATCAGGTTTAAATATGGAAGACTATCTCAAGGCGCTGGAAACGGTCACTAAGGCGCTTCGCCTGATGGAGGCCCACCATTACCCCCCCTCGCCGGAAAACTTGATGGTGTGGTACGCTTATGCGGCCGACGTCAATTCGGAATGTAGGGCGCGTCTGGATCAGCTGACCGAAAAACGCAAAAATCTGACGGAACGCGAGGTGAAGGACTGTGTCTGCAAGGTTCTGCTCATGCTCGCCGATTGTCCGGAATTTTTCAACAATCTCATCAAGGCCCATACTTCCCTCGACGCGGTGTTGGGCAGCCTGTCGGAAGTGGAAGGCGAGACGACGGAATTCGGCCGCATCCTTAACCATTCAGCGGAAAAACTGAAAAAGGCTTCCGACATTTCGGCGGCCCGCGAGGTGGTGGCGAAAATACTCCAGGAAACCGACCGCATGGCCGCCCATCAGAACCATCTTGCAGAGAAGCTCCGCGACACGACACGCGAAGTGCAACGCCTGCAAACCAGCCTTGCCGAGGCGCGTCATCTCGCCAATACCGATACGCTGACCGGCCTCTACAACCTCCGTTACCTGGAGGGCCGGTTGCCGCTGCTGATGAGAAAAGCGGCCGAGGAAGACACCAGCCTATGTACGCTTATGATCGAAATCAATAACTTCAAGAACATTATCGACGAACTCGGCCCTCAGTCGGCGGACAAGATACTCCGTTTGGTCGCCAACATCATCAAAAAGGCGGTCCGTGACGATGATCTTGCCGTCAGGTACGGCGGAAGAGAATTCATGCTGGTTCTTAATCGCACCCCGCTGGAAAACGCGGTCCTTCTCGGCAAGCGCATCTGCGAGGATATATCCAGCCGCAACCTTTCGCAGCGGGGCAGCGACCAGATACTCGGACGGATCACGGCGGCAGTCGGCATCGCCCGGCACAAGCCCGGCGAATCCGTGATACGGCTGCTTCAGCGCAGCGACATGGCCTTGAGCGACGGCAAGAAGTCCGGTAAAGACCGAGTGGCCGTATGCAAAGAAACCTGAGACGGCGGTTATGACTTGCGGCGGGTCTTTTTGGCGGATTGCCCCGCCGGCCTGACGCCGAGTTCGGCCTCCAGCGCCGCCACGCGCTTTTCCAGTTTTTCCTGTTCGGCGCGGGCCTTGGCGGCCATGTCTCTCACCGCTTCAAACTCCTCGCGGGGCGTCACTTTCATTTCGGCGAGCAACCGCTCCAGTTGCTGGCGCACCAGGGTCTCGACCTCGTCGCGGAATCCGGCGAGAGTTGAGGCGGCGCTGCCGGCCAGCTTGGCTATATCTTCAAATATCCCCGGTCCTTTGTTCATGGCGGGCATTATGAGCGGATACGCTCCCCGGCGCAACCGGACATCTAAAGCGCCAGGGCCGTTCCATCACGCAGAATTTTTTGGGCCTCTTGCGTATAGGCGCCGTCGCCGTCGTGAAGCGCCATGCCGGAGGCCGTCCTGGTCGGCGCCGTCATTCCCTTGCGACCTCTGATGATGACCCGTTTGGCCGGTCTGCCGCCGTCATCGGGCCACAGCGGGAAAACGACGATATCGCCCAGCCGCCCCTGCATGCAGGAAAGAATTTCGTCCGTGCGCCCGGCGTGGTGGATGAGGGTGACCGAGCCTTCGACGCGAACCATAGCGACGCAGAAATCAATCCAGTCGGCCAATGTCGCCTCGCCCTCGATGGTGGCCGCCGCTTTGACCGGATCGGGCGGCGCATTGCCGCTGCCGGCCTTGCGGAACGGCGGATTGGCCATGACGTGATCGAAAGAACCGGGCGTAAGCGCCCCCTTTACCCTCATAATGTCGCCATGGATGAACTCAACGCGCTCGGCGACGCCGTTAGCGTGGGCGTTGCCTACGGCCAGTTCGGCCATCAAGCCGTCGGCCTCGATCCCCTTGACGCGCACGCCGGGCAGCCGCGAGGCCAGACATAAAGCGGCGGAGCCGACGCCGGTTCCGGCGTCAAGAACCATATCGCCGTCTTCGGCGGGAACGGCGGCGGCGAGGAAAACGGCGTCGATGGCCGTGCGAAACCCTTTGGCCGGTTGGCGCAAGCTGATTTTTCCCGCCAGCAGCGCATCCTCGGTAATTTTGCTCATGTCCCGGTGCTCATGCTGGGGGCGTTGTCCACTTGACCAATGGTCTCGCCCTTACTTATGCTCAATGCCTGCGTCAGGCAACCTTGGAGGCCGTGGAGTGGGCGTCGTAGTCAGCATCGGTGGGGACCGCAGTCAAAAGGCGTCGCTGGACGCCTTGACCTCGCTGGTTGCCGAAGACATGAAGGCGGTCAACGAACTGATCATCCGGCGGATGAATTCTCCCGTTGTTTTAATTCCGCAACTGGCCGGGCATATCGTCGCCGCCGGCGGCAAGCGTCTGCGCCCCATGTTGACCCTGGCCGCGTCGCGCATGTGCGGCTATGAAGGACGGCGCCACATCGCCCTGGCCGCCTGCGTCGAATTCATCCACACCGCCACCTTGCTGCATGACGACGTGGTTGACGAAAGCGACCTGCGCCGGGGCTTGGCTTCGGCCAATGCCGTGTGGGGCAACAAGGCCAGCGTTCTGGTCGGCGATTTCTTATTCAGCCGCTCCTTTGAACTGATGGTGGAGGACGGTTCGCTGTCGGTGTTGTCCATCCTGTCCGGAGCCTCGGCGCTGATTGCCGAAGGCGAGGTGATGCAGTTGATCACCGCCAACGATACGGAAACCGGCGAGACCGCCTATCTGGAAGTCATCAGGGCGAAAACGGCGCAACTGTTCGCCGCCGCCTGCCGCATCGGCGCCGTTGTCGCCGACCGCTCGAAGGTGGAAGAAGACGCCCTTGAAACCTACGGCATGAATTTGGGCATCGCCTTTCAGCTTATCGACGACGTGCTCGACTATTCAGCCAAACAGGCGACGCTGGGCAAGACCATCGGCGATGATTTCAGGGACGGCAAGATTAATCTGCCTGTGATCCTCGCCTTCCGCCGGGGCAACGAGACCGAACGCGCCTTCTGGCGGCGCACCCTGGAAGACCAGGACCAGAAAGACGGCGACCTGGAACACGCCGTAAAACTGCTGGAGAAACACAAGGCGCTGGCCGACACCGTGGAGCGCGCCACCCACTACGGCGCCATCGCCCGCGACGCGCTGGGCATCTTCGCCGACAGCGCCAGGAAAAAGGCCTTCCACAATATCATCGACTTCTGCATCGAGCGCGCCTATTGAGTTAGGCGCAAGGCGGCGTTATAACCGCGCCTCTTGAACGCCACGTCGGAGTGTAGCTCAGCCTGGTAGAGCACTGTCTTCGGGAGGCAGGGGCCGGAGGTTCAAATCCTCTCACTCCGACCAGTTTTTTCCCGCACGCATCAGAGCGGGCCGAATTGCGGTCAGCCTATGAAGTAGCGGCCGGGTTTGGCGTCTCCTCCGGACGCCGTGATCAGGGCGTCTATCTTGTCGATGGCGGCAAAGAGTTGGTCATTGTCCGCCCGCGCCACCCTGCGCGCCGTTTGGGAATGCAGTTTGGCGGCGCTCATGCTGCCTTCCCTCATCAGGGCCAGCGCATAGGATATGTGATAGGCGGGATTGTAGGCCCTGTAGAAAAGAGCCTGGCCGAAAAAGAACGCCGCTTCCTGTTCGCCGTTTTTGACTTTGGAGAAGATGTTTCCAAGATCAAGGCAGGACATTACAAACGCATCCGGCCGCTTCATGTAAGGAAAGTCGGTTCGGAAGATTTCCTGGTAGATGGGGATAGCCTCGCCTGTTTTTCCCGAATTGCGCAGCTCCGTCGCCTTTGCGTATTTCTCCTCGGACTCCGTATGGATAATGGCCGGAACGGCCAGATTGGGAATATCGAAAATGCCCCTGCAATCCCGGCACGAAAAGCGGAGGTTCTGGGATTGGAAGCCCCGATCAACGTAGGCGTTGGAAAAAATGTTGTTATAGCCGCAACGCGGACACTCCCATTCGATGCGATAGGGATATCCCCGGTGAATGTTATATTCATCCTGTTTTTCAAACAAAATGAGCTTCGCCGGGATAACCAGCGTTTCTCTGAAAACGCCGATCTTCGCTTCGAAATATTCATAGGCCTTGCCTCGAATATTGGTGACGTTTATGGGGCCTTGCACCAGTTCTCCGTCTTTTTCCCCGATGATCCCGTCCTTGACGGCCTGCGCGTAGATGGGGCTGCCCGGATAGACCTGGAGATAGCTCAGGCTGATCCGGTATTCCCTGTTTTCAGACCACCAATCAAGGGTCTCGCTTGCGGTTTCCAGGGTCTCCGCCGAATCGCCGAAAATAAAATTTCCCTGGATTCCGATTTTCCGATCGTAGGTGGTCTTCAAGGCAAATTCGATCTTCTCCCTGGTTATTTTCTTCTGCATGCTCAACAGGACTTTATCGCTGGCGCTTTCCAGGCCGTACCCGGCATGGGTGCAGCCGGCATCGACCATCCAGTCGATGCATTCCTCGTCAATCAGCGAGACATGCAACTGGCAGAACCAATAAAGATTGTACTTTTTGATCCTCCTGCAGAATTCCTTGAGTCTGTCTTTCTTGGCGGTGAAAAGCTCATCGCAGATATACAAGTGGTTTATGTTATATCGCCCGACCAGAAAATCCAGTTCCTCGAAGAAATTGTCGAGGCTGCGTTCCCTGTAGACGCGACCGATGGGATGAAAACAGAAGGTGCAGGCGTAAGGACAAGACCGGCTCGCAATCATCGGCATCGAACGCGGATCATCCATCATGTTAAAGGTGGTCTCATCGGCGATGTTCTGAAAATCGATCATCATGCCGACCCCAATTCCTTCGTAGTCGGGCCAAGGCAGGGAATCCAGATCGCGGATCGGGTCGCGTGCTCTGGTTTTGATGAAATTTCCGTCCTTGTTCAGGAAACATATTCCATTGACCGTTTTCGGATCGCCGCCCCGCCCGAGCACATCCGCCAGTTCAACGATGGTGTTTTCGCCTTCGCCGATGACCCCGTAATCAATATCCAGGAGACGAACCGCCTTTTCCAGCGCACCGCTGATCAATCCGCCGCCGACGACGTTGATGATCGAAGGCTTGGCGGCGCGGGCCGCATCAGTGATGACTTTTACCGCATCAATAAGAGGAGAAATGGCGCCGGTCCCGCAGATATCGGGATTCTTCTCGTGAACGGCGCGGGTAACGGCGTCAACGGGGTTCATTTCCAGGTTATTGAGGTTCAGGCAATGGACCTCGTACCCTTCCCGCTTGAGCATCGCGGAAATATAGGCAATGCCGAACGGAAAGTTATAGCCGTTGCCGTAGTTGACGTATTTCGGCACTACCAACAGAAATTTCATACTGTCTCTCTGTAGCTCCAATTAATTCTGACGCGATCTTATAACAGTTACCCTTTTTCAGGCTTAACCGCCCCCATTATCTTCAATTTTTGTCCGTAGCGGGGATGAAATTCCGGGGGCGGGGCAATGTCCCATGTCCATTCCCATCCGGCAAAGGGGACGGGGATGCCGTAAAGTGGGTCCTCGCGGTTCGCCACCTTGTCGCCGTCGATGATCATGCGCTCGATCTCGGTGATCAGGCAGACGGCGCCGGGGTGGGCGGCCAGCGCTTCCATATGGCGGGCCACCACGTCGCCGGCGAATATTTCGGCGTCGGCCCTGCTGTAGGCGGGCAACGCTTTCGCCAGATATTCAAGCGGCAGATGGTAAAGTTGCGAGGCAACGCATGCCGATACTGCCAGATCAGCGCCGTTGATCAGCAAGGAGGCGGCGGGCGGCGCCGGCAACGCTTGTCCGCCGCCCGATTCGACATAGGCGTAGACGGCGCTGACAACGCCGGTGATGTCATGAGCCGTCATTGAAACATTCTTGAATCTTTGCACCTTTCGCCAGCTTCGGGGCAGGTGCAGGATATCGATCAGCGCCACCTCATCGAACATGGCGCTTAAATCTTCAACGGGTATATCGATAAGTGAGCCGGAGCCGAGAACCACCGCTCGGCGCCGATTGCGGCAATTGGCGGCGGCTTTCATGATCATTGTCCGTGAGTTTTCTATGTGTCCGGCCCACGCCTGCCGGCAACGCGCATATCGAGCCTCAATTCCGATCAACTCACCAAGATATCCCATCCTTCGCAGATGCCGGGGGCAGGGCGTGGTCAGATACCTGAGCCATTCCGCAATCATGGCGGTTTCGCGTAAAGATCAGCCGCGACCGGCCATCGGGCAGGTGGCGGCATCGGCGCAGGCGGGAGAGGCGCCGCATGCGGGCCGGGGCGAGGCGGCCATGCCGACGCGGACGTTGGGGGCCATCATCGCCTTGGTCACATTCTTGCTGCCGCAGTCGGGGCAGACGATGTCGCCGGCTGCCGATTTGGCCTCGTAGTCGCCGGAAGAATCAAACCATTCTTCGAAGGCATGGCCTTTGGAACATTTGAGGTCAAAAACGATCATCGACGGCTCCTTGTTTTTATGACGCTAACGGGCGATTCCCTTGAGGATATCCTTGAGGAAGTCCTTGGGTTTTTGAGGCTGCTGTTGTTGAGGCTGCTGTTGGACCTGGGGCTGTTGCTGAGGTTGGGCCTGCGGCTGCTGCGAGGGCTGTTGCTGCTGTTCGGGGGCAACGCCGGGGACAAGTTTGTTCAACAGTCCACCAAGGCCCTTTTTCTCAAGTTTTTTCTCTATGCTTTTTCCCAATCCGCCGGGCAGGGCGATGCCGCCTTCCGGCATTTTGGAAGTGTCCAGTTTGACGCTGGGGGCGTCCAGGCTGCCCCTGACCTGAAAGGGCAGGACGGTCGGCGCGTTGGTCTTCTTGGTTATAAGAGCGGTCAGGGCGTTTTGTGACAAGCTTACTTCGCCGCCGATGTCGATCTGCCAATTAGGCAGATCAACCGTGCCTTGGGCGCCGCCGTCGCCGATGCTTGAAACCAGTTTGATGTCGTTAGTGCGGGCCACGCCCTTGTCGATCTTGAAGCTGCCGGTGATGTCGGCCAGTCCCTTGCCTTTCCCGCCGCCGCCCGGCAGGCCGCCCAGGGTGTTCAGCCCGACGATCAGGTTCAGCGCCGAGGCCAGGGCGGTGCCGGTGGCTTCTTCCCTGACGTCGAGCTGTTTAAGAGCCAAAGCCCCGCTGCCGCCGAGCGCCGAGACCATGTTGGCGACGCTGCGCCCGGCGGTGGTCAAATTCATGGATAAGTTCATGACGCCGCCGGCCATTGCTTTGCCGGAAACGGCTTGAGAGGCCTTGCCCACGTCCATATTTTTGATGTTCAACGCTGTTTCGATGCGGGGCGCGGCGGTGGCGTTGACGATGGCGTTGGCGTCCAACTCGCCGCCGAACAGATAGCCGGTCAGCCGGTTGGCGTTAAGTATGCCGTTGTTCACCGTCGCCGCCAGATCGGCCTTTTCCACCCTGTACATTTGGTAAGTGACGGCCTGGGCCTTCAGCTTGATGTCGGCGTCGAAGCCGTTGAGCGCGGAAAAGTCGATAGGATCGTTCGGCCAGCGGCCGGCGTCGGTTGCCGCAGCGCGGTGGAACATGGCGTTATCGGGCGACGGCCGCCAAGAGGCGGGAATAATCGCCGGGTCGGCGCAAGGGCCGGGGAATCGGCGATATAGCGAGGCCGAGCGTTTGGCCGGCAGCAGCTTGTCAACAACGATCTCGCCGGTCTGAAGATCGACGTTGATCCTGGGGCGGTGATCGCCGAACATCGCCTCGGCGGCGCCGGTCATTTGCAACGGCCCGATATTGCCTTTGATTCCCTGAAGAGAAACCGTTTTGGCGTCGGCCTTGATTCTGGCGGCAATGTCCGTCCCGCCGAACTTTTCGACCGGGCTGTAATCGATGCCGAAAACGCCGAGAAGCCGGGGCAGGTTGCCGTGGACGGCCTTTATCGCGCCGTCGAACCCTCCGATCAGCGGCAGGAATGACAAAGCGCCGTCGGCCGTGATCTCGGCCCCGGCGGCTTTTATATTGACATTCATGGAAGGCTTTAGAAAAGAACCGTTGAACAGGCCCTTTAAGTATACTTCCCCCAGCTTCCCGGCGTTTGCGGGCGGAACGGCGTCGGCCAGTTTGAACAGGCTTGAAATATCGGCGGCGTGCGCTTCTATATTCAGGTCTTTCATTTCGGGGATGCCGCCGATGCCGGAGAGCTTGCCGCTGATCATCGCCGAGGCATCGGCCAGATCGGCGACGCTGGCTCGGCGCAATTCCAGGTTGCCGCCGGACAAGGTGCCGTCAAGAACGATGTCCTTGATGTTGTTTCCTTTGTAGACCATGGCCTTCACATGGGCCATGAGGTTGGCGTCGAAAGTTTTTAAAACATCCAGTATGGCCAATGGATTCGCAGTGGCGGGGGCAGGCTCATGGTTGCCGGCCAAAGACGGCGCCCCGTCTTTTTTTACGGGGCCGGTTTCAGGTTTGGCCGTATCCGGCGTCGGAGCGGATTTAGACGGCAGGTAGGCGTCAAGATTGATGCGATCCAGGACCAGACCGGCGCCGAAAGCAAGCGGCGAGCGCACGGCAACCGTGACGCCGCCGGTGAGCCTTGAACTGTCGAACTGCACGTCCAGGCCGCTGACCTGGATTTGCGCAGGGGTGGCGGAAATTTTTCCGGATACGGCCAGTTTGCGCAGGCGGTCACCGGGAATATTTATCTGATCGGTTCCGAGCCAACTCAAGAGCTTGCGAAAGTCGCTGATGGTTGTTTCAATCTCGCCGTCGAACTTGGGCCGGCCCTCGGAAGCGGAAATAAAACCGAAGACGGCGGCATCGGCGCCGCCGGGAAACTTGGCGGAAAGCCGGTTGATGGCGATCTCGCCGTTGGCAAGTTCGATATCGGCGTTCGCCTCATGGATAATGCCGCTCTGATAGACGATGGAGTCTACCGAAAGGTTCACGGTCCCGTTGATGGCGGTAGGCAGGGAGAACCCGGCCTTGTCCGTCGTTTTTACGTCCTTGCCCTTTACGGCGTTCGCGGCGGATGAGGGCATGACCTCAGAGCCGGCCTTCGGCGTCGCCGGCGACGGCGCGGCCTTGGCCGCCGGCATGGAAAGCCACTCATTCATATTTACTTGTTTGACCGCTATCTTGAGCGCCGCGTTGACGGCCTTGCCGAGAGTGACCGAAAGAGCGCCGGCGGCATTAACATTACCCAGACTCAGGATTATATTGGCAATGTCCAGCCCTTCCGTCGAGGCGACCACGGCGCCTTCGAATCCGAACTTTTGCGACAGGAAGCCCGGTAGCGGACCCGCTCCGGCGGCGGTGTTGATGAGGCCGGCCAGATCGTTCCCTTCCCCTTTCAGGGAGCCTTTGAACTTGAACTCATCGGCGACGCGCAACAGGTTGCCGGATAGTTGCGCCTTACTGCCGCCGGGTTTGTCATTTATCGCCAGACTGACCGGCACGGCGCGACCGGGAGCCACCTCGCCGACGCTGATGTCGTAATTAAAAGCAATTCCCCGCGCCGTAACGCCGCCGGAACTTTCGAACGGCCCGGACAGAGACGCCGCCGCGATGCGGGCGGTAATCCGTTCCAGCCGTTCAACGGCGCCGCTTTTGCCGTCACGGTAAATCAGGGTTCCGTTTTCAATGCTGAAATTATCCAACTGTATGGCCGGTTTGAAGCCGCCTCTTTCGGTCGGAGCGGCGACGCCTTCGTCCGTTGGTTCGTTTTTTGCGCCGGCGGCGGGCTTCCCGGCGACATCGGCGGCGGCGATGAAATTCAGGTTGTTGCGTCCGTCGGCAAGAACCTCGATTTCAATGATCGGTTCAATCAGCCGGATCGTTTCCACCTGGATTTGACCGCTCAGCAAAGGCTCCAGGGCGATGCGGACTTCAAGGGATTTCAAGCGCACCATCTCGGGGTTGGCCGCCCCCTCAATATTGGCCAGTCCTACATTTTTGACGATAAGGGCCGGCGTCGGCAGGATGGTAATTTCGATATCGCCGTCGATGGACACATCCCGCCCGGTAAGGGACTTGATCCATGCCGCCCCCTCGGCCTTATGATTGTTCCAGTTGATTAAACCCGGACCGAACAGCGCCGCCGCCAAAACGACGACGAAAAGTCCGATAACGGCGAATAAAATCTTTTTCACGAACATGATTCCATAGTTAGCTTACCGGACGGCACGATTATCGACTTCCTTACTGTTCGTCAATGATGCGGTCGTCTTTGTGGCGGTGCAGGAGACCGGCGTAGCGTTTGGTGATTTCAGGCATGCTGCTTTCCCCATGGCCGGAGCGGTCGACATTGAAAACCGCTTTGGGGTAGTTCATCGACTCCTGCGCCGCCCGGATTTCATCGTGGTCCTTGGGAGCGAGAATCTTCGCCGGATCACCCACCGCCACCCAACCGATGGGAACGACGGCGTCGGCTTCGAGGCGCGAGCCGACAATCACCGTTCCGTTGACTCTCACTTCCGAACGGTCGCCGATTACGGCGCCGTTGAAGACGGCGCAGTTGGTGGCCAGAAAGACGCTGTTGCCTATGGTGCATCCGCTGAGATAGGCGTGGGGACCGACCAGCACATTGTCGCCGATGGTCGTCGGGTTCTGGTAAGTTCCGCGCACGACGGCGTTTTCCATGATGATGCAGTCGGCGCCGATGGTTACCGGCCCGCTCTCCGCCGTTATTATCGCTCCGAAGCAAACAGAAGAACCCGCTCCGATAGTGACGTCGCCGCAGATGACGGCGGTGGGAGCGACGTGAACGCCGGGGGCGACCGCCGGTCGGCGGCCGTCATGTTCGATCAACATGGAGAGTCTCCTTGGTTGTTATGGTGACAATACGATGTTTCTCTTTCGGGATAGATGTTCTTTTTTATCCTCTGCCGGTGATTCCCGGAGTTTTTTGAGTCAGCGGCGCATAGGATTGCCGACGGCTGCGCGCCGGTTCGGCGTTGCCGGCGTAGATTTGTTTGGTCGCCTCGACGATGATGACGCCGGCGAAGGTAGAGAACCAGCGTTGCCCGATCTCCTCGAAGGCTCCGGCTGATGACAGCACCATGCGCGAATAGGTGGGCGGCACAAACAGAGCGGAATGGGCGCAGAGCGGCGTAAACATGTTATCACGAAGAGTTCTGGTCAACTGTCCCTTGGCATAGGGCAGGCCGTGGCCGAAAGGGGTGCGCTCCAGACGCGCCCATACCCCGCGCCGATTGGGCGCCACCACCAGCAAACGACCGGAGCCGGACAACACCCGCCATGCCTCGCGCAGCATTTGTCTGGTGTGATCGGCGCACTCAAGGGCATGGACCAGAAGGATGCGGTCCATCGACATATCGGGAAACGGCAACTCGTTCTCGTCGACAAGCGTCGTCAGCCCTCCGCCTTCGCCCGGCCAGTGCAGCACCCCCTGGGGAGCCGGCATGGCCGCCAGCACGCGCCTTGCCTCGGCGCGAAACGGGGTAATGAAGGGCGTGCCGTATCCGATGGCAAGCACGTCAAGGCCGGTCACGTCCGGCCATATGGAGCGGATGCTCCGCCGAATCATCCGCTGCGCCACATGGCCCAGGCCGGAGGCGTAAAAATCGCGAAGGTCAACTGCATCCGTCCACATGCCGCCAGTGTAGCGCACGACGGCGGCAGGATGGTAGCCTATGCCATGACAAATCTTGAAATTCAGCGAATTCCTGTGCTTGGCGATAACTATGTCTACCTGTGCCGTGACCGGCAAACCGGGGCTTGCGCGGCCATTGATCCGTCAATCGCGCCTCCGGTGACGGCGGCGCTGGAGCGCCTGGGGTGGAAGCTTACCCATATTCTCAACACTCACGCCCATCGCGACCATACCGGCGGCAATATGGACCTGAAGCGTTCCACAGGCTGCGCGGTGGTGGGGGGAAAACTTGACGCCGGCGATATTCCCGGTCTCGACATTGCGGTCAATGACGGCGACGCGGTGAAAATCGGCTCGTCAACGGCTCAGGTATTTCATGTGCCGGGCCACACCGCCGGCCATGTCGCCTACTGGTTTGAGGATGACCGCGCCCTGTTTTGCGGCGACACCCTGTTTGCCTTGGGCTGCGGACGGCTGTTCGGCGGAACGCCCTCGCAGATGTGGTCGAGTCTGGCCCGTCTTCGCGCCCTGCCCGATGACGCCGTGGTTTACTGCGCCCATGAATACGCCGTGGCCAACGCCGCGTTTGCCCTTGCCGTTGATCCCCAAAACCAAGCTTTGCGCTGCTACGCCGCGAATATTCGCGCCATGAGGGACGCCGGCCGGCCGCCGCCGCCCTCGACCATGGCCGAGGAGCGCGCCGCCAATCCGTTCCTGCGCGCCGATAATGAAAGTTTCAAGCAGGCCGTCGGCCTCGCCGGCAAGGACGCGGTCGAGACATTCGCCGAAATCCGTCGGCGCAAGGATGGGTTTACTTGAAAAGGTTGGTTATCGTGGTGGTCGGGATCGAGTAATACACCATCGCCGATTCCGTTCCCGGATTGGTGTCGCCGACGCTGGCGTTGGAATAATGGGATACGGCGAGACCGAGGCGGGAGCGGTCGTCAAACCTGTAGGCTACTTCAAGCTGCGAACGGATTTCCATCTCATGGCCGAGATCGAGCTTCTTGTTGCCGCCCCAGTAATAATGAGGGGCGACGCTGGGGGTGACGACCAAACGATTGCCCAGGTACACGTCGAGCAGGATGCCGGCGCCGATAAATCCGCTTCCCGTCGTGGTCCCGGCCCCGGCCAGGAACGGCTTGAAGAAAAAGTACTTCTGGTCGTGCCGGTATTCAAACCTGAACTCGGCGCCTTGATCCTTCTTCCGGTTCCAGTCGAACGCCCCGGCGGCGAAAGAAAAGAAAGCGGGATCGTCGGCGCGTGCCTGCTCACAGGCGAAAAACACCACGGCCACAGCCGTTGCGACCAGATACTTTGTCAACTTTCCCAGCATGGCTCTCTCTAAGACTGCCCTCTAATGATCAGATAGTTGCGGAATTTACGGAAAGTTACAAGAACTTTGCCTTCAGGCATAGACCTTGCCGAAGCGGTTGGCGATGAAATCCTTGAATCCGGCGTTCTCCTGACGCACGAAGCCGGACGCCGGCAACTTCCCTTCATGGTGCAGATCGACCATGGCGCAAATTCCGGCCGCCGTTGTTTTCTGAATGGCGCTCATGCCGGTTTCCTCGGCGTCGCCATAGATTTTCTTGGCATAGTTTTCCTGGGTCAGCAGTCCGTGGCGCTTGCCGACGACGGTGACGAATATCAGAACCACGTCCTGGCGGGTGACGGGAATGCCGTGCTCGATCAGCCCTTTAAAAACATCGCGGTTTTCGCACATCCTGAGGTCGCCGGCCAGCATCTGCACCATGTTCCGGTGTCCGGGATAGCGCACGGTCTTGTAGGTGAGGTTGCGCACGCGCCCTTCCAGGGTCTCGCACAGGGTGCCGATGCCGCCCGACGTGCTGAAGGCCTCGTAGTCAACGCCGTCCAGGGAAAAGTGTTCCAGCCCCTCCAGCGGCAAAAGCTCGCAGCGTTCGCTTTCGTGAATGGCCTCGCACGGATTGCAGTACTCGTTTATCAGGCCGTCGGTGCTCCAGGTCAGATTGTACTGAAGCATGTTGTCGGGGAACTGGGGCAGGGCGCCCACCCTGAGCCTGACGTCATGAGGGTCGTCAAAGCTGTTGACCAGATGGTTGGCGACGATGGAAATGAATCCCGGGGCCAGCCCGCACTGGGGAACGAAGACGTTTTTCGCGCCCTCGGCCAGGGCCGTTATCTTACGCGCCGCGCGCACGTCTTCGGTCAGATCGAAATAATGCGTTTCCTGCGCCTTGGCCGCTTCGGCCACCTGTTCGTTAAGGAAGAAGGGCAGGGCGCTGATCACCGCGTGAGCGGCCTTCACCTGCTTGCCCAGGGCGCGGGCGTCGGTGATATCGAGAACGGTTTGATTGATGTCTCCACGCCCCCGCGCTTCAAGGGCATGGGCGTCGCTGTCCGCCAGGGTGACGCGGTAGTCCCGGCTGTCCGCCAGCATTTTGGCGATGCTGACGCCTATTTTCCCGGCGCCCAGGACAAGGACATCGGTCATCCTAATCTTGCTTTATAAATTTACCGAGATGGAATCGGATGTTTTTCTCAAAAATATTATTGAGGTCGTTCATCATGCTTTCGGTCATCGCATGCCATACTTTCTCGCGATCATTCAAGGTGGCGTCCTCGCGCACCGTGACCGAGCGGCCGGCGGCGGCGTTGGCGAAGCCGAGCTTGGAGCCTTTGTCGTCCACGATTTCCAGCGTCACCTCAATCGACCCGTCATAGCGATCCGACTGTTCAACGTAGAAAGATCCTTCCAGCCCCTTTTTCAGCGGCAGGAGGGTTCTTGTAACCTTGGCGTCTACGATAGTGAACCGCGCCGCGCCCTGCTTGCCCTTGGCGAGCAGACGATCCGTCGCCCACTGTTTAAGAGCGGTTTCGGGCGGCGTGGGAAACTGGTATTCGACATTGGGCAGAGCCAACGGCGACTTGTATTGATGAATTATCTGTACGGCGCCGACGTTCAGGTTAAACGGGGGAAGGTGACTGTAGGTAAGAACGGTGAATTTACGATCCGGCACAGCCGTCTCGCAAGACGCCAGCGATACCGCCATCGCCACCAGGATAAGAAAATTATTGAAGCGTTTGATCATGATGTTCGCATCTTGGCACGTTCACCGGGGACGGTTCAAGTCATCCCATGCACCAGGCGAGGATGCCCTTCTGGGCGTGCAGGCGATTTTCCGCTTCGTCCCACACCACCGAATGGGGGCCGTCGATGACATCGGCTGTTACCTCCTCTCCCCGGTGCGCGGGAAGGCAGTGCATGAACAGCGCGTCTTTCTTGGCCCTATTCATCAACGCGGCGTCCACCTGATAGGGGGCAAGCAGCCTGTGGCGCTTTTCGACATCGCCGTTGCCCATGGAGACCCAGGTATCGGTAACCACGCAGTCGGCGTCTTCGACCGCCGCCCATTTGTCGATGGACATGGTTGCGTCGCCGCCTTCGGCCTTGGCCCATTCCAGTAGACGGGCGGGCGGGCTTAGTTCGTCGGGACAGGCGAGCCGCAGGGAAAAGCCGAAGCGAACCGCCGCATGAATCCATGACGCCGCCATGTTGTTGCCGTCGCCGCACCAGGCGACGGTCTTACCGGCAATGGAGCCTCGGCGTTCCTCGAAAGTCATGATATCGGCCATCAACTGGCAGGGATGGGTGGCGTCGGTCAGTCCGTTGATCACCGGCGCCGTGGCGTGCCGCGCCAGTTCCTCCAGCTTTTTTGGATCGTCGGTGCGGAGCATGATGACGTCCACATAGCGCGACAGCGTCCGCGCCGTGTCGGCAATGGTCTCGCCTTGACCGAGTTGGGTGTCGCGTCCGCTCAACACCACCACCTGGCCTCCCAGTTGCTGCATCCCGACCTCGAAGGAAACGCGAGTGCGGGTCGAGGGCTTCTCGAAGATCATCGCCAGCGTTTTTCCATGAAACGGTTTATTGAGGCCGCTCAGAACCCCGCCGCTTTTGAGGGCCAGGCCCAGGTCCTGAATCTCGCGCAGGGTGGCGGAATCAAGAAGATCCAGGTCGAGGAAGTGCCTGGGCGCCGTCATAACGGCTTCTCCTTCATCTCGGCGCAGCTTTTATCAATGACGGCAACAGCCTCGTCGATATGGCTTCGGTCGATGATCAGGGGCGGCAGCAGCCTCACCACGTTGCCGCCGGCGCCGACCGTCAACAGACCGTTGTTCTGGAGCCTCGCCTTCAGGGCGGCGTTATCCACGCCTTTTTGACATTCAAGCCCGATCATCAGGCCGACGCCCCGCACATCAACAAGAACGTCGGGATGTTTGGCGCGTAATTCATTCAGCCGCCGCCACAGCATCCCGGCGACGGCGTTGACGCCGTCGAGAAAGCCGTCGGCCAGCATCACGTCCAGCACCGCGTTGCCGACCGCCATCGCCAGCGGGTTGCCGCCGTAGGTGGAGCCGTGACTGCCGACGCCCAGCGCCGAGGCCACCTTGCCGACGGCCAGACACGCGGACATGGGAAAGCCGGCGCCGATGCCTTTGGCCAAGGCCATGATGTCCGGGGTCGCCCCCGCCCATTCGTGGGCGAACAGCTTGCCGGTGCGGCCCATGCCGCACTGCACTTCGTCGAAGAACAGCAGCAGGCCGGAATCGTCGGCGATTTTACGCAGGCCTTTCAGGTATTCCGGCGGCGCCGGTTTGATGCCGCCCTCGCCCTGCACAGGCTCGACCAGAATAGCGGCGGTTTCGGGGCCGATGGCGGCGCGTGTCGCGTCGAGATCGGCGAAGGGAACGCGGTCAAAGCCGTCGGCGACCGGATCAAAGCCGGCGAGATGCTTCTGCTGGCCGCCGGCGGCGATCGTCGTCAAGGTTCTGCCGTGAAAGGCGCCTTCGCAGGCAATGACCCGATAGCGATCAGGCTCGCCGTTTTCATCGAAGTATTTACGCACCATCTTGAGGCCGCATTCGACGGCCTCGGAACCGGAATTGGCGAAGAATGCCGAGTCGGCGAAAGTCGCCTCGCACAATCGCTTGGCCAATCGCTCGCCTTCGGGGATTTGGTACAGATTGGAGCAATGCCACAGCTTGCCGGCCTGCGCGGTCAGCGCTTTGACCAGCTTCGGATGGCAATGGCCCAGCGCGTTAACGGCAACCCCGGAAGCAAAGTCCAGAAACTTGCGGCCGTCGGCGGTATACAGATAGGCGCCGTCGCCCCGCTCGAAGGCGAGGTCTGAACGCGCATACGTTTGCATCAATGCTGGGAACACCGTCGCCCTCCTCAAACTGAAAAAGCCGGCGCGAAGCTCCGGCTTCCGGGAAAGCGGACGATTATTCCCATGAAATCCGGGGATGTCAACGACGCGAGAACAGAGCGTGTCGCTACATCACCTCATGCGGCCTCAGCAGCATCAACTCGACGGTGGAAAGTTGGGGGAAGATGGGGGTGGACCATTGATTATAGAGCATGACGGCGCCGCGCTCGATGTCGGGGAAGCCGCCGCGAGTATCGTCGAATTTGCGGATCTCCAGGGTGGTGACCTGTTTGGTGACCGGATTGACGCTTTGCCACATGACCGTCGGATTGTTGCGCCTTTGCGCCGCCAGGGGGGCGATGGAGCGATCCAGGGTTTCAGTCGGCGGGCCGAAGCGGCGGGTATGGTAGGCGACGATCCCCTCAAATGACTCGGTGGGGAACAACGTGTGGAAGCGCGACGCCTTTCCCTCGTCATACCTGACAATGCTTTTCAGGCCCGAATACATGACGGTGCCGACCAGGATGAGCGGCTCGATCTCTTCCGGCCAATCGATGGGTTTGATGCAAAAGGCCACGGTCCCGCTTTTCTTTTCGACGCAGGGTTTTTCGCCGCCCTTGTATTCCTTGGGCAGAATAAGCGGCGATCCCAGCTTCACCGATTGACCGAGAGTCAACTCGACATTATCGAGAAAATTTTTGGGAATGGCGGACGGAGGCGGCTTGACGGGCAGGGGCGTTGAGACATTCGCCGTTTCAACGCCTTTTACCGCCCAGTCCTTTTTTTCGGGGGCGTCTTCTTTGCTTTCCTTGCCTTCCGGCGCCGGTTTCGGGGGCGGGGCTGTTTGCGGGTCTTCGGTGGTCGGCCGTTTGGGTTTGGGCGGAGCGAACAAACTGTTCAACTTCCCCAAAAATCCGGTGGGTTTTTCGGTTTCGGCGACTTTGGCAGGCTCGTCGATTTTAGCGGGCGCTTCCGGCGGCGTCTTCTGAGGGGCGGCTTTGGAAGCTTCCGTTATTTCCGTTGTATCCGGCTGTTTTGGGGCCTCCTTGCTTTCGTCAGGGCGGAAAAAATCGGTCATTTTCTTGAGGAAGCCTTTGGTCGGGGCCGTTTCCTCCGGTTTAACTTCGGGCAAAGGAGGCGTCTCCGGCTCGGAAGGCGGCTTCGTCTTGACGACAAGAATGTCTTCAGGTTCCTGGGGGGATTCGACCGGCTTTGCAGGGGGCGGTTCAGCCGGCATTTCCGGCGTTGACGGCGGCGCCTTGGCCTGATCCGGTTTGAAGAAGTTGCCCATCTTGTCGAGAAAGCCCTTCGAGGGAGCGGCGCTCTCCGCCTCCTTGGTCGCGGCGGCGGGCGGTTCAGCCGGCATTTCCGGCGTTGACGGCGGCGCCTTGGCCTGATCCGACTTGAAGAAGTCGCCCATCTTGTCGAGGAAGCCCTTCGGGGGAGCGGCGCTCTCCGCCTCCTTGGGCGCGGCGGCGGGGGCGTCTGCCGGTTTCTCGGCGGGACGGGAAAGCGGCTCCGCTTCCACTTTCGGAATAACGGGAGGCTCGGGCAGCGGTTCAGCCGGTATTTCCGGCTTCGACATTTCGGCTTGCCTGATGACCGGTTCCGGCGTCGGCGCGGCGGGGGCGGACTTGAAAATATCGGTTACCTTGTTGAGAAATCCCTTCGGGGGGGCGGCATTTTCGGACGGAGCCGCAGGCGACGGAACGTCAAGGGCCTGCGCTTTCAAGGGAATATCTTTCGGGCTATAAACTTTACCGATAATCGGCAAAACGGCGTCCGGCGCTACATATCCCGGATCAAACGGATTCGGCTTATCCGAGGGCCACGTCGGCTGCGGAGCGGGGGCTTCCTCCGCCTGTATCGGTCCCGAATCAACAGGCGCCATAGGAGCAGGGGGGGGAGAAGGAGGGGCCGTATTCGTGGTTACGACCGGCCCCCATTTGCCGCCGGTTTGGGGCGGCGGCGTTTGGCGTGGTTTTTCGGAATCGGCGGCTTTGAAGTTGCGCAGGGACAAGAGGAAATGAGCAACATCAAAGTGTCCCTTGTCAACGGCAACGTCCGCCGGCGTCAATCCCCAGCTATTAACGGCGTTAATGTCGGCGCCGGCGGTAATGCTGGCCTGCACCGCCGGCAAGTCGTTTTGCCGCACCGCTTCGAACAGGGCGCGGGTAGCCTCCTCCGAATCCTGGAGCGGCGATTGCGCCGAGACTTCGCCGACGCCGAGAGCCGGAAGCAAAAACAGCAGGCCCGCCGCCGAAATAACCCGGAGCGGCGCAAAGAACCGGCGTTGAGCAAGCTCTATGAGTAAAATAGTAATGCCCATTTTTATGATCCGAGCGCACAAACAACAATACATATGCATATTATAACAATCTTCGGCATAAGTATGACAAATCCGCCACGCGGAGATGGTATTAGAAAAGTGTAGTAAAGAAATAATGACCATCATGCGGAAATATCGGGAAGCCTGGGTCTGCTTGAGCAGCGATGCGGCTGATTGGGCCAACGTAATGTTGGGTGATGTCAGCGACGGGTTATCTGCGCTGGGCTATAAGACCACCAAGCTGTTTTTCGACGAACGTCCCGGACGCCACAAGCATAATCAGGAATTATTCAATAACAGGGTCAAGACGGAAGAGCCGTTTGTAATCATTGATTTCAACGCCACAACGAATATGAAGCCTGACGCCGGCATCCCCGACGCGGAGATTCCAAAAAGGTTTTCCATCGTCTGCGACAACCCGTGCGATCACCTGGACAAACTCGTCAAAACCTGGGGAAACTCAATACTTGGGATGGTTGATCGCCAGCATCTTGCCGTTCTCGACGCCATCGGGGTGAACCGGCAAAAAGTCTTTTTCCCTCATGGCGGACCGCCTCCCCCGGCGTCTCCATTGCCGATGAAGGATCGCGATATCGATATCCTGTTTTCCGGGCTGGTTTATCCTCATCCGAAATCGGAAACCTGGATCGGCCAAACCGGCAATTTGCCGAAAATATTAAAAACTATCGCCGATGAGGCGGCGGCGAGGGTCATTGAGGAGCGAAAGAGCGTATTCCGATCATTCGCCGACTCATGCGCGGCAAATTCATTCAATCCGGCTGACCTGGACATCAAATCCCTATGCCTGATCAACAGTATGATTGATGTGCAGGCGGTGACGACGCAGCGTCACGAAGTGATTTCCCGGCTGAAAGACATGAATCTCCATATCGTCGGCCGGGTTATAAAGGGAGACGGCGGCCTTGATCTATCCAATGTCACGACACATGGAAGGTTGACCTTCAGCGCCGTCATCGAGTTGATGAAAAGGTCAAAGATCGTACTCAACATTACTCCCAAGTTCAGCGACGGCTCCCATGAAAGAATTTGGTACGGGATGGCCAACGGCGCCGTGATTCTGACCAATTACAGCCACTTCCTGGCGGAAACATTTACCGACGGCGAAAACATATGTTTTCTGCCCGGCGACATCGACCGTCTGGCGGCCGGCGTTTCGGAACTGCTGAAGGACCATAAGAAAGCGGATGAAATGGCGGGGGCCGCCATGCCTGTCTACATAAAGAGCCATACCTGGAAGGAACGGGTAAAGATCATAGACGACGCCTTGAACGCCGCTGATCCTGATTAGAGCATTATCCGACCAGGGATATTGGTAGGCGCGCCGGGAATCGAACCCGGGACCATCCACTTAAAAGGCGGATGCTCTACCGCTGAGCTACGCGCCCTGAATTAGGGTTCCGGGAAAATATGCGCCTAAACTCGACGGGTCAAGACGCAGGAATATAAATACCGTCTTTCAGGATTTAAACTCCACCTCGTTTTTCTTGACCTGATCCTGGCTGACCACCCGATTGCGCCCCAGACGTTTGGCCGCGTACAAAGCGCCGTCGGCGCGGCTGATCAACTGGGCAAGGGGTTCGCCGTAGTCAAACTTTCCGGCGCCGATAGAGACGGTAATCTGCCCCAGGTTTTCGTCGGTGGTCTTGTTGACCACCTTTTTGTTGCTGATGCGCTGGCGAATGGTTTCGGCAACCTGCAATGAGTCTTTAAGAGAAGTAGCCGGCAGAATGACGCTGAATTCCTCGCCGCCGTAGCGGGCCGCCGTATCCTGTCCCTTGATGCACGAGGTCAGCGTCGAAGCCAGCAGCTTGAGAACCTGATCGCCGACCTGATGACCATGGGTGTCGTTGAACTTCTTGAAGAAGTCGATGTCGAGCATCAGCAAACACATCTCCGAACCCTTTTCCATGGCCTCCATGGCGGCGCGGCGCAACTCGGTGTCAAACAGCTTGCGGTTGGGAATGCCGGTCAGGCCGTCGGTCATCGCCTCGTGACGCATGTCCTCCAGGTCTTCCTTGAGCTGGTTGACCTCCCTGGACGAGGCGTTGAACTTGTCTTCCAGGGATTTATTGCGCTTCTCCATCTCACGGGTGGCCGACAGCGCCTTGGCGATGATCAGTTTGATTTCCGGCCCGCCGCCGGCGTCCATCGCGCCGCTGACCGTAGCCAGGGTTTTTCCATAGGTGGCGGCATTGTCGCCGGCCGCGCCCAGGTATTGGAGAATGGAATTTAATTCCGCCTCGATTTTATTGGTGGCCTCGTTAAGGATGGCGCCTTCCTTATCATAGGTGAAAAATTTCTCGAAAAGCTCGGCGTTGCGTTTCTCCGTGAAGTCCTGATTGTTGCCGAGCAGAATTTCCAGAGTGCGCGTAAGGTCAGGATATTTGCCCGAAAAATAGTGGAACCAGACGGCGAAATTATTGGGATTCTGGGCGATGCCCTTCTTCCCCATCAACGTCAGCGCGGCTTGAGCATATTCGGCTGCCTGCTCAAAAGATTCCGGGTATTCCACGGTATTTTCCTGAATTTGTTAACCCGTCAAAACGAATTACGGAGCATACTCATCCGCCGGCCGAAGTCTAAAGAAAAATAAGCTATAATCTCTTAATATTCGTAGCGTCTCGTCAGCAAGCCGTCATAAATTCGTCCGTATTTTTATCCGCGCCATTGATGGCGAGACGCGCTGCTGATAGCTTGCCGGTATTATAGATTGAAGGCGCCTTACCGATGCCCCGTTCGCTGGCGATCATTGTCTTCCTGATTATCGTGGTCATGGCCATCCATGGGGCCGTGCTTAACAGGCATCAGGTGGGGTTGCAGGACGAGTTTGCGGAGCAGGACAGGCAAGCGGCTGAAAAGGCCGTGCGGGCCAAGGCGCTTGCTTCGCAGGCGACGGGGCAATTGACGGGCGCGGAAATTGTTTCTTTCGGCGGCGCCGGTTCCCGGCAAGGCAACAGCTATGCGTCTCTTGGGGCGACGGTCGCCGGCGGCCCGGAGTTGGGGTCTCTTTTTTTAACCCTTTACGACGCCGATGTCGGCGCCGTCGCCCTCACCGCCATATTGTCCTCGGACGGGGAGGTGTCGGATAACAGCCGTTCATATCCGGTCATCCCCCTGCTCGTCCTGGCTCGTGACGGCAAGGGCGCATTTAAGGCCGTCGGCGGCGACAACGTGATCAGGTCTCCCCTGTTCAGAGTGGACGGGACATCAATCCTGAAGGTGGCTCTCGGCGTAGCTTATGCGGCAAGCGGCGATAACGCTTTCGCCGACGGGGTGGCGGGAGCGGCCCAAGACTTGCGTAGTTCCTTTGACGGCAACGGATTGTGGGCGCCGGAAAGCAAGGCGGCGGCGAGTTCCATGGCCTACGCCCAAAAATTGACTGAAGGCCGGATCAAATGGCTCCCCGATGTTGTTCCGTTGAGCATCGACATGAAAGACGTCGATAGCGGCCTGGGTCGGAAGGTGATTTTCAAGGATGTCTCGGGGACCGCCGTCGGCGAGGCTGTTTTCACCATTTCCGCCAGGCCGCCCTTGGTCGCCGCCGCCGCGAACGCCGGACAGGCTCTCGCCGCCCCTGTCGGCGAGGGGATGACCATCGGCGGATATTTCAATGACAACCCTGATTCTTTGACGCGCCTGCTTCTCGCCAAGCCGGCGGACCTGGGCGCCGCATGTCGGGATATGCGACGGGAACTCGGCGACAAGGTGGGTCTCGGCAATGACGACGCCGATAGAGTGCTGCATTCGCTGCTTTCCGTTCATGGACTTTTTGCCGCCGCGCAAGATGCCGGGGACTGTCTCGGCAAAAACGCAGCCGCCGCGCCGCCGCCCTTCGCCGATATTGCCGAGATGAATGCCGGCCTCGGCGTTCTGGGCGCCGGCGCCCGTTCCGCCGGGCCGGAAAAAACAACGGCAAAGATCGCGGCCTTGTTCGCCGACTCGGTGGCTATCTATGACTCCTCAATGGTGTGGCTGGGAGGGACGCCGGTTATTCCCGCCGCGACTCCCGGCGAGGCGGCCGACCGGGTGATGAGCCTCCCCGTTGCTCATTATGCCTGTTTCAGCGGGGGCGGCGGATTGCCCGGCGCTCGCCGCGCAATGCTTGTCCGGCTTGAGAACGATCCGGCCTTGTGGGTATTGGACGCAGCCTTTGACGGTGACGGAAAGGTGGCGGGCATGAAGCTGGCTCAGGCCGGTCAGCGCGATTTCTGTCGCGCCGCAGGTAAACAAAAAACCGGCGACAAGGCCTGTTATTTCGCCGGCCCCGGCAAAAAATATCCGGGCGTCGATCCGGAAAAGTGCTGAAAGGTCTTTGCCGCCGGATATTTTCAGGTGCTATAAACCGGGCGCGTGATTCCTTCGGCTGAATAAAGCCCCTTTTCATGACCATGCCTACCTCAAGAGAATCAAATAAAGCCGGTTCCGGCTTGGCGGACGCATCGAAATTGCCGACGCCTGAAATATCGGTCGTGGTGCCGGTGCGCAACGAGGCGGAGAACATCGCCCCTCTGATTGCCGAGATTCGCCGGGCGCTGAACGGCGGCGCGCCCTTTGAAATCGTCTATGTGGATGACGGCAGTAACGACGCTACGCCGGAAAGGCTGCGCGAGGCCATCGCCGGCAATCCGTGCCTCCGCGTCGTGCGCCACCGCAAAAGCTGCGGCCAGAGCGCCGCCATCGCCACCGGCGTCAGGACGGCGCGGGCCGCCGCCATCGTCACCCTTGACGGCGACGGACAGAACGATCCCGCCGATATTCCCAGGCTTCTGTCGGTATTCAACAAAGCCGGCGACAAGGATATGCTGCTGGTCGCCGGTTTCAGGGAGAAACGCAAGGATAGTCCGGTCAAGCGGGTCTCGTCCGTAATCGCCAACCGGGTGCGTTCCGCAATGCTCGGCGACGACACCCCGGATACGGGCTGCGGGCTTAAGGCGTTCAGCCGTTCCGCTTTTCTCGACATGCCGCGTTTTGATCACATGCACCGCTTCCTCCCGGCGTTGATGTTAAGGAGAGGCGGAGCGGTGGTCTCGATCGTCGTCAATCACCGGGCGCGTCAACGCGGAACTTCCAATTACGGAGTGCTGGACAGGCTGTGGGTAGGGATTGTCGATTTGTTCGGCGTTATCTGGCTGAGACGGCGCGCCGTCATCCCGGAAATAGAACAAAGCGAAGAGCCGGAAAGATGAATCTTAACGCCTTGTTTCGCGGCCTGATTATGATCGCCTCGCTGGTAGCCTTCGGCTTTCTTCTCAAAACGGCTCATTTGGACAAGGCCTGGATTGACGCCGAAATACGCGGCCACGGCGCCTATGGCGATCTGCTTTTTATTGCCGTCGGCGTATTGTTCACCGGCTTCGGGCTTCCCCGGCAGATTATCGGGTTTCTCGGCGGTTATGCCTTCGGATTCGCCTATGGGACGGCGCTCGCCATGCTGGCGTCGGTAATCAGTTGCGTGGCCTCTTTCTTCTACGCCAGACTGCTCGGACGCGAATTCGTGGCGTCCAGGTTCCCGGCGAAGATCAGGAGCGTGGACGACTTCCTGCATGACAATCCCCTGGCGATGGCCTTGTTGATCCGCCTGTTGCCGGTAGGCAATAATCTGGTCGTCAATCTGGCCGCCGGGGTGTCCGGCGTCAGGGCGATTCCTTTCTTCCTCGGCTCGGCCATCGGCTATATTCCGCAAACCATAGTGTTCGCCCTGGCCGGCAGCGGCATGGACCTTGACCCGGAGTTGCGGATCAGCCTGAGCGTCGCCCTGTTTGTTCTTTCCGGGATAATCGGCGTTCACCTTTATCGAAAACACCGCCACGGCAAGACCTTCGATAAAGATATCGAAACGAAGCTGGGAGAAGAGCGGTGAGGGGATGAACATGCGCGATTGGCCCTCGTATCTGTGGACCGCGTTGTGGGCGCTGACGGTGGCCGTCGCCCTGGTGACGCGCCCCCTGCTGCCGGTTGACGAGACCCGCTATCTCGCCGTCGCCTGGGAAATGTGGCTGAAGTCCGAATTTCTGGTTCCCTATCTCAACGGCGAACCGTACAGCCACAAGCCGCCGCTTTTGTTCTGGTTGATTCACCTGGGCTGGGCGGCGTTCGGCGTCAACGAATGGTGGCCTCGGCTGGCGGCGCCGTTTTTCGGCCTGGGCAGCCTGTTTCTCACCGCGCGCATGGCGCGGCGGCTGTGGCCGGATATCGGCGGGTCGGCTCTGACGGCGCCGCTGATTCTTTCCGGCTGCCTGTTTTGGTCGCTGTTCGCCACATTGACCATGTTCGATCTGATTCTCGCCTTTTGCGCCCTGGTCGGACTCCTGGGGGTGCTCAGGGCCTGGCGCGGCGATTATTTCAAGGGCTTTGCCGCGCTCGGCGTCGGCATCGGCGTCGGCATGCTGGCCAAGGGTCCGGCCATTCTGCCGCATGTGTTGCCGGCGGCGCTGCTGGCGCCGCTGTGGGGAGAATATCTGGCCGGCGGGCATAAGGCGGACTGGAAACGATGGTATATGGGTGTGGCGGCGGCGCTGGCGCTGGGCGTCGCCATCGCCCTGGCCTGGGCCGTCCCCGCCGCCGTCAGAGGCGGCGAGGACTACGCCGACGCCATCTTCTGGGGACAGTCGGCAGGAAGGATGGTTCATTCTTTCGCCCACGGGCGTTCCTGGTGGTGGTATCTGGCGGTGCTGTCGCCGCTGATATTGCCCTGGATTGTCTGGCCCGCCCTGTGGAGAGCGGCGCGGGGTTCGCGCGCAGCCATGAACGACGGCGGAGTCAGGTTCTGCCTGTCCTGGTTTCTGCCGGCCTTCCTGACGTTTTCCCTGATCAGCGGCAAACAACTTCATTACCTGCTGCCCGTCTTCCCGGCGCTGGCGTTGATTTTCGCGTTCCTTCTTTCAAAAAGTGACCCGGCCGGAAAAGAGCGACAAATTGATCGAATGGTCCCCGGCTTGTTCTTCGTCTTTTGCGGAGTCGTTATATTCATCCTGCCGTTTATCGGCGGGGCCGTCAGGCTGCCCCAGGGAACGGCGGATATGCTTGGCGAGTGGGGACTGCCGGTTTTGGCCGCCGGGACGGTCGCCGCCATGATCCCCGCCTCCTCGATAAGGGCAAGGGCGGCGGCGCTGTCTGCGCTTTCCACCGCGCTTGTCGTCTCTTTGCACATGAGCGCCAAGCCGGTTTTTGCCGCCGCCTATGATCTGAAGCCGATGTCGCTGCGCCTGAATGAGTGGGAGCGTCAGGGATATGCGCTGGCCTTCTTCGGCGTGTATCACGGCCAGTTTCATTTCCTCGGCCGCCTGGAAAAACGCATGGAGCCGATAGGCGTCATCGCCGACGACGAAGCCAGGTGGATGCAGGCGTTCGACAAAGGAAAGGTGGTCACCTACTACGAAAAAGTTCCGACCATCGCTACGCCCGACCTTGTCTTGCCGTTCCGCAACGGCTTCTACGTCGTTTGGGACAAGAAGACCGTCATAGAGCATCCCGGCCTCGCCCGGCGAAGCTGATTCAGATTTCAGTTTAGATTTCGCTTTCTTGACCGGCGGCGAAGCAAGGTCTAAGTTCCCCCCCTTCTTCGCTATCAGGGTGAGGTTTTTTGTTGCGGCGCCCCGCATTTGTTAATTAGTTTCGGCGCGGTGGCGGAGTGGCTACGCAGCGGCCTGCAAAGCCGTGTACACCGGTTCGACTCCGGTCCGCGCCTCCAGCCTTTAATCCGGCGTAGTTCAGTTGGTAGAACGGTGGACTGTTAATCCATATGTCGTAGGTTCGAGTCCTACCGCCGGAGCCAGTTAAATCAAGGGGTTAGACGGAAACGTCTAGCCCCTTTTTCTTGCTGTGCTGAAAATATTCCCCTCCTTGGTAAGGAGGGGAAAAAAATCCTCCCCTTATGAAGGCTATCGTATTCACACATCTTCGATTTTGATTCGAAATGGAACCCCTGATGGCCTTTTTCGATTCTTTTTGGAATGTGTGGCGCATGAGCGGCGCAAGAATCG
>Ga0156013_102_pt1 | contig 32288 bp, 35 predicted proteins | sample RifCSPlowO2_02_FD_107667 | JGI IMG/M metagenome (GOLD analysis project Ga0156013, IMG submission 107667) | Rhodospirillales bacterium RIFCSPLOWO2_02_FULL_58_16 | reverse complement strand
CGAAAAGAACTCAAGCGTCATCTTCGATCTTCTGCACAAAAAAAGGTGATCATGCCGACCGCTCCATCCGCCGGGACGGACACCCCACGTTGCGTATGGGAAGCAGGCGCTCTGTTAGGCGAGGGGCCGTTGTGGTGTCCGTTGAACAGTGTCCTTTACTGGATCGACATCAAGGGCCGCGCTATTCACCGCTACCGTCCCGGCGACGGCGTTCGCGAAACGATAAAGACCCCGGACGAGATCGGCTGCATCGTCTTGCGCGAGGGGGGAGGGATGATCGCCGCCTTTCGTTCCGGCATTTCCTTTTTCAATCCGGAGTCCGGACTGCGGGAAATGATCGTTGATCCCGAATCCCATCTTCCCGGCAACCGCTTCAACGACGGCAAGTGTGACCGCCGGGGACGATTATGGGTAGGCTCCATGGATGACGGGGCAAAGCGGGCGACGGGGTCTCTTTACCGGCTGTCTTCGGACATGAAAATAAAGAAAATGCTCGGCGGGATCGTCGTCGCCAACGGCCTGGGGTGGAGTCCGGATGACAAGACCATGTATTTTACCGACTCGGAGAACAGGCTTATTTTCGCCTTCGATTATGATATTGAATCGGGAGAGGCCGTTAATCAGCGGGTGTTCGCCGAAATCCCCGGAGACGCCGGGGTTCCCGACGGCATGACCGTTGACGCCCTGGGCTATGTGTGGAGCGCCCACTGGGACGGTTGGCGCGTTACCCGTTATGACCCCTCAGGCGCGGTTGAGCGAATCATCAGGATGCCCGTGCCGCGCCCGACCAGTTGCATGTTCGGCGGCGAGGGCCTGGACAGGCTTTATGTAACATCGGCCTCCATCGGCCTGACCGACCGGCAACTTGCCGAGTCGCCTCTTTCGGGGGGGCTGTTCGAGATCGACCCCGGCGCCGGGATCAAGGGCCTGCCTGAGCCTAGAGCACTATCCGGCCAAATTGAATCATCTGCGTTGCGCATTGGCGAGGCGATCCGTCAGGCGCGACGTGAAAAGCGATGCAAAAGCATCGGTTGAGCGGCGCAACGAAGCGGGCGTCCGCCAAGGCGCAACCCGAAGGGCCGGGGTCTTTTTCGGCGCGGGTTTGTCAAAGGGCTTGCCCGTAGTGTACGCTACGCGCTGCGCCCTTTTCCTGCCCGCGCCGGAAAATCCCTCCGGCGCAGGCGGTTCAATTTGGCCGGATAGTACTCCAGGTTCGCGGGGTAAAATGATTATCATCATTATGGGCGTATGCGGAGCGGGGAAGACCACGGTGGGGACCCTGCTGGCGCGGGCGCTGGGCGCCGATTACCGCGAGGGTGATGATTTTCACCCGCCCGCCAACATCGACAAGATGAAAAGCGGCATCCCCCTGGACGATGAAGACAGGAAGCCGTGGCTTGCCTCTATCGCCGCCGCCGTGGACCAATGGATTGGGGAAGGACGGGATATGGTGCTGGCATGCTCGGCGCTCAAGCAAAGCTACCGCGACATGTTGATGGCCGGAAAAAAGGATGTGCGGCTGGTCTACCTCAGGGGCGATGAAAAGCTTATCCGCGACCGCCTATATAAACGCGGCGGACATTTTATGCCGACGGCGCTTCTTGAAAGTCAGTTCGCCGTTCTGGAAGAGCCGAAAGACGCCGTTGCCGTGGATGTCGGCGGCGCTCCTTCCTCCATCGTCGCCGCTATCCGCGCCGGATTGGGAATTTAATCAATGTTGATGCTCTTGATCCAATCGGCGGCGGCTCGCCCGGCGATTTCATGGCCCGGCGCGTTCCAGTGTCCGTCATGGGCGAAGTGAGTGGCGGCAAGCCCGGCCTTTTTGAATTCCTCGAAGGGATCGATCACCTTGATGCCGACGGCATCCAGTTTGGCGCTGATCATCAGGCGCATTTTGCGAAATGACGGGTGGTCGTCGCGAATCTCCAGGCGGCCTGGGACGATCAGAACGGCGAGAGGGGTTGCCTCGGGCAGAATGGAGCGGAGGCGAACGAACTCGGCTGCCGTCTTATCGGTCATGATTTCAATTTCTCCTTCATCGAAGGATCGTTTAGAGTCGTGCGACTTGCTGATAATGCCGATTTTTGTCATAAAATCCCTGATTGCATCGAGTCGCTTGATTGAGACGGCGAGGACGTTGTAAAGGGCCGAATATCGGGTCAGCCATTTCTTGGCGCCGAGAAGGCCGGCCTTTCCGGCTTCGGGGGTGGTCTTCGCCGCCGCCGTCAGTTCCGCCCGCTTTTGACATCCTTCGTAATGGCCGACATCGTTCTCAAGAACCAGACCGATAATCACCGCCTTGGGCCGGAATGTTTCAGGCATCCTGGCGATAAGCGCCTGGTAGCCGCAGACGTCGGTTCCCGGCGAGGCGATATTGTATGTCGGTTTAGCGGCGAGGCGGGCGATTATCGATGAATACATTTCATCGGCTTCTACGCCCCAGCCGAAGGTCACGGAATCCCCGACCGCCCAAATACGTTCGTCAGCAAACTCCACCGCTTGCAGATTGCGCAGACCGAAGCCGTTGATCGAAACGCGGACGCGGAAATCACCGTCTTTCTGGGCGAAATAGTCATCGAATTCCGGCATCCCCGTACTGACCTCTCCGAAATTCGGGACGATGACGGAGCGCATGAACCGCCCGCTGTCATAGTCTTGCCAGTGGGGCATAAAAACCCTGCATATTCCCTCAAGGGCCAAGGCGGCAAGGACGATGGCCGCCGCCAGAGTAAGCAGGCGGCTCGGCAACGACGGCTTCTCAGTCATCGGTGATTATTTCATTTACCACCAGACGGACCAGCCCCTGAAGCCCTTGCGCGTAGGATTCCTTGTTGAATCTTTGATTATAGGCCATGGTCAAGGCGCTCATCATGTTCAGGCGCTTGTTTCCCGGTTCGACGCGGACGATGAAGATTCTCCCGTCAGGCCGATAATCGTCATAGGCATAATTCGGATTGTATGCAGCGAAGGTGCTTGCATATTTCTCCGTTTTCTTGCGCCAGTCTAAAACATTGTCAAGATATGGCGCTCCCAGACGGGTGTGTTCGCCAAAAGCCTTCGCCATGAAATGGGTAAGTTCGGGAAAACGCGACGAATCGCCGGAAGCCATGTTGGGACGCCTGCTTTCATCAAAGACGAACGTCGTATGAGCGCGTATTTCCGGTGTCTTGCGTATTTCTTCGATGATCGCGCTCTGCACATGACTGTGTTTAAGATAAGATACATAGTTAATGCAGTTGGTGGCCGTGAACAAGCCGGCGACCAGAGCCAGAACGCCATAAACAATCCTTGGCCTAGCCAAGATCATAACAGCAAAAAAGACAAACGCGCCGATGAACAAATGCAAGGATGTTTGATGACGCGAGGCTATGCCGATGGGGTGGGGAAATTTCTTAACCACTACATACGGGTAGATGGCAAGCATCAGCAGCGCAAACGCCAAGCCCAGCCCAAAAAAAAGTACGCCAAGGCTTGGGCAAGAATTATCTTCCGCCGCGAAGAATCGGCGCTTGCCCGCTAGGCGCGGCAACGCCGCCTGCGCCAGCAAAGCCAGCAATAAAACCGCCATGATTTCGGTCAGCACATTGTTTGAATCCAAGGGAGTCAACAGCTCCTTGAATGCGGGGGAGAAAAGCATGTACAGGTTGTAGATTGCAGTTTGCGCCGCCTCTACGGTTCCCCATAACAAGCCCTTAAAAGTTATGACGTTGTAATTTTTGAATATACCGGACGGCTCGAAAAAGGCTGATTTCATAATAAAAAAAACTACGGGCGCCGCATGAAAATCGAAATACCGGACGACGCATCTCAATATTTTCATCCCGTCCGTCTTAAGGCTTCCCCATTTCGGAATATGGCCGACGGCGTTGTAGTAAATGAATAAAGCCGGAACAACCGCCAACACCAGGAAGGATGGGGTGGCGAACGAAAGAAACAAGAAAAATAAGGATAAAAGGCGCGCAATGATCCTGCCGGCGGCGAAATGCCCCGCCAGAAAATAAAAGCTCAGGCAATAAAAAAAGAAACTTAACGGATAAGGCAGATTAACCTCAATTACCCTAGCCATGTTCACCGGCGCCAAGATGGTCAGCAGGACGATCCAAAAAACATTCCTTGGACTTGCCAACTCGGCAACCGTCGCCGCCCTGAACAACAGCAGCCCCGAAATAAAATAAATAACGAAAACGGCGATTCTGGTGGCCGAAAATGATTCTCCCATGGCTTGCAAGGCGTCAAAAACAGGACCGTGATAAGGGCGACCGAGATCAAGCCACATCTTGGCGCTTGTTGCATTGCTCAAACGCCACACCCAATCGTCCCACAAAGGACCTTGGATCAACGCCATGGGCGCAAACGCCAGAAAGTAGAGCAGGACATAAATGGTCAGATATAAGCCGTTGCCGGCGTGATTATCCATATCCCCTTGCCGGGCGGAAACGGCGTGAGGCTTGTTCATCTCGGCTTTTCCGAAATACCGGTGGGATTAATCAACATCATGTTTACTCAAGCCTTGCGGAAGCGCCTTTCTATAAGGCATCAGCCGCACGGTTTCAACATGCGACTCAACATCCGGCTTCCTCCTCGCGAAAGAATGCAAATATCCCGCAGGTCATGGCGAAGCAGGCGACCACCAGAAGCGGATAGCTCAACACCACCGTCTTGTCGTACTTCCACCACGACATAATTATAGTGAGAGGCAGAACGAAAGACAGCGCCGGCGCGTAGAGAACGGTGGATAAGGCGTTCTTGGGCAGCAGCCATTCCAGGCCCGATTTGTGTTTCCTCCTCAGGGGAATGCGGTCCTTGCCGACCATATAGAAGCAGCGGAAGTAGTCTTTGAGGTTCTCCCGGTCGTAATGCCGAACCAGGATCGAAGGTTCCAGACGCAAACTCATGCCCATGTCCAGAGCACGCATACAGAAGTCCACGTCCTCGCCGGTGCGGAAATCCGGGTCGAAGTCTCCCAACTCTCGTTGAGTGGCCCGCAGGAAACTCATGTTGTTGGTGACCAGATGGCGCGACACCTGAGCCAGGGGCCGGCGGGTGTCCTTCCTGACGGTAAACGGCTCGGCATTGGGAATGTTGGTGTGCCAGTGGCAGAACTTGTCGGCCATGGACACCAAGCCCTTTCCGCAACCTTCTATGCCGCCGCCGACGATCATTCCGGTCTGTCCTTCATGGGCGGCGGCGTGTTTGGACAGCCAACCGGGGTCATCGACGGCGGCGTCGCTGTCGATGAGGACTATCAACTTCCCTTTCGCCTCCTTGAAGCCGGCATTCCGGGAGCCGCCGGGACCCAGGTTGGTTTTGTTGCGGATGACGCGGACCCTGGGGTCATCGGGGATATGTCTTGAGCAGTTCTCGGTGGAGGCGTCGTCGATGAGGACGACCTCGAAGCCGGGATGATCCTGGGCCATCACCCCTTCTATGCACTCTCTCAAGGTCTCGCCTGAATTGTAGAACGGAATGATTACCGAGATTTCTATTTCCATACGTTCAGTCCGAGCAGCCCTGGATAGGTCAAGGGGTTGAACAGGATGCTGTCCAGCAGATTGCAGTCATGGGTGCAACTGCATTCTTTGCGCTTTATAGAGGCAACGGCCTCGGCCCAGGCGACGCCGGCCAGGATGTCGGTGATCGGCTGTTCGCGCACGTTGCCCACCGCCGGCAATATCTCGCACGGGGCCACGGCGCCGTTGTCATAAACGACCACATGCGCCTGCCCGCCGAGACAAGGGATGATCTGGGTCTTCTTCTCGATAGTCTCCAACTGAATATTCCATTTGAAGGACTGGTAATTGCGGGTAACGACGCCGCCCAGTCCCTTGCGCCCGAAGTTATAGCTGTCCTGTATGGGTCGCACCTCGCGGCCCAGCTGGCGCAGGCGCTCCACGGAGGGCAGCCGATACAACGGGTTTATGGGATTGCCGCGCAGCAAAAGAAGCCCCTGGTAGTCAACGTTCAACTCGTCGCGGACGAACTTCATGAAATCAGGCAGATCATCGACGGTGCGCTCGCAGACCACGGTATTGATCTTGACCCGCGCATCGGCAAGTCGGCCCAGTTGCCTGATGGTCTCGATTGCACGTTCGAAACTGCCCTTCTGGCGCATCTCGTCGTGGGTTTCCTTGAAGCCGTCGAGAGAAACGGTGACAACCAGCCGCCCCGGATTACGCCCGCTGACGGCCTCGGCTACGGAAACTATGCGGTCGGCAAACCAGCCGTTGGTGGGGATCGATATCTCCTCGAATCGGAACAGGCCGATGACATCCGCCAGGTCTTTGCGCAAAGAAGGCTCGCCGCCGCCGATATCCAACCATATCAGGTCGTTGACTGCCTCGGAGACGCCCCTGATCTCATCCAGAGTCAGGTCATTAGGCTTCTTCTGGAAGTTGACGAAGCAGTGCTGGCATCGCATGTTGCATGAGTTGGTGACATGCAATATGGCGTGCTTGATCCTGGGCGCTATCCGGGATCGAAGCGCCTCGCCAAGGAGCTTGAAATGAGCGCCGGGTTGAGTTTTTTGAATCGCCATTGCGGGCTGGATACTTTTTAACCGAAGACTTCCCAGGCAACCTTCAAATCGAAGGCAACCCAACCACCATTCAGCCGTGTGCAAAACTACGGAATTGCGCTGATTTTTCCGCTTCTGCGATCTATTCGAGATGTTATCAGGTTATCGGAGAACCATTCAAGGTCAACTTTTTCCTTTTGTGTCGGCGGCGCTATCCGCGATGAATTGGGACTGCTAATATGAGTCGGTCATTGTATATCAGGGGATTTCCGTGGTTCTGATCTGGGGACTTGCCTCCGTTTCCGTCGCCTTTCTGGCGCATGTTTTGATCTGGCGGATTTCACCCCCGAGGAATTCCGGGGTGGCGCTGATACGAACTTTCGTTGGAACCTTTGTTGTCCTGACGGCGCTCGGTTTGCTTGCCGCAAAGGCGGGCGCGGATATTATGCCGGGCGGCGTTATGGAATATATCCATGTGCTCGTTTTTTATGTGGCCCTGATGTGCGGCTACATCATGACCTATCCGGCGATTGAAGTAAAAAGCCCATCCCTGACGATAGTGGACATGATCGCCGATGCCGGCTCGGACGGCCTTCCCGTCGAGCGGCTTTATGAGCGGCTTGACGATGATAACCTGCTGTGGCCGCGAGTGAACGATCTGGTCGGCGAGCGGGCGGTTATTTTTGACCGGGGTTTTTACCGGCTGACCGCCAAGGGTCGTTTCATCGCCCGTGTCTTTACGGTATTCCGGGGAATGCTGGGCGCCGCGAAAAAGGGAGGATGAGACCCTATGACCGCCGATCTGTTTACCGCCCTTGTTCCTGTAATCTGTGTCGTCTTTCTGATAGTCGGGCATATTTTTGCTTACCGTCTGGCCCCGGCGCTCGGCGCGCCGTTGACTCTCGGCATCGGCTTTCTGGGCGGCTTTTTGGTCTTTTCTGCGCTCCAGGGCATGGTTTTTCCGCTCGATGATCCCTCATGGAATGATTTCGGCAACGGCATAGCCGATCTGCTGGCCTATCTAGCCTTGGCCTATACCTATTTTCACTTTGTAAACATGGGAGAGACCGCCAGGCGCGTCCGCATCCTGATCGAAATGAACCGATTTCCCGACGGCCTTGATCGCGAGGAAATCCACTTTCTTTATAACGCTCGGGAGATGATCGACAGACGTATCAAACGCCTATCGGACACCGGTCAGATTTTTGAGCAAAACGGACGGCTTTATATCGGCAACCAAACAGTCCGAGTAATGGCCGTTATTATCGCGCTGTTCAAGCGGCTGATCTTTGTGAATCGGCTTCAAACTTAATGACTTTATAGCGTCGCGGCCCCATAACCATCGGCAACCGATTTAAATCTCATATGACAAAAGCGCCCCGACCGATGACCAGAGATCACGATAACCACGACAAGAATACTCCTTTTATCAGCTTCGTCGTGCCTTGTTACAACGAAGCGCCGCACCTTGAAGGCGCCGTCAAGGAGATCGATCGTACCGCGCTGGAATGCGGCGTCAATGATTATGAAATTATTCTGGTCGATGACGCCGGCAGCGATGACAGCGGCAAGATCATGGCGCGATTAGCCGCTGAAAAACCGTACATAAAACATATCACCAACCTTAAGAACCTCGGTTTCGGCGGCGCCTACAAAACGGGAGTCCGTCATGCGACCGGCAAATATGTGATCATGGTGCCCGGCGACAATAATCATCCGTCGGATGGAGTGGCTCCGATCATCAGGCTCGCCGGCGAGGCGGATATGATTATCCCCTTTATCACCAATCCGGGCGTTCGGGGCGTGAAACGCCAAATCATTTCACGCGCCTTTACCCGGCTGATGAACTTTCTGTTTAACCTTGATGTTCCCTACTATAACGGGCTGGTATTGCACAGGACCGATTTGCTGCGCCGGATTGCTATCGAGACTGACGGCTTCGCCTATCAGGCCGAAGCCGTCATCAAATTGCTCAAGGGCGGCGCCGATTACAAAACAGTCGGCGTCAAGCTCAATGACGCCAACCCTCACAGTTCCGCTTTCAGGCTGAAAAACATCTACCGGGTCATAAAAACCATTGTTACCCTGAAGTGGCGGATCGGTTAGAAACATCATCTTCGGTTTGCGGGCGGATCGCCGGATGTAATGTCTCAATAGGTTGTTCATGCGAAAAAAAGTTCTGTTTGTTTCCTACGCGCTTCCCCCGTTCGGCGGCGGAGGCGAGCAGGTGGCGCGCAATGTCCTGAGTTATCTCAGTGAAAACGATCTGCTTGAGCTGGAAGTTTTGACCGCCGCCGATATTCACTCAGGATTATCTCCGGATAGCGTTGAAAACGTTAAATTTCATACGGTTCCGACTTGGCGTAAATCCAGGGCGGATACGGGCATTATCGGCATGCTTATGTTCGTCATGCTTGGGGCGTGCAAACTCAGAAAGCTGCTGAAGAAAAATAATTATGACCTTGTTCACTATTGGGCTTCCGTACCGTCCGGCCTGTTGTCTTTCCTGCATCATGGCGATGTCCCTTATGTGATCTCGCTTTTCGGCGGGGATGTTCCGAAGTTCAATTCCGGACAGTACCAGTTACTTCATTTTCTGCTTGCCCCCTTTAATAAATCCATTGTCAGGAACGCCGCCGCCGTCGTCGCCATGAGTCGCGCGGCGAAGACGGCAACCGAGAAAGAACTCGGCCCCGCGAATATAAAAGTCATATGGAACGCCGCTGATGATCTCCCGGCGGATGCTCGGGCCGTCATTGACCGGGACAAACAAACCTTACGTCTTATCAGTGTCGGACGGTTGGTGGGATGGAAGCGATTTAATTTGGTCATCAGCGCCGTGGGCGGTTGCGACGATGTGGAGTTGGTGATAGTAGGCGATGGGCCTGAAAGGAAATCTTTGGAGAACCTCGTTGAAAAGACGTGTAGCGGCAGAGTTCAATTCCTCGGCATGTTGAATAAGGCTCAAGTGTCGGATGAGTTGTTAAAGTCTGATGTATTTGTCTTGCCTTCCATCGGAGAATCTTTTGGAAATGTTTTCGTCGAGGCCATGGCGTGCGGGTTGCCGGTTATCGGCGCCCGGGCCGGAGGAGTCGCCGAGATCATTGAGAATGAAAAAAACGGTTTTCTGATAGAGCCGGACAACCTGGGTGAGTTAATCGACAGAATTAATTTTTTTAAAAACGCCGATGAAAGAAAAAGGATGTCGGAGGAATCAATCGGATTGTTTAAAGAAAAATTCACATGGCCCAGGGTTTTTGAGAAGTATCAGGCTGTCTATAAAGAAATGCATATCGGTTGGCGTTAAATTTTTTAAATGAGCACTCTTAAAACCAAGCTTAAAAGGCTGGAGAGTTTTCTTCTCCCAAGCCGCATCGGCTATCTGATTTTCTATGTGACCAACCGGTGTAATTTTCGTTGCGATTTTTGTTTTTATTTCGATGAGATCGAGAAGGGCCGAAAGCCGGATGAATTGACTGTTGAGGAAATCCGCCGTTTGGCTCCCAATATCGGTCCGCTCCTGCAATTGTCCCTGACCGGCGGCGAGCCTTTTCTAAGGAAAGAGCTTGCTGAAATTACGAAAATTATCTTGGACCACACCCGCGCCATGCGGGTGACGGTTCCAACCAACGCCTCGTTGACCGACCGCGCGGTCGCGTATCTGGAAGAAATTCTTCCCCTTTATCCGGACACCTTTTTTCGCATCGCCTTCTCTATAGAAGGGATCGGGGAGGATCATGATGAATTGCGCTCCATGCCGGGTTCCTACAAGAAGATTCAGGAAAGCTACGCGGAGATCAGCCCGTTCAGGGAGCGCTTTGATAACTTCGCGCTTGAATGCAACTCCGTCTTCTCAGCCAATTCCGAAGAGACCATGATTTCGACGATCAAGCACTTATCGGAGGAATTCCGCTTTGACAACATTTCGGTGACATACGCCCGGGGAGCGATCAAGGATCCGGAATTGAAGCGGGTCTCGCATCAACGCTACCGCGAAGTGAACGCTTTTATCGAAGGCCTGGAAAAGAAAAAGAAAAAAGGCCTGCTGTTTCCCGCCGTCAGGGGAATAGCCGAAGTCACCCGCGACATCATGATGCGCACGGAATTCAATGATGAATTCGTAACTCCTTGCCTTGCAGGACGGAAACTTGTGGTTATAAGTGAAACGGGGGATGTGCAGCCTTGTGAGATACTCGGCAAAACCATGGGCAATCTGAGAGACCGTGATTTCCGGCTGCACGATATTCTCGCTGAACCGAAAAATCAGGAACTGTTGAAGTGGATCAAAGAATCAAAATGCAAATGCACGTTTGAATGTGCGCTGGCCGCCAATGTGGCGTGGCATCCAAGCCTGTATCCCAATGTTCTTCTTTCTACGCTACGCAATATCGGCAAATGATCTCTTGCATGGAAAAGAAAAAAATCAGCGTCATTATCCCCATGTACAACGCCGGCGCGACAATCGCCGCCTGCGTTGAAAGCGTAATAACCACCGGCTATAAGCCCCTGGAGATTATCGTCGTCGATGATTGTTCGACGGACGAGTCGCGCGACGTCATTAAAGACATGACGGCGCGTCATCCCTCTGTCGTTAAATTGCTCCCCTTGGAAAAGAACGGCGGCCCGTCTCAAGCCCGGAACCGGGGCGCGGAGCGGGCGGACGGCGAATATCTTTTCTTCGTTGACAGCGATACGGCGATGCTGCCGGAAACACTGGATACATTCATCAAGCATATGGAGGAGACCGGCGCCGACGCCTTGTCGGGGATTTACAATGAGTCTCCCTTGAATAGCGGCGCCACCCCTCTTTATAAGGCGCTGCTGAATTACTTTACCTGCGCGCGCCACGGCATGTTCGACAATGAGATTTTCAATGGGGCCGCCGCCGGAATTCGCAAGGAAGTATATGAGAAAATCGGCGGCTATAACGATAGCCTGGGCTGGGGAATGGATTACGAGAACGAAGAAATGGGGCAACGCATCGCTGCTTCTTTCGTCCATAAACTGGACCCGGATTTACAAGTGCGCCACCACTTCGACGGCATCGGTAAAATGACTCGGCTCTATTTCCATCGGGTTTCCTTGTGGATGGAAATGTTCTTAAAACGCAAGAAATTCGAATCAAACGCGCTCGGCAGCGCCCCTTCGGGCATGTCCACAGTCAGCAGCCCCTTGTTCCTGATTTTTCTTGCCGCCGCTTTGTTCCTGCATTCATTGTTCATTATTCCATCGTTCATTTCTTTTTGCCTCTACCTTTATTGGTATCTTGGTTTTTTTCTTTTCATCATCCGCAAGAAACCTTTTTTTCTGCCGATGGGGATAATATTGAATTTTTGGTTCTGCGCCGTCATCACGGCGGGGGCGTCATACGGAGTTCTGCGCTCTCTGCTGGGCAGAGGAAGGGTCATTTGGTCGCCGCCCCGGTCGATAAGGTAATTTGCCGATGATCCGCGCCCTAAAAAACCTGATCAACCGCTTCCCCGGACTACGATTGCCTGCACGTCTATGCTATGCCGCGCTGCTTGACCTGAAAAATGCGTTCCTTTACGTGCTCGTGGTTCACCTTGGATACAAGCCGCAAAGCCTGTCCTTCGGCGGCCAGGACCGATGGGTGATTGATGAGGTCTTCCGAGGCAAACGGGATGGTTTTTTCCTCGATCTCGGCGCCGCCGACGGCTTCAGTGAAAGCAATACCTATATTCTTGAAAAAATTTATGGATGGCGAGGTATCTGCATTGAGCCTAACCCTCTTCTATTCAAGCAGTTAACGGAAAAATTCAAACGAACATGCACATGCGTACAGAAGGTGGTTGATGCCGAGGAATCAGATGTGGAGTTCATGTTCTCCGGCCAAATGGGCGGCATTATCCATGAGGATACCGACAACAATCCGAACCAACGTTCGGGCAGAATTGAGAAATCCCGCGAGGCCGGACGCATCAATATGGTGAAAACAACGACTCTGGAAAAGATTCTTGACCAACTCGGCGCACCGTCCATCATTGATTACTTCACCATCGACGTGGAAGGGGCGGAAACCAGAATTCTTAGAAACTTCCCGTTCGATAAATACACATTTCTGGCGCTTACCATCGAAAGACCGTCGGCGGAACTTAATGCTGTCCTGTTCGGAAACGGCTACCGCTTCGTCCGAAATTCGGTGGAGGACACATTTTACGTTCACGAATCGGTAGAGAGCATCGAGACCATAAAGAGAGATACTTTTGTACAGCAACCGCCAAAGAACTTTTGAGTCCGGGCCGTTCGTCCTGATTCTCGCCGTTTCAGCCGCCTTGTGCGCGGCTTATTTTGTTTATGTGCTTTTTCTTTATGGGAATCTGGAAGGCTATGTTGATCATATTGAGCCAAGCATCGCCATATCCGCCTGGCGCTTCATGAAAGGGCATGCTCTTTTTCAGGATACGCACGAATGGCCGAAAGTCGGCGGCTACGGACCATTGCTTTATATATTCCATTCCGTTGTCTTTAAGATTGCCGGCGGCTCGATCCCTCTAAGCAAGCTGGCCGGCTCCATCGCCGCAGCGGGAAGCATTTTATTTTTTTATTTCTATGCCAGGGGGCGTTTCGGAGCCTTCAAGGCATATGCCGGCGTGTTGATGTTTATCGCAGTTTTGATGATTTACGCTCCGTATAGTTTTTGGAACCGCTCTGATCCGTTCATCGTGTTTTTTGTTACGCTGGCTGTTTTCGCTAAGGATTTGCCGATCGAGCGGTGGGGGCGTTGGACCCCCTATGTGGTGGTGGGGTTGTGCATCGGATTGGCGACAAACCTCAAGATTCATTCCTTCATCTACTTTATTCCCATCGTCCTCGATTTATGCGGATGGAGGGAAGTTTACAAGATGGTAATTATCGGCCTTATATCCATCATCGTGTTCCTGTTGCCTTTTATTCATCCGGGCATTTCTCTGACCATATATCTCCATAAATTTTTCGGCGCTCTCGCCGCCAAGGGAGGCATTGATTCGAATATGCTTGCTACGTCTTTCAGGTTCTCCCTGTATTTCCTTTCACCTGTGTTGTTGTTGGCCGGGCTTGTGGCGCGAGGCAAGAATTTTGTGGACGGTAAGGATGCGCTTTACTTCGCAGCTCTTGTTGTCACCGTCGCCATTTCGATTTACCCGGCTTCCATTCCCGGCACCGGCCCCCACCATTTTCTGCCGTTGCTGGCGATTACTATTGACTCCATGCTGCGGTTCGCCAAAAAATTTGATGATGCGCCACGTCTGCAAATGGGAATTTTAGCTCTGATTCCGATTTTATTTTTGGTGATTTCGCTTCCCGTGCAACGGCGTCTGATAAGGAACATAGACAGGATTGCGCAGGAGAAAACGGCCAAGGAAATCCATGAAGCGGCGGAAAAATTCAAGGATGAAGCTATCGAGATCGGTTACGGCGAATCGCTTGAGAATTACAGGTTCAGCTACTTCAAGCCGATCCTGCTTTTCGCCGGGAATCCGATCACGGTGAGCGCGAAGGACGTCATGGAGTACAACGCCGCCGGTTTTGATTACACTGACAGGTTCGTCGCCGAGTTGGAGGCGTGTAAAACGCGCAATTGGCTGATTCCCAAGGGAGAAGCCCCTTTCAGGCTTCAAAGCTATTACGGCGTCCACGGGCTGTTCGGGCGGGCCGCAGATGTTTTCACGGAACGCTATGAAAAGACGGATGCTCTAAGTTACTATGATCTTTGGTCCTGCAAGAAAAATTAATAAATGTCGAGCAAAGTAAAACTTTTTCCGCCATACTTGCTATCGCTGGCATTGTCACTGGCATTACTGGAATTATCCTTCAGTGTTTTTATAATTTTTCCTAAACTCACCAGAGCGCTTCCGGAAAATGTAAAGAATCATTTTGATTATTTGTATTTGAGCCGTGTTCATTATTCAGTCACCATGATGCCGGAATGCGCACAATATGATTCCGAAACATTCTACACCCTAAAAAAAGGGGCAAAATGCCGTTTTTCAAACCGTGAATTCAGCACCTCCTACAGTATTAATTCTGCGGGACTGCGCGACAGCGAGGATGATCTGGAAAAGCCGGAAGTTATTGTACTCGGGGATTCTTTCGCCATGGGCTGGGGCGTCGAACAGAACGAGACGTTCTCTTCGGTTCTGCAAACCGTTACAAATAAAAAAATACTCAATGCCGGTATCGCATCATTCGGCACGGAACGCGAGAAGCGCATGCTCCGGCGTCTGGACCTGTCTCATCTGCGCACCATAATAATACAGTATTGCGAGAACGATGCCGCCGAAAACAAAGAGGCGGTTAAAAGCAAAGGCATAACCATCAAATCGCAAAATGACTATGAGCGCTTAAGCAGTAAACATTCCCGGAACAGACGTTATTTCCCTTTCAAGCACACCTATTACACTTTGAAAAACTTGAAGCACAAACCGGAAAGCTGGGAACAATCAATGCCCGCCGAGGAGGAGAGCGGATATTTCCTTCCTTTATTGGAGCAAATCCGCGCCATGGCCCCCCAGGCCCGCATCTTGATTTTCGAGCTGAATGGCCGGGGACGCGCCCGTTCGGGTTTTTTAAGAGCCGTACAGCAAAAGGTTGGGGGGGAGCCTTTGGTGAGCGTCATCGAGATGGAGACGTCTTTTCCGGAAAATTTCTATTTCGATCTTGATCTTCATTTGAAAGCCGACGGGCATCAAGCCGTGGCGAAAGCCCTCGCGCCCTATCTGGAAAAATAGCCGGCGGCTATTCCGCCGACTTTTTCTTCTCAAGGACCATGCCGAACATCAAATTGATGTGCTTGATCGGCGCGATAAAAGGGAAATGCCGACGGTGAACGATTTTAAAGCGCTTTAAGAGCACATGCAGGACTTCCTCCGGCGCATTGATGTGTTCGCTCTCGATGAACCATGAATAGGGTTGCTTGTAGCGTTTTTTGAATGCGCGCTCCGTGGTGAAATATTTACCGACGCGATGTACGAAGCCCGGGTCGCAGGGAAGAATGACTCCAAGCTGTCCATTGCCGTTCAGCAAGCGCTCAAATTGTTGAACCGCTTTCGGCAGATCGGTGAGGTGCTCCAGGACGTTATTGGCTATGATGCGATCGAAATAGCCGTCCGGAACGGCAAATCCTTCCTGGCAGTCGGATTGAATGATCTTCACATCGGGGAATCGCGACTTGATGAGATCGACTTGGCTGGAGCGTCTGTCGTTAACCCAGTATTCCTGCCGGGTCAGGTCCTCATATTGCAGATGGCCTCCGTTTCCCGCTCCCACCTCCAAAGTCCGCATGCCGTCGGCGATGCGCATATTGCGCGTAAGGTACATGCTTCCGAATTGATTAAGCATGCTCCACTGACGATGAAAGACTTCCTGACAGTACTTGATGAAATCGTCACTGATCGCCTTCTGCTCATCGGTTAAAGGCGTGACGGTTTTCGGCCATTGATAAGAGTAAAAATTTTTCATATTTATCCCTTGGCGCGGGAGGCGGTTTGTTGTTTTCGTTTGGCGAGATTCAGCCGCAGGGCCGCCGCCCGGCGTTTGCGCCGTTCCTCGATTTTTTCCTCGGCTCCGCCTGTTGACGGACGTAGCTGCCGCTTTGCCGGTTTGGTTATCATTGAAGTCATGGTGCGCTTTCGGACAATGGATCGTCAAGGGACGCTTGCCTCGGATATTGCCCTATGGCATGGTGCGCGAGTCTTGATCATGAGACGCCGCCGTAGCTCAGGGGCAGAGCGCGCCCTTGGTAAGGGCGAGGTCCACAGTTCAATTCTGTGCGGCGGCACCATTCACCTTGCCACAGTTCTGGCCCTAGGCCGTCGAGTTATTCAGAAAGGGCTCAATGCCTATGCCGCGCGAAAATCGACCGATGTCTCCGCATTTGCAGGTCTATGCGTTCAAGCTGCACATGGCCATATCCATTTTTCACCGCATCACCGGCGTCGCCTTGGCGTTCGGCGTGGTGGCGTTGATCTATTGGCTGGCGGCGGCGGCGTACGGTCCCGAAAGTTTCGCCCGCGCTCAGGCCGTGTTCGGCTCATGGTTCGGTTATTTGTGCCTGTTCGGATGGTCGGCATGTTTGTTCTATCACCTGTGCAACGGCATCCGCCATTTGTTTTGGGATATCGGCTGGGGCTTTGCTCCCCGGCGGGTGACGGCGACCGGAAAGATGGTGCTGGCGGGGACGGTGGCGCTGACCGCGCTGTCATGGGCCATCGGCATCGGCATGTAGGGGAGACGACGGGATGAAAATGCGAAGCGCGTTGGGACGTGTCCGTGGGCATGGCTCAGCCAGGGCCGGAACCGAAGGCTGGTATACCGAGCGGCTGACGGCTTTGGCGCTGGTCCCGTTGGCCGTGTGGTTCGTCGCCTTCATGGTGTCGGGCGTCGGCGCCGACTACGCCACCTTCAGGGCATGGATGGCGATGCCCGGAAACATGGCGATGACCATGCTTCTTCTTATCGTTTCCCTGTGGCATGGGGCGCTTGCCCTGTCCGTGGTTATTGAGGACTATGTACACAACAAGACGATAGAGATCGCCGGCCTGATCGCCGTCAAGTTCGGCGCTTTGGCGCTCGGCGTCTTTGCCGTCGGCGTAATCCTCAAGATCGGCCTGGGGAGTTGACGCCGTATGTCTAAAGCCTACGCCATTACCGATCACACATATGACGTTATTGTTATCGGCGCCGGCGGCGCCGGGCTGAGGGCGGCGTTGGGCATGACCGCCGCGAAGTTGAAAACCGCCTGTATTTCCAAAGTGTTCCCGACGCGCAGCCACACGGTTGCCGCCCAGGGCGGAGTCGCCGCTTCGCTGGGGTCGATGTCCGAGGACAATTGGAAGTGGCATATGTACGACACGGTTAAAGGCTCCGACTGGCTCGGCGACCAGGACGCCATCGAGTATCTGTGCCGCAACGCCGTGCCGGCGGTTCTTGAGCTTGAGCACTACGGGGTGCCGTTTTCGCGCTCCGACCAGGGCAAGATTTATCAGCGCCCCTTCGGCGGCCATATGCGTAACTTCGGCGAGGCTCCGGTCGAGCGCGCCTGCGCCGCCGCCGACCGCACCGGCCACGCCATCCTCCACACCCTCTATCAGCAATGCCTGAAGCACGACACCGAGTTTTTCATCGAGTACGTCGTCATCGACCTGATCATGGACGAGGACGGCTCATGCCGGGGGGTGATTGCCTGGAACCTGGAAGACGGCGCCATCCATCGTTTCCGCGCTCATATTACGGTGCTCGCCACCGGCGGCTACGGGCGTTCGTACTTTTCATGCACCTCGGCCCATACCTGCACCGGAGACGGCAACGCCATGGTGGCGCGTACGGGGTTGCCCTTGCAGGACATGGAGTTTGTGCAGTTCCATCCCACCGGCATTTACGGCTCGGGCTGTCTGATCACCGAGGGCGCACGCGGCGAGGGCGGCTATCTCACCAACTCGGCGGGGGAGCGTTTCATGGAGCGTTACGCCCCCAACGCCAAAGACCTGGCCTCACGCGACGTGGTCAGCCGCGCCATGACCATCGAGATTCGCGAAGGACGCGGCGTCGGCGACGACAAGGACCATATCTTTCTGCACCTGGAACACCTGGGGGCGGACATTCTCGCCAAGCGGCTACCCGGCATCAGCGAGTCGGCGAGGATTTTCGCCGGCGTCGATGTCACCCGCGAACCGATTCCGGTTCTCCCTACCGTTCACTACAATATGGGGGGCATTCCCACCAATATCTTCGGCGAGGTATTGCGCCCCTCCGAAAAGCGTCCCGACGCCATCTGCGCCGGCCTGATGGCCATCGGCGAGGCCGCCTGCGTTTCGGTGCACGGCGCCAACCGGCTCGGCACCAACTCGCTGCTTGATATTGTCGTTTTCGGCCGCGCCGCCGCGCATCGCGCCGGCAATATGATCAAGGCCGGGAAGCAACATAGCCCGTTGCCCAAGGATTCAGCCGAGGCGGCGCTCGGTCGCCTGGATCGTCTGCGCCACGCATCGGGAACGGTGAGCGTCAGCGAACTCAGGCTTGAAATGCAGCGCATTATGCAGAACAACGCCGCCGTGTTCAGAACCTCCGATGTTCTTGCCAAGGGCTGCCGTTTGATCGACGAGGCAAGCGCCAAGCTTTCCGACCTCCAGGTCACTGATCGCTCGATGATCTGGAACTCTGACCTGGCCGAAGCGCTGGAACTGGAGAACCTGATGGTCTGCGCCCGCGCCACCCTGCATTCGGGCGAGGCGCGTCATGAGAGTCGCGGCGCTCACGCCCACGAGGACTACCCCCTTCGTGACGATGAGAACTGGATGAAACACACTCTGGCGTGGATCGGCAAAGACGGCGCCGTCACTCTCGGCTACCGTGCGGTGCATACCTATACCCTGACCAATGAAATTAATTACATCGAGCCTAAGGCTCGGGTTTACTAGGGGCGGCGGCAATGGTTCAGTTCAATCTTCCCGCCGGCTCCAAAGTCGTCAAAGGCAAGACCCATCCCGCCCCGGAAGGGGCTGGACGGGTCAGACGATTCAATATTTACCGCTATGACCCCGACGGCGGCGGCAATCCTCGCCTGGATTCCTTTGACATTGATCTGGACGGCTGCGGGCCGATGGTCCTGGACGCCCTGCTCAAGATCAAGAACGAAATTGATTCCACGCTTGTTTTTCGCCGCTCCTGCCGCGAGGGGGTGTGCGGTTCGTGCGCCTTCAACATCGACGGCCTCAACACCCTGGCCTGCATCAAGGCCATCAACGACATCAAGGGCGAGGTCAACATCTATCCGCTGCCCCATCTGCCGGTGATCAAGGATCTGGTCTGCGACCTGTCCACGCCTTACGCCCAGTACGCCTCGATCACGCCGTGGATTCGGACGGTGTCGCCCGAACCTCCCGACCACGAGCGGTTGCAGAGTCCGGAAGAGCGCGATGAACTGGACGGCCTGTGGGAATGCGTGCTGTGCTTTTGCTGTTCGACCAGTTGCCCGAGCTATTGGTGGAACGGAGAGCGCGGCTACCTGGGGCCGTCGGCCCTGCTCCAGGCCTACCGCTGGATCATTGACAGCCGCGACGAATTCGCCGGCGAGCGTCTGGACAATATCGAAGACCCGTTCAGGCTTTACCGCTGCCACACCATCATGAACTGCACCGCCACCTGCCCCAAGAACCTGAACCCGGCTCTCGCCATCGCCGAACTGAAAAAGCGGATGATGCGAAGGAAATAGCGTTATTTCCTTCCCTTGAGCAGGGAGCGCACGATGGGGGGCAGGATCAGTTCCATCGCCATCCCCAGCTTGCTGCCGGGGACAACAATGGAATTGCGGCGCGACATCCAGGAATTATTGATCTTGTCGAGAAGGTAAGGGAAATCGACATCCCACTTGTCCGGTTTGCTGAAACGGATAACGGCGACGCACTCGTCCAGGGCGGGGACGTCGCGGGAGATCGCCGGGTCCGAGGTATCGACCACCGGCGTCATCTGGATGTTGACGTCGGTATGGGCGAACTGGGGGATGATGTAGTGGACGTAGTCGTGCATGCGCCTGAGGATGGCGTCTATCACCGCTTCTTCCGAGTAACCGCGTTGACTGGTGTCGCGGTGAATCTTCTGAATCCATTCCAGATTGATCACAGGCGCCACGCCGATCTTTAAGTCAACCAGACATGCGACATTTACTTCGTCCGTCACCACGCAGCCGTGCAGCCCTTCGTACAGGAGCAGGTCGCTGCCTTTCGGGATATCTTCCCATGGGGTAAGTTCGCCGGCTTTCAGTCCTTGGCCGGGATAATTTTCCGCGTCTTCCGCGCTGTGCAGATAATGGCGGCGCTTGCCGGCGCCGGTCTCGCCGTAGTTTCTGAACAGGGTTTCAAGTTCCTTGAACAGATTGGCCTCGGGGCCGAAGTGGCTGAAGTTGCGGTGTCCCTTGGCGGCGGCGTCCGCCATCGCCTGCTTCATGGCGGCGCGGTCATAGCGGTGGAAGCTCTCGCCGCTGACCTCGGCGAAGCTGACGTTCTCCCGCCGGAAGACGTGATCGAAAGCGTTCCTGACCTGGGTGGTGCCGACGCCCGATGACCTGACAACGGCGATAATTGGATGCTTGACCGACAACTCGATTCCTTCTCTAAATCCGTGACGCTATATTAGACCACATCATGATCTGCGCTAAGGCAAACAAATTATTGACGCCTTGCATTCTACATGATAAAAATGGGTTGATTTGTTAAACAACATAAATTTCTTGTAAAGGATTGCCATGCTGGAGACCCTCGCGCATACCGCCCGCGCCGCACGCCCGTCAATGGCGCAATGCGAAGCCGAGCCGCTGGCGCGCATGGAGGATTACGAGGAATTTCTCGCCGGGATCAACAACTTCCGGACTCACAAGTGGAATTCCGATCGGTGGGTTACTTTCCGTCTGCGTTTCGGCATCTACGCTCAGAAGCAGGACGGCATGCACATGGCGCGCGTCAAGGCGCCGGGCGGACGCCTGCGCGTCGAATGGCTGCGCGCCGTGGCCAAGGCCAACCGCGAGCATTGCGGCGCCGACGTTCATATCACCACGCGCCAGGGGTTGCAGTTCTATTTCGTCGCCCTGGATTCCCTGCCGAAGCTTTTCAAGGAGCTTTACGGCGCCGGCCTGACTTCGCGTGAGGCGTCGGGAAATACCTTTCGCAATGTCACCGCCTGCCCCTTGGCCGGCATCTGCCCCCGTGAGCGCGTCGATGCCGGCGCCGTCGCTCAACGGCTGGCCGTTACCTGGCTGCGCCATCCGCTGGTTCAGCACATGCCGCGCAAGGTAAAGATTTCCATATCGGGCTGCGAACTGGATTGCGGAGCGACTTCCATCGACGACCTGGGGCTTATCGCCACCGTTAAGGACGGCCGTCCGGGGTTCCGCGTGGTGGCCGGCGGCGGCCTCGGCTCCGTTCCCCGTTCCGCCGTCGAACTTCTGGAGTTCGTCGCGGAGGAGGAATTGTCCGCCGTTCAGGAAGCCGTGGCTCACCTGCACCACCGCTATTCCAATCGTAGCCGCAAGATGGCCTCGCGCCTCAAGTTTCTGGTAAAAAGATTCGGCGAGGAAGAATTCGTCAAGCTGTTTCTGGATGAATTTGAACATGCCCGGCGCATGCCTCAGCGGCCATGGCCGGCGCTTGCGTGGCGCACGCCCGCCGATGACCGATTTCCGCCGCCGCAGCGCGGCCGGATTGAGCAACACGACGGGAAAGTTGCCGTCGTCATTCGTCCGCCGCTCGGCATGTTGTCATCGGATCGGCTCGAAGCCTTGGCCGATATCGCGGAGCAGACCGGCGCTTCCGAGTTCCGTCTTACCCGTGAGCAGAATATCATCGCCGTAGGCATTCCCCGGCAAAATGCCGACAGGTTTATGAAGGGCGTCCGCGCCCTCGGCCTTGATATGGGCGAGCGGCCTCATGGCCTCGGCGATATTGTTGCCTGCCCCGGCGTCAGCACATGCCCGATCGGCATCAACAATTCCCATGCCTTGGCCGAAGAGTTGCTGGCCGCCGGCGCTGCTTTCGCCGGTTTCCCCGAGACGCGCATTCGCATTTCCGGGTGCCACAATTCATGCGGCCAGCATCATATCGGCGACATCGGCCTGCACGGAGTGGCCAAGAAGATCGGCGGCAAGAATGCCCCTCACTACCAATTTCACCTGGGGGGAGAGGTTGATACTCCCGGCGCCATCGCCATGGAAGGCCCGGCTGTGCCGGCGCGTCTTATAAAGGAAGCGCTGAAAATCCTGCTTTCCGCCTATGCCGAAACCCGAAACAAGGAAGAAAGCGTTCGCCGTTGGGCGAAACGCATCGGCGCGGCGGGCATCGAAAAGCTTTTAGCGCCGGTGACCGAGGGCGGCTACGATGTAAGCGATCCGTTATTATGGCTCGACGTGGGGTCCGACAAGCCGTTCTTTCCGCCGATCAGCGCCGTCGGCGAATGCGCCGCCGCAGCGGTCGTCGGGGAATATCTGTCCGACCTGTCTCTGGTGGGGCGCATAGACCTTCAGCGCTCCCTTGCCATCGGTGATCGGGAAGAAGCCGTGGAGGCCGGACGGCGCAGCCTGTTCGCCACCGGACAACGGCTCCTCAGCGTTCTCGGCGTTGATACGGAAGACTTCGACGATTCCCGCCTGATTCTGGAAGTCAGAAGCCAATTCAGCGGGGAAAAGGCGTTGATGGCCGCGCTGGAAACGGCGCTTAAGGCCAAGGTTGCGGCCGCCGGAGGCGGCGACATGGAGGCGTTCGTCCGTGCGCTGGACGACTGGGCCGCCGCCGCCGATATCATTATCGAAGCCTCTTTGGCCCCTTCGTCGGCGATGGGAGCCAATATTTGATGGACGCTCCATTGCAGGAACGGCCCCACGGCGCTGAATTGGAGCAGCGGCTTGTCGAGCGCTACGGCGACTTCGGCGGGGTTGATTTGCTGCGCGTCATGATCAAGGAAGAATTCCCGGGGCGAATCGCCGTAACCTCATCGTTCGGCATCGAGGCGGCTGTCCTGCTTGATATGGTGGCCGAGGTCGATCCCTCGACGCCGGTTATTTTCCTCGATACCGGCATGCTGTTCGAGGAGACCCTGGCTTATCGGGACACCCTTACCAAGAGGTTCAAACTCACCGATATGCGAACGGTGAGGCCGGACCCGGCGGACATCGAAAACTATGACGCCGACGGCGCCCTCAACCGCACTGATACCGAAACCTGCTGCTATCTGCGCAAGGTGCTGCCGTTGGAGAAGGCCCTTCACGGCTTCGATGCCTGGATCACCGGCCGCAAGCGCTTTCACGGCGGGGAAAGGGCTGACCTTCGCATTGTTGAGTTCAATAACAACCGAATCAAAATCAATCCCCTGGCCGGATGGTCGCGGGGCCGCATCGCTGAGGCATACGAAAAGCGTAGCCTCCCCGTCCATCCGCTGGCCGCCGCCGGTTATACCTCCGTCGGCTGTTCGCCATGCACCCGCTTGACCGGATCGGGCGAGGAGGTCAGGGCCGGACGGTGGGCGGACATGGAAAAAACCGAATGCGGCATTCACAACGCTCCCTGGTTCGGACAGGGGATATGAACGCTACAGGAACCCTATGAGCGCCATGGATAACCTCGACGCCCTGGAGAGCCAGAGCATCTATATCTTCCGCGAGGCCTTCAACAAGGTCGAGCGCCTCGCCATGCTATGGTCCATCGGCAAGGACAGCAACGCCATGCTGTGGCTGGCGCGGAAAGCGTTTTTCGGCCATGTGCCTTTTCCGCTGATTCACGTCGATACCAAAAAGAAAATCCCTGAGATGATCGAATTCCGCGACCGCTACGCCAAGGAGTGGAATCTCAACCTGATCGTTGATTCAAATCATCAGGCTATTGCCGCCGGCATGGGGCCGGACCGGGGCAAGGTCGTCTGCTGCTCGGCGCTCAAGACGGAAGGCCTCAAGGCGGTCATCGCCGAGCACGGCTTCACCGGAGTCTTCGCCGGCATCCGCCGCGACGAGGAAGGCACCCGCGCCAAGGAGCGGATATTCAGCCCTCGCGGCATCCTTTCCCAGTGGGATGTCCGCGACCAGCCGCCGGAGTTCTGGGAGCAGTTCAACGCCGACGTGCCGCCGGGCGCTCACCTGCGCATTCACCCGCTTCTCCCCTGGACCGAGATCGACATCTGGCGCTATATCCGGCGCGAGGGCATTCCCCTGGTTGATCTTTACTTTGCTAAAAACGGGCAACGATATCGTTCGCTGGGGTGTGCGCCGTGCACCGCCCCGATGGCCAGCACCGCCTCCACCGTCGATGAGATCATCAAGGAGCTGGAGAACACCAAAGTCTCCGAGAGATCCGGTCGCGCCCAGGACAAGGAATCAGAGGACGCCTTCGAGCGTCTCCGCGTAGAGGGGTACATGTAATGGCGAAGGCGGGCAAAAAGAAGGCGGGACGGCAGCCTCTCAAGATCGTCATCGTCGGCCATGTCGATCACGGCAAGTCAACCCTGGTCGGGCGGCTTCTTCATGACACCAACTCGTTGCCCGAGGGCAAGATGGAGGCCATCAAGGACGTTTGCGCCAAGCGCGGAATGCCTTTCGAGTGGGCCTTCCTTCTTGACGCCCTGCAAGCCGAGCGCGACCAGGGAATCACCATCGACACGTCGCGCATCTGGTTCAGTTCCAAGGCGCGGGACTACGTCATTATCGACGCTCCCGGCCACCGGGAATTCATCCGCAACATGGTTACCGGCGCCGCCGGCAGCGACGCCGCCGTGCTTGTCATTGACGCCGAGGAAGGCGTTCGCCAGCAGACCCGCCAGCATGGTTTGCTGTTGCATCTTCTCGGCATCCGCAATGTGGTGGCGGTAATCAACAAGATGGACCTTGTCGGCTATCATCAGGCCCGTTTCGACGAAATCAGGGCCGAACTCGGCGATTATCTCGGCAAGCTCGACATCAATGCCTCGGCGGTGATCCCCGTTTCGGGGCGCGAGGGCGTCAACATCATGGAGTCGAGCGAACTCACCGGGTGGTATCGGGGGCCTTCGGTGATGGCGGCTCTTGACGCCTTCCCCGATCCGGTGGAGCCGACCGACCTGCCCCTGCGCCTGCCTGTGCAGGATGTCTATAAGTTCGACAAGCGGCGCATTATCGCCGGGCGCATCGAGAGCGGCGCTTTGCGCGTCGGCGACGTTATCCGCTTTTCGCCTTCGGGCAAGACGGTGCGCGTCGCCTCTCTGGAGGATTGGAGCACGCCCGTCGCCGCCGTCGCCGCCGTCGCCGGCAAGTCGGTCGGCATCACCCTCAGCGAGCAGATTTTCGTCGAGCGCGGTCAGGTCGCCAGCCACGTCGAGCGCATCCCGGTCGAGGCCAACGAGTTCAAGGCCCGCCTATTCTGGCTGGGCGGCAAACCGCTGGAAGCCGGCAACCGCTACACCATGAAGCTGAACGCCTCCGAGTATAATGTCGGCGTCAAGGCGGTGGAGCGCATCATCGACGCCGACACCCTGACCTCCGTCGAGGGCGCAAGCGTCGCCAAGAACGGCGTCGCCGAGGTGGTGCTTCATTCGCGGGGACTGATGGCGGTGGATATGTTTAAGGACAATCCGCGAGCCGGGCGCTTCGTGCTGGCCGACGGCTATAATCTGGCCGGAGGCGGCATCATCACCGAGGCCAAATCCCTGAGTCAGGCCAGGGACGTCAAGTCAACCAACATCTTCTCCGTCGAGCACCGCATGGAGCCTGAGGAGCGCTGGATCGGCAACGGTCATTCCAGCGGCATCCTGTGGCTGACCGGCCTGTCCGGCTCCGGCAAAAGCACTCTGGCCATGGAACTGGAACGCCATCTTAACCGCAAGGGCTACAACGCCTATGTGCTGGACGGCGACAACATTCGCAGCGGCCTCAACTCGGACCTGGGGTTCAGTCATGAGGACCGCGCCGAGAACATACGTCGCGTCGGCGCCGTGGCTTCCCTGTTCGCCGACGCCGGTTTCATCGCCATCACCGCCTTCATCTCACCCTATCGCGCCGACCGCCAGATCGCCCGCGCCATGCGCCCCGACGCCTTCCACGAGGTTTACGTCAAGGCCGACCTGGATATCTGCGAGAAACGCGACCCCAAGGGCTTGTACAAGAAGGCCCGCGCCGGCCAGATCGCCGATTTTACCGGCATTTCCGCTCCCTACGAGGAGCCGGAGGACACCGCCCTGGTCCTCGACACCGGCAAACAAAGCATCGAGGAAAGCCTGTCCATGCTGCTCAACTATGTTCAGAAGAATTTCACTTTACTCGATGTCGTCTCCCGCCACCATCGGACTTGTGTTTAGTCACAGGGCGCAATCGGGTGCTTGATGATACGACAATCTTCGTATACACTAAAGGACAAGATAGGCTTTAAAGAGGCTAAAAGGCACGCTCTCGAAGCACTGGAAATGGGTGTTTTTCAGCATGAAGTTCGCAATCAGATCGACGAGAAGAACCTTTTACATGCCGGTGATGTGACTACCGAAGAGGTCATCAACATTATCGAAAGATGCAATGGACGCCATCATACGGAAAATTCACACCACACTATCGCCGCAGTGACGGTGCACGTTCTTAAACGAGACGGCTGGTACATTAAGTTCTATTTCGTTGGGACGGACCTGTTTTTCTTAAGTGTGCACAAATGAGGCAAGGGAAATGAAACTTTTTAAAGCCGGCGACAAAGGAAAGGCGATATGCGAGTCCTGCAAGGAGATCGCACCCACGACCTTTGCCTATCGCGATGTCCCCTTCAGCGATAGTCCCGGCAAGGTGAAGGGCATCCTTGTTTCCGTATGCGACAAGTGTGACTCCGTGGTTGCCGTTCCCTCGCAGTCCACCCCTGCGATCAAGGCCGCCCGCGAGACGGCGACGAAATCAATCGAGGTCAATCTTCCCGCGTCTTACATTGAATTGCTTGATCTGGCGGCGTTTAAGATTGATGCGAAAGCAACTGCTGAGTTCCGAAAGCGGCTGTTGGCCTTTTACATTCACAGATACGCTGTGAACCCGGATTTCGCTGAAAAAATGGCGGTCATTTTCGGCAGGCTGCCGCATACGCCCAAAAGCACCGGCGGCGCCATGCCGAAAAAGCGCCTGTCGTTCAAGTTTACGCCCCGTTTGAATAGTGAGTTCGAGGAGATTATGAAGGCCTCGTCCCTCAACCGGACCGATGTCATCCGAGGACTCGTCCTGCAAATTGACAAAGACATTGTCCGCCCGAAGAAACCCAAGCACCTGACGGAGCTTCAAACCCTTGCCGCCGTCGCCACCTGCTGAACAAGAGATCGACGCAATTCCGGGGACAGCCCCAATTCCGGGAACAACTTAATTTTTGGAATTAAGTATCATGTCACCGGAATTTGGATGGATAATGCCGCCGAGGGCCGGACGGGTCGCTGCCGTTGATGTTAGTTGTGCCTTGCTCCCTGCTTTCCTAGGCACCACCCCTCGCGCCTTTCCCCATGATAAGCCCGTCCAAAGCCCCTCTTGATCAGTATTTCCGCCAAGTCAGCGCCGTCTATTTTAACATCCGCCAAAACTCGACCTGCGTACTTTCCCCATTTAGGATTGCAGAAACGCACCTGACCAGCGCCCGCAAGGAGGTCCTGAACAAAGGCTCGGCCTTTTTTAGCCTGGTATTTTTCATCGTCGCATTTCCCCTTTATCTCCGGGGCGTCAACGCCGTTGACGCGCACGGACATTTGTTCAACCTCTGGCGGCAGTCCAGGCATCACGATATAGATGGTATCAGCGTCGTAAGCCAACTGGCCGCGAACGATCCGCATCGGCCAATCGTAGCACTCGGCTTGAGATGAAAAGGACGTTGCCAGGAGGATGGCGAATAGGGTAATAATCCGCATGGTCACCCTAAAGGCGTGATCGGCAATCACACCCTTAGGGGTTTTGCTTTCAGCAGCCACAGCTTGGACTATACGAGCCATCGCAGCAAACCGCGCGCGTTCCAGCACAACCGCAAACGCCGCCGTGCCACGAGCAGCAGCCCTGGCCCGCCAGTTGTTCTTCTGTGGCTCCGGATGCTTTCATCCGGTCGCATTCGGTGGCCTTATCAGGAGTGGATTGATCAAAAATGATGGGATGTTTTTGGTCAATAGGATGTTCGGCAGCCATGGCCGCGCCCATCACGAACGTGATGGCGACTGCAAATATAATTAGCTTTTTCATTTATTGACCAAGCAGGTTGTAGGGGTTACTGGTCCTCGCTCCCCGTCCTGACACCTCTCCGCTACCGTATCCACCCCTGCTGCTGGAGCCATAACCACTAGACGAATCGGAATTTTTGGTCCCACTTTGGCCAGTATATGGATTCATATTTCCTTTGGTTGACCAGTTGTTAGACGGATTGCTGTCTGGAGCGCTCCGAAAATGCGGTTGGACGTAGGTTCCGTCTTTACGGGAATAGCCGTCAACCTGCGTATCGCCCGCAAAAGCTTCTGCCACAATCAAAGAAGACAAAAGCAATAAAGCCACAAAAATCAACGACCTTGCTATGACTTCTCCCATCCTTACGTACCCCCTTGTGATAATGAAAAGTTTTGCAGATTAAGAACTTTTTATAGTGTATATACACTATGTAACGTACATGGACACGATAGTCAAGGAGATGAACAAAATGTTCGTATGCAAAATTTTGGGAAGAAGCTCAAGGAAAGGACTAGGCAGCTTAATCTGGCTGACGCCGAGGTCGCTCGTCGTGCGGGGCTAAGCGAGAGGCGCTATGGCCATTATGTAACCGGCAGGAATGAGCCCAACTTAAGGACACTCGTTAAGCTCTGCAAAGTCCTGGAGACGACGCCCGACAAACTGCTCGGCTTTAATGCCGAAGGTGATGAACAAGGCGGGAAAGAGAGCAATGAAATACGGGCGCGGCTACGCGCCGCAAGCAATGTTCTGGAAGGGGAAAATTTGATTATTGCCATGAAGATTCTAGACACTCTTGTAGAACATCAAGTGGACGGGTGGGTAGTCTAAGCAAGATTTCGCAGATTCCGCCACCGCGCATAATCCGCTCCGTCATCGACATCGTGAAGGGTATCGACCAAGGCGTGGGTGAAGCCGGAGGGCAGGTTCTTAATGGTGTCGGCGAGGGCGTGTTCGGTTGACCAACGCACATTCGCATACAGGTAGGGCATGGCGGGGCTGCGCTTCATGCCGACCAGCCAGAAGCCGCCGTCGGCGGCGGGGCCGAAGACCGCGTCATGATTTCCCAACGCTTTGAAGGCTGCCGCGATATGGGCGGGAGTAATTCCCGGCGTATCGGCGCCGATCAGCACCACAGGTCCCGGCGGCGGTCGGCGCATAGCCCGGTCCATGCGGCGGCCGAGGTCGCCTTCGCCCTGGGGGAAACAGGGGATTCCCCTCGGCCACGGCCCATTTTCTCTTGCCGCCCGGTCGGGAGTTATCGCCGGCCGACATGTCCACCGTTTGTCGGAGCGCAGGCGGTTAAACGTGTCTTTCAGGTTGCGCCGATAGAAGGCGGCGGCGGCGATTGCGCCGATGTCGCGGGCCAGTCGACTCTTCACCGTCCCCAGGTGCGGCGCCTTGCAGAATATGATCAGATGATTGGTCATTCGTATATCTTTGCGATCAGACGGGGCGGCAGGCCGAGGAAGTATAGGCCCAGGCACAGCATATTGCGTAAGGGGCGGAGCAGGTAGCCTCCCGTGCGATAGCGCTCGGCGGAGGTGACGACGACAACGTCGAGTATATCCAGGCGCGACTTGCCGATGCGGCAAACTATGTCCACGTCTTCCATCAGCGCTATCGCCCTGAAGCCTCCCAACTCGTCGTAAAAAACGCGGGAGATCAACAAACCCTGGTCGCCATAGGGTAGGCCGAGGACGCGGCTGCGCCAAGCGACCAGCCTTTCCAGCCGGCGGGCGGCGGGGGATGCGTCATCCAGGCGCAGGCGGAAAACGGCGGCGCGGCGCAGGTTGCCGGGATCGGCGACGTAGCGGGCGACGGCCTCGTCCCAGCCCGCGCCGGGAACGGTGTCGGCGTGGATGAACAACAACCGGTCGCCCTTGGCGGCGGCGGCTCCGCAAGCCATCTGCGCTCCTCGGCCCCGCGCGCATTTGATCACCCGCGCTCCCAAGCGTTCGGCGATTTCGCGGGTGGCGTCGGCAGAGCCGCCGTCGGCGACGATCACTTCTTTATCGGCGGCGGAGGCGAACAAGGTTTTCAGTACGCCTTCAAGGCGTCCGGCGGCATTCAAGGCGGGGATGATGATGCTGAGCACGAAATTATCTTACACCGCCCTTTGCCCTTGGCAAGCCGCGCCGGTTACCCGGTTGCGCTCACGGCGGCATTGGCATAATATGCCATTCGGTATATTGCCAAGGAGACTGAATCATGCCGACCCGCAATGTTGTGCTCACGGATCATCAGGCCGATCTCATCGAACGACTGGTTACGTCCGGTCGTTATCAGAACGCCAGCGAGGTGCTGCGCGAGGGCTTGCGAATGATCGAAACCCGCGACGCCGATGAACAAGCGCGCCTGGAGGCTCTGCGCGCCGCCGTCCAGGTCGGCATCGACGATATCGAGGCCGGACGCTACCGGGACTTCGACAGCTTCGAGGCGATGAAACGGCATCTGATTGCCGGAAGCGATGCCGCGTTCGAGTCTCGTAAGACCTGACCCATGTCCCTGAATTGGAAAGTCCGGCTGTCGGAGGCGGCCCAGCGGGATTTCGACGGTATTTTTCTCCGGACTGCCGAGCATTTCGGCATCGGTCAGGCGCGCCTCTATCGCGGCATGATCCTTGATGCCTTGCGAGCGCTTCGAGATGGCCCCGCCATCATCGGCGCCGGAAATCACCCTGAGCTTCCTCAAGGCGTCAAGACCCTGCATATCGCTCGAAAGAGCAAGCGTGGCCGACATTTCATCGTATTTGACGCCTCCACGGCGGGGCGTATTCGTGTCTTGCGCATCCTTCATGACGCCATGGACATGTCCCGTCATATCGAGCCTGGCGACGAGGATGATGACTGCCCTTCCCCTGACCGCCATCCGCGCCGTGCTTGACGGAAATGTTGTCTTTGTGTCAGCGTGAATTTACTAAGGTGAGCAATTACTGACGGAGGGGATGTGGCAGCATGGCTATTTTATTTAGAGATGATGACGCTTCGTATTTGACTTGGGTGATTGAGCATCCTGGGGGATTTGTTGTTAACCTGAGGAAGAATTTTGACCCAACTTATTTGGTGCTTCACCGGGCAATGTGTCCATCAATCAGGAAATACCCGGGCATGGATCGTAATCCAGGTGGGTTCACGGAGAGAGGGTATATGAAGTTGTGTTCCTTATCCATCAACGATCTTGAAAGCTATCTCAAGAAACATCCTCCATTCTCAAGCAGATGTGGCTTATGCAATAAATAAAGGAGCGGATGATGGATAAATCAGCCGCGTTGGTAAATGGCGTGGGTTGGGGAGAATCTGTGGGGCAGATTCTTGAGCGCTTTTGAATGACATTTGAACGTACTGAACTTTTAAGAAAGTTTTATTCCATTCTCACGGCGCTTGAAAAAAAGTGCGGGGGAGAACGGGTTCTCGCCAAATGCTCCGGGCATCTCAATTGGCCGCATAGGGGTGTATATTTTTTTAGGGAGCCGAAAGAAATACGGACCGACACAGGGTCCGGACCCCGTATTGTGCGCGTGGGTACGCATGCCCTTAAAACCGGATCAAACACAAAACTCTGGACACGATTATTGCAACACAAGGGGTCTAATAGCGGGAGAGGGAATCATCGCGGGTCAATTTTCCGGTCAATTGTGGGGGCTTCGCTGATAAAAAAAAGAAAATACGACTTTCCAACATGGGGGGTGGGCAATTCGGCCCCTGCTGAAACCCGCGCCGAAGAGAACCCGCTTGAAAGTGAAGTAAGCCAAGCAATAGGAAGAATGTCGTTTATCTGGCTGGCGATTGAAGATGAACCGGGCGTCAACAGTCTGCGCGGTTACATTGAAAGAAACGCAATCGCCTTGCTTAGCAACTACAACAGGCCACCGCTTGATTCGCCATCTCGCGGGTGGCTTGGTCGCCATTGTAATAGGGATAAAATTCTAAAGTCCGGCCTTTGGAACTCTAACCACGTTGATGATGTTTGCGATCCATTATTTCTCGATTGTTTTGAAGAATTGGTTATGAGAATGAGAATGAGGTGGTCCTACTTGTTTGGACAGTTCGGCGGCGAAGTTAAGGTGTATTCCGGTTGCTGATCATGCCGCCAAAGCCCTGTTCATATTTAATG
>Ga0156013_116_pt1 | contig 33537 bp, 36 predicted proteins | sample RifCSPlowO2_02_FD_107667 | JGI IMG/M metagenome (GOLD analysis project Ga0156013, IMG submission 107667) | Rhodospirillales bacterium RIFCSPLOWO2_02_FULL_58_16 | reverse complement strand
CTTGCGTGATTTAACCTTGGTCATGACGGGGTCATAGTTTCGTATATTTATAACGGAGTCCAGTCAGCGCTTGCGTCATTGCAGGCGAAAGTTGATCAGCCGCTCGGGAGGCAGGGCTTTTCATGCCGACACCCGTGTCGCTGACGCTACGCTGTTGAGAATGGCTCCAATGCTGACTTCACCTTCTTGGCGTTCGAGTTTCTCGACGTTACCTTCGGATAGATACAGCAAATCTTCGATCAGGCTCAGAAGGTGGATGGCAGCGTTATGAATGTGGGTCCCATATTCCATTGTATGGTCGTAGTCGTTATCCAAGACGTATCCGTGCTTGATCATTTCCGAGAACCCGATGATCGCGTTAAGGGGGGTCCTTAGCTCATGATTCATGTTGGCAAGGAATGTTGCTTTTTGCCATTCATTCAACCGGGCGTCGGCTTCGGCTTGAATGTTCACAGAAGGCACAATGTTATCGACCGGTGGCGCGTCACTCGGAACAGCGGTGGCTTCCTGGATGGAAACGGTAGCGGCGTAGACCAGCGGCAGAATAAGAACGGAAGTGGCAATGATGTCTATGATGCCTAGCATGATGTTATCTCTTTACTTTAGCTCATTAAGGATGATTCCGGTTATCCTTATACCCTCTTTCCGTTACGCTTTTTCGTCACTAATGCGACAGATTTATGATAAGATCGCTTTTCATTAAGCAGCATCATCGGAGCGGCCAAGCCGTCCATGATGTTGGCCTCAAAGGCCAGACGCCCTGCCTTCTTGCGTGATTTAACCTTGGTCATGACGGGGTCATAGTTTCGTATATTTATAACGGAGTCCAGTCAGCGCTTGCGTTGGGCTTAGAGTATTCACAGCCTCAACATCCTGAGACATTGTGCCGCTCGGGCTGTAATCGCTTCGGCAAGTCTGTCGATGATCGGGTGCGTTATGCCTTCCCCTCTGATCAGGCCGTGAACAAGGGCAACGCGCTCCGGTATGTTGGAAGCAAATTCTACAAGCCTCGCCATAGTTTGGTCCGGGTCAAGGCGCGTCCCGGTTGCGAGTTTTCGCCACTGACGAGGCCCGATATCCCTGATGCGGTATTTATCGCCAATCTTCATCGCCAGCTTGATTTGTTGAGGATCAAGGTAGGGAAGGGCGCCGGCGACATCATAGAGGGGAGCCAGACGCACACGTCCGCCGCCGCCATGAAGAAGTGAGTAGTTCTTGGCATGGGCGTCGGTTCCGGCGATGAACCAGTTGAAGGCGAGCGCGTCGACAAATGCGCCAATATCTTCTATCGGGCGACTTGAATGGGTTCTGAGAAGTGCGACGATATCTTCAGGGGAAGGTCCACCATCATTCTGGTACTTGGCGATCGGCTGAAGCCCAAGGGCTTGGCAAATATCTTCCTGATGGAGCCGCAGGATCGGTTGAGTCTTTGCCAACTCACCCAGCGCATGTGCCCGTGCGGCTGCGTCAGCGGCAGCTTTCGCGGCGTCGGGAGCATCTTCTGTTTTCATAGGAGCTGTTGCTGCCGCGTGAGATGCTGATTCCATCGCTGCCGCCGCCGCCATACCCGACGTGCGGATACGATCAAAGCGTTCAATAACAATGGCAGTTTCGCCGTCGAAACGCATTATCTCGGAGCTTGCGGCGGGCAAGCCAAGTTCACGGGCCAGCATGAGGCAAAAATGCTCGTTCTCGGCATGGCCGTCGAATTCGCCCGTGGGCGGTTTGAATATATGAGTCGTGGGCATCCGGCCTGAGGGCACACCCCAACGTCCTCCATCATAGATAAGCGCCGTCTTGGGTTGAGCGCCGGCGAGGCTAAACTGGCCGGTATCGTGCGGCATTCGCCACGCAGACTGATCAGCCCGAAGGGATCGAAGACGCTCGGCCACATCCGCTTCGTCCAACCAGTCGATTTCCGGAACTCTTGAAGTAAGGATTGCATCAAGCCGTTCCGGCCGGACAAATTGGACGGCGCCGGGACAGTCCTCACCTATATAGGACACCAGCGAGAAAGCGTTGCGCGCCGAGACCTGAAAACGATGCGCCCATCGGCCAAGTACGAGTTCATTGTCCGGCAAAAGCCCCCAGAGGAAGGCTTCGATTTTCTCATGACTGTGTTCGCCAACCGCAAGCGGCATCGACAGTGATAGCGGAAAAGCGCCGCGAAATTTCCGCCATTCCTCATTATACGAGAAGGTCAAGCGATTAGATCGAGTCCGTCGGATCTGACCAATTTCCCGTCCGGCAAGGAGCGTAACAAGAATATCCCCGATCATCGCTTTTTGCCACGGGCCTCGTCGACCACGTCATCAATGTTGAAATCCCAACTTCCCGCGCCTCCACCCTCGCCAATACCTTCGGACGCTTCATTCTCAACATTCAGCTTTAGGTCGAGCGCTTCGAGCGTGCGCAGGAGAAGCCCTACTTCCGCGCGTGGCTTTCCCTTCTCGATTTCTACGACCCATTGCCGACTCACGCCGACTTTGTCGGCAAGTTCGCGCTGGTCGATTCCTAACTTCCGGCGTCGCTCACGGATAATCAGTCCCAAATCAAAGGCGGTGCGGGCGCGCATAGGCCCCTCCAATGTCAACGATCAACGACATAATACACAAGTCGCCGAATGACGACAAGACAAAATGACGCCGAATGACGACACAAAGAATATATATGCCAACGGCTACACTCAATCGGCAATTTCTTCAAGGCAAACTAAACTCGATGGGGGGCAACGAAGAACAATCACGGACAAGCAACGCCCCGCGAGGAGGCGGGATTGCTCCCGCCCCCTTGTGGCCTGTTTGATGATTATTCGATCACGCCGCTTTCTTTTTCGCCGCGCTCTCGATCATTTTCTTGTCCTTGGCGGCGATGTCGTGCGGAGCGCCGGCCGTTATCTCGATCTGGCGGGGCTTGAGGGTTTCGGGAACTTCGCGCACCAGATCGACGACTAACAAACCGTCCGCCAAACGGGCGCCGGTTACTTCGACGTAATCGGCGATATTAAAGCGGCGCACGAAGTCGCGACCGGCGATGCCGTGGTGCAAATAGTGAACTTCGCCGGATTCTTCGGCCTTGCCGCCGGCAATGGTCAGGGTGTTCTCGTGGGTTTCGATAGACAGATCGGATTCCTTAAAACCGGCTACCGCCATGGTGATCCGGTAGGAATCCTCGCCGGTAACTTCGATATTGTAAGGCGGATAGGTCATGCCCGTCTGATCGGTATTAAGCGCCGACTCGGCCAAGCGGGCAAGGCGGTCAAAGCCGACGGTCGAACGAAACAGGGGGGAAAAGTCATAGATCGTCATGTTACATCCTCCTAATGAAGCAATGTGGTCAGGCAACGCCCTCCGGTTGCCGCGAAGCCCGTTGAACGGCGCTCCGCACTGTTTATCTAGTCGCAAAAATACGATCTGCAAGGGGGGGAGAAAAAAATTATAATGACTCGCCGGCCGGGCATGAATAAACGGTATAGACCCTTCTATCTACTTGATGTTATTAGATAGTGGGCTTGGGCATTTAATTTTATTGCTGTCGATCGACCGGCATTGAAAATCCGGAAGCGTTCTGTCGGCTTGCCTGACAAGGTTCAAGAGGTTGAGATGCGGTTGCGCGTGTTGTTGATAGGGTCGCTCGCCGTTGCTGTGGCGATGATTGTCCAAGCGTCAAAAGTCGCGGCTGACGGCGCCTCGCCGTATTTCATGCCGGATATGACTCCCACCCCTGTTGAGGATTCTCCCTCGCCCGTTTTTTATTATCAGGCGGCGGACCCGAAGGCCGCCCCCTTAACGCCGTCCGCAGCCAAGTCTCCCGGTCCCTCGCCGTATTCCATGCCGGATATGAATACTCCCCATGTCGTTCCCGCTTCCGCTTCCGCATCTTCCGCTACATACAAGGCCGGGGCCGGCAAAGCTTATGACATGAGCATCTTTTTAAACCAGCGCCATCCGTTCGATACGGGACCGGCGCCGGTTATTCCCGTAGCGGCGCAAAAACCGTCCGCCGTCCGCGCCGCCGAGTCGCAAGCTAAACCCAAGCTCAAGCCCGTTGCGACGGCAGTCGATAACGGCGACGCCAAAGCCGGGGCGGCGAAAGCAGAGGAGAAAGAAGTCGGCGACGGGGACCCGCTGGAGCCGATGAACCGTTTCTTCTTCGGGTTCAATGAATACCTTCAGGATTATCTGATGAATCCGATCGCCACCGCCTATAACTGGCTGCCGGGCGGCGTGCGCGGGTCAGTCGGCAATTTCCTCGAAAACGCCAAAAGCCCCGTTGTCCTGGCCAACGATCTTCTTCAGTTCGAACTTAGGCGGGCCTGGAAAACCACCGAGCGTCTGGCGATTAATTCGACGGCGGGGGTCGGCGGCTTGTTTGACGTCGCCGATTACCTCGGCATTGAAGGGCATAAGGAGGACTTCGGGCAGACCTTGGCCGTCTGGGGCGTCGGCGAATGGTTCTATGTGGTGCTCCCGCTGTTCGGGCCGTCAAATCCGCGTGACGCCGTCGGTAAAATGTTTGTTGATCGCTATTTTGATCCGCTGTCCATGTGGCTGTCGAACACTGATCGCGAGGAGATATCATGGTCGCTGGCCGGCGTCGGCGCCGTTGATGAGTATGCGGGCATCGTCAATGAATTAAAGCAGATCAAGAGCACCTCCATCGACTACTATGCCGCCATTCGCAGTATGTATCGCCAGAAACGCGATTCCGAAATAAGAAACGGCGATAACTCCGACATGCCGACGATTCCCGATCTCTACGACGAGCTGGATGGCCTGGAAACCAATTAGGGCATTATCCGAAACAAATGGATATTAATCTCGCCCGAACTTTTCTGGCCATAATCGAGACCGGCAACTTCAACAGGGCGGCCGAGCAGGTGAATGTCACCCAATCGACGGTAAGCATGCGCATTAAAACGCTGGAGACCGTCTTGGGGCGTCCTCTTTTTACGCGCAGCAAAGCGGGGACATCCTTGACCGCCGCCGGAATTCATTTTCAGAAATACGCCCAAAGCCTGATCAGAATCTGGGAGCAGGCGCGTCATGAGCTGTCTCTTCCCCCGAGTTTTGAGGGAGTGCTTACCATCGGCGTCCAGCACACGCTGTGGGACAATCTGATTCTGAAATGGATTCCCCGGATGCAATCCGCCGCGCCGGATGTCGCCCTCAGGGCGGAGGTCGGCATTTCCAGGGGAATTATGCGGCAACTGGCCGACGGATTTCTCGATCTTGCCGTCATGTATATGCCTCAGAGCAGGCCGGGACTCGTGATCGAGGAGCTGATGTCGGAGAAACTGGCCCTGATCTCATCTGATCCTAAAACCAGCGGGCCGGGAGAACCGGGGTATATTTATGTGGATTGGGGGCCTGAATTTCTTCAGAACATCATAATTGCCTATCCGAATCGTGACTCGCCGGCGCTCACCGTTAATCATGGCCCGCTTGGCCTTCAGCATATATTGAGAAACGGCGGCTCCGGATATTTCCCCCTGCGCTTCATCAGCAAACACCTGGAATCAGGACGTCTGCACCTTATCGAGGAAAAGAGGGAATTTAACAGGCCGATCTTTATGGTCTATTCGTCGGATAACAATGACCCCCACCTTGAAACGGCGCGGCATGCCCTCAGGCATGTGGCTTCGCTCAATGATGAAGGCTGAATGTTTATGGCGAGTTATAAGCGCCGCACGAGAATTCCGAGTAAGTAATAGCCCTTTTAATTCTTTCCCTCCGAGCTTATCATTCCCGGCAGGAGATCAGCACATGGCCGAACCTGAAAATTTGATCATGGTATATCTGCGCCGGATCGACGAAAAGATCGACCGGGCGGACAATAAGTTGAGCGACCTTACGCTTCGCGTCAACGAGGTGCATTCTTCAGTTATCGCGCTACGCCGCGACCAGGTGCAAGACGCAGAAATCGTGGCGCATATCCAGACCCGCATGGACAAGATGCAGGTCGAGATAGACAGAATCAATCGGCGCTTCGATATCAAAGATGCTTAAACTGCTATAATCAATCTTGACGTGCTAATTCTTGGGTCTGCCTCAGGCTATCGCCCGCTTACGCCGCCGTGGCAGGCCTTGCAGTTGGAAAGGGTCTTGACCCGGGATAGGGCGCGGGAACTGATCTCGCCGCCGCCGTGCTTGCGCTTGAACCAGAAAGTCTCGGTGATCCGCAGCGGGCCGTCTCCGCCGCCTCCGGCGGTGGAAACCAGATAGTTTTCCACATGCTTTCCGGCGCCTTCCTCCATGGAGGCGTCTTCGCCGAAATGATCTTTGAGGTTAGCCATCATCTTGCGCCAGGAACCGGCGGGAAGATTATTGCCGCTATAAGGCTCATGGCATTCGCCGCATTCCTTCGCGGTGACGGGATCATTAATGATGTTTACCGGCCCGCCGGAACCGCCGCCGCCGAAAAATCCGCCGCCGTCACCGCCTTTTCTGCCGCCGGAACCGCCGCCTTTGTTGCCGCCGCCGAAAAATCCGCCGCCGGAGGCTCTGGCCTGACCAAGTTTCAGCAGCGTCGGCGCCGCATAGACGGCGACTGCGGCAAGGCCGAGCCTGACCAGCGCCTGCCGTCGTCCTTTATTGACGTCGGCTGATTTTCGGTCGTCCGGTTTGTCCATGATGTTTCCTCCTTCCCTGCCTTCTTGCTTATCAACGAACCAAGGTTGTCATCGGTTATGCCGGTGGCCTTAATCATTGATCCATGACGGTCCCCACACTTTCCCCTCCTTACGAAGGAGGGGTCAGGGGAGGTTACCCCCTCTAACTCCCCCTTCTAAAGGGGGAGGATTTTTAAGAGTCATTTTTTACGGCCACCGGGGTTACTTACATAAAACAATATGAACCGATCCTGAACCGGCCCTAATTGCGCCCCGGCAGGGGCGCGGGGGCTTGCCCGATGCGCTCCGCTACTGATAAAAAAGCAACCTCCTTTCAAAATGGAATCAACAACAGGCAAAAACCATGGCAAGCGTTCCTTTCGACGACCGTGACGGCGTCATCTGGTTTGACGGCAAAATGACGCCGTGGCGCGAGGCCAAGGTGCATGTCCTCACCCACGCCCTGCACTACGCCTCCAGTGTTTTCGAGGGCGAACGCGCTTACGGCGGCAAGATATACAAGCTGACCGAACATTCCCGGCGGCTGGCGTTTTCGGCTGAAATTCTCGGCTTTAAGCTCCCTTTCAGCGTCGCCGAGATCGACGAAGCCTGCCGCCGGGTATTAAAAGCCAACGCTATTGTCGACGGCTATGTGCGCCCGATAGCCTGGCGCGGCTCGGAGATGATGGGGGTCTCGGCCCAGCAGTCAAAGATTCATGTCGCCATCGCCACATGGACATGGCCGTCCTACTTTTCGCCCGAAGCGCGGATGAAGGGCATCCGCCTGAAAACCTCTCCGTGGCGGCGTCCGGCGCCGGAAACCGCTCCGGTTCTGGCCAAGGCGGCGGGGCTGTATATGATCTGCACCATGTCCAAGCACGCGGTGGAGACGCAAGGGTACGACGACGCCCTGATGCTGGACTGGCGCGGACTGGTTGCCGAATCAACGGGAGCCAATATCTTTCTGGTCTTCGGCGACGGAAGGCTGCATACGCCGGCCCCCGGTTGTTTTCTCGACGGCATCACCAGACGCACGGTCATTGATCTGGCGCGGGCGCGGGGCATCGAAGTGGTGGAGCGCGCCATCATGCCCTCCGAGCTGGCAAACGCCACCGAGGTCTTTCTTACCGGCACGGCGGCGGAGGTGACGCCGGTGGGCGAAATCGACGACCATTCCTTTACTCCCGGCGTGCTCACCAAAATCTTGATGGAAGACTACGACAGGGAAGTCGGGAAGGGCTGAACTACAAACTCCCGCCCGGTTCCTTGACCGCCGCCTTGGCCAGCTCATCGGTGATGAATTCGTAGGCATCGCCCACGGAATCGGCGCGTTTGAACAGATCAAGGTCTTCTTTCGAGATGACGCCGTAGCGGACCATGGCGTCAAAGTTGATCACTTCGCGCCAGTATTCATCGCCATAAAGGACGATGGCCATTTTCTTGTTCAGCTTGCGGGTCTGGATCAGGGTCATCAATTCAAAGAATTCATCCATTGTTCCGAAGCCGCCGGGAAAGATGATCAGCGCCTTGGCCAGATAGGTGAACCAGAACTTGCGCATAAAGAAATAATTGAACTCGAACGCCAGTTCGCGGGTGACGTAGGGGTTTCTCTCCTGCTCGAAGGGAATGGCGATGTTAAGGCCGACGTTGATGCCTTTGGCTTCCGAGGCGCCGCGATTGGCGGCTTCCATGATTCCCGGCCCGCCGCCGGTGCAGACGACGAAGCGACGGGTTCCCTTTTCCAGACTCTTGGACCATACGGTCAGGCGTCCGGCCAGTTCGCGGGCTTCTTCGTAATAGCGCGACATCTCCAGCTTGCCCTCGGCGTCCTTGATGTCGAGGCCCTTGTCGCGGGCTTCATGCAGATTATTTAACGCCTCGTCACGGGACATAAAGCGGGCCGAACCGAAGAAAACAATGGTATCTGCGATCTTGAAATCGTCGAAGCGCATACCCGGCTCGATATATTCGGACATGATGCGAAGAGGCCGCGCCTCACGGCTGTCGAGAAAGGATTCGTTGCTGTAGGCCTTGACCGGCCAGAAGTGTTTTTCAGTCATCAGGGTTCACTTTCATAACCATGCCGATAGGCCGGTAAGGTCAGGAATGACCGGGGTTTTGTTCGGAAACGGACTTTGCCGGCCCGGCGGAGCGCGGCCGACAAAATCGACGCCGGTTGTTCGGGCCGCATTGTAGTCGGCCATGGCGTCGCCGACGAATAAAACTTTTCCGGGGGCGAATCCGTGTTCGGCGAGGATGCCCCGGACAATCTCCGCCTTGCTTTCAGGCGAGCCGAAAACGGCGACAAGATAAGGCGCCATGCCTCGGCGCTCAACGATGCGCCTGACCTCATCTTCGGGGGCGCCGGAGGCGATGAACAAGGACAGATTATCGCCGTGCTTCTTAAGAAACTCCATTGAGCCGGGGACCGCCCGGCAGGCCGCCACCGCGTCCTCGACCCGAGCGGAGAACCATCGTCCGATCTCCGCCAGTTCTTTATCCGATAGATCATGGTTGAGGAAAGTTCTGTGGCAGTAACGTATCTTGTCGAAGCGCGATACGCCTCGATTGGCCCTGTGATAAGCCATCACCCCCGCCAACGCTTCGGCGCCGTGTTTTTCGTAAAGAGCGGCGAAAGCCTGATCCTTGATGTCCGTGGATTCGGCCAGCACCCCGTCAAAGTCGAATATTACGGCGTCGTGCTTGATAACGGCTGATCCCGTCATTCTTCCTTGCCGTCCTTGGTCCAGCGGGCGGCGGCGGCGTTGTCCATGTCGCGGGCGTCGACCCATCGGGCGCCGGCGGCGGTTTCCTCCAGCTTCCAGAACGGCGCTTTGGTTTTCAGCCAGTCCATGAGGAAGTTGCAGGATTCGAAGGCGGCCCGGCGGTGGGTCGAAGCGGTAGCCGCCATGACGATGCGGTCTCCCGGTTTCAGCCGTCCGTAACGGTGAATGATCAAGGTTTCCTCAAGCGGCCAGCGCCGCCGCGCCTCGGCCTCGATCTGAACCAACGCGCTTTCGGTCATGCCGGGGTAGTGTTCCAGAGTCATCGCCTCGATAGATCGGTCGCCGGCCATATCGCGGACCAGGCCGACGAAGATACAGACGCCGCCGATGCCGAAGTTGCCTGCGGAAAGATTCGCCGTTTCCAGGCCGACGTCAAAATCTTCACGTTGCACCCGGATCAAGGATCAGCCTCCTGTTACCGGCGGGAACAGGGCGATCTCGTCGTCGCGGGCGACGGGGTGACTCATGGCGACGTACTCCTGGTTGACGGCGACGCGGACCACCGACAGGTCGGCGAGAGCCTCGGCGTAGCCGCCGCCGCGTTCCCTCAGCCACGAGATCAAACCGGCGACATCGGTCACGGTCGCCGGCGGCGAGGCCTCCTCCTCGGCGATTCCGGTTTTCTCGCGCAGCCGGGAAAAATAAATGATCTTCATGCGGTTACTTCGCTGAAAGGAAGAAAATCGACCATGTCTCCTTCGGCGACTGCTCCCTGATCTTCCGGCAGTTCCACCAGCCCGTCGGCGTCCGCCATTGAGGTCAGGATGCCGGAACCGCCTAAATGGTGCTTGACGGCGGTCAGGACGCCGTCCTTATCTTTCGTCAGACGGGCGCGCAGCCACTCGCGGCGTCCCGGTTCCTTGTCAAAGCCGAACCCGGCCCGCACCTTGAACAGAGGCGGGTCGATTCGGTTGTGTCCCGACAGCAACAATAATACCGGACGGGCGACGCGCATGAAAGTGACCATCGCCGACACCGGATTGCCGGGAAGGCCGATGAATACGGCGTCGGCGACCCGGCCCAGCGCGATGGGGCGGCCCGGCTTGACGGCCAGCCGCCAGAAGTAAAGACCGCCCAGCTCTTCCACCGCCGCCTTGACGTGATCCTCGTCGCCGAGGCTGACCCCCCCTGAGGTAATCACCACATCATGATCCTTGGCGGCGTTATCAAGGGCGTCGCGGATAATTCGTTGATTGTCGGGCAGGATGCCGAGGTCGGTGACCGCGCAGCCCAAATCTTTCAGCAATCCCATAACCGCGTAGCGGTTGGCGTCGTAGATACATCCTTCGGGGGCGTTATCGGATGGATCGCGCACTTCATCGCCGGTGGAAAATACCGCCGTTCGCAGCCGTTTGCAGACCGTCAGCGTCGGCCGGCCGACGGACGCCGCCAGAGCAATTTCCTGGGGGCGCAGCCGCCGTCCCTGCCTGAGGATAACGGAACCGGCGGCGATGTCTTCCCCTCTGCGCCGACGGTTGGCGCCTCGGTCAATGCCCGGCTCAAGGATCACATCATCGCCGTCGGTCGCGCAGTTCTCCTGCATGAACACCGTGTCCGGCCCTTCCGGCATGGGAGCGCCGGTAAAAATACGATAGGCGTTGCCGCGCAAGGCCGGCGCGCCGAGGGGATGGCCGGCGGCGATGTATCCGGCCACCGGCAGCCTGGTCTCGCCATTCGTCGCCAGATCATCGAAGAAGACTGCATAGCCGTCCATGGCCGAATTGTCATGAGGCGGCACGTCGCGCCCGGCGATTACATCGGCGGCGAGCACCCGACCCAAAGCGTCGCCCAGCCGCACGGTTTCGTCGCCGGTTACCGTCTTCAGGCGTTCCTTCAGCAGCGCCAACGCCTGATCCAGTTTCATCGATCCGCCGCCGGCGACGAAGCAGTCATCCTTAATTTTTGTCATCATTCAGCCTCGTTAATTGACAATGGTCGACGATGAAATCGGCGATGGCGGGAATGTCATTAATGTCGAGCACGGGCGTTAAACAATCGGGCAGAGGCTCATCGCCGGCCACCGCCACCACGTCGGGATCGTCCGCGAACCGTAACGGCTTTCCGAGCGAGGGGCGATAGATTTCCATCTTGGGACAGCGCAATTCCTTAAATCCTTCGACCAGCAGCAAATCGACATCGCTCATATGGGCGATCAATTGGTTAATGTCCGGCTCCGGCGCTCCGCGATGCTCGCGCATCAGCACCCAGCGCGCCGATGAGGTCAGCATCACTTCCTCGGCGCCGGCCTCGCGGTGCCGGTAGGAATCCTTGCCCGGACTGTCGATGTCGAGTTCGTGATGGGTGTGTTTGATGGTGGAAACTTTCACGCCTCGGCCTTTCAGTTCTTCTATCACTTTGACCATCAGCGTCGTCTTGCCGCTGCCGCTTGATCCCACCAGGCCGAAAACTTTCATTTACCGGCGCCCTCGGCGTCGCTCCTGGCGATATGACCAAGGCCGGCGACCAGATAATCATAGCCGGTGATCAGGGTTATCACCGCCGCCGCCCACAGGCCGTAAATTCCGATATCAAGAGTCGGCACTCCCCAAAAATCAGGACCGGCGTCGCCGACGATAAGAAAGCCCAGCGCCAGTATTTGGATAAAGGTCTTGATCTTTGACATGCTGCTTACCGGCAGGCCGACGCGCACCTCGGCCAGGAATTCACGCAGTCCCGAGACCAGGATTTCGCGGCACAGAATCACCGCCGCCGGCAAAATGGTAATGCCGCCGATGCGGTCGATTCCCACCAGCATCAAAAGCAAGGCGGCAATCAGCAGCTTGTCGGCTATGGGGTCCAGGAAACGTCCGAAATTGGACTGCTGGCTCCAGATGCGCGCCAAATAGCCGTCAAGGATATCGGTGACGGCGGCATAGGTGTAAACGGCAAGCGCCAGCCAGTTGCCCAGGGGAGGCGGAATAAACATAATTCCGAGAATCACCGGAATGGCGACGATCCGCGAAACAGTCAGGATATTAGGCAGCTTGGTCAACATTGCGGATTATGGGGACACATTAACTTATTCATAATTCCTATAATTCCCGGACAATCGCCATTTGTACGCGCCGGCCCTGCGGTTACGCCGCAGACAGTTCGGTTTCAAACGGTTTGTCCTTGCGGAAGCGGCTGACGCCGATGGTGCTGAAGCCGATCACATTCCCTTCTGCGTCCACACGCTCCATCACCGCGTCGTGCGAGGTTTCCTTCTCATAACCGGCGGCATCGGAGAAGCGCACTTCAAGGAAATCGGCTTCCGCATCGAACCATACTTTCATCTTGTCGGCCATACGTCTTCTCCGTCCTTGGGTTTGTCGGTTAGGTAGCCGGTTACGACAAACGCATCGTCTTCCGCATATTTAACCACGATACAAAGCCATTTGTCACCCATTTGCGTCTTTGCGTGGAACTCGTAAAACAGTCGCACCGCCGGATCGGAGCGTGATCGCCGCACCAGTTGCGGTTGCCGCAACGCCCGCCATGCCCCGCATTTGAAGTTGCCTGATCGTTACACGGGCTGTCCATTGGATGGCTACAGGTTGTCTGCGTCCATCAAGGCCACTTTCTTGTACATCCATCCACCCACGTACAGCGTCAGTCCAAGAATCACCAGGGAACCAATCCGAACCAGCGGGGCGGCGCTTGATAAATCGAACAACAAAACCTTGGCTGACGAAGCGGCGAAGACCAGCAAGGAAGACTTGCCGAGTAACTTGTCTTTATACTTGAAAGCTAGCGCCAGACAGGCGAGGCCGATTACGCCCCAGGCAAACGATACAGCCAGTCGCCCGTCAAAGATTTGCACTGCGGCGCCCATCAAGGCCACATGGCCCGCATATAAGGCGGAGTGGGCGAAACTCGCCAGACCGGGCGGGTGTCTGACGAGGTAGTAGGCGAGGTAAAGCTCGACCGCGTAGAGCAGCGCCAATAGATCGTGCCCCGGAACCGATTCGATGTTGGAATTTGAAACCACCCGCAAGTAGTTAATAGCGAACACGATCCCGATCAGCATCCGGGCTGGCCATGTCACCGACGCATTTTCCCGAGAAAGAAAATAAACGGCAACTGCTGGCAGCATAAGCGCGCCGACCCAGGGCGCGAATTCACGCGGAACCAGCTCCATATAACCGGCGTGAAACAGCGCCAGCGAAGCATAGGCTCCCACCAACAAAGCGCCAGATTCCAGCGGCTTATCCATGGTTTTTCGAGCAATGAGGTAAACCAGTAGCAATACCGTGGCGCTCCCCAGAGCAATCCACGGCGCCATTGTCGGGAGGTGGCTTTGCAGCAGCGAGTACTGCAGCGCGTAGAAAATCAGCAGTAGCGGCAAGTGGACGAGCGCCTCGCCATTGCTCATGGGGCGGTCATGTCGAATAGAGAAACCGACCGCGCAACCAAGAAAGATGACGAACTGAATTGCTTGAAAGAAAAAGGCTGCCACCCATTCACCCGGCGACATATGCGTCCACAGAAAATTGAAACCCAGTAGCGCCATATAGGCGGCTAATAGATAGACGCGGCGATTGCAGATCCAGATGGAGTAGATGCAAAACAGCATGCTCCAGGCCGAGAAATAAATCGCCAGATCGATCACCGCGCCGGTCAAAGCGTGCAATAGAAACGGTGCCGAATAGGATCCCACCACTGCGAACAACCCGTAGAGTTCGCTCTCAAAAAGTTTACCCAGCCATAACGCGCCGAGGCAGGTCAAGACCACAGCGCCCGTCGCCAGATGGATGCTGATGAAGTGATAGTGAAGGTGCGCCCCGTAAATCGAAAGAAATAGCACCACCAAACCGCCGGCCGGCAGCAGGCTCGCATACTCGTGGTCGGAAGCGCGTAACCGCAGCCCTGTGGCTATCAGGGAGAAACCACTCAAGACAGCGAGTGCAAGCTGCCGCTCCGGCGTTAGCCAACCGGCATCCAGTGCCAGTCGAATCAGATAGGCCATTGCCAGCACCAGCGCCGTCGCGCCGGTCCAGCCGAGAATTTGGGTTACTGGAGGCGCGTACGTCTCGTGCCGTTTGATAGGCTCCGGATGTCGCATAGTTGGTTGTGAGGGGAGTGGGGGTGGTATCGTCACCTCGCATCCTTTCGCCTGCGGTTCGGTGGTGGCCGGTGCGGACCTATCTGTATCGGCTCCTTTCGCTGGGCTCATCGCCATGAACCGCTCCTCCAATCTATCAAGCCGGATATTGAATTGAGCTAATTGTTCCTCAATGGTTTTCATGATGGAGTTCCCAGTTGTATGCTTACTTGGAATCGCTCAGTTGCTACCGCGCCGATAGCATAACCAGCCAGAATTAACGTACCAAACCCCAAGAAGAAGGCTCTGATCAGTTGTTTTATTTTGTCTTTGCCGAGTGTCGACATAACGCTCACCGTTTTTATCAACTGCTCGAAGCGGCTGCTGAACTTCCGACAGCGTAACTTAGTAATGACGAACTCGGCAGTCCTTAGTGAGACCTTCAACTCTTTACGACCCCCTCAGCCTCTCAGGCCGCAAGGCACCGCCCGACGGAGATAATAAATTCTGCCCCATTGAACGAGGTCATTGGACTGTCCCACAGGCGCAAATATCCTCCTTGATGTACCAGTACCGGAAGAATGTCATGTATGAGAAAGCTATGCCCCTGGAATTAAAGGCTGATCTGGAAAATCGGCGTCCCTTGCAGGAGGCCTCCTATTCTAACTCCGACCGCCGACCCAGTCATGGATTTTATTGGCGATTTCCCTGCTGATTCCCTCCACCGCCTCCAGATCGGCGCATCCGGCGCGGATAACGGCGTCGACCGAGCCGAAGTGGTGCAGCAAAGCCTTTTTGCGCTTGGGGCCGATGCCGGGAATCTCGTCGAGCGCCGAGCGCGACAGACCCTTCAGGCGTTTCGCCCTGTGGGCGCCGACGGCGAAACGGTGTGCCTCATCGCGCAGCCTTTGCAGAAAATAAAGCACGGGATCGCGAGCGTTCAGGACCAGGGGTTGTTTGCCGCCGGGCAGGAAGACGCGCTCGCATCCGGCGTTGCGGTCGCGGCCCTTGGCGATGGCGGCGACAGCAATATCATTAATGCCGAGATCGGCGAATGCCTGAAGCGCGACGTTAAGATGCCCGCCGCCGCCGTCAACAAGCACCAGATCGGGCCATTGGCCGAGGCTGCGGTCGGGGTCTTCCTTGAGGGCGCGGGCGAAGCGCCGGGTCAGCACCTCGCCCATCATGGCGTAATCGTCGCCGGGAGCTGAATCGCTTCGGATGGTGAACTTGCGGTAGGCCTTCTTGAGCAGCCCTTCGGGACCGGCGACGATCATTGCTCCGACGGCCTTGGCGCCGGATATATGGCTGTTGTCATAGACCTCGATGCGTCCGGGCGCCGCCTCCAGGCCGAAGGCTTCGGCCAGCCCGTCAAGCAAGCGGCGTTGGGAAGCGCTTTCGCCCAGACGTCGGCCCAGGGTCTCGCGGGCATTGGCGAGGGCATGCTCCACCAGCTTGCGCTTATTGCCCCTTGCCGGTCTGGAAACGGTGACCCGCCGGCCGGCTCGCACGCTTAACGCCTCGGCCATCAATGCACGGGCGGGCAGGCGGTGACTGACCATGATCTGTCGCGGCAGACGGGCGCCGTCATAAAATTGGCTGATAAAGGCTTCCAGAACCTGCTCTACGCCGTGATCTTCGGCGTGGCCGGGGAAATATGCCTTGTTGCCGTAGTTGCGTCCGGCGCGGAAAAAGAACACTTGTACGCAGGTCTGTCCGCCCTCCTGATGGGCGGCGATGACGTCAGCCTCGCCGATGGCGGCGACATCAATGTCACGGTGAGCCTGAATGCCGGCGAGCGCCCGGATGCGATCACGGTAAAGGGCCGCTTTTTCGAACTCCATGGCCTCGCCGGCGGCCTGCATGCGGGCGGCCAGTTGCCGCTGGATTTTGTTGCTTTCCCCGCGCAGGAAGGCCCGGGCCTCGTTCACCAGTCCGGCGTATTCATCGCAGCCTATTCTATCGACGCACGGCGCCGAGCAACGCTTGATCTGATAGAGAAGACAGGGGCGGGTGCGGCCCGCCAAAACAGCATCGGAGCAAGTTCTGAGCAGGAACGCCCGTTGCAGGACGCCTAAGGTCTCATTGACCGCTCCGGCGCAGGCGAAGGGGCCGAAGTAGTCACCCTCGGCGGAGCGGAGGCCTCGGTGTTTGACAATCCGCGTAAAAGGGTGTCCGCCGGTCACCAGTATCGAAGGGAAGGACTTGTCGTCGCGGAGCAGGATATTATAACGCGGCTTCAGAGACTTGATCAGGTCGGCTTCCAGCAACAAGGCCTCGGCCTCGGCGCCGGTGGTGACAAATTCCATCGACGCCGTTTGCGCTATCATGCGCCGGATGCGAACGGATTGCCGCTCAGGCTTGGCATAACCGGCCACGCGGTTTTTCAGGCTTTTGGCCTTGCCTACATAAAGAACGCCGCCTTCGGCGTTAATCATCCGGTAAACGCCGGGTTTTGCGGGCAGGCCCTTGAGGCAGGATTCGATCACCTTCACGCCGGCTGAAAGCGGGTCGGCGGGCGGCTGAGAAGAACCTGACAAATTATGCTTTTTGACCATGGTCGGCTACATATCTATAGATTAGAAATACTCTAATCAATAAGGTGTTTCCAAGCAAATCCGCCATCCCGTAAACTATCCACGATTTGTGTGGATAAGTCTGTTGAAAAACCCGCCCTTGCGGTCATGGCCTCAACGGAGCTGTAGGTTTCCTCGTTTTGCCCAATAATTAGGCACTATTCGCAACCCATTGATTTCAAACAATTAATTAAAGCAACAGTCCATCAAGGCCTAAATGTGAAATATTAATAACTAATGTCGAGTCAAACTCGTTAACAAATTCCGCCATGTGGACAACTTTCGATGCGACAAAGCGGCAAACCTCATATTTGCAAGGACTTAGAGGGTCTGTTAGAAGTCAGGTTATATCACTTGGAATTAAATCGTTCGATCTCGACGCCGGCGCCGGCGGCGTCGGTAAAAACATCCATTTTTTCCACTCGCACCCGCGCTGACCGCACCCGGGAATCCGTAAGGCACATGCCGGCAATTTTTTCAGCCATGGTCTCCGCCAGATTGATGTGTCCACAGGCGGCTATTTCGCGCACCCCCGAGGCGATCTTCTCATAACAGACTACGTTGGCGATATCGTCGCCGTGCGCCCCGGCGCTCTCGCGCACCGCCAGATCAAGATTGACGCGGACGTTTTGCGTGTTTTCCCGTTCATGCCCATGGATGCCGATGGAGCATTTCAGAAGCAGGTCACGGATAAAAACATGGCGCAACCCGGCGCGCCCGTCGGCGATTCTCAACGGCTCAACGAGTTTCATTCGAGCGGTTGTCATTACAGATTACTCCCTGGATTCGGCATCATCGCGGCGCCGGCGCCTTCCCAGATGCTCGCCGCCGTCCAGGGCGATCATCTGCCCTGTCATCGACGGCGCGTCAAGGATGAAGGACGCCGCCTCGCCGATTTCCTCCGGGCTGACGCGGCGTTCCAGCGGCAGCGACGCCCATTGTCGCCGGAAAGACTCTTCCGTCTGACGGGAACTGGGCAGGGTCGGCCCCGGCCCGATGGCGTTGACGCGGATGCGCGGCGCCAGCGCCAGCGCCAGGGTCTGGGTCAACGTCCACAACGCCGACTTGCTCAGCGTATACGAGGTAAATTGCGAGGTCAGGTTCCATACGCGCTGATCAATGATATTGATGACGTTGCCTTCCCTCGCGGAGGGCGGTTGCGCCGCAAAGGCCTGGGTCAGCACAAACGGAGCGCGCAGATTGACCTGCATATGAATATCCCAGGACTCGCGGCTGGCGGTTTCCGGGGTGTCGTATTCAAAGACCGAGGCGTTGTTTATAAGAGCGTCCAGCGGGCCGACCTTGGCGATAACGCGGGATATCAGCGAGCCGGTTTCCTCCTCGCTTGCCAGATCGGCCTTGAAAACGTCGGCTTGGCCGCCGGCGATGGCGATATCGGCGGCTAATCGGTCGGCGTCATTTCCCGAATGATTGTAATGGATGGCTACTGTCCAGCGGCGTTCGGCCAGCGCCAGAACAATGGCGCGCCCGATGCGCCTGGCGCCGCCGGTAATCAGGACCGTGCGATGGGGTTTAGTCGGAAGCAAGGCGCCTGAACTCCGATACGATTTTTTCGTAAAGCTCCCGCTTGAAAGGAATGGCCAGCGCCGGCAGCTCCTCAATATCCACCCATTTCCATTCGCTGAACTCGGGATGACTCGTGGCGTTCAGATCAATGTCGCCGTCAACGCCGGTGAATTTAAGGGCGAACCACTTTTGCTTCTGACCACGGTATTTGCCCTTCCAGACGGTTCCGATCAGCTTATCGGGGAGGTCATAAGCGATCCAGGAGGAACCTTTGGCGATAACTTTGTACCTTATGTCCCCGATTTCTTCGGCGACTTCCCTGATCAGGGCCTGGCGCGGCTTTTCACCCTTGTCGATGCCGCCCTGGGGCATTTGCCAGTATTTGCCGGGATTATCAAGGCGTCGGGCGACAAAGACCTTGCCCTCGGCGTTGAACAGGACGGCGCCGACGCCCTTGCGGTAGGGCAGCTTCTTCGGCCTGACCGTGTTTTTGTCGGTCGTCATTTTGCCACCTGTCTGTCGGCGATCGCCGAGATGGGGGCCAGGGCCAGATTTTTGGCCTTGAGAGTGGCCGCCCAGACGGAAAGTCTTTCCAGAGTCGACGGGTTCGGCTCGGCAAAGGCGACGGCGACAACCTTCTCGCGGGCGATTCCCTCCAGTTTGACCAGTTGGGCGTCAATGGCGGCTTTGGACGGGTTCTCGTCCAGGAACAGGTCGCCGATGGCGCGGGGAAGAGAAATCTCGGTGGCGATTTTCGGGGCCGCCGACTTGGCGTTGCCGCCGTTATCGACCAGCATAAGTCCCCTGTTGTTGATCGCCTCAAGCACCGGCCTCAGGGATTTCTCATCGGAGCTGAATTTGGTTCCCATAGCCGTGGCGACGCCGACATAGTTCGTTAAACGGCTGAGAATATGTTCCAGCCGCTCGATGTTTTGCTCCGGTTTGAGGTCGTTTTGCATCGCCAGGGGGCCGGGATCGTGGATCGGGAACTTTTCCGATTCCATGGGAAGGGATAAAAGGATTTCGTGGCCTGCCTTGCGCGCCGCGCCGACCCAGTCGATCAGATCCTTGACATGGGGATCGAAGGCCAGGGTTATTTCGCCGGGGAGCTGCTTGATCGCGGCCTCGGTGGCGGCCTTGCTTAATCCCATTCCGGTGATAATTACGGCAATGCGGGGATTGTTGCCGGGGGCCTCGAAAGGCCGGGCATAAACCTGCCATGGTTTACGGCCGTCAGCGCCGATCTTGGGCAATGCCCCTTGCGGGGTGTCCTCGGTCAACTCCTTAACGGGAAGAACGGAAAGAGGCGTGGCGCCCTTCACTTCGGGGATGTTTTTGAACGACGCCCGCGTCACCGAAGGCGCCGACACGCTCGAACCAGGGTCTCTAACGGTGGCGGCGACGGCGTTCAGCGAGCTTTTGGGTAAAGCCGGTTCTTCCTCGGCATCCTGCGTCTCGGAGGGCGGAGCGTCCTGCGCTTCGGGAGTCGGGGCATCCTGTGCATCGGGGGCGTCCCGGCCTTCTTCCGGTGGAGTAAGGCCGGCGTCCTGGCGGGTTAATTTGACAGCGCCGGGCATTTCTTTGGGCGGCACCGGTTGTATAATTTTGTTGCCGCTTTCCAGTTCACTCGCCGAACTTGTTTCACCGCTTTTTACAACGTCTTCGCCGCCGATGAAAAACCAGACGCCGCCGCCGATCAACGTCAATGCCGTTACGGCTCCGCCGACGGCAATCATCATCAGACGCTTATCGCTTTTGAGTTTGGCGATAAAAGCGCCGCCCTTGAGTTTGGCGAAAAAGGCGCCACCCTTGCTTTTTTTTCCCCTGTCCTTTTTTTTCTTTCCGCCTTCTTCGTCTTCTTCTCCTCCTTCGCTTTCTTCTTCGTCCTCTTCACCTTCTTCTTCGTCATCGTCAACGGATTCTTCCTCGTCGGAATCGTCTTCATCGTCAGAGGTTTTTTTGCCCTTTTTGAATCCTTTGAATTTAAAGGGAAATTTCACTTAGGCTTTCCCGCCAATCTATCCGCATACAAGGACATGCCGCGCAGGAGATCAAACGCCCGTTCCAGTTGGTAGTCCTGCTTTTTCTTTTTATCATCGGCGAGGCCGGGGTCTTTGGCGGCGTTGTCACCGCCCTTGTCGCCGTCAGTCCCCTTGCCGTTCTCGTTTTCAAGCGCTCCGCGCAGGTCCGCCTCGCGGCGTTGCTCCCCCTTCTCAAGAAGTTCGATCTTGGCCTGCTCGACGATGATATCCGGGGTAATGCCCATTCCCTGGATGGAGGTTCCCGACGGCGTGTAGTAGCGCGCCGTGGTCAGCCGCATGGCGCCTTGTCCGGAAAGCGGAATGACCGTCTGCACCGAGCCTTTGCCGAAGGACTTGACGCCGAGCACAATGGCGCGGCGATGGTCCTGCAAAGCGCCGGCGACAATTTCTGACGCCGACGCCGAGCCGCCGTTGATGAGAACCACGATCGGCAGGCCGTTGGCCTCGTCGCCGGGACGGGCGTTATAGCGCTGGGTCTTGTCGGCATAGCGCGATCTGGTCGAGACGATCTCGCCCTTGTCAAGAAAGGCGTCGGAGACATTTACCGCCTGATCGAGGAGACCGCCGGGATTATTGCGAAGATCAAGCACGATCCCCTGCAACTCGCTCCCCAGTTTTGCCTTGAAATCATCCATGGCCTTTTTCACGCCCTTGTCCGACTGCTCGTTGAACGAGGTAATGCGCAAATATCCGATCTTGCCGTCAACGTTTGAACGAACCGAGTCGACCTTGACAATGGCGCGGGTCAGAGTGACATCGAAAGGCTTGCTGTCCTTGCGCATAATCGTCAGCACCAGATCGGTGCCGACACGTCCGCGCATCTTGTCAACGGCCTGGGCCAGCGTCATTCCCTGCACCGGCACATTGTCAAGGTGAGTGATCAGGTCGCCGGCCATGATTCCGGCGTGAAACGCCGGGGTGTCGTCGATGGGCGAGATCACCTTGACCAGCCCGTCCGACATGGTGACCTGGATGCCCAGTCCCCCGAACTCGCCTTTGGTCTGTACCTGCATCTCCTGATAGCTCTTGGCGTTGAGATAGCTTGAATGGGGATCAAGCGCCGACAACATGCCGGTGATGGCGGATTCGATCAGGTCCTGGTCGGTCGGCGCCTCCACATAGTCGGAACGCACCCGCTCAAAAACATCGCCGAACAGGTTAAGAAGCCGATAGGTCTCGGCGTTCTTGTCCGGTTTGTCCGCCGTTTTATCAGCCGCTTCCTCCGCCTTGAGAGGAGACGTCAACAGGAAGCACGCCAGCGCCGCCGTCGGGAACCATATATATTTCATCCGCTTACCCTACTTTTGCGCGCCGCCAGCCACGGCAGAGGATTAATCGACCGACCGTCACGGCGCAGTTCAACATACAAGGCGGGATCGCCGGTATCGGCGTTTCCCATGACTCCGACCGGCTCGCCGCCCAGCACACGCTGTCCGATGACGCCGTCGATGCGGCCCATGCCCGCAAGAAGGCTATGATATCCCTCACTGTGTTCGATGATCAAGAGTTGCCCATACCCTCGAAATTGACCGGCAAAAACAACGCGCCCCTCGAACGGCGCTACAACCTGCGCGCCGGAGCGGGTTTTTATCGTGATGCCTTTGCTGGTCAGGCCGGCGTCGGTGGCCTGACCATACTGTTCCGCCAGTTGTCCGACAACCGGAAAAGGAAGGGTTCCCATGGCTTTTTTTATGGAAGGGGTTTGAACTTCGGGAGCGGGAATTTCTACGGAGGGGCTTTTAATAACGGGAGCGGCCCTTTGCGCGCTGTTGGACGGCGATGTCGGAATTCTCAATGCGCTTTTTATATTTTCGTCTTCCAGGCGGTTCAGAAGATCGCGCAGATTCTTTGCCTGGGCGGCCAGTTCCATTGTCCGTTCAATCGCTTTGCTGTGTTCGCTATCCGTTTGTTTTTTAAGCTCGGCCTTGCGATCTATCAGATCATCCATTCTCGCCCGCTGTTTTTTCAGTTCGCCGACGGCCGCCGCCATCTCCGTCTGCCGCCTGACCGCCTCGCTGCGCGCCCTGGCCAGTTCGGCCAGTTCCAGACGCAATCGTTCGGCGTGAAGTTCAATCATGGGAACGGCGGAGCGCAGCAATATGGCGCTTCGCACCGTGTCGGTCGGGCTTAAGGGTTGGACAAAAAGCGCCTCGGGAGGACGCCTGGCCAACCGCTGAAGCGCCGCCAGCACATTAATGAGGCGGCTCCGACCTTGGCCGAGGCCGGCGCTTTTATCCTTTTCTTCGATAGTCAGTTCTTTGAGGCGGTTTTCCAGCCATTCAATATCCGCTTCGTGTTCCTGGATAATTTTTGCGGTTGATACGGATTCTTCGCGCATCCGATTAATGTCGCCCTCAATATCAATGGTCTTTTGCTGAAGCTCGCGGCCTTCCTCAAGCCCTTTGTCAAGGGCGCGCTCAACATCCTTGAGTTGCGAACCTGTATCGACGGCCCATGCCTGCGGCGCTAACGCCAGACCCAGCAGCAGGCCCAACAGAAATCTAAACGCCCGACGCATTTTCATTTTCCACGATGAGGGAGCGCCCGGTCATTTCGTCGGGCGGAGGAAGCCCCATCAGCCGCAGCATCGTCGGCGCCACGTCGGCAAGGCGACCGTTGCGGAGCGCGCAGGACGGCCCGTTGATCAAAACTATCGGCACAGGATTTAAGGTATGGGCGGTATGCGGCTGTTCGGTTTCGTGGTCAATCATCTGTTCGCAGTTGCCGTGGTCGGCGGTGACCAGCATCACGCCGCCCGCTTTTATGATTGCAGCCTCCAGACGACCCAGGCACATATCAATGGTTTCCGTCGCCTGAACGGCGGCGGAAAGGAACCCGGTATGGCCGACCATGTCGCCGTTGGCGTAATTGACGACGATAAGGTCGAAGCGACCGGACAAGATGGCCTTTACCAGCTTATCGGTCACTTCGATGGCCGACATCGCCGGTTGCAGGTCGTAAGTGGCGACCTTGGGCGACGCCACCAGGATGCGTTCCTCGCCGGGAAATACTTTCTCCCGTCCGCCGTTGAAGAAAAAAGTGACGTGAGCGTATTTCTCGGTCTCGGAGATGCGAAGCTGCTTCAAACCGGCGTTCGACACGACTTCTCCCAGGCCGTCGGCGAGTTCGCGGGGCGGAAATATGCTCTCAAATAATTCATCAAGGCGATGCGAGTAACTTTCCATGCCGACAAGAGCCGAGAAGTTGATCAGGCGTCGGCGTTTGAAGCCGTCGAATGATTTGTCCGTCAGCGCGTGCAGAAGCTCGCGGGCGCGGTCGGCGCGGAAGTTGGCGTGAAGAATGCCGTCGCCGTCCTTCATGCCGCGAAAGCCGTCGATCACGCACGGCATTATGAATTCGTCGTTAAGGCCGGCGTCATAGCCGTTGTTGATCGCCGTCAGCGGGTCGGAAGCCGCGTCTCCTTCCGCCTCGGTCAACGCCAGAAAGGCCTTCTCGACTCTCGGCCAGCGGTTGTCCCGATCCATGCCGTAATAGCGCCCGCCGATGGTGGCGACGGCAAGGCCGTGAATATCAGCGGTATCGGCGAGGAATCGTTCCATATAATCCTTGGCGCTCCTCGGCGGCGTATCGCGTCCGTCAAGAAAAGCGTGGACGGCAACCGCCACGCCAGCGCCGCAGATGATGCGCGCCAGCGCCGCCATATGGTCCTGGTGGGAATGCACCCCTCCCGGCGACAGCAGACCCAACATATGGCAGACGCCGCCGCTTTTTTTCAGGCCGGCGATCAGGTTTACCAGCGCCGGCCTTGTCGCCAGCGTGTCGCCGGCGACCGCCTCGTCGATTTGCGGCAGATCCTGAAGGACGACGCGCCCGGCGCCCAGATTCATGTGGCCGACCTCGGAATTGCCCATCTGCCCCGCCGGCAGTCCTACCTCGCCGCCCGAGGCGTCAAGGGCGGCATGAGGGAAGTTCTTCAGGAAGCGGTCCCAGTTGGGGGTATCGCCGAGGGCGATGGCGTTGCCGTCGCTCTCCGCTCTCGCCCCCCACCCGTCAAGAATACAAAGAACGGCGGGGCGAGGACGGTCGGCGAAAACGTTTTTCGGCGCGTTGTGCATGGTCATAATATAGACCGAACCAGAGCGGTTTGCGACCAGATTGAATCGTCCTATTCCCGATGATAGGGGTGGCCGGAAAGAATGCACTGGGCGCGGTAAAGCTGCTCGGCGAGAAGCCCCCGCGCCAGCATGTGCGGCCATGTCATGGGGCCGAGGGACAGCGCCAGATCGACACGTCCCAAAACCTTGTCGTCAAGGCCGTTCGCCCCGCCGATGAGAAAGGCCAGGTCGTGGACGCCCCTGTCGCGCCATTCTCCGATTTTGACGGCCAATGCGTTACTGGAAAGAGTTTTTCCCTTTTCGTCCATCGCCACTACGGCGGCGCCTTTGGGAACGGCGTCCAGCAGAAGCCGTCCTTCCCGCTCCATCAACTCGACCGGCGTCAAAGAGCGTTTTTCCTGAACTTCCCTGAGAACCGGCGGCGGCGACAGACGGGCGGCGAAGCGCTCGAACAAAGCGCGTTCAGGACCTTGCCCGGCGCGTCCGACGGCTATGATGTGGTAACGCACGCAGCGGATTCGGGCTGAACGTCGCCCCACAATTTCTCCAGGTTATAGAAGGCGCGCAGTTCGGGGCGGAATAGATGAACGATGACGTCGCCGGCGTCGACCAGCACCCAGTCGCACTGGTCTACCCCCTCGAATGAGACCTTTTTGACGCCGCCGGCTTTGATTCTTTCGCCGAGGCGCTCGGCCATGGCGCTGATCTGGCGCTTCGAGGCGCCGCCGGCGATGACCATATAATCGGCAAAGTCGGTCTTGCCGGCCAATGTGATAACGACGACGTCCTGAGCCTTGTCGTCATCAAGGGATGTTTCCACCAGTTTCAGCAGCTCCGCTGCCTTTGGCGGCTTGATTTTGCGTCGTGGTATGATCTTCTCCTATCTGTTTCTTTTTTGCCGTTTGCGTATGCGCGTGGCCGATTCCGCATCGGTCCCGGCGCGTAAAAAAATCCATGCCGGCGGCGTCATCTCGGCCAGCGAACCGGCGCGTGACCCCGGCGCCCTGGCTTCGGCGAAATGTATTGCCGCTTCAGCCTTGCGCGCCCTTGAAGAATAAGAGGGGCGCGGAAAAACTGCAATGGGGACCATCCTGAAAAAAGTCCGCCACTTTTTCCAGCGATGAAACAAGATCAGATTGTCGGCGCCCATGAGCCAGACGAATCGATTATCGGCGAACCGTAAAATCAGTTCGCCGAGGGTATCGACGCTGTAGCGGGAGCCGATTTCGTTTTCGATGCCGGAAACGATGATGGGCAGTTTGCAATCCTTGACCGCCGCTTTTGCCGAGGCCATCCTTTCGGCGAACGGGGCCATGTCTTCGGGCGATTTCAAAGGATTGCCGGGGGACACCAGCCACCACACTTCGTCCAGCCTCAGAAGGTCAAGGGCCAGTTTGCTGATATGCAGGTGGCCGCCGTGGGCCGGGTTGAAGGAGCCGCCGAGCAGCCCGATTCTCCTCATGGCCGGCATTGGCCCGAACCCCGGACCAGATACTTGAAGCTGGTCAGTTGTTCAACGCCGACCGGCCCCCGGGCGTGCAGCTTGCCGGTCGAGATGCCGATTTCGGCGCCCATGCCGAACTCGCCGCCGTCGGCGTACTGGGTGGAGGCGTTGACCATAACGATGGCGCTGTCCACTCGATTAAGAAACGTCTCGGCGGCGGCGGCGTCCTCGGTGATGATGGCTTCGGTATGCTGCGAGGAGTGACGGCGGATATGTTCTATCGCCTCATCAACGCCGTCAACTATCGCCACCGAGATGACGGCGTCCAGGTATTCGGTGTCCCAGTCCTTGTCGTCGGCGGCGGTAACGCGGGAGTCAAGCGCCATGACCTCGCTGTCGCCGCGCACTTCGCAGCCGGCTTCGATCAGGTCGTTGATGATCGGCGGCAGGTGAGAAGCGGCGACGGCGCGATCCACCAGCAGAGTCTCGGTAGCGCCGCAAATGCCGGTGCGCCGCATCTTGGCGTTAAGCACCACGCGCCGCGCCATGTCCGGGTCCGCCGCTTTATCAACGTAGGTGTGGCAGATGCCTTCCAGATGCTTGAACAGGGGGATTTTACTTTCCGCCGTCAGGCGCTCAATCAGCGCCTTGCCGCCGCGAGGAATGATGACGTCGATATATTCGGTCAGGGCCAGCATCGCGCCGACCGCCGCCCGGTCTCGCGTCGGCACCAGTTGGATGGAGGCGGCGGGCAGCCCGGCGGCGGCAAGCCCTGCGGCCAATGACTCCATGATGGCGCGGGACGAATGAAAGCTCTCCGAGCCGCCGCGCAGGATGACGGCGTTGCCCGCCTTGAGGCACAGCGCTCCGGCGTCGGCGGTGACGTTAGGCCGTGATTCGTAGATAACCCCGATGACTCCCAGCGGCGTCCGCACCCGCGAAATGGCAAGGCCGTTGGGCCGCTCCCACGCCGCCATCACCTCGCCTACCGGGTCCTTCAGCCCGGCGATGGCCTCCAGCCCCAAGGCCATGGCTTCGATGCGTCCCTCGTTCAGCATCAGGCGATCCAGCAACGCCTTGGAAAGCATCTTGTCGGCGCCGGCTTTCATGTCCAGGGCGTTGGCCTCAAGAATTTCCCGGAGGCGCGTCCTGATCGAAGCGGCGCTTTCCCGTAAGGCAAAATCCTTGGCCGTTGTCGAGGCGCAGGCCAGCGCTTCTCCCGCCTTCCTGGCGGCGACGCCGATGCCCCGCATCAAGGATGCTATGTCTTTATCCGCAGCGTTCATTGTTATCCCCATCGCCTCCTTCACACTTTCAGCGCCGACATTACCTCGTCTATTTCCAGATCGTCCAGCTTGCCGCGCCGCAGGATGGTGACGTCCCGTCCGCGTTGGGCGCACAAGGCGGGATCGGAGGCGGCGGAATAAAGAACGACCGAAGGGCAGCCGGCGGCGGCGATCAGGTGCATGGGGCCGGTGTCGTTGCCGAGGGCGCACTTCGCATCCCCGGCCATAACGGCGATGTCCTGAAAGGTGGTCTGACCGGCCAAGCTTACCGACTCCCGGCATTTATCGGCGATGGCTTCCATGATTTCGATTTCCGCGTCGCCGCCCAGTAATACAGGCTGAATGTCTTTTTCAGCCAGACGTTTTACCACCTCCAGGTAGCGGCGATAGGGCCAGCGCTTGGCCGGGCGTCCGGGAGCGCCGCCGGGAGCGAGCAGGGCATAGGACGCCGAAAGGCCGAAGCGGGAAACATCGGCCTCGGCCCACGACAGGTCGGGAGGCGGCGTCTTTGCGATGCCGGCCATGGCCAACTGTTCGGCCTGGCGCTCGATAGTGTGCATGAAATCCCGCCCGGGGTTGGCGTGGGGGTGCGAGCAGCCGGCGGCGACGCCCGACCACTCCGGTTTCGGACCCGGCCATAACAGGTGGAAATATCGGCAACTGCGATCCGAGGTTTGCAGGTCGTAGATTCTTGCGAACCCGCCGGAGCGCAGGCGGCGCCGCAGTTTCAGCCACTTGCCGACGACAAGGCCTTTCGCTTTGTCATCAAGCCATACCTCGTCGAAATAGCCGCAGGCCTCGGCAAATTCAGCATAGGGCGCGGTGGTCAGCAAGGTGATGCGGGCGTCGCGGTGGTGGGAGCGAATGGCGGCGAACGGCCCCAGCGCCTGCACAAAGTCGCCGAGCGCCCCCAGCTTGATCACCAGAATCCCGGTCATTCGCCTCCGGCTTTCAGGTGCAGGATTTCGTTATAGACCTCCAGTGTCCCGGCGCACATGGCGCTCCTGGAAAAGTTTTCCCGCACGTTTGCGATCGCCTTCTCCGCCAGATTCTTGCGGGCCGGTTCTTTGATCTCCAGCACATGGGCGAGGGCGGCGGCCAGAGCGTCCGCGTCGCCGGGCGGAATCAACCAGCCGGTCTCGCCGTTAATAATCGTCTCCCGCGCTCCGCCGTGATCGGTGGCGATCACCGGGCGGCCGAGGGCCTGGGCCTCAGGCGCCACCCGGCCGAAGGCCTCGGGTTCGATTGAGGCGGAAACCACCACGTCACAAAGCATATAGGCCGCCGGCATGTCGGTGCAGTGATCGACAAAGCGCACCACCTCGCCCAGATTGTATTTACTGACGAGATTCTCTAGTTCATGGCGATAGGCTTTACGGCCCTGGTCCGAGCCGACCAGTATGCAGCGGAGATTGCGGCTTTTCAGCTTGGCGACGGCTTCGATCAACACCGTCTGCCCTTTCCAGCGCGTCAGCCGTCCGGGAAGCATGACCACCGGCATGCCGTCGCCCAGGCGCCAGCGGGCGGCAAGGGCGACGACCCGCTCGGGGTTGATTTTGGCGGAGTCAAAGCTGTTGAGGTCAACGCCCCGGTGAATGATGCGGATTTTTGATGTCGGCACGCCGTAAATCTGGCGGATATGTCCGGCGATAAAAGATGAAATGGCGATCACCCGCTCGCCCCGCGTCATTATTGAATTATAGTAACGCTTGAGCCGGTTGCCGCAGGAGTAGGTTCCGTGAAAGGTAGTGACGAAGTGAACGCCGGCGCGTTTGGCGGCGAAATAGGAACTCCACGCCGGCGCCCGGGAGCGGGCGTGAACGATATCGACGCCCTGGTCCTTGATCAACCGCGTCAGCCGGCCGATGTTGGCGAACATCACCAGCGGGTTCTTGCTGTCGACGGGGAGGGTGAAATGCTCGGCGCGGGCGCGCTTGAGGTCATGAACCATGATTCCGCCGCCGGAAGCCACTAAAGCGCGACCGCCGGCGGCGGAGATGGCGGCGGCAATCTCCACCGCGCCGCGTTCGACGCCGCCGCCGGCGCCTAACGCCGGCAATACCTGCAACACGGTGGCAAAGCGCTCCGCCCCGCCGATGACTTGTGGTTTTTCCGCCGGAGCAACAATGGCGCTATCCGAGGTTTCGTCCATCGTCTAAAAGATCACCATGACTGAAGTCTCAACTCCCCTTGACGCGCCGCCGAGTTCGGCATCCCGCGACGACGGCTCGACTATCGCCTACCACCGCGCCTCTGGCAAGTCTCCAGGCGTGATGTTTCTCACCGGCTTCATGTCCGACATGAGCGGCGGCAAGGCGCTGCATCTGGAAAAATACTGTCGCGCCCGAGGCCGGGCGTTTCTGCGCTTTGACTATCAGGGCCACGGCGCGTCCTCAGGCGCCTTCAAGGACGGAACCATAGGCCGTTGGGTCGATGACGCCGTCTTTGCCCTTGACCGACTGACCGAGGGGCCGCAGGTGCTGGTAGGCTCGTCAATGGGCGGCTGGATCATGCTGCTGGCCGCCTTGCGCCGGCCGGAGCGCGTCGCCGGCCTGCTCGGCGTCGCCGCCGCTCCCGACTTCACCGAAGACATGATCGGCGACCGGTTGACGACGGAACAAAGGGAATGTATCCGACGTGACGGTTTTGTTTCCATTCCGGGCGCCTGCGGCGACAAGCCCCACGTCGTCACCGGCAAACTGCTGGAAGACGGAAGCCGCCATCTGTTGCTGAGAAAGATCATCCCTGTTATCTGCCCGGTGCGGCTGATCCACGGTATGAAAGACGAAGACGTGTCTTGGCAAACTTCATTGCGCCTTTCACAAATGCTGACCTCCGACGATGTGGAGCTTACTTTGGTCAAGAACGGCGGCCACCGTCTGGCGGAGCCGGACGATCTGGACCGCCTGACCGCTGTCCTGGAAGGACTGCTTTAATGGAAAAACGCCCTTCCACCGTGCTGGTTTATGTGGGACTGGATCGGGTCGGCGATTCGTTGCTCAAGCTGCCTTTCGTCAGGGGCCTGAGAACCGCCTTTCCCGAGGCCCGCATCACCTGGCTCGCCGGCAAGGAAACCAGCGTCTACGCCACGATCATGGCCCCCGTGGCGGCGGGACTGCTGGACGAGGTCATCGAGAACGCCGGCGTCGGCCGAACCCCCGGCGAGTTGTGGCGACGCCCCCTGAACGGGCGGCGCTTCGATTTGATCATCGACACCCAAAGGATTTTATGGGCCAGCCTGTCCTTGTGGCGCATCCCCCATCAAACCTTCATTTCACCGGCGGCGCGCTTTATGCTGTCGTCGAAAAAACCGCCGAAGGGTTATCGATTTCCTCCCTCCATGCAGCGCCAGATGCTGGACCTGCTGGAACTGGCCTCCGGCCGCTGTTTCGCGACGCCGGAAGTCCTGGACCTGGAGCCGGGGCGGACGGCGGCGGAGGCGGCGGCGCGGCTGTTGCCGGACGGCCCCGTCTATGTCGGCATCGCTCCCGGTTCGGGCGGCGCCCCTAAATGCTGGCCCCTTAACAACTTCGTCGCGCTTGCCGGGGAACAGGCGGCGCGGGGGCGGATTCCGGTATTCGTTCTCGGCCCGAAAGAAGCAGACTGGAAAGACGATCTGCAACGCGACGTCCCCGAGGCCTTGTTTCCCCTGCAAACGGAAAACCACGACTTTTCGCCCCTGTTCACCATTGCCCTCGCCAAGCGATTCGCGGCGGCGGTGGCCAATGATTCAGGCGCCGGCCACATGTTCGCCGTCAGCGGAACGCCGCTGGTTTCCCTGTTCGGGCGCACGGCGGCGGAAAAGTTCAGGCCGATGAGCCGCCGCCTCACCATCATCAAGGCCCAGGATTACGGCGGTCGCGAACTCTGCTTTATTCCGGTGGATTCGGTGATCGAGGCCGTGGAAAAAGCGCTTGAGAGCGACTCATTGACATAGCGCCGCTATTTGACGTAATCGGCGGCAACAGGCCGTTTTAACCACGTTAAATGATGAATTAACCACGTTAGATGACGAATTAACCATGGTGAATCGGCCTTAAGTCATTGATATCAAACAAAACCACTATCAAAAACTTCGTAAAATGTCGTCATTTGTCATCATTTGTCGTCATTTTGCCCCTCTTTATCAAGGAGACGCCGTCCGCTTTCCCCTCCTTACCAAGGAGGGGTTGGGGGGAGGTTGTTCCGGCGGTTTAAGCGCCGACCATCCCGACCAATGCCTATTTACAATGTCCAACATCCGCATCCGTCCCTGCGAGTTTATTGCAAGGAACATATAGCGAATATAGCCGATGAATTTGCTAAAGGCAAGGATTAATTTCCGGGAATAAATCGGATTAAACGTAGGGGCCGATAACACCCGGCGCCTTATGCCGGCGGCTTTAAAGAGTGACTCATCGTCAGTGGGTAGAGAAGAATTTCTCCCCCTTGCTTCAAGGGGGAGGTCAGGAGGGGGTAAGGGTAACCTCCCCTAACCCCTCCTTCGTAAGGAGGGGAAAGTGCTGAGGCCGCTATGGGTCAATAATTATTGCCGCTGGTATTATCAAGCCCTTCCCCAAAAACTGAAGCCCAAAACATTCAAGTCATTGAAGTGATTCCGGAATCTGCCTTTTTGAAGTGAACCGATGATTTTTCGGGAAGACTCTTCCCGCCGCCCGTCATTGCGAGAAAGCGAAGCCGACGAAGCAATCCAGCCTACGCCGCTTGCCTCCTGCGTCGCTGATGTTCGTGATCGCAATGACGGCAATGAAACGGCTTACCTTTCATCATGCTTTCGCGTCTTAGCGTCTTCGCGTGAAACATGGTCTGTTCACGCGAAGACGCAAAGGCGCCAAGTCATTTTGGCCGCCGTCAAGTCCGCGCCGGGCCGCAGCCCTCCTCGTCTTTGCGAGGATTGCGAGAAGCGGAGCGACGAAGCAAGACGAAGCAACCCATGAAGCGTTTGTTGTTATCTGGATTGCCTCCCGCGTCCCGCGTCGCTGATGCTCGCGGTCGCGGTCGCAATGACGGCAAGGTGGCCGCAGCTTATCCTCGACTTTTTTGCTGAAATTTTTGGGGAAGGCCCTGGATTAAACGTAGAGGCCGATAACACCCGGCGCCCTATGCCTTGTTCCACCCGCCGCCGCAGCTTAAGGTGGTGAGGGATAAAGGGGCTTCGGCAATGAGCGACCTCATTCAATATTGGAAGGATAACCACGAGTGGCTTGCGCCGCTCCTTGCGTCTCTTGCAATTATTGGAGGGGGGCTTGCTTGGGTAATCAATCTACTTAAGGCCAAGCCTGATCCGGGTACTGCCGGCGTTGATCTGGCCATCAAGGCGTTGATCGCCCGGCTTCAGGAAAAGATGGGCGAGGTCGCCGACAAAGATCAACAAATCCGGCAGTTGAAAGAAACCGTCGAGGCGCTGAAAGCGCAATCAGGCCCCGGCATCGCCGAGGCCATGGCGGAGTTGGCGACGGGCAATACGGCAAAGGCCGAGGCCATCTTCCGGCGCGTCATTGACGCCAAAACAGAAGAAGGCGGAGCGGCCTACAAGCAAGCCGCCGCTGCTGCCCGCCACCTCGGCGCTCTCGCCTACCTGCACGATACCGACAAGGCCCTTGTCGCCTACCGTCAGGCGGTGAATCTGGACCCGGACGACGCGGACGGCTGGAATCAACTGGGGCATCTGTTAAGGCGAATCGGCAGCCTGGACGAAGCCGTAAAGGCCTACGAGAAAGTGCTGACCCTGGGTAACCAGGTCAAAGACAAATCCGTCATAGCTATGGCCCTAGGCAACCTGGGCAATGTCTACCAAACACGCGGCGATCTCGACAAGGCCGAGGAGTTCTACCTGAAATCATTGGCGATTGAGAAAGAGTTGGGCGGCAAGGAGGGCATGGCGTCCGACTACGGCAACCTGGGCCTGATCTATAAAACACGCGGCGATCTCGACAAGGCCGAGGAGTTCCTTTTGAAAGCGCTGGCGCTCCATAAAGAGTTGGGCGGCAAGAAAGGCATGGCGTCCGACTACGGCAACCTGGGCTTGATCCACCAAACACGCGGCGATCTCGACAAGGCCGAGGAGTTCCTTTTGAAAGCGCTGGCGCTCCATAAAGAGTCGACCGTTAATAAGCCGGGTTGAGTGCTGATTGAGGCATTATTACGACCCATATGGCGGCGATGAT
>Ga0156013_139_pt1 | contig 40025 bp, 31 predicted proteins | sample RifCSPlowO2_02_FD_107667 | JGI IMG/M metagenome (GOLD analysis project Ga0156013, IMG submission 107667) | Rhodospirillales bacterium RIFCSPLOWO2_02_FULL_58_16 | reverse complement strand
CCGCCCTGTTCGGCGGGGTTTCTTTTTGGTTGCTCCCGGTTCCTCGCGCCGGGCGTTATTGGCCTATGTGGTTCCTTAAGACTGTTTTTTCAATCCGCATGGCGGCTTACCCTTCATCATGACTTCGCGTCTTTGCGTCTTCGCGTGAAACATGGTTGGTCACGCGAAGGCGCAAAGGCGCGAAGTCATTTTAGCCGCCGTTGTCTAATTCCGATATATCCACGGCTAAAGCCATCAATACCTAAACAAGAAATTAATCCTTGCATTTGGGCTATTTATCAGGTATGTTCGCTTTTTATTCCCCGACAGTGAGCTTGCAGGGGCGGATGCTGGACATTGTGAATATATGGCGGTCTTGGCGGGGGATTTGAACCGCCGGCGGAACCTCCCCTTGCCCCTCCTTGCTAAGGAGGGGAAAAAAATTCCTCCCCCTTAAAAAGGGGGAGGTCAGGAGGGGGTGGTCTTGTTTGATATCAAGAGCTTAGGCGGCAAAATGACGACAAATGACGACAAATGATGACATTTTAAGATGTTTTTTGTGGTGGTTTTGTTTGATATCAACGACTTAAGCCTGATTTACCATGGTTAAAACCGCTATAAAATGCGTTAAAACGTGATCAAAACGTCATTTAACGTGGTTAAAACGCACCTTTAACGGCTTATTTCAGCGCACCAGAACATGGCAGCCTTGGCCTTCATTGCGCAAGGAAACACAAAGCCCATCGGCGTTGTTTCTTTGCTCGAAAGGCCCGACCAGCATGGTGTACCATTTCTCGTTCTCGGCGGGGACGCCTTCCCTGCGGAAGGTGGGAGATATATTCTCCAGCACATTGGGGTAGCGGGTCTTGAGCAGGCGCCAGTGGCGTTCAAGGGCGGACTCGCTCCAGGTGGCGGCAAGCTGAACCCAGAACCCTTCTTTTTCGGGGAGACTCGGCACATGGTTCACTTCGGGGCTTTGCGGCTCTTCGTCGGTCGCGTATTTGCCGTCAAGCGTGGTGCGGTTTTCCCCTTTGTCAGCGGCGGCCACCATCTTGGCGTCGTCTGATTCCATGCCGCCGCCGAGGGCCTTGAACAGGTCCACGGCGGATTGTAGACGCTCGAATTTTATCAGGTGCAGTTGGTCCTCTTCGCGGAACATCGTGCGCTCCGTGTCGAGAAGAGTAAGGAAGTCAAGGGTGCCGACGGTATAGGAAGTGGTGGAAAGTTCAAACGCATTGCCGCCGGCGACGACGGCTTCCTCCTGGGCTTGCTTGCGCAAGGTAAGGAAACGGATGGAGACCAGGGCGTCCTCCACCTCTTTCAGGGCCGTGTACGCGGTCTCCATGTAGGTCTGCACCAGGACCTCATGCCGCGCTTTTGCGAAGTCCACCTGGCTTTCGCGTTTACCGGCGTCGAAAATCGCCTGGGTAATGCTGACGGCCAGATTGTAATACAGGCTTTCAGGAGAAAGCAGGGAGCTGAGGTGATGGCTGCCGTAGCCGTAGTCGCCGGTCAACTTGAAGGTGGGAAGCAGGCTGGCCCGCGCCACGTCGATGGAGGCGTCGGCGGCGATAAGCTCGGTCTCGGCTTTGCGGATGTCCGGGCGGCGCAGCAACAGCCGCGAAGGCAGGCCCGGCTTCACCTCGGGAAAAACAATGTCGTCGAGGCTGTCGCTTTGGAGGTTGACCTCGGAAGGCGCCTTGCCCATGAGCAGGGCGATAGAGTTCCGCGCTTGCTCGCGTTGCAGCTCAAGCACGGGGATAACGGCGGAAGCGGCGAAAACGGCGGTCCTCTGCTGGGCGATCTGCAAGGAAGTCGCTTCGCCGTCGTCCAGGCGGTCAATGACGGCCTGCAACATGTCCTTATAGACGCGCTCCGTATCTTTGGCCGTTTGAATCCGGTCATTAAAGGAAAGGTATTTAATGAAGTTCTGGACCATGCTTGAGGTCAGGGTCAGGGCAACGACTTCACGGGCAAAAACACTGGACCATGCCGTATTGTAGGCGGCTTCGCTGGCGGCGCTGTTCTTGCCCCAGAAGTCCGCTTCGTAGCTGATTTGCAGACCCAGGTCGTAGTTCTTTTCGGATATGGTTTTACCGCCCGGCTTTACGTCGCCTTTGCCGTCTCTCGGCGCCGTGATGTCTTCCTTCGCCGAGGTGCTTAACACCGGCCATTGGTCGGCCTTGATTGCCCCCCATTGGGCCTTGCTTTCGGCGATGCGGCCGATAGCGGCCTTTAGCTGGTGATTGTTGGCGAGCGCTCCTTCGACCAGACCGTTGAGTTCGTCGTTGCCGAAGTGGGTCCACCATTTGGAAACGGCCTGGGGAACGGTCATGGGGGCCGTTTGCCCCGGCGTTGATTCGGTCTCGGATTTTTCACCGGAGTTATGGCGATAGGAAACCGGCAATTCCACTTCGGGAATAGCGTAGTTGTCGCGCTTGACCGCGCAACCGGCAACTGAAAGGGATAGTAAAAACATGCCCCATTTCGATGCTCTGCCCATGAATCATCCTTCTCTAAACACTTCCGTGTTCAGTTTAGGAAATCAATTATTAAATTATGATGAAGTTTCTATACTAATGGCCATAAAGTAATGACTCTGGAAAATCCTCCCCCTTTTGAAGGGGGAAGAGGGAATTATCGGCCTGTGTGTTTTGACACAGAGGCACAGAGGCGCAGAGAAGATTAAGCGAAGTTTCCTTCCTGCTTTTTCTTTTTTTCTATCCTCCTCTGTGTCTTTGAGCCTCTGTGGTCCATAAAACAGTATCGGCGGCAACCTCTCCTCCTTACGAAGGAGGGGTTAGGGGAGGTTACTCTTACCCCCTCCTGACCTCCCCCTTGAAGCAAGGGGGAGGAATTCTTCTCTACCCACTGACGATGAGTCACTCTTTAAAGCCGCTGGTATTATTTGGTTCGGTCGGGAGTTTTCATGGCGAAGCTCACGACGGCGTGGACCAGCGGATGGCAAAAACCGATGGTTTCGTTTTTGCCGTTCGTGGAATTTATGCGCCGCAACAGGCCGGCGTTGATTGTCTTTTCAATAGCCGTATCCAGTTCAGTTTCATCGCCTCGCCATTGTTTGAGAAGGTCGTCGCGGCGATGCTCGCCTTCCTTGTTCGCCGTCAATCGCAACAGTTGCCGGTCAAGGCTTAACGAGTCGACGCGCGCAATCACCAGGGCAAAGAGACTTAGCGGAATAGAGAGGCGTCGATCGGGGGCGTTTTCGGCCAGACCGTGGTCGCGGTAATGTCGCGCAAGTTCAACGGCGAAAACGGGGACGCCCGCAGCCAGACGGCAAATCCCCAACGCTTCGGAAAACGCGGGGCCGAGCCAATTCTTCTGTATTTCCGTTATATGATTTTCAGCAAGGCGCTTCAGTCGTATGCTCGTGGCCCGGTCTTTGATTTCAACGGGCAGACCGGAGTGGGCGCGCCCGGACAATACAAACAGAACCGGCGCTCCCGCCATGCCTTGAAGCAGGGAAGAAAGATCATCAATCGCTTCTTTAGGTAAAAAATGGGTGTCGTCGATGATTATCACCGTCGGTTTTTTCGGAGGGGCCTTGATCAAGGAGGCTTTGAACTTGGCTACGGGAAGGCTTTCGCTTGTTCCGGGCCGGATCAGGCAACCCGTCAAATGGCCCGACGGCTGGCTGTCCGGCGCGGGACAGGTTTTCATCAAGACTGAAATTTCATAGTCGGCGCAACGATCAATGAAGCTCCACAACAGAGCTGATTTGCCGATGCCGCTTTCCCCTTCCAGGAGTATGACGCCACCCTTGCCGTTGGCCAGATCGGCCAGACACGCTTTCATGGTCTTTATCTCGGCGCGGCGTCCCCGCAAGGGCGTTTCGAGTCTTCGTCCGCAAAGCTGCCATTGGAAAGTACGGGTAAAGGGAACTATTTTAGGAACTTCTCCGTCACGTTCAGCGCCGAGGAAGTGGATCAATCGGCGCGATGACTCCCCAAGGGCCAGGGTTCCGGGCGCCGCTTCGGCGGCCAACTCCCGCGTCAGGGCGATCACCGATCCGGCAATGGCTTCTCCGGACCATGTTCCCGTTCTCTCCATGCTGGCGACGACGACTCCGCTGGAAAGACCGCCGCGCAGAGACACTGCGTTGCCGCTCAGGGCCGCAACGTAGGTGGCGGCCGACATGGCGGCGCGAACGGCCCTGAGCACGTCGTGTTCACGGGTTTTCTCTACTCCGAAGACCATATCGCCGCCGCCGTGCCGGTTGGCGAATAAAACAGCATCGAAATCAAAAGCCACCTCGGAGAGCGCCCGATAGAGCGTACGCTGGAAATCCGGATCGGCGGTTTGCAGTTCTTTCTCGGGAAGCAGGCTCAGCACCGTGGCGGGACGCCGCTCCAGGGCGGTTTCAATATCCATCGTCCCTTCATTCGCCGTTTTTAGGGGCGGAGTGGCGTCCTTGGCCGTAAAGCCCTTGGATACGGCCATGGCTCTGTTGGTGACGTTCAGCTTCTTGAACAGGGCGACGACATGCTGCTTGACCGTTCCCAGTCCGATCCCGAGTTCACGGGCAATTTCCTTGTTGGCCTTCCCTTCCTGAAGAAGGGAGAGGATATCTTTTTGGCGTGGGGAAAGCCGGTGGGGTTGCTCTTCGGCAATAGGGGCGGCAACGTCCGGTTTGTCGCTTGGTATCCGCCTTGTATGCATCTTGAATTATTTCCCCGGATGACAATCTCCGCTAATACTGATCCTGTTGTTTATTTACGATCATGTTGATTTGCGCAAGGGCGTTGACGATCTTTTGATGCGTTTCCGATTTCGGCTTCGGAGTTTCGCTGTGGGAGGGAGTCTGTTCAGGCCGGGCTTTAATCGCTGTTTTTTCAGCGGCCGGCGGTTGCGGTTTCGGGGCGACGGGAAGCGGTTTCGCGGCGACGACCGTTTTTTCCGTGCTTGCGCGATCAACTTTCTTTGGGACCGGGGCGGTTTTTACCAATGACAAAGGCTTGACCGCCGGTTGTGGTTTCGGGGCAACGGGAAGGGGGGGCGGGGCGACGTTCGTTTTTCCTACGTTTGCGCGACTGATTTTTTTGGTGGTCGGGGGGCTTTTCACCAATGATAACGGGGCAGCCTTGGCGGCAGGATATATGCCGGGACGCCGTTCACTTTCCCGCACTGCTTTTAATTCCGCTTTCAGGGCATCCAGGGCGGCGGAAATTTCCGTAATTTTCAAGTGTTCCTCGGACCCGGCGGCCGCCGGAGCGAGAGACGGCGAACGGATCAGGTCATGAAGCCGGATCGTGATGTCCTCGATCTTTTCGATGCGGTCCTCAAGGCGGCGTTGCGCATCGGGGACGGCTCTTTTTCCCATGTCGGAAGCCGACTTCGAGGGGGGAGCCTGTTTAACGGTATCGGTCATTTCGGCGAGCATCATTCCAAAATCCAGGGGATACTTAATATCTGTAAACAGCCTACTTCAGCGCGGATGGGGAGTCATGCGAATCAGCAAACAGAACATACTGTAGACAACATGACGGCTGTGCGGATAAAACTCCCAACGGTTTTTTTATGTTGTATTGTCACGATACAACATTGCATAAAGTTTGTGTACACTTGGTTAATATGCCGATGTCAACCAGGGGTTATAATATACAAGTGAGGCGGTTGCAGGTCGGTAAGTCCGGGACATTGATCGAGATGAAAACAGAAACAGAATTACTTCGTCATGTGCTGGTGGTGGAGGATGACGATTTGGTGCGTCAGGTCGTGGCCAAAACCCTCGCCGCCGGCGGTTACCGCATCAGTGAAGCGATTGACGGCGCTTCGATGCGCAGGACATTGGATGACGGCCCGGTGGATTTGGTGGTGCTTGACATCAATCTGCCTGACGCCAGCGGATTTGATCTGGCCCAGGAAATCCGCAGCCGCTCGCCGGCGGGACTTATCTTTCTTACCGCCCGCAAGGAGGAAGTGGATAAACTCACCGGGCTGGAAATCGGCGCCGATGATTATCTTACGAAGCCGTTTAATCCCAAGGAGCTGTTGACCAGGGTGAGGAACTTGCTGCGGCGCATTCCATCGACGGGCAATGCTCCCAAGGGTAAATCCCGCAAGGGGACGGCGGCGAAAAGCACTATCTGTTTCAGCGGATGGACGTTCGACAAGCGCAAGCATCAACTCACTGCGTCCGGCGGAGAGTTGGTGGGCCTCACTCCCAACGAAAGCCGGCTTCTTGAAGCTTTCGCCGGTCATCCCGGTCGGGTGATGAGCAGGGATAAGCTCATGGATACCCTCTACGATGCGAGGGACGGTTCGATAGATCGCTCGGTGGATTTGCTGGTGGTCAGGCTGAGGAGAAAGCTCGGCGATTCGCCGCGTACGCCTAAATTTATCTTTACGGTGCCCGGCGAAGGTTATTTCTTCACCGAGGCCGTAGATTAGCCTTTTTGTCGAAGCGCTCCATCAATGCGTCTGCGGTGCGCCGGAACAGATCGTTCAATTGTTCGGCATGACGCGCCAGGGCGTCGTCATCCATGGTCAGAGCCGCTTTTTCACAGGCTTGCGCCTCGGCGGAAAAGGCGGCGGCGGCCACGCTTCCGGCCTTGCCGGCCAACAGATGGGCAATCTTTGCAACCAGTTTCAAGTTTCCCGCCGAACGGGCGTCGGCCAATTCGTGCAGATCGGTTTTTGCCTGTTCGTTAAATGATTGTACTAATTCCGACATGCCCGCAGCGCCGTACAGGTTTTCCAGTTCCGCCATGATTTCATCATCGAAAAGGTGGTTTTTGCCTTTCGGAGCACGGGCATTTTCGACGATGGACATCAGAATTCGGCGCAGATGGGAAGGCGATACCGGCTTGGTTATAATTTGATCCATTCCCGCTTCCCGGCACCGGGCTATAATTTCCGGCATGACGTTGGCGGTAAGGGCAATTATGGGCGCCCTCGCCATTGCCGGGTCGGCGAGGGCGCGAATATGTCCGGCGGCCTCCAGTCCGTCCATTCCCGGCATTTGCAGGTCCATTAGAATCACGTCATAGCGGCGGCCTTTGGTCATCGCCTCTACCGCCGCTTCACCGCTGGACGCCGCATCGACTTTGTGGCCGTCGCGTTCAAGCATCATGGTCAGAACCCGGCGGCTTAATTCGGCGTCTTCGGCCAGCAGAATGTTAAGTCGCGGCGGCAGGGTTGTTTCAGTTTCCGTCTTTTGTTCGGGAAGGGCGGGGGCCGTTTCCAGGGGCAGGAAAAAATAGAATTCGCTGCCTTCTCCCGGTATGCTGTTTACCCCGATGGTTCCGCCCATGCCTTCAACCAGTTGGCGGCAGATGGCCAGCCCCAGTCCGACGCCGGTTCGGCGGCGGGAGGTCGTTCCAAGCTGGCTGAAGGGTTGGAACAAACGGTGTTGTTCATTCTTGTCAATGCCCGGCCCGCAGTCGCGAACGGCGAAGCGTATGCCTTTGTCTCCCGCCGCCTCGGCGCTCAGGGTAATGACGCCCTTATCGGTAAATTTAACGGCGTTGCTGACCATGTTGATCATGACCTGGCGGATGCGCGCCTGATCGCCATACAAGGCTTCCGGCAGCCCGTCGGCCTTGTATTCCAGCGTCACCTTTGATCCATGTTTCATCCCCTCGGCGATTGTAGTTACTTCCCGCAGCAGGACCGGGGGAGAGAAGGGGAGGCGGACGAATGCCGGTTGTCCGGCGTCACCTTTGCTGAAGCTCAGAAAATCGTTGAGGAGGGTTTGCAGTCCGTCGCCGGAGGACAGCATGATATCCAGCAACTCACGTTGGCTTTCATCCAGCTTAGTTTCCGCGAGCATTCCGGCCGCGCCCAGAAAGGCGGTCATGGGAGTGCGTATTTCATGACTCATGACAGCCATGAATTGGCTTTTTTGCCGGTTTGACTCTTCTGCAGATTTGGCTATTTCCCTGAATTTAAGGACGCTCTCCAAAAGGCGGTTTTCGTTAGTTTTACGTTCGGCGATGTCACGGCTCATGCCGGCAATTCCGTGAGCTTTCCCTTCGCTGTCGAACAGGGGAACCTTGATGGTTTCCATGATGATTTTTCGACCGTCGCTTCGTGGCAGGATTTCTTCAATAGTCTCGGCGTTTCCCGACTTTATTATTCTTCGGTCCTGTTCGTTTATCGACGCTCCCGTACCCGCCGGCCAGACGTCCACGGCGGACTTGCCGATGACTTGCTCCCTGGAGACTCCGAGAAAATCAAGAAATGCCTTGTTGCAGCGGTCATAAAGGCCGTCCGCCGTCTTGAAAAATATCAGGTCGGGAGAGGAATCGATGATGGTGATTAAATCGGGAGAGGAATCGATAATCGTAACCGAATGAGGAGTCGCCGAATGAGCGGAGGCATTAACAACATTCAGAAAAACCCGGTTGTCATTCTTTCGAGCGTTCATTGCCTATCTCGACGACATACCGGCTATTTTTGCTTAATGGCCGAATGGTTGCGGCGCCGCTTCCAGCCTGACGACCACATCGACGCTTTTCAGGATAGTCCCTTCAGGCGCCGGCGGCGTTTTGGCGACCGTGATCTGATCGTTAGGGATATCTTCCAGACGGGACGAACCCTCAAAGAAAAAATGATGATGGCCGCTGGTGTTGGTGTCAAAATAAGAGCGGGCGGAGTCGACGTATATTTCACGCAACAGCCCGGATGACGTGAATTGATGCAAAGTGTTGTAGACAGTGGCCAAGGAAACGCGAATCGAGGCGCCGAGAGCGTCGGCATGCAGCATCTCGGCGGTAAAGTGACGATCACCGTTTTCAAATAACATCTTGGCGAGGGCCAGACGCTGCCGCGTCGGGCGCAGCCCTGCGTCGCGCAATCGTTCAAGTGCTTTGCTGTACGGCCTCACTTTTTTAAATTCCTTGTCTGTTATGCGCAGGGTGGCGTCAGATGACGACAGCCTGATAAGAGAACCATAGAATTCATTTTATAGCAAATCTAAAATTATACAAGATTATACATGCCGCAGCGACTCGCTGACACGCCCGGATCAATCGCCGGTCAGGAAACGGTCCACAAGCTGCTGAACGGTCGGGATGAATCCGTTTTTGTAGAACGGGTCGGCGGCGAACATGTAGGCATTGTGACCGGCGAACATCAGGTTTTTTTCCAACTCGCCGCCGTGGGCGATGGATTGAAGCGTCTTTTGAATACAAAACGAGCGGGGGTCCGCTATCTTGCCGGTAGAGCCTTCTTCGTTATCAGCCCAATTACTGAACCGGCAGGAACCCAGGCACCCTACGCAGTCCTGCTGGTTGCCGAGGATTTCTTTCGCTTTGTCCGGCGTTACGAAAATGATTGTGGAAGCCGGGGTTTTAAGGATATCGGTGAATCCTTCCGCAATCCATCCATCGGCTTTGCGCTTGTTTTCGGGGGTAAGATAAACCGGTCGTCCACGGACGCCGACGGGCAGAGGAACGGTATGTTCGTCTTCTTCCGAGCGTCGATAGTCAACCTGACGATTGTTGCGTTCTTCAAGCTCGGTCAGAAAGAGGTTTTTGATCGCCGAGGAGTAGAAGCCGGTCGGGCTGAATTGATTCAGCATCACGTCCCCTTTCGCCAACGAAAGCAGTTTTTTCTTCCAACCTTCGCAAACCGGGCTTTCCTTGGTCAAAAGCGGTCGGGTGCCGACCTGAAAGGCGATGGGACCCAGCTCTTTATTGTCGATCCATTCTTCCCAATCGCGCAGGTACCACACGCCGCCGGCCATGAATATCGGCTTGTCATGTTGACCAAATCCGCTCATGACGTCCCGCAGTTCTTTTACTCGCGGGTAGGGCTTTTGAGGTTCCCGGAAATTTTCGGAATTACTCAATCCGTTATGACCGCCGGCTAACCAGGGGTCTTCATAGACTACTCCGCCCAGCAGGTCCGCATGCTTGTGATAAGAGCGCTTCCACAAGGCCCGAAAAGCCCGCGCCGAAGAAACAATCGGATAGTAGTAGACTCCGTATTTGGCCGCGATCTCAGCCACCCGGTAAGGCATGCCGGCGCCGCAGGTTACGCCGTGGATAAGTCCCTTGGTCTTTTCCAGAATTCCGTGAAGAACACGTTCCGTGCCTCCGGCTTCCCACAGCACATTTATATGAAGCCGCCCTTTGCCGTTCGATATTTCATAGGCATTTTGCGCCTGGGCAATGCCGCCCCTGACGGCGTAGGCGATAAGCTCCTCGAAGCGTTGGCGTCTGGTCGTGCCGTGATAGATTTGAGGGATGACGGCGCCGTTCTCGTCATAGTTATCCGCGTTGACGCAGGAAAACGTGCCGACGCAATTTGCCGCCGCCCATGCTCCGGAGCTTTTACCGTTGGATACGGCGATGCCTTTGCCGCCCTCAACCAGGGGCAATATCTCGCGGCCTGAAATAATAATGGGGTTAAGGGGTTTCAAGGGGAAATATCCTTAAAGGTTCAAGCAACGATATATATGGCTGTTTCATGTATAAAGCCCCTTGAAAAATGTAGAGACGGATTTGGCGTTCCGTCTCTACTTTTTACAACTTCCCCGCAATTCTCTTTACGGCTTGGCCGAGAGTTCCTTGCCGGTTTCCTGGTTTACCGCCTTCATGGACAGTTTGACCTTCACCGTGTCGCCGACATTGACGACATCCGTGGTCTGGCCGACGCGCCCTTCCGCCAATTCGCTGATGTGAACCAGACCGTCCTTGGCGCCCATGAAGTTTACAAAGGCTCCGAAATCGACGGTCTTTACCACCTTGCCGGTATAGATTGCCCCGACTTCGGGTTCAGAGGTAATGCTCCTGATCCAGTCGATGGCGGCTTGCGAGGCCTTTTCGTCAACCGCCGCCACCTTGACGGTTCCGTCGTCTTCGATATCGATCTTGGTTTCCGTGGTTTCGCTGATTTCGCGAATCATTTTGCCGCCCGGTCCGATGACTTCCCGGATTTTATCCTTGTTGATTTTTATGATGGTTATCCTGGGAGCGTTGTTGCTGATATCGGAGCGGGAGGTATTCAACGCCTTGCTCATCTCGCCGAGGATATGCAATCTTCCTTCGCGGGCCTGGTCAAGCGCCTGTCTCATGATCTCGCCGGTAATCGAGGTGATTTTGATATCCATCTGAAGGGATGTGATGCCATTCTCGGTGCCGGCGACCTTAAAGTCCATATCGCCCAGATGGTCCTCGTCGCCGAGGATGTCGGACAAAACGGCGATTCCGTCATCTTCCTTGATCAATCCCATGGCAATGCCGGCGACAGGGCGCGGCAGCGGCACTCCGGCGTCCATCAGCGAAAGAGAGGCGCCGCAGACGGTGGCCATGGATGACGAGCCGTTGGATTCCGTAATCTCCGAAACTACCCTGATGGTGTAGGGGAAGGATTCCTTGGAAGGCATAATCGGATGAAGCGCCCGCCATGCAAGTTTGCCGTGCCCTATCTCGCGACGACCGGTGAAGCCGAAACGTCCGGCTTCGCCGACGGAATAAGGCGGGAAATTATAGTGGAGCAGGAAATGCTCACGATATTCGCCGGCAAGATCATCAATGCGGGCTTCATCCTGGCCGGTGCCCAGAGTGGTGACCACGAGGGCCTGGGTTTCTCCACGGGTAAACAGCGCGCTGCCGTGAGTGCGCGGCAGCAACCCTACTTCGGAGATGATGGGGCGCACCGTCTTGGTGTCGCGACCGTCAATACGCTTTCCGGTCTTGATAATGGCGTGCCGGACGATATCCTTTTCCAGGTCTTTGAAAATATCCCCCAGCAGGTTGTCGTTCAGTTTTTGGGCAAAGTGGTCGTCGGCGGCCAATTCGGCGGCCACCCTGTCCTTGGTCTTGGAAATTTTTTCCTGGCGGGTCATTTTATCTGACGCGCCATAGGCTATGCGCAGGTCCGCCTCGGCGAGGTTGCGGATGCGTGAGGTCATTTCCTCCAGTTCCGCCGGAGGCTCAGGCAGGGACCGTGGTTCCTTGGCGCAAAGTTCCGCCAGATCGATAATGGCGTTGATGACCGACTGGAAGGCGTTGTGGCCGAACGTCACGGCGCCCAGCATCAACTCCTCGGACAATTCCGAGGCCTCCGATTCCACCATCAGCACGCCTTCGCGGGTGCCAGCGACGATAAGGTCGAGGCTGCTGTTGGACATCTCGTCGAGATGCGGGTTGAGCACATATTCGCCTGCGATATATCCGACGCGGCATCCGCCGAGCGGCCCCATGAACGGCAGTCCGGAAATTGTCAACGCCGCCGAAGTTCCGATCAAGGCAACGATGTCCGGATCATTTTCCAGGTCATGTGACAACACCGTGCAGATTATTTGGGTCTCGTTTTTAAAGCCTTTGGCGAACAACGGCCTGATCGGCCTGTCGATCAGCCGCGAAGTCAGAGTTTCCTTTTCTCCGGGGCGACCCTCGCGCTTGAAAAAGCCTCCGGGGATTTTGCCTGCGGCGAAGGTCTTTTCCTGGTAGTGTACCGCCAGCGGGAAGAAATCGACCCCCTCTCGCGCTTTTTGTTCACCGACTACGGTGCAAAGCACCTTGGTGTCGCCATAGGTCGCCATGACGGCGCCGTCGGCCTGACGCGCAATCTTGCCGGATTCGAGCACCAGCGTACGACCGCCCCATTCGATTTCTTTCCTGAATTCCTTGAACATCTTTATTTTCCTCTATTCATCTCGACAGCATCGGCGGCGTTATCATAAACAGCGCCGACGCGGCGGTTGAAATTCAACCGCCATCCGGCCCAATGCCGTAGTTCATTACCATACATCAACAGCTTATCTGCGCAGACCCAAACGCTTGACCAGTTGTTCATAGCGTTTGACGTCCTGGTTTTTCACATAATCAAGCAGGCGGCGGCGCTGGCTGACCATCATCAGAAGACCGCGACGTGAATGATTATCTTTATTATGGGCCTTAAAGTGTTCGGTGAGATTCTGGATGCGCTCGCTCAGAATAGCGACCTGCACCTCAGGCGATCCGGTATCGCCCTCTTTGACAGCGAACTCTTTAATGAGTTCCTGTTTCCGCTCTGCGGCAATCGACATCGATTACTCCATTCTTACAAGTTAAAAACACGGAGAGGCCTGATTTCCCCTCCCATTATTCTGGCCATTGCTACCGGCTTACCCCCGGCCATGGCGCAAACGATGTCGCCCTGGTCTACGTTTTCGAGGGGAACCCGGCTCGCCACAGGCAGCACCGGAACGGGCTGACCGTATCGCAAAGAACACGCTTCCGCCTCAGTCAAGGCCAGTGCCGGGATGTCGTCCAGCGCGGTCTCAACCGGAAGCAGAAGGTCCAGAAGTTGCGGACTATGCCCCAGGGCTTCGAGCTTTTCCAGGGAAATCGCCATTTCTTCCGTGAAGGGGCCGACGCGGGTCCGTCTCAGCTCCGATATATATCCGACGGTTCCCAGCTTCCGGGCTAAATCCCGCGCCAGACTGCGCATATAGACGCCTTTTCCCGACGTCACCTCAAACTCTCCATGGTCGGCGTCGGGCATACCGATGAGATCGAATGTATTGACCCGTACTTGCCTGGGCTTGATATCCGCCGTCCGGTTGGCGCGGGCAAGTTGGTAGGCTCTTTGGCCGTTGATCTTGATCGCCGAAAATTGAGGCGGAGTTTGTTCGATATCGCCGATAAACGCGCCGAGCGCCGCTATGATTGCGTCCTCGGCGGGGCGCCGGTCGCTGGTTTCGATCACTTCGCCTTCAGCGTCATCTGTTGACCGCGCTTCGCCCCAACGGATTTTGAAGCGATATGACTTGACGCTGTTCATGGCGTATGCCGTGGTCTTGGTGGCCTCTCCCAGCGCCAGGGGAAGAACGCCGGTGGCCAGGGGGTCCAAAGTGCCGCAATGTCCCGCCTTGGCGGCGCCGATCAGTCTCTGCGCCTTGCCGACGACGGCGCTGGAACTGATGCCCAACGGCTTGTCGATAATCAGCCAGCCGTGAATCGGAGCGCCTTTGCGGCTACGCCCCATGGTCTTTGTCCTTTATATCAAGGTCGCGTTTTATCGTGGGGCTTCGCAGCAGGGCCTCGATGCGGCTTGCCTCGTCGAAAGAAGGATCGGCGCGAAACGAAAGGTCCGGGACATGCCTCAATTTCACCGCGTCGGCCAAGCGGCGTCGCAGGAACGGCCGCGCCCTGGTCAAGGCTTCAACTACGGTCTCCTTTCCGCCGCCGCCCAGCGGCATGACATAGACGGTGGCGTTACGCAGATCGGGTCCAATGCGGATTTCGGTCACGGTGACGGAAACGCCGGCCAGGCCGGGGTCGCGAATCTCGCCGCGCTCCAGAATTAACGCCAAAGCATGGCGCAACTCCTCGCCAACCCTTAATTGACGCTGACTGGGAGCCTTGCCCTCCCGTTTTCTCATGGGAACCTCAATCAGTAAGCGTACCGGAGCTTACGCTTCCAGTTCACGGGCCACTTCCTCAATTTCAAAACATTCTATGACGTCGCCGGCCTGGATGTCATGATAATTGGCGAAGGCCATGCCGCAATCCTGGCCGTCCTTGACTTCCTTGACATCGTCCTTGAAACGCTTGAGTTGGGATAAATCACCCTCATGGATAACCACGCTGTCGCGCACCAGACGCACCTTGGCGCCGCGCCGCATAATGCCCTCGACGACCATGCAACCGGCGACCTTGCCTACCTTGGTGATATTGAACACCTCGCGAATTTCCGCATTGCCCAGGAACTTTTCCTTGATTGTCGGCGAAAGCATTCCCGACAGCAGGCCTCTGAGATCGTCGATCACGTTGTATATAATTGAGTAATAACGGATTTCCACAGCGTCCCGCTTGGCCATGGCGCGGGCCTGGGGGTTGGCCCGCACATTAAAGCCGATGACCAGAGCGTTGCTGGCTCGTGCCAGGATTACATCTGATTCATTGACGCCGCCGACGCCTGAGTAAAGCACGGTTACCTTGACTTCATTGGTCCCCATTTTATTCATGGCGGCGAGAATAGCTTCTTCCGAGCCATGGACGTCGGTCTTGACTACAACCGGCAGTTCTTTGGCCTCGCCGTCGGCGATGGTTTCAAACATTTCGGCAAGGGTTCCCCGAACATTCTTGGCCGCCTTGGCGTCGCGCAGTTTGCGTTTGCGGAATTCGGTGACCTCGCGGGCGCGGGCTTCGCTTTCGATGACGGCGACTTCGTCCCCGGCAAACGGCGTATAACTTAACCCCAGCACCTCGACGGGAACGGAGGGGCCGGCTTCTTCAAGGCTTTTGCCGTTGGAATCGATCAGGGCGCGCACTCGGCCCCACTCGCCGCCGGCAACGATGATATCGCCCAGACGCAGCGTCCCGCGTTTCACCAGAACGGTCGCCACCGGCCCCCGTCCGCGTTCCACCTTGGATTCGATGACCACGCCTTCGGCCGGGCGGTTAGGGTTGGATTTAAGGTCTAGAACCTCCGCCTGGAGAAGAATGACTTCCTCAAGTTTATCCAGGTTAGTTCTTCCTTTGGCGGAGACTTCTACGGCAAGAACATCGCCCCCCATTTCCTCGACGACAACATCATGCTGGAGCAGTTCGGTGCGGACTCGACCGGCATCGGCATTAGGCTTGTCCATCTTGTTGATGGCGACAACGATGGGGACATTGGCGGCCTTGGCGTGGCTGATGGCCTCGATGGTTTGCGGCATGATGCCGTCATCGGCGGCAACGACGAGAACAACGATATCGGTAACCTTGGCGCCACGGGCGCGCATGGCGGTAAAGGCCGCGTGTCCGGGAGTGTCGATAAAGGTGATTTTGCCTCCGGAAGGGCAGGTTACCTGATAGGCGCCGATGTGCTGGGTAATGCCTCCGGCCTCCCGGTCGGCGACGTTAGCCTCGCGCAGGGCGTCAAGAAGAGACGTTTTGCCGTGGTCCACATGTCCCATGACGGTTACCACCGGCGCCCTGGAAATAAGATTGACCGCCTCGTCTACTTCGCCTTTTAAGCCGATCTCTACGTCGGATTCGCTGACGCGCTTTAATTTATGGCCGAATTCGGCGACCACCAGTTCCGCCGTATCGGCGTCGATCACCTGATTCAGGGTGACCATAACGTCCATTTTCATCAGCGCTCTGATAACGTCGGCGCCGCGTTCTGCCATGCGGTTGGACAGTTCCTGCACGGTGATGGTTTCGGGGACCGTTACCTCGCGGAAGATTTTATTTCCGTCACCCTGGTTGAATTGCTGTTTTTGCTTGGCGCGGGCGCGCTTGACGGAGGCGAGGCTGCGGGTCCGCTCTTCACGAACGCCGAGAGCTTCGTCAATGGTAAGCTTGCCGGAGCGCCGTCTGGGTTCTCCACGGCGCAGGGCCGAGACCGGGCGCAAAGTTTCCGTACGGGCCGCCCGCTTGATGGTGTCGCGGCTTTTTTTATCGTCGTTTGTTTCGCTTTCTTCCATGGCCTGCAATTTGACCAGGGCCGCCGCTGCGGACGCTTTCGCCATCTGTTCCCGCTTTTGGGTATCTTCATCTTCCCGGCGGCGCTCATCTTCCTTCTCGGTGCGTAACCGCGAAACATCATCTTTATCGGCGACGCCTTTTTCCGCCTCTTTCCCGGGCGCTTCCGAAGGGGCTTCGTCGGCACGCTTTGCCGCCATGTCATCCGCTTTACGGGCGTCCTCAAGGGCGCGAACGCGAACCGCTTTTTCTTCCGTGGTCAGGTTTTGCCCGGACAGCCGCAGAGAGTCGGCAACGGGGTCGTCTTCGTGGATACCCCTGACGGCGTCATTAAAAGCGGCTTCATGGGCGGCAAGTCCGCTTCGTTTGACTTCGGCCATGCGACCGCCGGCATCCGTGGCAAAGGTCCGCTTTTTGCGGACCTCGACAGTCACCATCTTCGAACGGCCATGAGAAAAATTCTGACGAACCTGCCCGGACTCGATGGTTTTATTGAGTTCCATCCTGCCGGGCCGTATGGTCCCCGGTTTCTTCGTGGAATCTTGCTCTTTTTCTTTGATCTCGGTCATCTACTTCCGTTCCAAAAGCGATCCGGTTAAGTGCTTCCGGTTATGCCAACACTTTGTTTTTTAGAGGGAGCGCGGGCGATTAATCTTTTTCGTCAGAGGCGTTCTCTCCGGGGGCGGCTTCGTCCGGGAACCAGTGGGCGCGCGCCGCCATGATAATCTTGTCGGCAGCCGCTTCGTTCATCGATCCCTTCGGCGCAATTTCCATCAACTCTCCGCTGTCGAGGTCAGCCAGATCATCGCGGCTCTTTACGCCTTTTTCACCCAACGCCACCAGCAGCTCCGGCGTTACTCCCTCAATCGAGGCCAAATCATCCGTAACGCCCAATTCCGTGCGGCGGCGCGTAAATTCCTCGTTACGGTTGGCAATAAAGGCGCAGGCGCGTTCTTGTATCTCGCCGGCCACTTCCCTGCTGAAGCCTTCAATGCCGACCAAGTCCTCAAGGGGGACAAAAGCGACATCTTCCACTGAGGAGAATCCTTCGGAAACCAGCAGGTGAGCGATGACGTCGTCCACGTCAAGGGCATCGATCAATATCTGGGAACGACCGTGGAATTCCTCGTTGCGGCGATCCGATTCCTCGGCTTCGGTCAAGATATCGATGTTCCAACCCGATAGCTGGGAAGCTAAACGCACATTCTGGCCGCGCCTGCCGATGGCGAGGCTGAGCTGTTCGTCGGGGACCACAATCTCGATGCGGTTCGCTTCCTCGTCGATCACCACCTTGGCGACCTCGGCGGGGGCCAGAGCGTTGACAATAAAGGTGGCGGGATCCGCCGACCATTGGATGATATCAATCTTTTCGCCTTGCAACTCGCCGACTACGGCCTGGACGCGCGATCCGCGCATTCCGATGCAGGGACCGACGGGGTCAATGCTCGAATCATGAGACAATACGGCGATCTTGGCGCGTGAGCCGGGGTCTCTGGCCACCGACATGATTTCAATAATGCCGTCATAAATTTCCGGCACTTCCTGGGCGAACAGCTTGGCCATGAATTGATTGTGGGTTCTGGACAGGAAAATTTGCGGGCCGCGCTGTTCTTCGCGCACGTCCATGATGTAGGCGCGCACGCGGTCGCCGTTGGAAAAATGTTCGCGGGGAATGGCTTCGTCGCGACGCAACAGGGCCTCGGCGCGTCCGAGGTCAACAATGATATTGCCGAACTCAATGCGCTTGACCAGACCGTTGACGACTTCGCCGATGCGATCCTTGTATTCCAGGTATTGACGTTTACGTTCGGCTTCGCGCACTTTCTGGACGATGACCTGCTTTGCCGTTTGAGCGGCGATGCGTCCGAAATCTATGGGCGGCAAGGGGTCGGCCAGGAAGTCGCCGATTTTGGCGTCCTTCATGGTCTCGTGAGCCTTCTCAAGGGTAATCTGGGTGATCTCGTTTTCAACCACCTCGGCCACCTCGATATAACGGGCAAGGGTGATCTCGCCGCTTTTGCGATCAATGGAGGCGCGAATGTCGTGGTCGTGGCCGTATTTGGAACGTCCGGCCTTTTGGATGGCCTGCTCCATAGCCTCCAGGACTTCGCTCTGTTCGATACCTTTGTCGCGGGCAACCGCCTCGGCTACCTGCAATAACTCGGGACGGGCGTGAACTGCATCAGTTTCCATGGTCGTTTCGCTTATTATCCTTAATGTTTATCTGTAGCGGCCATCAGTTCGTCGGTTAAAACAAGTTTTCCTCGGCGGATATCCCGGAACGGCAGTTCCGCGATATTTTCCGCTGTCTGTATCCTTACGGTCTCTCCTTCGACGCCTAACAGCCGACCCCTAAAGCGTTTACGCCCGTCAACCAACTTATCGGTCTCTATCTTGGCCTCGAACCCGGCGAAGCGCTCATAATCGCCGAGCTTAACCAAGGGCCGGTCAATGCCCGGCGAACTTACCTCCAGCGCGTAAGACCATAAAACGGGGTCTTCCACTTCCAGAACAGCGGTGACGGCTCGGCTGATTTCGGCGCAATCAGCGACCTGCATCGTCTTGCCGTCCCGGCGCTCCGCCATAATCTGCAACCCCTGTTGACCATGAAGCTGCACGCGCACGATATCGTAACCCATGGCTTCAACGGTCGGTGCAACAAGCCGCTCGATGCGGTCGGGCAAGTCCATCGCGCCGCCACAGCCTTTCCTGATCTTACGGCCCGTTTCACGGCCCGGAGCAAAATATTTCAGGCTGAAAACGAAAAGTGGGCCAGCGGCCCACCTTGTTCAAACCTTTAATCTTTGAGCCAAACGAAGCCACATAACCAAAACCTAGGACGCAATATAACGTATAACGCGCCCGACACAAGGCTTTTGTGGCTCGGGTTATAACACGATCACCGGGGCAGGCGGATAAATTGGAGGTAAACGCAAGCATCGCCCCTCTCAAGAGCCTTGTTTTCGTATCTTGTTTCAAACCAGTCATCCGGTCGCCGCCGCCAGTCATCAGGGCCTTTTGCCGTCCATGAAAAGCACGGATGACGGATTATATGCTCAAGGGTCCAGCGTATATATTCCATATGGTCGCTTGCAAAACGCAGTTCCGCTCCGTCCTTTAACAGGTGGGCGAGTTCGTCAAGGCATTCCGTGCTGATGAAGCGCCGCCGGTTGTGTCTTTTCTTGGGCCATGGATCGGCGAATAAAACGAAGGCCCGACCGATGACGGCGTCGGGCAGGGCGTCAAACAGCAGGCGGGCGTCGTCATCAAAAATCCTGATGTTGGTAATGTCGTCGCTTTGAATGCGGGCAAGCAGAGCGGTCACGCCGTTGATGAAAGGCTCGCACCCGATCATGCCGATGCCGGGATGGGTCAGCGCCTGCTTCGCCAGATGCTCGCCGGAACCGAAGCCGACCTCCAGCCAAATGTCCTCAACCGGGTCGGGAAACATGGCTTGAAGATCAAGGCGCAAGCCGCCGCCCGGCGAGTCCGGCCTCAGGCGCGGCAACAGGTCGTTCAGAAGCTCTTGGCGACTCTTGCGTAGCGCCCGTCCGCGCCGGCGACCGTAGGATCGAAGTCGCTCGGCGCAATTGCCGCCGTCGCCGGTCAACCGGCCCCGAAGGCTGACTTGAGTTCCTGCACCAGATCGGTGCGTTCCCATGAGAAGCCGCCGTCGGCTTCCGGTTCGCGTCCGAAATGACCATAGGCGGAGGTGCGGGCGTAAATGGGGCGGTTCAGTTGCAGGTGCTCGCGGATTCCCCTGGGCGTCAGGTTCATCAATTCCCGCAGCGTGTCTGAAAGCTTTTCCTCATCCACCTGTCCGGTGCCGTCGGTGTTGATGTAAACCGAAAGAGGCTCGGAAACGCCGATGGCGTAAGCAAGCTGGATGGTGCAGCGTTCGGCGAGTCCGGAGGCAACCACGTTTTTGGCGAGATATCGCGCCGCGTAGGCCGCCGAGCGGTCAACCTTGGTCGGGTCTTTGCCGGAAAAAGCGCCGCCGCCGTGCGGCGCCGCTCCGCCATAGGTGTCAACAATGATCTTGCGTCCGGTAAGTCCGGCGTCGCCGTCGGGACCGCCGATCACAAAACGACCGGTCGGATTGACGTAGAAGTTCTTTTCGTCGCACATCCAGCCTTCGGGCAGCACGTTGAGAACGAAGGGGCGGACGATCTCCCGAACATCATCCTGATCAAGCCTCTCGGCGTGCTGGGTGGAGACGACGATGGAAGTGGCGCCTACGGGTTTGCCGTTGACGTAACGCAACGTCACCTGACTTTTTGAATCCGGTTCAAGGCCGGGGGCGGTTCCGGCGTGGCGGGCGGCGGCCATGTCCTTGAGAATGGCGTGGGAAAAATAGATGGGGGCCGGCATCAATACTTCTGTTTCGCGGCAGGCAAACCCGAACATCAGGCCCTGGTCGCCGGCGCCTTCGTCCTTGTTGTCCGCAGAGTCGACCCCCATGGCGATATCCTTGGACTGGGAGTGGATTTGGGACTGGACTTCACAGTCCTTCCAATGGAACCCGTGCTGTTCGTAGCCGATATCGCGGACGGCGTTACGGGCGGTCTGGCGAAAGTCTTCATGGGTCAGCGAGTCGGGACCGCGAACCTCGCCGGCCAGCAGGATAAAATTGGTGGTGCACAAGGTCTCTGCGGCCACCCGCGAATGGGGGTCTTTGGCCAGAAAAAGATCAACGATAGCGTCGGATATCCGATCGCTGACTTTGTCGGGATGGCCCTCGGAAACGGATTCGCTTGTAAACAGATGATCTCTTTTCAACACGTTTGACCCCTCCGATCTGAATTGCTGTCCGATTGGACTTCGTGGTGGCAAGCGGTCCAAATCCATCCACGTCCTTCTTCCGGTCGGAAAGAAGGCAGCGGCACTTTTTGCAAGCTTCGCCGGGCGCGTCAAGGAATTTTAATGATCCGCCCGGCGCTTTTCCTGAGAATTGCGAAACAGTCAGGCGGAGCGGGCGGCGATGGCAAGAGACTTGGTAAGCTCAAACAGGCGCTTTCGCACTTTGGGATTAAATATTTTGTAGTAGGAGCGCACCAGTTCGAGGGTCTCGCGTTTGGCCATGGGGTCGTGGGCGAAAGCCGTCTGCTGATGATCGCTCAGGCCGTGGATCTGGACACGGGCCTGGGCTTCGGCGGCCTTCACTTCATCGGTCATGTCATCAAAGAAGAAAGAAATCGGGACATTAAGAAACCGGCTCAATTCATAAAGACGGCTGGCGCCGATACGATTGGCTCCGCGTTCATATTTTTGAATTTGCTGAAACGTCAAGCCGACGGCGTCGCCGAGTTTTTCCTGGCTTATTCCAAGTAAGGTGCGGCGCAGCCTGACCCGGCTTCCGACATGAATATCAACCGGCCTGGGAGCGCCGGTAGTCCTCCGCCTTCCCCTGCGGACGGGGATGTGTTCGGCGTCTTTTTTTTCTGAAGATGTGTTTTGATTGTTCATTTTTTTATCTCAGGGGTTTTCAGGAAGGTGGTTAATTACAGAACTCGGGTTGCTTAAGGTTAACATCGGCATCGTATCGCCATCACACTATGTCGGCATTGTTATTAACTGATGCAAGCGCTTGCGAAAAGGAAATTACGAAGGTGATCCATTATTAATATTGTTGGTATTTTTCAGACAGCAATATTCCGGTCAGCAAAACTCCGATTAACATTACTAGCACGATTCCATTACCGAAACGACCATAAAATGTCTGTTTTTCCAAATGGACCGGCAGTTCGCTGTCGACAACGCCGCTTACCCCCAATCCCAGGACGGCGCGGGTTCGTCCATAGGCGTCAACTACCGCCGAAATGCCGGTATTCGCCACCCGCACCAGCGGCAGGCCTTCTTCCACCGCGCGCATACGGGCGGCGGCGAAATGCTGATAGGGGCCGGACGAGCGACCGTACCACCCGTCATTAGTGATATTAAGCATCCACGCCGGCCGTTGGTCTTGGTTCGCGACTTGGCCGGGAAAGATGACTTCGTAGCAAATCAGCGGACTGACCGGCGGCAGCCCCGGCAGCTTGAGGGTTTGGAGGCCCGCTCCCGGCGTGAAATCATTCCGCCCCTCGGTAAGCTTGGCGAACGTCAGCACCTTGCGGAACGGGACATACTCGCCGAAAGGCACAAGGTGGAACTTGTCGTAGGTTCCGGCGATTTTACCTTCCGCATCGACGGCATAAAGGCTGTTCCAAACCTGGGAGGGCTTATCCTTCGGGAACAAGGCCCGGAATGCCCCGGTGATAAGAAGACCATGGTCGGGGACCGCCTTGCTCAGGAGGGCCAGCAGTTGCGGTTCATCGGCCAGGTAATAAGGCGTCGCCGTTTCCGCCCATATTATATGAGTCGGGGGGGACGCCGTGGACGGGGCCGCGCTCATGCGCATCTGATTTAATACATGGCTTTGGCGCAATTCAGGTTCCCATTTGAGCTTTTGGTCAATATTAGGTTGCACCAGACGCAAACGGACGTCGGGGACGACGCCGTTTTCAGCAAAAGCCAAGCGCAGGGCGCCGCCGCCCCATGTCAGGCCCAGGGCGGCAAAGGCGATGATGACCGGCGCAAATATGCGTTTTCCGGTTCCGTCAGCGAGCGTCGTCGGCATGGCCGCTGCGATAATGGTCAGCAGTCCGAGACCGTAGGCGCCGCCGAAGGCGGCGAACTGCATCATGGAATCGCAATTCGCCCAGGCGGTGGCGATGAGATTCCAGGGGAAGCCGGTGAATATCCAGCTTCTTACCCATTCTATCGCCGTCCACGAGGCGGCGAAGATCAGAACCCGCCCGACGCTTCCGACGCGGTAAACGCAGGTCAACACAGCCGCTGCGGCGGGAAATACGGCAAGCGTCGCCGGCAACCCGAACAGGGCGAAAGGGATCATCCAGGCAAAGGCTTCGGGTTTGACCAGCATCGAAATGGAAGTCCAGTAGACGCCGCTGACGAAGTGTCCGAAGCCGAACCACCAGCCGACGGCAAAAGCGGAGCGCAGCTTTTTTGTGCCTTCGACAAGCCATAGCAGGCCGGTAAAAGCGGGGACTAAAAGAATCACGACATGCAGGGGCGGCAGAGCGGCTGTCGCCAACGCGCCCAGTCCCGCCGCCAGGGCGAAACGCCGCCGGCCCGTCATGGCCGTCACCATGCTTTTGAGTCTTACGAAGGCGCCGTTCATAAAACGGTTTCGGATTCTTCGGCGGTCGAGGGAGTTACTCCGCGCACCCGCAGGCGTTTGATGCGGCGGGGGTCGGCGTCCAGCACCTCGAATTCAAGTCCCGAACGGTGCTTGATAAGCTCGCCTTTTATCGGAACCCGTCCCGCCACGGCGGAAACCAGACCGCCCAGACTATCTACGTCTTCTAGTTCAGCGTCGCTGATGGCGCGACCGATAATTTTTTCAAAGGACTCGATGGTGGCTCTGGCGTCGGCATCGAAGGTTCCGTCGGGGCGTCGGATCAGATCGGGTTCTTCGTCACGGTCGTGTTCGTCCTCGATCTCGCCGACGATTTCCTCAACCAGATCTTCGATGGTCACAAGGCCGTCCACCCCGCCGTATTCGTCCACGACCAAAGCCATGTGACTGCGCGTGACGCGCATTTCCAGAAGCAGCTCCAGAACCTGCATGAAGGGAGAAACGAATAACACCTTGCGCATGATCGCCGGCAGTTTGAAGGCGTGATCCTCGCCGCGCCAGGCGAGAATATCTTTGATATGGACCATGCCGATGGCGTCATCCAGGCTGCCCCTGTAGACGGGCAGGCGGGAATGGCCCTCTTTGGTCATCAGGCCGATGACCTCCGCCAATGATGCCCCGTTCTCGACGGCAATGATGTCGGCTCTCGGCACCATCACGTCGTGAATTGTTCTGTCGCGCAGGTCCAGGACGTTAGTCAGCAGCCGCCGCTCGTCCATGTCGATGGGAATCTCGGCTTCTTCGCGTTCTTCGATCAACTCGGCAAGGGTGTCTTGCGCCGAAGTCTTGTTGCTCCACTTCAATGCGCGCAGCACGCCGCGCAGGAAACCGGCAAATCCTGCGGCATGAGGAGGTGAATCGGCGGAATGGTCATTCATCAATATTGTTATCCCAAAGCTATGTCTTTGTAGGGGGCGGCGATATCAATGCGTGCCAGCGCCCTGGTTTCCAGCCGTTCCATAACCCGCGCCTGCGGCGCCGTCTTGTGATCATAGCCGAGCAGGTGAAGCATGCCATGGACTATCAAGTGGCTTAAATGGTCGGCGAGGCTTTTATCCCCGGCGGAGGCTTCCGAGTTTGCCGTCTCGAAGGCGAGGACGATGTCGCCCAACATTTCCGGCGTTTGCTCCGGATGACCGGGGCTTGCGTCGTTGCTCTCCCTGAACGCGAAAGACAGCACATTGGTGGGCTTGTCCTGACCCCGGTACTTTTTGTTGAGGGGCCTGATGAAATCGTCATCGGCCAGCACCAGACTTGCTTCGACCGGAGTTTCCCCGTTATTCCGCGCCTCTCCGTAAAATGCGGCGAGAGCGGCCCGCCGACATAACCCTTCGACCGACGGCAATGCCTCGACCCATGCCGGACACAGGATGGAGATATCGATTTCCAGGGATTCAGTCATCATTGCCGTGGTCGGCACTACCCTTCTTTTCATAGCGGGCCGCCGCTTTGCGCCGCGCTTCGACCTCGTCATAGGCGCGGACAATATCGGCGACCAGATGATGGCGCACCACGTCCTTGTCGGAAAAGCGAATAAAGCTGACGTCTTTTATCCCTTCCAGGATTTCCTCTGCGTCCCGCAATCCCGAGCGGGTGCCTCGCGGCAGGTCCACCTGGCTAAGGTCGCCGGTCACCACCATCCGCGAGTTTTCTCCAAGCCGGGTAAGAAACATCTTCATTTGCACCGCCGTCGTGTTCTGGGCCTCGTCAAGAATGACGAAGGCGTCGGCCAGCGTCCTGCCGCGCATGAAGGCCAGCGGCGCCACCTCGATATCGCCGCGTTTCAGGCAATTGGCGACTTGTTCGGCGGGCAGCATGTCGTGAAGGGCGTCGTAAAGGGGGCGCAGATACGGGTCAACCTTTTCGCGCATGTCTCCGGGCAGGAACCCTAATTGTTCGCCGGCTTCAACGGCGGGACGGGAAAGAATGATGCGATCCACCTTGCCCTTGACCAACCGTTCCACCGCCTTGGCTACGGCAAGATAGGTCTTGCCGGTTCCCGCCGGCCCGAGGCCGAAAACCAGTTCATTTTCGTCGATGGCCCGGATGTAGTCGGCCTGAACGGGAGTGCGTGGTGAAATACTGCGTTTACGGGTGATTATTTCGATTCCGGCATCGCTCATATTGCCGCCGTTGTGGACGGCAATCCGCAGGGCGGCGTCGATATCCTTATGATCGACCGTCACCCCCCGTTTAAGACGGGCATATAGTTCATCAAGCACCGCACGGGCGATGTCCATCGCTTCCGCATCGCCGGTTATGGTCAATTCGTTGCCGCGAGCGTTGATGGCGACTCCCAGCCTTTGCTCAATTTGAGCAAGGTAATGGTGGTGAGGCCCGAAAAGTTGGAGCGCCAGATTGTTTTCGTCAAAGAGCATTATCAAAGGCAGGCCCTTTCTTCTCCTGCAATAATTCCGGCGAGGCTGTTGGCGTAACCGGCTTCTATGCGCAATTCGGCGATGGTTCCCATAAAGGATTCGTCAATTTCCACATGAACCGGCTGCATAAACGGGCTACGGCCGACCAGTTGCCCGGAACGCCTGCCCCGGCGGTCCAGCAAAACAGGCATGATCGTGTCTTTACAGGAGATGTTGAACGCCGTCTGTTGTCGGTTCAGCAGTCCTTGCAACAGCGCCAGCCGCTCTTCCTTTACCGCCTCGGAAACCCGATCCTCCAGCAGCGCCGCCGGAGTGCCGGGGCGGGCGCTGTATTTGAAGGAGTAGGCATTAATGAAGCCGATATCTTCTATCAACTTCAAGGTAGCGCGAAAATCCTCATCCGATTCGCCGGGAAAACCGACGATGAAATCGGACGATAACGCCAGATCGGGGCGCGCCGTGCGGAGTTTATCGACAATTCGCCTGTAGTCATCCGCCTTGTGGCGGCGGTTCATCGCCGCCAGAACTTTGTCCGAACCGGATTGCACGGGCAGATGGAGGAAGGGCATGAGTTGCGGGACATCCCGGTGGGCGGCGATCAGCTCATCGTTCATGTCGGCGGGATACGAGGTGGTGTAGCGAATCCGGGTTAATCCGTCGATTCCGGCCAGTTCAAAGACAAGACGGCCAAGACCCCATTCATTCCGGTCGTCAGGCGCTTTGCCGTGATAGCAATTGACATTCTGGCCGAGCAGGGTGATCTCAAGGGCGCCGGCGCCGACTGATCGGCGGGCCTCTTTGAGAATATCGGCGACGGGGCGGGAGTATTCGACGCCTCGGGTGTATGGAACCACGCAAAAAGTGCAGAACTTGTCACAGCCTTCCTGCACCGTTAGGAAGGCGGAGCCGTGCTCGACGGCGGCGGCCTCCGGCAGATGGTCGAACTTGGACTCGGGCGGAAAATCGGTATCAAGGACGGCGGAGCGACCGGCATGGGCCAGCATTTCGGGCAGGCGATGATAGGTCTGGGGTCCGAAGACTATGTCCACATAAGGGGCGCGGCTCAGAATTTCTTCTCCTTCAGCCTGGGCGACGCAGCCGGCGACGGCCAGGATCATCCGCCCGCCTCCGGCTTTTTCCCTGCGGTCCTTCAGGAGACGCAACCGGCCCAGTTCCGAGAATACCTTTTCCGAAGCCTTCTCGCGGATATGGCAGGTGTTGAGGATGACCATGTCGGCGTCCTCCGCCTTATCTGAAAGCGTATAGCCGAGCGGCGCCAGGACGTCCGCCATGCGGGCGGAGTCATAGACATTCATCTGGCAGCCGTAGGTTCTGATATGGAGTTTTTTTGCCAATTTTGTTGCGCTGTCCGGTCAGGGGTCTTGGTCTAACGTACTTCAAGATTGGATGAAATCGCTCTCGCCTGCATAAAGGCGCAGGCGCACGGATCAAGCCCGCAACCGTCCACGCCTTGTTTTCAGGTTGAGACTTAACGGGTCTAATCAATCTCTTATCATAACTTCAGCGGGCGACTATACCCCAGGGTCCGCATTCATTCAAATCCAATAGCGGATTAATCTCCGCCGGCCCGCGCAATCCGACGCGGCCCGCCTTCAAAAATTGCTGAAATTTTTTGGGAAAATTCTGATAATATAACGAGTTTACATGTGAAATTAATTTATGATCGTGTCGCTACCGGAGAAAAGAACGGCAAATGCGAATTTCGGAATTTATCGATTCCACCAACGCCGCCAAGAGCGCGGAGGAGGTTTTCCACCTTTATGAAAAGGCTGTAGCCTACTATGGGTTCGACCGCATTATGTATAGCGCTCTGACGCGCCATCCCGCCCACGACAGCATATCCACTCCCAGCATCATGCGAAACTATCCCGACGACTGGATTAACCATTATGTGGAGAAGGGATACATACAAACAGACCCGGTCAGGAAATACGGCATCGCCACGCGAGGACCGTTCACTTGGGAGGGAATGGAAGAAAAGCTGCAACTGTCCCCCGCACAAAAGGACGTTATGAACGGGGGGAGGGAAGCCGGGCTGCATAATGGCATCGGCGTACCTCTTCATGGTCCCTTCGGCGAAGTTGTTGGCGTTGGGCTTGCCAGCAGCACCGGCGGCGTTGATCCCAAAGAGCACCTCAGCGCCATTCACTTGCTGACAGTGCAGTTCCACACCGTATATATGGCCCATCTTGAGATTGAGAAAAGGGCGCGGCCGCCGGTGCGCCTGACCCCACGCGAGCGCGAGGTTTTGCAGTGGTGCAAGGAAGGCAAGAGCAATTGGGCCATCGGCGAGATTCTCCACATCTCGGAACATGGAGTGGACTTTCACCTACGCAACATCCTGAGCAAGCTGAACGCCGAATCACGCATTACTGCGGTCGTTAAGGCGCTTTACTTTGGACTCATAACCATCTGATTTCACCATATTTTCCACCGTCCTACGCAGGTGCGTAGGCTGATTCGCGTTGAAATAACTGCTTCCCTCTTCGGCATCGACGGCAAGGGGGGCAAAGTTATGATCGATTGTGTGAACCTTGAGACATCGCATTTTTTCGGCGACGCCATCGCTTCACAGCACAGATTGCGCCACCGAATTTTTATTGAACGCCAAGGCTGGAAAATTCCAACATATCACGGCATGGAGTTTGACCAATACGATTCACCTGCAACCACTTACCTGATCTGGCGGGATAAAACCGGCGCGGCGCGGGGCGTATCCAGACTTTATCCGACCAGTTTGCCGTACATGCTTGAAGAGCAATGGCCCGACATGGTCACCAACATCACACTGCCCTCATCCGATGAAGTATGGGAAGGCACCCGTTTCGGCATTGATAATGGCTTAACGCTTGTCGAGCGTAAGAGGGTGCTGGGGGAACTCTTATGCGCCTACCTGGAATTCAGCATCCTTCACGGGATCAAGCAAATCATCGGAATTATGCCGATTATCGTCTGGAAAGCCGTTTTCGGGCGCTCCGGCTGGCCGTATGAATTCCTGGGCGAACCCCATAAAATAAATGGGGAACCGGTCGCGGCCGGAAGGGTGAATATATCCCAAGAAACTCTGATGCGCGTCCGCGAGCGCACGAAAATCAATCACCCTGTTTTACGAACAGCGCAAACTATCCTCGAACAATCAATGGAGAAGGCGGCGTGAGCACTAGTCAAAAATATCCAATAGAGGAAATACCCAAGGAAGTGTCCGAGGCGATTTCCCGGGCTTTGCGCTACCTTGAGAGCGAGGCTGAAGCAATCGGCATGGAACGCCTTGGCGCATTGATACGCCTGGCGGCAATCGAGGCGGATGACCTGTCGATAGGACCTGACTGTCGGAGGACACCCAACAATGGGAAAAGGAAATGAATACAGAGTGATTCTCGAAGGAATAGCAAGGTGTTTGATGAGCCTGGAAAAAGAGGTATTGAAAGCTGACCATAAGGAGCTTTCCGAACACATTAAAATGGCCCGCGAAGAAGCTGAGTCTTCCATTTTTGGCCCTTTGACCAAAACGGACGGGGTGTCCCTGGGATACGAGGCTCACTGAGCGACGCAGGAGGGGCGTTATGAGTTGTCCTTCAAAGAACCAAGCGGAACGCCGTATAATTCAAGCCGATGACCGGCCAGCTTGAAGCCGTGTTTGCGTGCGATCTTTTCCTGCAAGGCTTCAATCTCGTCGCTCTGGAATTCAATAACCTTACCGGATTGGATGTCGATAAGATGGTCGTGGTGATCGTCGGAGGCTTCTTCATAACGCGACTTGCCGTCGCCGAATTCGTGCCGGTCTATGATGCCTGCATCTTCAAACGTGCGCACCGTGCGATAGACGGTGGCGACGCTGATTTTCGGGTCCAGTTCGGATGACCGCCGGTGGACTTCTTCTACGTTCGGGTGGTCCACCGCTTCCGAAAGAATGTGTGCGATGATGCGCCGTTGGCCGGTCATCTTCATCTTCTTTTGATTGCACAGCCGTTCGATTCGCGATGGCGGGGACATTGCCGTTCCTTAGGCCTTGTTGCAGTTCCGAGCATAGACACTATAGCCCAGGGCCGGGACTCATTCAAATTCAATAACGGAAGTTCACGGACGCTTATTCTTCAAAGCTCCCTCTATGCGCAGTCGCAGGGCGAAATGCGCAATGGAAGAAGATAACGCCTTTTGTTTACAGCTTCGGCATGGCGGCGTCTTTCTTTCGACGCGAACGAGCGAAGCCCGCCACTCGGCCATCGCCGGCGAATCGTAGATATCGAACAAGCTTGCCGATTGCTTCAAATCTCCCGCGACAAAGGGGAGATGAGCCGCAATATCGCTGCGCAGATTGCAGCAGGGCATGACAAGGCCGTTGTAATCTACGGTGACGTTCTCAAACACAAGAGAGCAGGGGGTAACGCGGGAAAAGTCTTTATCAGTCAGTTGATCAAGCGTCTGCCCCCGGTCGTAGCCGACAGTATCCAGGTCGACGGCCTGGACGAAGATGGCGATTTTGTCATGCGGTATCGTCCAGTTGATCCTTTCCCTGTCGATAAACGTCCGGCGGGGAGAAATGTTAATGCGCGCGCACAGCTTGTTCATCTGCTCGGCGGCGGCGTCAAGAGACCAACCGTATCCTGCGGGATAAATACTGATGCGTAAGGTGGACAGGCCGGACGCGGACAATTTGTCCAGAAGTGTGGCGTCAAGGTAATCGCCGTTGCTCACAATGTCGATTTCAGCTTTCGGCAATGCTTTGCGCGTTTCAAAAACAAAGCGGTCAATATCCGGGCAAGCCAGGGGTTCGCTGTAGCGGGCAAAGCGGACAAGGCCGTCATAGTCAATTTCTCGCAGTTCTCCAAGCGCATGCAGAAACATTGAGAAGTCGAATATTTCCCTGATGTCCGTGCGATCCGCCACGGCATTGGAACAAAACGGGCATTTGCGGTTGCAATATGCGTGAGGCTCGAATTCGATAACGCGAACATGGGCCTTGAACAAGGCCTGCTTCTCTGCTCGCCGCCTCGCATTGTCCGACGACAAGAGGCGATGGTCGAGCGTCTCGACAAACCGGAACCATGCTCCGGCTTTCTGATAGACGCTGTCGAGTTGGCTCAGAGTAACCTGATTGCTCTCGCGTAGTTCGGGAAAGGGTACGCGGCGGTTGATCCGGCGCAACAGGTCCAGCAGGCGGCGCATAACTCTTATGGTCAAAGGGATCGTCATCAGGCTATAAAGACCGAGGTTAGCGTTATTGACTCGTGGCGGCCCCGACACTTTCCCCTCCTTACCAAGGAGGGGGCAGGGGAGGTTGCTTCCGATACCCCCTCTAACTCCCCCTTCTAAAGGGGGAGGATTTTTTTGCCCTAGACGAGTCACTCTTTAAGGCTATTTAGTATTATATCTTCATAATTAATTTTAGTAATAATAAATTAAGCCGGCATCGGCTATTTACGGGGTTTGTTGTTTTAATCGGCAACCATGGTATCCGAGGCAATGGCGACATCCGGGACAAAGCACGAAAAAACCGTTGAGTCGGAATCCACGACGATTCGGCTGAGAGATTTTTCAAGTCTGCGCGGTTCATTTTCCGTGTTGGTTATGGCCAGCCTTATGATGAATTTGCTGGCATTGGCAATGCCGATGTCCCTCTTGCAGATGTATGACCGCATAATTCCCAATCAATCTTATTCGACTCTGGGATTGATCGTCTTCGGCGTTGTCATCGCCGTTTTCCTGGAGACCATGCTGCGTGTTTTGCGCGGTTACGTTACGGGGTGGGTGGGATCAAGGTTCGAGCACCGCGTCAGCATGGAGGGGCTGAAGCACCTGATGGGAACTCCCTTTCGTGAATACACGTCGGTTGAATCAGGCATTCATTACGAACGGCTGCGTTCGGCGGGGCAGGTGAAGGATTTTGCTTCGGGCCAGACCATCCTTGTCCTGCTGGACCTGCCTTTTGTCGTTATCTATTTGGCGGTTATCGGCCTGATCGCCGGGTGGCTTGCCGGAGTTGTTTTGGCCATGCTGATTATGTTCATGACCATTTCGTTGATGGTCGGACGGAAGCTGAAGGGTCGGATTGAAGACCGCATCATGCAGGATGACCGCCGTTACAGCTTCCTGTCGGAGACCTTCCACGGCATTCATTCGGTGAAGACGATGGCCATGGAGACCTTGATGCACCGCCGCTACGAGCGGCTTCAGGAAACCAATGTGGACAAGGGTTCGAGCGTAACTCACGACAGCACGGTCGCGGCCAACATGGGAGCCATGTTTACGCAGATTATTACCGTGGGCGTAGTCGCCGCCGGTTCGGTGATCGTTGTTGACGGCGACATGACTCCGGGCAGTCTGGCCGCCTGCGTGATGTTGTCGATTCGCGCCTTGCAGCCCTTGCGGAACAGCCTTTCGGTCTGGATGCGGTATCAGACTTTCGCCATTTCCCGTCAACGGATGAAGGCGTTGTTCGCTCTTCCTTCCATGAGTTCCAGCGTTTTTGAAAAATGCCCGAAAATACAGGGCGGGATAGAACTGAAGAATGTTAAGGTTCATTTTCCGGGGTCTGAATCTCCTCTTTTTGAGAACCTTAATCTTGCCGTTTCCCCCGGCGAATGTATCTCGATAGTCGGCGATAGCGGATGCGGCAAGACCAGCCTGATTTCCATATTTAACGGCATCCTCGCCCCGGACGAGGGAGAGGTTCTTATTGACGGCGTTCCGGTGAAAGATATCGATCCCAAAACCCTGCATGCTTCCGTGGCCTATCTTCCCCAGCGGGGAGTGGTAATGACGGGGACGATCCTGGAAAATGTCACTATGTTTGACGACAGCCTTACCGACGCGGCGATCAAGGCCTCGGAGCTGGTGGGGCTTGACCGGGTGGTGGCCGGCATGCGCATGGGTTACGAGACGCTGATCGGCGAGGGCGCCGTCGATTCCGTGCCGGCGGGGGTCATTCAGCGGATCGCCATCGCCCGCGCCATCGTGCATGGCCCCAGGATTATCTTGTTTGACGAGGCCAACATCGCCATTGACGGCGCGGGGGACAATCTCCTGCGCAAGTATCTGGAATCGATGAAAGGCAAATGCACGATTGTTTTGATCACTCTCAGGCCGACCCTGATTCGGCTCTCTGATCGGGTTTTCACCCTTAAGGGCGGCAAACTCGAAGAGGCTGATATAGACAACCTTGATTTATGGGGCAACAACAGCGAGGGAAAAGTCGAGGAAAGCCTGACGCCGCCCAATATTAATGAGTGGGAGCTGGCCGACGCCCTCCAGCATTTTCCCAGTACGTCTGATTTTTCCCTTTGCCTTCCGACTATGCTGGCCGCCTTGAACTGGCATGGGTCGCCACGGCAATTGACGGAGTCGCTTCCTCATCTGGTTGACAGTCTTGATCTTTCCGGCTTCCGCAGCATAATGGCGAACCTTGATTTCCAGAGCAGTTCCTACCAAACCAGTCCCAATGATATTGACAGCAGATTGCTTCCCTGTCTGTTCATTCCGGATACCGAGGGGGCGAAGGTGGTCCTCTCCAGGAACGGGAAGGACAGCTTTACCTACTTTGACAGCGACAGCATTGCGGTGGTAACCGGCGCCTTATCCGTTGAGCGCGGCAATGCCTACATGTTCAAGAAGGTCGAGCGTTCCGATGCGCCGAAGGCGGGCGAGACTGAAAGCTGGACCTCCCGCATATTCAGGCGGTTCAAGACGTTTATCGCCTTTGTCATGGGCCTTACCATCCTGAGCACGATACTTACCCTGGCGACGCCCATGTTCGTCATGGGCACCTTCAACCATGTTTTGCCGACGGGTAATTTTGAGATGCAGGGCTTTTTGGTGCTCGGCGTCGTGATCGCTTTGACTTTGGACTGGGTAATACGCTCGTTGAAAAGCCGCGTCCTTTCTTTCATGGCGGGAAGAAGCGAGTACATTATCGGCAACAGCATATTCCAGAGAGTGATCGGCTTGCCCTCTCAATCCGTCGAACGGGTATCCGTGTCGGAACAGGTTGCCCGCATCAAGGACCTTGAGTCGCTAAGGGACTTTTTCCTAGGCCCGCTTTCCCTTCTGATTTACGATCTGCCGGCGACCATGGTCTATGTTGTCGTCCTGGCGGTTATCTATCCTTGGATTCTTATAGTTATTCTGGCGTCGGCGGCGGCTTACGCCTTTCTTGGGGCCTTGACCTTCCGTTCCCAGGGACGCAGGACCACTGCGGCCATGCGTCTTGTTTCGCGTCGGAATGAGTTTCTGATGGAGACGCTGGATAACATTCAAACCATCCGCATCTCGGGGGCGCATGGCCGCTGGCAGGAACGGTTCCGCGCACTTTCGGGAGAAGCGATCCTGAGCGATCTCAGAGCGCAACAGTTTAGTGAACAGGTCTCGGCCGCCGCGCAGTTTATTTCTTCCATATCAGGTCTGGCGGCGATGACCGTTGTCGTTATTGCGGCTATGAACGGCATCATCAGCGGCGGCGCCGTCGTCGCCACGATGATCATCATGTGGCGGGTGACCGGGCCGTTACAGAGCGCCTTCATGGCGGCTTCTACGTTGGTTCGCATGCTTAACAGTTTAAACCAGATCGACAACCTCATGCGTCTTAAGGGCGAGCGGGATGAAAGCACGAAACAGACGGTTCGCCCTCTTGTCCATGGCGAGGTCTCTTTTTCGCGTGTATCGTTCCGCTATTCAATGAGCGCCGATCCGGCGTTGCTGGGGGTCACCTTTACCATCAAGCCGGGAGAGATCGTCGCCTTGGCGGGGCCGAACGGGTCCGGCAAATCGACTCTTCTTAAACTGCTTGTCCACGCCTATCACCCGCAGGCCGGCAGCATTCGGCTTGATAGCGTGGATATTCGCCAGCTTACCCCCGAGGATCTGAGGAAGCAGGTAAGCTACATGCCGCAGCACTGTGATATTTTCTACGGCACCATCGCCCAGAACCTGAGGCTGGTTCACCCGACGGCAAGCGATGACGATCTTCGCTGGGCGGCCAAAATGTCCGGGCTGCTTGATGATGTGCTGGCTCTTGAACAAGGGAAGGGCAAATGGAGGCGCAGCGGGTTCGACGTGCGCATCGGGGAATCCAGTTCCGACCAGCTTCCCAACGGGTTCAGGCAGCGGTTGGCGTTGTGCCGGACTTTTCTCAAGCAAGCCCCTGTCATGTTGCTGGACGAACCCGGCAACGGGCTGGACGCGGACGGCGACCGGGCCTTTGTTAACGCTCTGGAGCAGATAAGGGGGCGGTCGACCATATTCCTGGTCTCGCATCGTCCCAGTCACCTCAAACTTGCCGATAAGGTGATATATATGGAACAGGGAGCGATCCAGGCGATGGGGCCGTTTGAAAGCATCAAGGATACCGTCATGGGAGGGCTTCGATAATGACCGCGATGAGTATGACGAAAGACCGGACGCCCAACGGACAGACGATAGTCAGGGGCAAGCGGACCAAGCGTCTGCTTTCCGAAGCGATTCAGCTTGAAGAGGAAATCATCCCCGAGTTCATTCATTCGGCTCTTTTGGGGATATCCGCGCTGGTTATCCTCTTTATCGTCTGGGCGGCGTTGGTTGAGGTCAGCGAGGTTGCCATCGCTCAAGGCGAGGTGGTTCCCAGCGCTCTGGTCAAGGTCGTGCAGCATCTTGAGGGCGGAGTGGTCTCTGAAATCCTCGTCAAGGAAGGCACGATGGTGGAAGACGGCCAGGTGCTTGCCAGATTTTCCGGAGCGCAGTCCAAGGCTGAACTGAAGCAGATGCAGGTCAGGTACGCGGCGCTGCGCCTTCGCGCCGAACGTCTGGCGGCATTTAACGAGGGCCGTCCGCTTGATTTTGAAGGGATCGGCGATGAATACCCCGAGCTTGTCGCCGACCAGGAGAAGATTTTGCGGGATCAACTCGGCGCCCTTGCTACCGGCTCATCGGTAATTAAATCTCAAATCGAGCAAAGGAAGCGGGAAATTCGGCAGCTCAGAGAATCGCTGACTATTGCCCTTCAGCACCAGGAACTGACCGGAAACATGCTTAAAATGCGTGAAAGGCTGGTTGAGAAAAAGCTGATTACCAAGATGGTGTACCTTGAGACAAAACGCGCAAAAGTAACCGCCGACGGCGAGGTGGCGCGCATCAATGATGAAATTTCGGTGGCGTCTCAGTCCCTGGTTGAAAGCAACGGCAATCTCGCCAATCTGGAAGCGCAGCTTCGTCGGGAGGCCTCCGTCGAATTGGGGGGAGTCTCCGCCGAGATCGCCGAGGTCCGCAATTCCTTGTCGCGTCTGGAGGATCGGGTCCAGCGGCTTGAGGTGCGCGCTCCTGTGCGCGGGTTGGTCCAGGATTTGAGGGTCGGGACCGTCGGCGAGGTGGTTCAGCCCGGCGCTATTATGATGAAGGTTGTTCCTCTCGACGGCAATATGGAGGCCGAGGTGCGGATATCCCCCCGTGACATCGGGTATGTTCGCATCGGCCATCCCGTGTTGGTAAAAGTCGGAAGTTACGATTACTCCCGCTTCGGCGGCGTTGAGGGGGAACTTATCCGGCTTTCCCCCTCCAGCACATGTTCCTCTCTGTCATCGACAGTCTGCATGGACCCGGTTCACGACGCCTACTTTAAGGGGTGGGTCAGCATCAGCCGGCCCTATGTCGGGAAAGACCCCGAAAAACTGCATATTACGCCGGGCATGAGCATCGAAGCCGATATCACCACCGGGCAAAAGACCATGCTGCATTACCTCATGAAGCCTGTTGCGGACGCGGTAAGCAATGCCTTCCGGGAACGCTGACCAATTTAGAGCACTTTCCGATCAGATGGCGTTGCCCCCCTCCCCCTTCCCTCTCCCCCCGCAAATCGCGGGGGGAGAGGGAAGGGTGAGGGGGGATGATTCCATTCGATCACAAACCGCTATGGCCGGCGGTGATTCGGCGCAAAAGTTTCTTCAATTTTTGCTCCCCTTGCCGAAGCGGGAGAGCAGGTAGGCGGCGAGATCAACGGCGCGCCTGCGGCGCAGATTGTTCTTGTTCTTGTCGCCCTTGGTCATGCGCACTTCCTTGATGAATTTAATGACGCCGACTACCTTGATCGCGTTGTCGAGCGACTTTTGCTCGTCGCCCGAAAGGGGCGTCGCCCGGAGATAGGCTTCCATGAACCGGTCGAAGCGGGCGAAATCGTTGTCGTCGGGATTCTTGAAGCCCCAGGAGAACTCGATCGCCCCTTCCGCCAGATCGAGAAGACGCGGCCCATAGAAGGCGTTCTGGAAATCGAACAGATAGGCCTGCTGATCTTTCATAATCACATTGCGCGGCTGCACGTCGCCGTGGTTATGCACCCAGGCCACCTGCTTGCGCCTCGTCATGTCGCGGTAGAGTTTCTTCAAGGATTTGTAGATGGGAGCCAAGCGGTTAAAGCAGGCCGACAGTTCCTCGTCGTCCGTGGATTCGCCCCGGAAGCGCTCGAATTCGGCATGCCAGATGTCAAAGCTGGCATTGAAGGAAAAATCCGCTTTGATCTCGACCGGGCTATCGATCTGCGCCTGATGAAAACGCGCCAGCGCCTGGGCGGTTTCCACAACCGGATAGGCGGGCGCCGCGACTTCCTCGCCTACCAGCTTCTCGAACAGGATCGCCGGAGCGCCGTTGATTTCAAGTGCGCTCCTGCCGTCCTTGGCGATACGCACCGAGGCGATGTTGACGCCGAGCTTCTGCACCGCCCGGATGACTTCGCATTCGTAATCGACATGCTCGGCCAGCTTGGCGGAATTATAATTGCCGGAAACCCGGTAGACCTTGAGGATGTCGGTTCGTCCCGCGATATCGGCTTCGAAGATTTCGTTCTCGGTGGCGACGTCAAGCTTGCGCAGACCGGTCACCGGCTCGCCGAAGGCCGCTTCCAATGCCGACATAATTCCCCCGTCGCGGGATTTGTCGAACACCAGATCGGCGTTGAAGCGCTTCAAGAAAGCATCCTTTTTCTCCATGTCGCCCTTGGAAGGAAAATAGACATAGGCATCCAGCAAATGACCGAAATGGGCGATGTTGGGATATTGCTTTTTGTAGCCGTAGACATCGCTGATCGGAATCTGGCCTATATGATAGATGTCGCACCGGTTGGTCGTCGAGATATTGATGTATTTCCAGGTCTCGGGCGGGACGAAGCCCTTCGTTTCGTCGATCTCGATCAGAAGGTCGATGTCCGAACCCAGCTTGGACCATTCGGAATGGATGAAGGGGGATTTGTAAAAGCCCATCGTTTCCTTGGCCGTCGATCCCATGAGATAGATTTTGGATATCCCCGTTATCGGCGCGACATCGCTGTTGATCTTTTTGATGACCGAATCATAAAGCGCCTTTTGCTTGGGCTTCTGGAAGAGGGTCTTCGATGGCTTGACGAAGTGCAGATTGTTCGAGGTCAGAAATTTTGACCACTCCCGGAACGCCGCCTTGGGGTTGGGAGGCTTCAGCGCCGGATCGAAGGGGAAGATCACCTTGCCGTACAGTTCGTCATAGGCCCATGAGGCGTAGTCGAGATTGATGGCGATGGGCTGAGGGGAATTGGTGACGAAGCAGAAGGTATCCAGAATCTTGGCCTTCAGCAAGTTCAGCCGGTCGGGGTCGGGGGCGTCCTTCTTTTCCAGGAGGACATCGGTGAGCGGGCGTATCGAGTGCGGCACGCCCTCGAAGCGGTCGGCAAAATCGGCGCGGTCCCTGGAAATTTCCATCTCGATTTTCAGTTCGTTCTTGGTGTAGGTCTGCGCCTCCGCCGAGGCGGCAACGCGCTCCATGCCGATGCCGGTCAGGATCGAGCGCACCTTGGGTTCGTGGTAATGAGCGACGGCGACGCAACCTTCTTCTTTCACGTTGTAATGAAGGTGGTTGGCGTCCAGAAGTTCCAGGATTCCCTTGAAGGTGGAAGCGAAGGGCTGCTCGACATCCATGTCGCGGACGGCCTTGACGAAGACGCCGAAGTCCTCCTTGCTGAGCAGAAATTTGTAATTGCGCAGATGCAGATGGTAGCCGTCAGTGCACTCCTCAAGCGAAAGGCGCTGGGGATGATAGACGACCTCGTTCTCCAGACGGCTTTCCGTCCATATGCGCTTTTCCTCGTGGTTGGCGTTGGGCAGAATGCCGTCCTGGTAGTTGGTGGCGCGGATGATCGCCATCAGCTCGGCGGACTGCTTGGAGAAGGTATTGACGATGTCCTCGAATTCCTTGCGGCTGAGTTCGATGCGCAGATCGCGGTAGTGGATATGGATGTTCTCTTCCATATCGAGGAACATGTTGCGGAATTCGGCTTTATTTAGACCTTCGCTGCGGTGTAAAACCCTTAAGATCACGCCCATGGAACAATCCGTCCGAATCCGTTATTTTCAAGAATGGCGGCTCACACGTCCAAGCTCAGATTTCGAGATATAGCAATTTCAGCCGCCGCGACAACCGAAAAGGCAGAAAAATCTGAAAAACAGCAAAACGCCGGTCTATAACCTTTGGCCGGATTGGAAGTGCTTTAAGGTGAACCTATAATCATCGTAGGGAAATGTGTTTTTGGAGGGGCGGTCCATGGCTGAAGATAACGGTACAACCCAAGGCGGAATAGCTCAGAGCAGCGCTCCCGGCGCCGGCGAGGCGCAGGTGTTCGATGATCTGACGTCGCTCAGCCAGGACAGTGGCGACAAGCCCCTTGACGCATCTGAAAGTTCCGGAAGCGCTCCGGGCGCTGCCGATAACTCGGGATTTGAAAACCTCCAAACCGGCGATGGCGGCGTAGATGCGCGGATTATCCGGGCTGAACAATTCGGCGCCTTTACCGACAGCAACCTCGGAATTGATCGCGCCGGGATCGGCGACAACCCTGTTCTTCCCAACATTGCCGTAGGTACGGATGGCGTCCAGGCTCCCATCCCTCATGTCGGAATTCCTCTTCCCGAAGCGGCTATAGACCTTTCCCAGCCCGAGGTAGGGCCGTTCCCCGACCCCATTATCGCTCCACCTCCTCTGCCCACGCCTCCTCCGGGCATTGAAGGAGAAGAGCCTAGCCCAACTAATCCTCCGGAGCCGTACACGGCCACCACCGCGACCACCGCGACAACCGCGACGACGGCGACCACCGCGACGACG
>Ga0156013_112_pt1:5000-40512 | contig 40512 bp, 33 predicted proteins | sample RifCSPlowO2_02_FD_107667 | JGI IMG/M metagenome (GOLD analysis project Ga0156013, IMG submission 107667) | Rhodospirillales bacterium RIFCSPLOWO2_02_FULL_58_16 | reverse complement strand
CCGCAGTCGGGAACCGATCTCGGGCTGGTGCGCACAAAGGCCGAGCCGCAAGGCGACGGCAGCTATGTCATCACCGGGACCAAGATATTCATTTCCTCCGGCGAACATGACTTGACGGATAACATCGTCCATCTGGTGCTGGCCCGCGTCCCCGGCGCTCCTCAAGGCATTCGGGGAATAAGTTTGTTTCTGACGCCCAAACGCAAGGTTAACGCCGACGGCTCGCTCGGCGAAGCCAACGCCGTTGCCTGCGGCTCCATCGAACACAAGATGGGGATCAAGGCGTCGGCCACCTGCGTCCTTAACTTTGACGGGGCCGTCGGTTACCTGGTGGGCGAATTGAACAAGGGCATGCGGGCCATGTTCGTCATGATGAATATGGCGCGGCTGTCCGTCGGCGTTCAGGGTCTCGGCGTCGCCGAGGCCGCCTACCAGGGCGCCGTCGCTTACGCCCGCGAGCGTCTGCAAGGGCGGGCGCTTGCCGGTCCCAGATACCCCGACAAACCGGCCGATCCCCTTATCGTCCACCCCGACATCCGGCGCATGCTGCTCACCATGCGCGCCAACATCGAGGGCTGCCGGGCGCTGGCGGGCTGGACGGCCCGCAACATGGACATCATGGAGCGCCACGCCGACCCGGAGGAGCGCCGCAAGGCCGAAGACCTGGTGGCGCTGCTTACCCCCATCGTCAAGGCCCATCTCACCGACATGGGTTTCGAGGCGGCCAACCTGGGGGTTCAGGTGTACGGCGGTCACGGCTATATCCGCGAGAACGGCATGGAACAGTATGTGCGCGACGCCCGCATCACCCAGATTTACGAAGGCGCCAACGGCATTCAGGCCCTCGATCTGGTGGGGCGCAAGCTGGGCGCTCATACCGGGCGCTACCTCAGGAGTTTCTTCCACCCCGTCGCCGCCTTTATTGAGGCGCATCAGGGAGACGGGGCCATGGAGGAATTCATCGGGCCGCTGGCCAAATCCTTCTCCCGCCTGCAACTGGCTACCGGCCGGATCGCTCAAAAAGGTCTCGCCGACCCCGAAGAGGCGGCGGCGGCAGCCACCGATTACCTCAAGCTGTTCGCCCTGACGGCGCTGGCCTATGTCTGGGCCATGATGGCCAAGTCGGCCTCGGCCAAGGCGGATAACGACCCGACCGGCTTTTACAAAAACAAGACGGCGACGGCGCGTTTCTTCATGCAACGCCTGTTGCCCCAAACCGGCGGTTTATTATCCGCAATCATGTCCGGCAAAAGCGCGGTGATGGATTTCGACGAGGAAGCGTTTTAGGGGGGATTATCGGCCTCTGTGTTTCATAAAACAGTGCTTATTCCGGTCAACGCGCCGGGCGTTAGCTTACGGCAACCTCCCCCGCCCCCTCCTTCGTAAGGAGGGGAAAGTGCAGTGGCTGCCATAAGGCGGCTATCCGCCGGCCAATACTGTCCGCGCCCGCTTGTCGGCGCCGGAAGGCAGCGGCGCCGTCTTGTCGGCGATCCAGGCGGCGATGTCGCGCCATATGGTTTCGGCTTTCAGGTCGCGCAGCAGCATGTGATAGCCTTCTTCGTAGAGGGCCACGGTGAACTTGTCGGCGTTGCCGGCGGGCAGGCTTTCCAGCATCCTGTATGTGGGCTTCTTGGGGATGATCTCATCCTTTTCGCCGTAGAGGATCAACGTAGGCGCGTGGAGGCGGGCCGATGAGGCCAGCGCCTCGTCCATCAGATCGGCCAGGCCGTAGATGGCGTCGATGCGGGTCTTCTTGATGACCAGAGGATCGCGTCCCAACGCCCGCAGCATCTCGATATTATCGGAAGCCTTGAGCTTGAGGCCGCGCCCGGTCAGTTCCGCCCACGGGACGGTGTGGGCGCCGATCCACAACGCCCATGTCTGGTAAAAGGGCATGGTCTCGCGTCCCCACACCGCCGGCGCCGAAAGGATGACGCCGTCAACCTCGGGCGCGTCCTTGCCGGTCATGGCGGCTATCGCCACGGCGCCGCCCATGCTTTCGCCGAGCAGGAAAAGGGGAACGCCGGGATGGGTAATCCGCATTTCCCCGACAAACGCCTTGAGGTCATTGACGTAGGCCGCAGGGCCGGGCCACAGTCCGCGATTGGGCGCCCGGCCGAAGCCGCGCTGGTCGAAGGCATAGGCGGCTATGCCGTGGCCGGCCAGAAAGGTTCCGGGATCGGTGAAAAAGTTGCTGTAGTCGTTGAAGCCGTGCAGGGCGATGACCACGGCTTTCGGCCCGCTGTCGGGCAGCCATTTACGCACAGGCAGGGAGGCGCCGTCGGCGGCGATGAAGCCGTCCGTGGAAAGAACCGGGCCGGCTATCTCCGGTCCCGGCGGCAGCACGGTCGGCGTGCAGGCGGCGACCATCAACAGCATGATGGCTGATATCCGCTGTTTCATTCTTTATCTCCGTGGCGGCCGGTCAGATGCAGAAAGATGTCTTCCAGTTCCGTCTCCCTGGTCGTCAGATCGACGATGGTAAGGCCGGCGTCCCGCAAAGCGCCCAGAATCTCGCCGCAGTTGACCTTGCTGGGGGGATAACGAAAGACCAGTCGGCGGGCATTTCGACGCTCGACATTAAATCTGCCGAGACTTTCGGGGACGGCGTCGATGTCTTCGGCCAGCGTTACCGTCATCTCCTTGGCGTCAATGTGGCGCAACAGGGTCGGCGTAGAATCACAGGCGATCAGCCGCCCGTGGTCGATAATGGCGATCTTGTCGCAAAGCTCTTGGGCTTCCTCCAGGTAGTGGGTGGTAAGCAGGATGGTGACGCCGTTTTCGTTCATCTTGCGCAGATGGCTCCACAGTTGCCGGCGCAACTCGACATCGACGCCGGCGGTAGGCTCGTCCAGCACCAGCACACGCGGCGAATGCACCATCGCCTTGGCCACCAGCAGACGGCGGCGCATGCCTCCGGACAGGCGGCGGGCGTAGATGTCGGCCTGCTCGGAAAGACCGACCGCCGCCAGCACCTCGTCGATGCGGCGCTCGCGCCGGGGAACGCCGTAAAGGCCCGCTTGCAGGTCCAGCGCTTCACGCGGCGAGAAGTAAGGGTCGATATTCAGCTCCTGGGGGACGACGCCGATGGCGCGGCGGGCGGCGCGCATGTCCGCCTCGATATCATAGCCCCATACCCGCGCCTCTCCCGAGGTTCTGATGACCAGCCCGGCGAGGATATTGATCAGCGTGGATTTGCCGGCGCCGTTGGGTCCGAGCAGCCCGAAAAACGAACCTCGCGGGATGGCCAAAGAGAAGTCCCTGAGCGCCTCGTTGGTTTTATTGCCGCCGGGGGCGGCGTAAGTTTTACAGAGACCCACGGTCTCAACGGCATTCTCGGGGGCATTTTTGATCATGAACAGCCAACGGCATTGAAAGCATCAAGGCCAATCGCTATCATCAGGGCGTCCTGCCGGTCAACGCTTCTTAAGGGTAAACATCATGATGCCGGAAGAATATGAGGTCGTAACAAGCGCCGGAGTCAGTTGCGATGGAGGCGGCCCTTTGGGCCATCCCAAGGTCTACCTGATGATGGGAAAAGACGGAAAGATCGTCTGCCCCTACTGCTCGCGCCGCTACGTTCTCGCCGAGGACGCCGGACAGACGCCGGGGCATTGACGGATGATCAATGGGGATGCCTGTTTTTAGCATTGTACAGGTTCTTGATGTTAAAGGGAGCCATTTCGCCCGGCGTCCCAACCGGGGAGGTGACGGGGTCGCCGTCTATGTAGTCGTACCCCGCGCATACTGCGGCGCTGATGAGGCTTCTTGTTTTTAGGCCGCGCGCGTAAATTTTGAAGCCTTGTTGTTCCGCCCGTTCGGCAAACTTGTTGATGCCGTCAACGAGTTTGGCTTCGGGTTCGTTCAAATTTGAAATATCGAATCCTATGGCGTAAAAGCCGAGTCCCGCAAATTTCGTAAAATCCCTGTTGTCCAAACGAACGCGGATGAATGCGTTATCGTTGGATAATTTTAACAGAAGTATGGCTTCTTCCAGGCGATTGCGGGGCGCCCCCTGGGGAATGCCGATCAGTTCAAACAAAAGACTGTCATGAAATTCTTTAGGCGTGGATTTGGTGATTTTCCTGTACTCGCTCCGATGGTTGGGTTCGGTCAGGGTCACATAGTGAACGGGAACGATCAGAACGGCTTTTCTCCCCTGTGACATCAACAGATTGAGTTCATTCGCGGCCTCAAGAAGGCAGGAGCCGTCATGCTCGGCGTTGGCGTGCGACCCGGGACTTGTCAGCACCGCCGCGCTTCCTACCAAAAAGGCTCCTTCCGAAGAGACCCGGGCGGGAATGCAGACATGAGCCGCCGTGACTCCCTTCTTCACCAGCCACATGGGCCGATAGACAAATTTCAGATGGCCGAACGAATATTTCTTTTTTTCGTGGGGGGACAGCCTCGCCAGGAATTCAATTTCCTCGCGGAACTTGGCGACTTTTTCGTCAATCGCTTCCTCGCCGGAGGTTTCCTCCACTGAATCGTCCGATTGGGAAGGAAGAGCGCGAGGCAGGTCCGAAGGCGTAAATATCTCGTGACGTTTAATGCCTTTCAATTGGCCATGGTCGATTTTTTGGGAGAATTCTTCAAGGTCCAGCCTGCTGATGGAAAGCCCTTTTTTGGGGTCCATGGTCGTCGCGGCGACTTCGATGAGCGACGAGTTGGCTTTTTCGCCGAAAATTCTCAGGGAAATCTCCTCGGCGATCAGGACGCATCTGAGTTGCCCCTGCTCCGGCGTAAGCCGGGAGAAAATAATGACATAGGCGGTATCCTGATAGGACGTGAAAACATCATCGCGGGAAGTATGCCTGCTGATGGATTGGTGGATTATGGCGTGGACTTTATCGGCCATCCTCGGCCACTTTTCGCCGAAATGCTTTTTAATATTGGACAACCCGATGATATTGATCCCCCCCGCCGCCAGGTTTGGGCTATTTCCCGCTATTTCTTTGATTTTATGGGCGAAATCAGCGGCCTCCAGGGGGAGATAGCAGGATTTTTCCCGGGCGGCGCTTTTACGGCTTATGACCGGGGTTTTAACGGGAGGCCCTGCGGGGCGCTTTGCCTCTCCCTGGTCATGAGTTTGAAACGCTTTAGTGAAAAGCCTTATCAGGCGAGCCGCAATAGTCATGAGAAGGCTTATCCGTTCTCCATCGCCATCAACACGGCGCCGAGGAGTTCCTCTTTGGTAAAGGGTTTGGGGAGAATGGCGTGCGCCCCCATTTCCTTGGCATATTTCAAGAAATCCAGATTATGAACGCGCCCTCCGCCGGAAATCGCCACGATTTTAATATCGGGATATTTGCTTCTGATTTCCATGGTTGTTTCGACGCCGTCCATTTCCGGCATGATCATATCGGTAATGATAAGCTCCGGCGGACGCGAAACGACCATCTCCATTCCCTGCTTTCCGTTGCCGGCCAAGGACACTTCAAAGCCGACCTTTTCCAGGATCATCTTGATGGTCTTGCGGACCATTTCTTCGTCATCAATTACAAGAACGTGGGTCATTTGGCCTCATTCCTAATGGTTGACTGCATTATAATCGCTTTCCCCGGCGATGTCCCGTCCATTGTAGGGCGAGCCTATAAAATTAGCACTTCTCGCCATTGCAAGGCATGATAGATTGATTCCATGGAAAATGATCTGATCGACACCGGCGTCCTCGTTGTTGAAGACGAAGCGGTCGTTATGAGCGTCATCATCATGGTGCTGAAAAGGATCGGATTTTCCCGAATCCGGACGGCCCGTGACGGCTTGGAGGCTTGGGCGACGTTCAGGGATCACAACAGGGAACTGGGCCTGATAATCTGCGACTGGAATATGCCGCGAATGGCGGGCATCGAGTTCCTTCAGGCTGTCCGGAAAATCAGTCAAATTCCCTTTATCATATTGACGGGACGGGGCGATGTTGACGCCGCGCTCCAGGCCAAGGAGGCCGGCGTTTCCGCTTTCATTTACAAGCCGTCGTCGCCGAGACAGTTGACCGAAAAGATATTGTCCCTGTTAAAACCCAAGAAAGACGACAAGAGTGAAGAGCAAGATCATATCAAGATTGATTAATGCCTGAGTGGTTATTAACGGATAAAATCCGGAGTCGAAGAGAGAATTACCGGCCTGTGTGTTTTGACACAGAGGCGCAGAGGCGCAGAGAAGACCAAGCAAAGGTTTTTCTTCCTGCCTTTTTTTATTCTCCTCTGTGTCTCTGAGCCTCTGTGGTCCAAAAAACGGCGCTTTTTTCACTCAACGCGCCGGGCGTTAGGGGTATCGGCGGCAACCTCCCCTCCTTTGTAAGGATGGGAAAGTACGATTATGATCAACTCATGGGGCTTGAATTCGAGGTGTTATCGTTGTCCATTATCAGCGGAAGGTAAATCTCGAAGGTCGTTCCCTCGTCCTTCTTGCTGCTGACCGTAATCGCCCCTCCCATTCCCTTGACGCTGCCGAGAACCATAGGCAGGCCCATGCCTGTTCCCTTCCCGACCTCCTTGGTCGTGAAGAAGGGATCGAAAATCCGCTCCAGGGTTGCCTCGTCCATTCCGCAACCGGTATCCCTGACCGTCAGTTTCACATAACGGCCCGGTTCCAGGTCCGCAATGCGGACCTCGTCGCCTTCATGCAGTTCGATTTCCTCAAGCGTGAATTTGATCGTTCCATGTTCCTTGCCGATGGCATGACAGGCATTCGTGCCGAGGTTCATGATGGCCTGGTGAATTTCCGTCGAGTTGGCCATGACCGTCTTGCCGAGGATTAAAACATCGGCCTCGATTTCGATGGTGGTCGGAATCGTCGCCCGCAGAAGTTTTAGGGCATTCTGGAATATATCGGCGATATCCACGGCCTTCATTTCTATTTTGTCCACCCGGCTGAAGGCGAGGATTTGCTGGACCAGTTTCCGCGCCTTGTCGGCGGCATCCATAACGACTCCCAGGTCCTCCCGCATGGGACTTCCCGGCGGAAGGTCATCAACGATCATCTCGGTGATGCCGACAATGGGAACCAGCATATTGTTGAACTCATGGGCGATGCCGCCGGCGAGTTGCCCCAGCGATTCCATTTTCCGGGATTGTCGGAGCTGCTCCTCAAGGTCTTCCTTTTCTTTCCCGCGCCGAACTTGTTCGGTGATGTCCTGAACGGTGCTGAATATCTTGACGGGATCGTCATGATTGACGGATTTCACCTCGCTATGCACTTCGCCCTGTTCACGGATATGTTTGACGGTTCCATCTTTCAGAACGATGCGGTAACTGATGTCATATTGCGTTCTGTCGGCGAGAGCCTTCTCGACCGCCTGATGCACGAGCAAGCGGTCTTCAGGATGCACGAGTTTTGTGAGGGGAGCGCGGGTAATCTTGCCCTGCCGGGGCTTCAGATCGAAGATGCGGACAGCCTCATCGGAACAGACAAGTTCGTCCGTTAACATGTTCCATTCCCAGTTGCCCAGCTTGACCATGCGTTGGGCCTCGGCCAGCCTCGCCTTGCTGTCTTGCAGGAACGCGGCTGTCTGCTTGTGGCTGTCGCTTTCGAGGGATAGCTGCTGGGTCCGCCGCTTGACCCGCGCCTCAAGCTCTTCGTTGAGTTTTTTAACCTCTTCCTCGGCCAGGCGGCGTTCGGTGATGTCCTGAATGGTGCCGATGACGTAATTCACCGGCTTCATTTTGTCCCCGATAGTCTCAATGATGTCATGCATGTACCGAACCTCGCCGTTCGGACGGATAATCCTGTATTCAATATCCTTGACTGAATGGGCAAGCAGGCAATTCGCCATGGATTCGAAAACACGCTCCCGATCATCAGGGTGGATGGTGTTTTCAAAAATCTCCTGGGTAGGGGGAGCGCCCGGAGGAACCCCCAGAATTCGGTAGGTTTCCTCGGACCATGAATGTTGACTGGTGCCGATGTCCCATTGCCAACTGCCGATGTGGGCGAGGCGCTGCGCATCGGCAAGACGATTTTCACTTTCCGACAGCCTCAGCAGCACAGGATTGCTGATGCGGTAGAAAATAACCGCCCCCAGGATAATGGCGACAAGGGTGATCAAAATAATAATTGCCGTAGCCTTGACGAACGGCATGCGAATCTCGGACAGGTTAATCTTGACGACGATCCCCAGGTTTAGAACCGCCACCGGTTCATATGCGGCGAGAACCTTGGCGCCACGGTAATCAAGGCCGACTATCGACCCGGATCGCTCCTGAAGCGCCTGGCGCATGGGTTCAGCCAGATTCGAATGAAAGAAGGGAACCGTCTCCGGATGGTTCATGATTGAATCCCGGTGTCTCAGTATGAAGACGATCCGGTCGCCGTCCCGGCGGGCCATCATGAATTCCCCCGTTTCACCGAAGCCCTTTAACCTGTCGTGGGCATCCCTGATTTGCGCAAGGGTCGCGGCGGCGGCGCCTCCGGGGTAGTCGTTGCTGTATTGTTTATCGAATCGGGCCATGGCTTCGATCAGACGCGCCCGGCTTTGCGCCGCTTCGATCAGACGCGACCGCTGTTCCTCGAATGCGGTATTGTATAAAATGCCGATTATCGCGGCCCCGTTGGTTACGGCAATGATCCCGATGATGAAGATCAGAACCATTATGTTCTTGCGGCTGTAGGCGGACTTTTTAAGGTCGCCGAGTTCAAAGCGAACCCTCTTGATAAGAAGCGCGGACAGCGCCATCACTGATGCCGCAATCAAAATCGTGGTCAGGGCTGCGGTCAAAATGGTTCTCAGTCGGAGGGCGTTAATCGTGCTTGCGCTCTCCAGTTCGTCTTGACGGACGACGGCGTCCAGGTCGGCGAGCAACTCGCCCCGCGCCATCTCCGACAGAATTTTAACGCCCGCCTCATTCCTGCGGCTCTCATCATCCGAGGCCTTCTCTTGAAACAGATCGCGGGCAACCTTGAGAAACGCCTTGACGTCGCGGTCAACGTAAGCGTTCGGGCCGAAATACAGCGACCTCATGCTTGCGGAGAGGTCTCCCGCAAGGCCGAGCTGCTTATCTCCATTGACCAGCCCATGGTGCGATTGATCCATGGCCTTAACGGCGTCGAGGTAATCGCCGTATAATTTCACGTCCTCCGTCGGACCGCCGAGATGTTGAATTTCCTTGGCGAGAAGGGCAATCCGCTGGGACAACATGCGTTGGCGACCGCTGATGTTTATCCGGGCGCCGGCGCTCTCTTGAACGGAGATGAGCTGATCAAGCGAAAAACAAACAAAAGAAAAAGCCGCCACCATAACGCCGACAATGACGGCGTAACTGACAACCCGGTACTTGATGAACAGATCACGCAACTGAATCGAACCTTTTAAACGGCTTGGGACGACAAGGATAATCGACTTTCCAGAGCGGTTTGCGACCGAATAGAATCATCCCCCCTCACCCGGCTTCGGGTAAGGCGCGTCGTGCCGACGCACCAACCCTTCGCATCCCTCTCCCCCGCCGCTTGCGGGGGGAGGGTGAGGGGGGCGCCATCTGATCGCAACCCGCTTTAAATTATCCGGGAACTCCATTCTTGTCAGAAGTTTATATTATTCAGGCGTGGCCGGCGGTCCCGGACAACATTCTGGGGTCGATTCCGATCTTGGCCATGGCCCGGCGCCATTTGTTGTCCAGGTCGGGGCCGAAAATAAGATCGTCGTCGGGCGCAACGTGAAGCCATCCGTTGGCTTTGATTTCTGATTCCAGTTGTCCCGGCCCCCAGCCGGAATAGCCGAGCGCCAGAAGGCTGCGGCGCGGGCCGGCGCCCCCGGCGATATCCCTGAGGATATCCACGGTGGCGGTCAGCGCCACCTCTTCGTTTACATGAAGCGTTGTTTCCCGGCTGTAGTCCGGAGAATGAAGAACAAATCCGCGACCGGACTCCACGGGGCCGCCGGAGTGGATAATGATCTGCTCATAGCTGCCGACGGCTTCGATGCCCAGTTGCCCGAGAAGATCGGGAAAGGTCATGGCGTTCAGCGACCGATTAATGACAAGGCCCATGGCCCCCTCGGCGCCATGGGCGCATACGCAGATTATCGTTTCGGCAAAACGAGGGTCCATCATCCCCGGCATGGCGATGAGCAGTTGTCCGGTAAGGGTTTTTCCTAATTGAATCATCATTTCACCCTAACGCCTTGCCCAGGGCCAAAACTCATTAAATTCGTGAAATTCTGTGACATCAAAATGACCGAGGGGCAAGGAGAATCGGCGAAGGCGGGCCTGAAGGCCCCCGGCGAGCCGATTTTCCGCTACCCATTCGGTCATTCTGATGTCACCCTTCTCGGGCGCGGCGGAAAAGGCGACCGGACGTCTTCAAAGGCCTCAACCGTAGCAAATACTACGCTTTTCGGCCTTTTCATAGCCGGGCCGCCTTTTCTGCTTCGCGCAGAATTCATGAATTTAATGAGTCTTGGCCCTCAGCAAAAACAACCCGGTTCGCCGTTTCAATCAGGACCGATCCGGCTCGCCGTGCGGATGGCGGTTTTCCGCCTTTTTTCCGCCTTTTTAAAGGGCTAGTTTAAGCTGGCATGTTTTATCTCGGATCAATAAAGACGCAGTGGGCGTCGGCGGCGGCGTTGTTGGCGGCGTTTATGCCCGGCCACGCCCTTGCCGAAGCGGCGGCCTCGAAGTGGGCCGATTCCGACTTTACCGGCGTTCGGCTGATTTCCGCCGTCGAGGCGACGGGCGGGCTGGAGTCGGTGTCGCTGGGGCTGCATTTCCGTCTCAAGGAGGGCTGGAAGGTCTATTGGCGTTCGCCGGGAGACGCCGGCTTTCCGCCGCGCGTTGATTGGGCGGGTTCGCAAAATCTTGAAAAGGCCGTTTTGTCGTGGCCGGCGCCCGAGCGGTTCTCGATCCTGGGATTTGAGACGCTGGGCTACAAGGACGAGGTGGTGCTGCCGATCAGCGCGATTCCTTCACGCATCGGCGAGCCTGTAAGTTTCGCCGCCGCCGTCGATTATCTGGCGTGCAACAAGATTTGCATTCCCGTCCGGGCGGAACTGACCCTTGACCTTCCGGCGGGACCGCCGCTGCCGAGCGCCTTCGTTTATTCCATCCACCGTTATGCCGTGCGTGTGCCGGGCGACGGCGCCGCCCACGGCGTGACCATCGAGCGCGCCGAGGCGTCGGGCGGAGGAAAGGATGCGGCGCTGAGAGTCAGCGCATCCGGCATTATCCCCTTTGTTAAACCCGACATGTATATCGAAGGGCCTGAGGAACTACAGTTTTCAGCGCCCAGGGTGCGCTTGAGCGACGGCGGGCGGAGCGCCCTGCTGGAGGTTTCCGTCAGCGGCGGTAAAGACCGAAACGGCGGGCTTGTCGGCAAAAACCTGACCATCACCATCGTTGACGGGGCGCGTTCCGCCGAGCGGTCGCTTACGGCGCTCCCCGGCGCCGCCCTCCCGGCGGCGGAGAAGGCAGGTCAGCCGTCGTTGCCGCTGATTCTGGTTATGGCGCTGATCGGCGGCCTGATCCTCAACCTCATGCCTTGCGTGTTGCCGGTCCTGTCGATCAAGCTGCTCGGCGTCATTCGCCACGGCGGCGGCGAGCGGCGCAAGGTGCGTCTCGACTTCATCGCTTCGGCGTCCGGCATCCTGTTTTCATTTCTGGTTATGGCCGGCGTTCTGACGGCGTTAAAGGCGGCTGGGGCTTCCGTCGGCTGGGGCATTCAGTTCCAGCATCCGTGGTTTCTGATCGCCCTGACCCTGCTGGTGACGTTGTTCGCCTGTAACCTGTGGGGCTTTTTCGAGTTCAGGCTGCCGAACGGCATTTACAATATCGGCGAACATTCCAGCCATGCGCACGGCCTCGGCGGCTCCTTCGTCTCCGGCGTCTTCGCCACCCTGCTGGCGACGCCGTGCTCGGCGCCGTTCCTCGGAACCGCCGTCGGCTTCGCCATGACTCGCGGCGCCGCCGAAATCTTTGCCGTTTTCACGGCGCTCGGCGTCGGTTTGGCGCTGCCCTTTCTGGCGATGGCGGCGGCGCCGGGACTGGCGACGCGGCTGCCCAGGCCGGGACCGTGGATGAATAGTCTGCGGCGCGTCCTCGGCGTGGCCATGGCGGCGACGGCGGCATGGCTGCTCACCGTTCTTGTCGCCCAGGTCGGCATTGTCGCCGCCGTCGTGATCGGGGTTATGATGACCTTCGTCGGGGCGGCTCTTTACGCCGGTCGTCGCCTGGGGCGCGCTTCGGCCATGGTTGTGATCGCGCTTTCAGCGGCGGCCTTTGTAACGCCTAATGTGCTTTTCTCAGTCGCCCCGCCGTCCGTCGCCGGCGGCAATGGAGAACCGGAACTTCGGTGGACGCCCTTTGACGAGGCGGCCATCGCCGGGTTGGTCGCCGGCGGCAAGGTGGTCTTTGTCGATGTCACCGCCGACTGGTGCATCACCTGCATCGTCAACAAGAGATTCGTTCTTGCCAAGGGGCAGGCCTTCGCTCGTCTGTCCGGCGATTCGGTGACGCTCATGAAGGCCGACTGGACGCTGCCCGACGAAAATATCTCCAGGTATCTGGCCGGCTTCGGGCGTTACGGCATTCCGTTCAACGTCGTTTACGGGCCGGGGGCGGCGGACGGCCTGCCCTTGCCGGAACTGCTGACGCAGGACGCCGTGCTGACCGCCCTCGACAAGGCGGCCCTATCTCCGTCGGCTTCGTTGCGGTGAAATTATGCCAACGACCATTGACGATGATTCGTTGTCGGTTGGGTTAGATGTGGAAAAGTCCTCCCCCTTGCTTCAAGGGGGAGGTCAGGAGGGGGTATTGAGCAACCTCCCCTAACCCCTCCTTGGTAAGGAGGGGAAAGCGTTGGGGTCGCCAACTGCGGGTGTTACTTTGTTTTATTCCCGGCGATGGCCTCGCGGGCCAGGGCGTCGGCGCGTTCGTTTTCCTCGTGGCCGGAGTGGCCCTTGATCCACAGCCATTCCACGTCGCGGCCCAGCAGCGCCTCGTCCAGGCGTCGCCACAGGTCTTCGTTCTTGACCGGCTTCCTGCCGGCGGTTTTCCAGCCGTTGCGCTTCCAGTTGTGAATCCACTTGGTGATGCCGTCGCGCAAGTAGGCGCTGTCGGTGTGCAGGCGAATGTCGGGGCCGCGTTTTATGGCCTCGATTCCCCTGATCGCGGCCATCATCTCCATGCGGTTGTTGGTGGTCTCGGCCTCGCCGCCGGACAGTTCCTTCTCGTGGCCTTTCCAGCGCAGGAGAGCGCCCCAGCCGCCGGGGCCGGGATTGCCGCTGCATGCCCCGTCGGTGAACAGGTCAACAGTGTCGCTTTTGTCGTTCTTCATGGTCACGCTCTGTTTAAGTTTAACAGCCCCCTAATGTAACTTCGTTTGCGCAATAATGCTACGCGGTTGTGTCAGGCTATGATAGCGAAGATTGACATCGGGTCGCGGGAGGCCCATATTTTCAGGAAAAGGAGGCCCCGCCATGAACTTCAGCCTGACGCCGAATCTTGAACAGTTTGTCCGCGACCGCGCCGCGTCCGGGGATTATAACAACGCCAGCGAAGTGGTGCGCGAGGCGATCCGGCTGCTGAAACGCACCGAGGAGCAACGCGCATTGAAACTGGAGCGTCTGCGTACGGCGGTCGCCGGCGGCGACGAGGCTTTGAAGCGGGGCGAATTCACGGAGATCGCCTCCGAAGAAGACCTGGACGCCTTCTTTGACGATATGTAAACGTCTGCGCGTTTCCGCCCCCGCCAAGGCCGATCTTGCCCACATCGGCGACCATACCCGGCGCGTGTGGGGGGCGGCGCAAAAGCACAAATATCTCGGCCTGATCAAGGATAAATTCAATGCGCTCCGGCGAATGCCCGGTCTCGGCGCATCTCGCAACGATATCGCCGCAGGCCTCCGCGCCCTCATGGCTGAACGGCACATTATTTTTTATCGCGAAACGCAAACCGAATTGGAAATCGTCCGCGTTTTACATGGGAATATGGATGTCGAAGCCTTGAGAGAGGGAGTATTATCTGTCGAGCTTTGAATCTTGCGGCCTGAACCGTATATCCGGGGGTAACTTTGTTTGCAGGATTGATGGTTAAAACCCGGTCGCGCCTTTTCTGTCACCGTCTCGCGGCGGCGCTTATGCCGGCGCTGGTTATGTTCGCGGTCTCGGCGGCCCCGGCCCCGGCGGCGATTCCTGAGAATCCGGCGGCGGGTTCCAGAGATGACGCCGTTAAGGCTCCTGATCCGCTGGTGCGGCGCATTCAGGAGGCTTTGGCGGCGGCGAGGCGCTATTTCGGGCCGGTTGACGGCCGCTTTAACGCCGATCTGGACAGGGCGGCGCGCGCCTATCAGAAAGAGTCGGGCCTGAAGGTTGACGGCCTGTTGACCGAGGCGCTGGCGGATCATCTTGAAACAGGGGAAAAGGTGGGGGCGTTGCTTTTGCGTCTCGCCGGCGCCCGCAGCGCCAACATCGACGAAGCCAGACGGGCCTTGTTGAGCCGTCCGGCGACGCGGCGTCTTCTGGAAGGCGGCGACGAGCCTGTCGCCGATCCGACCCGCGACGCCGCGCCCTGTTTCAGCAATCCGACGGCGTTTTGTCTTCTTGCCGAGGCGGCGGAGAGCGCCATGGCGGTATTCAAGCCTGAAATGCGGGACTGGGCGCTCGGCGAGGTGTTGGCGGCGCAGGCCAAGGCGGGTCTGACCGAGGAGGCGATGGATTCGGCGCGGCGCATCCATGATCCGCGTCTGATTATGGTCGCCCTTCGCGACATCGCCAAGGCCCAGGCCGTAGCCGGACGCAGCGACGACGCCCTCGCGGCGGTGGAGATCATCCCCGATGCCCTGCGCCGGCTTGAGGCGCTGGAGGCGATTGCCTCGACCCAGGCGGAGCGGAGCGGGGACTCCGGCCTGAAGCCGACGGTGGAACGCTACCTGTCGGCATTGAAGGATATTGACGACGCCGGAAAACAGGTCGCCTTCCGCGCCCGTCTGGCGGAGATCATGAGTCGCTCCGGCGATAACGCGGCGGCGTTGTCGCACCTGACCGAGGCTGAAGCCTCGGCGCGGGCTATCCCGGAGGCGTCGCAACGGGGCGCGGCGCTGCGTCGCGTCGTCTCGGCAATAGCTGAAACCGGCGATCCGGAGCGGGCCTTGGCCCTGTTGAAGGAAGTTGACGACAAGGCCGATCACACCCCGGTTCTGGTGTCGGCGGCCACGGCGCGGATGCGCGCCGGCGATGCCGATGAGGCCTTGTCCATCGCCGCCGCCATCGAGGCGGAGCGCTATCGCGCCGTTATGCTGAGCAAGATCGCCGTTGCCCAGGCCGGGTCCGGCGACAGGGCGGCGGCGCAGAACACCATGGACAAGGCCTTCGTCGCCACCGGGGAAATCAAGCTTCCTTTTGCCCGTGACTATGCGTTCAGCCGCATTGCCCTGGCCATGATCGAAATCGGCGACAATGAATACGCGGCGGCGGCGCAAAAAGCCGGGAATATCGATGACGCCAAGCTGCGGGCGACCGTGTTGTGGACCATCGCCGGCAAACAGCGGCGCGCCGGTTTTGAGGAAGGGGCGGCGCTGACGGAAAAGCCGGCCGACGAGGCGACCGCAGCGATTAAAAGCTCACTCAGCCGGGTGTGGATGTTCTGCGACATCGCCGCCGGCCGGTTCGCGGACGGCGAAAGGGAAAGCGCCCGGACGGCTTTCGGACGCGCCCTGGCGGAGGCGAAAGACATAAAGAACGCCTGGGGTCGGGCGCGGGCGTTAAGCAAGGTCGCCTCGACCCTGATCGAATTATCTGTGGATAATGTGGAAAAACAGCCCTTCGAGTGACCTTGTTCCCGGCGGCGGTCTTCTCTAAAGTCAGACGGCGACGCGGAATCATCAGGGGGATGTGTTTCATGAACGAGTCTAAAAAAGCGCCGAAGGGTCCGCACGCCGTAACAGTCGAGGGCGGCGAGGAATATCATTGGTGCCGGTGCGGACAGAGCGCCGATCCGCCGTGGTGCGACGGTTCGCATAAAAGCACTCCATACAAGCCGGTCGCGTTTGTCGCCAAGAAAACGGAGACCGTTCATCTTTGCGGCTGTTTGAAGACTAAAAACACTCCTTTCTGCGACGGGACTCATAACAAGCCGTGAAAACATCCATAACATTCGCCGGGTTGTTGTCGGGCCTGATGCTGCTTCTCGCCGGGTGCGATACGGTCAGCGAAATGGTGGCCAGTCCCCCTCCGCAACCGCCTTGCCCGCCTTCTTCCGTTCTTGACGACGCGGCTACGGTCACCAGGTTCCGGGAAGGTCCGGGTCGGGATTTCATCGACATCGTCGCCGAGGGCAAGATTTCCGGTTACGGCGGCGGCTGCCATTACGATTTCGACATGAAAACGGGAGAAGCCCTCCTGACGGTGGAGGTCGCCGTCGAATTCGAGGCGCAACGCGGTTCCGCCGACAAGGATCGCAAAGCCATGTTCGACTATTTCATCAGCGTTGCCGACCCGGAACAGAATATTCTCAGCAAGGGGCTGTTCAACGTCGTGATCGACTTTCCCGAAAATCGCACCCGTCGCAACTTTACCGATAACAATCCGCCGGTAGTCCTGGAAATCAAGTTGAAGCCCGAACAGGCGGGCAAGGATTTCCATATTTTCATCGGTTTCCAGTTGTCTGAAAGCGAACTGGAATTCAACAGGCGTCAGCGCGAAATCGGGAGCGGCGTGAGAAAATGATCAAATGAGCGAAAGCGAGGGTCAAATCCTCAAGCGGAGTCCCCTTGACGCCTTGCATCGTGAGCGCGGCGCCAGGATGGTTCCGTTCGCCGGTTACGAGATGCCGGTGCAGTACAAGGAAGGCATAATCGCCGAGCACCTGCACACGCGGAAAGAAGCGGGGCTGTTCGATGTTTCTCACATGGGGCAGGCCATCCTGCGCGGCGACGACGCAGCGGCGGCGCTTGAGACCCTGTCGCCCGGCGACATTCAGAGCCTTTCCGTCGGCAAGTCCCGCTACACCGTGCTCACCAACGAGGACGGCGGCATTATTGATGATCTGATCGTCACCAACCATGCCAATCATCTTCATCTGGTGGTCAACGCCGCCTGCAAGGAAGGCGACTACAGGCACATCGTGTCAAGGCTCGAAGGGCGATGCGCCCTGGAAAAACGCGAGGACAGGGGGTTGCTGGCCTTGCAGGGGCCGGATGCGGCCGATGTTATGGGACGCCTGGCGCCGGCCTGCCGGCATCTGTTGTTTATGACTGCCGAATCCCTGAAAGTCGCCGGCGTGCCTTGTCTGGTCAGCCGCACCGGCTACACCGGCGAGGACGGATACGAGATTTCAGTTCCCGCCGAAGAGGCCGAACATCTGGCCCGTCTGTTGCTTGACGAGCCGGAAGTGAAGCTCATCGGCCTGGGCGCCCGCGATTCCCTGCGTCTGGAGGCGGGGCTGTGCCTGTATGGAAGCGATATCAACGAGACAACTACGCCGGTCGAGGCCGGCTTGACCTGGACCATTTCCAAGCGTCGCCGCGCCGAGGGGGGATTTCCCGGCGCCGGCGTTATCATCCGCCAGATCAACGAGGGCGTAGGCCGCCGACGGGTCGGCATCCGTCTTGAGGGTAAAATTCCGGCCCGCGCCCACGCCTTGATAACCGACAGGACCGGCGCCGTCATCGGCGAGGTCACCAGCGGCGGTTACGGTCCTTCCGTGGGCGGCCCCATCGCCATGGGATATGTAGGCGGCGAGTGCGCCGAACCGGGAACCGAGGTCAATCTTATGGTCCGTGACCGACCGTTGCCGGGACGGGTCGAGAAGCTGCCTTTCGTCGAACACCGATACGTCAAGAGATAGGAAAACCGATGACAACCAAATACACCAGGGAACACGAATGGGTCCGAATAGAAGGGGAAACCGGCATCGTCGGCATAACCGGATACGCGGAGGGGCAACTCGGCGACATTGTTTTTGTGGAACTGCCCGCCGTCGGAAAAATTCTGGATAAGGGCGAACAGGCGGCAGTCGTCGAGTCGGTCAAGGCGGCGAGCGAAGTCTATTCGCCCGTCAGCGGAAAGGTGGTCGAGGTTAATGCCGATCTTGAGGACAGCCCCGGCAACGTCAACGAAGACGCCACGGGCGCGGGCTGGTTTTTCACGTTGGAAATAAGCGACGCCGGGGAACTGGACGACCTTATGGATGAAGCCGCCTACAAGGAATATATCAAGGGCATCGAGTAGGTCTGATGCGTTACCTGCCGCTTACCGATGACGACCGTCAACGGATGCTGGCCGCCATCGGCGTCGGCGCGGTCGGCGATTTGTTTCGGGATGTTCCGCAAAGCGCGCTGTTGAAGACATTGGTCGATCTGCCCCTTCATCAGGGCGAGATGGAGGTGGAGCGGGCCTTCACCGCCATGGCCATGAAGAATCTCAGCACTGCCTGCGCCCCTTCCTTTCTCGGCGCCGGCGCCTACAGCCATCATATTCCGGCTGCCGTCGATCATATTATCCAGCGCAGTGAGTTCCTCACCGCCTATACGCCCTATCAGCCCGAGATATCCCAGGGGACGCTCCAGTATCTGTTCGAGTTCCAGACCCAGGTGGCGCTGATCACCGGCATGGATGTGGCCAATGCTTCTATGTACGACGGCGCCACCGCCTGCGCCGAGGCGGTGATGATGGCCGGGCGCGTCACCAAGCGGAACAAGGCGGTGCTTTCCGGCGGGTTGCACCCTCATTACCGGGAGGTTGCCGCCACCATGGCGCGTTTCGCCGGTTCGCGGGTGACGGCCGCCGCGCCCGATTGGAAAGGCGAGGAAGACTTGATCGGCTTGATCGACGTCGATACCTCATGCGTGGTGGTTCAGAATCCCGGATTCTTCGGCCATCTCCGGGACATGAGCGCCCTTGCCGAGGCCTGTCATCAGGCCGGCGCCCTGCTGGTGGCGGTGGTCACCGAGGCGGTGTCGCTCGGCGCCGTAAAGTCTCCCGGTTCGATGGGCGCCGACATCGTCGCCGGCGAGGGACAGTCATTGGGCAATCCGCTTAACTTCGGCGGCCCCACGGTCGGCTTGCTGGCGGCGCGCCACAAGCTGCTGCGCCAGATGCCGGGGCGGCTGGTCGGCGAAACCGTCGATGTTGACGGCAAGCGGGGGTATGTGTTGACCTTATCAACCCGCGAGCAGCATATCCGCAGGGAAAAGGCGACCAGCAATATCTGCACCAATTCCGGCCTGTGTGCACTGGCCTTTTCCATTCATCTTACTCAGCTCGGCGAGGTCGGGTTCGCCGGATTGGCCAGGCTCAATCACGGAGCGGCGGTGAAGTTGGCCGGCAAGCTGGGCGCCGTCGATGGGGTGGAGGTGCTCAACAATACTTTTTTCAACGAGTTCACCATGCGCTTGTCGAAACCGGCGGGCGGGGTGGTGGATGCGCTGGCGGAAAGGGGAATCCTCGGCGGCGTGCCGGTTTCCCGCCTTTATCCCGGAATCGCCGATGCCGAGTGTTTGTTGCTGACGGCGGCGACCGAGACCGCTACCGAGGCCGATATGGACGCCCTGGCCGAAGCGATGGGGGATATATTGTGAATAGCGGCTCCATCACCGGCAATCGCGGTCTGCAACTGGAAGAGCCGCTGATTTTCGAGCAGGATTCGCCCGGCGCTTCCGGCGTTGATCTGCCTGATGCGGGGGCGTTCGATGACCGCCTGGGCGGGCTTGGCCGCGAGGAAGCCATCGGCTTGCCGGGGCTGTCCGAGCCTCAGGTAGTGCGTCACTATCTGCGCCTCAGTCAGAAGAATTACTCTATCGACGCCGGGTTTTATCCCCTCGGCTCATGCACCATGAAGCATAATCCCAGACTCAACGAGAAAATGGCGCGGCTTCCCGGCTTTGCCGGTCTGCACCCTTTGCAGCCGGAGGCGACGGTGCAGGGGGCGCTTGAGGTGATTGATCTATGCGCCCATTGGCTGAAAACGCTCACCGGCATGCCGGCGGTGGCCATGTCGCCGGCCGCCGGCGCTCATGGCGAGTTGTGCGCCTTGATGGCCATTCATTCGGCGCTGGAGGATCGGGGCGATGCCCGCAAGGTGGTATTGGCGCCGGAATCGGCCCACGGCACCAACCCGGCCAGCGCCCATGCCTGCGGCTATGAAGTTGAATCCATTCCCGCCGATGATCGCGGCCGCGTCGATCCGGCGGCGTTGAAGAGCAAACTGAACCAGGATGTCGCCGCCGTTATGCTGACCAATCCCAATACTTGCGGACTGTTTGAAAACGAAATCCTTGATATCGCCGAGGCGGTGCACGGCAACAACGCCTTTTTCTACTGCGACGGCGCTAACTTTAACGCTCTCATCGGTCTGGTGCGGCCCGGTGACCTGGGCATCGACGCCATGCACCTGAATCTGCACAAGACATTCTCGACGCCCCACGGCGGCGGCGGCCCCGGCAGCGGGCCGGTAGTGTTCTCCGAGACTTTGGCGCCGTTTGCGCCGCTGCCATGGGTAGCGCATGGCGCGAACGGTCGGCGTTTGATCGAGGACGCCGCAGGCGCCGGGGGCAAGTCGTTGGGGCGGGTTAAGGGCTTTCACGGCCAGTTTGCCGTTCTCGTCAGGGCGCTGGCCTATATGATGAGCATGGGCGCGGACGGCTTGCGCCGGGTGGCCGAGGACGCGGTGCTGAACGCCAACTATCTGCTGGCGGAGTTGCAGGACGTGCTGAGCGCGCCGTTCGAGGGGCCTTGCATGCACGAGGCGCTGTTTGACGACGGCTTTCTTAAAGATACCGGCGTCACCACCCTTGATTTCGCCAAGGCGATGATCGACGAGGGGTTCCATCCGATGACCATGTATTTCCCGCTGGTCGTTCACGGCGCCCTGCTGATGGAGCCGACCGAGACCGAAAGCAAGGCCTCGCTGGACCAGTTCATCCATACGATCAGGAAACTGGCGCAGCGGGCCAGGAACGGCGACGCCGAATTTTTCAAGCAGGCTCCGAGATTAACCCCGCGCCGCCGTCTCGATGAAACCATGGCGGCCAGAAAACCCGTGTTGCGCTGGACGCCGCTCTAAAGCAGCCCGCCTTCGCCATCCATGTCGATGGTCGGGAATTCGTCGTCTTCCGTGGTGGCGAACAAGGTCGCCATGTAGGCGAACTCTTTGCGCAAGCCCCGGCGTTTCAGCAGTTTTTCCTGGGCCATCTCGGGCAGATCGGTAAAGCGGAAGGCTCCCTTCTCGATAAGCACGTCGATCAAATCTTCCAATATGCGAACGATGCTTAAATCGGATTCGATAAAGCTTGCGTTGATGGCGGCGGTTACCTGTTGCCGGCGCAGAAAATTGTCCAGCCGGGGGTCGAAGGCGTCGATTTCCACCAGACTGTCATCAATCATCTTGCCGAAGATAGCTTCCACCTCGCCGTCGGCGTCGAATCTGACAAAGGGCATAGGAGTTCTCTCCGCTAAGTGTTTCCTTCAATAACAATCGGACTTCCGATGATAAGGGGATCAGGCGCCTTTATAACCTTTGTGTTTTTGTCGGGGTAGGGAAGGTTATGCAGAAAATGCAATATGCAGTTGACGCGGGCGCGCTTCTTGTCGTCCGAGCGAATCACCGTCCACGGCGCGATATCGGTGTGGGTGCGGAGAAACATGGTTTCCTTGGCCTCCGTATAGGCGTCCCATTTGTTCAGGGATTCAATATCGACGGGGCTTAGTTTCCATTGCTTGAGCGGGTCTTTGCGCCGTGAGCCGAAGCGGCGAAGCTGTTCGGCGTGGCTGACCGAGAACCAGTATTTGAACAGGCGGTTGGAACTGGCGACCAGCATTTTTTCAAATTCCGGAACCTGGAGCATGAAGGCGTCGTATTCGCTTCGCTTGCAGAATTCCATCACCCGCTCGACGCCGGCGCGATTGTACCAGGAACGGTCAAAAAAGACGATCTCGCCGACCGTCGGCAGATGGCGGACATAGCGCTGGAAGTACCATTGGCCGCGCTCCGTCTCGGTCGGCTTTTCCAGGGCGACGACCCGTGCGCCGCGAGGATTGAGGTGCTCGGTGAAACGCTTGATGGCGCCTCCCTTGCCGGCGGCGTCTCTGCCCTCGAACAGGGCGATGACCTTCTCGCCGGTTTCCTTGACCCAGCGCTGCGCCTTCAGAAGCTCGATTTGCAGCTCCTGTTTGTGGCGCTCGTATTCCTTGCGCCTCATTTTCTGCTTGTAGGGATATTGGCCAAGCTCGTTCCACCCCGGGATTTTTTTATGGTCCAGTTTTTTGGGAACCTTCAGCTTCGGTCGGGAGACTATTCTTCTTTCCATTGATTATTCCGCCGGTGTTTTTGCGTCCTAACGCTATTGTTATGCACGATCGGCCGGATGAACAGGAAAATGTTGTCCTATTTTCCTTCCCGCCACCATGCCGCCGCCAGGCCGCCGATTACCAGGACGATGATCATAAAGCCGGACAGCACGGAAGTTTGCGCCGCCCCGGTGACGAGATAGGATTCATTGCGCCTGAATCCGAACCAGCCGCGTCCGGCGGCGTCAAGTCCGGGCCTGGTGCGCCTGAAGCCGGGAATGCCGTCGGCGATCCAGGCAATGCCGCCGCCGGAGGCCTTGGCCGGGGGCGTCAGTATTTCAGCCGTTGCCCTCAGGTCGGCCAACTCCAGGGGATTGAGGGCGCCGGCGACGGCCGGCGCCGTTGCGGCGCCGTCATTTACGCGATAGAGACCGGTCTCATCGACAGGCATTTCAGCCGTGGCGGTTCCATCTCCTTTGTCCTCAAGGCTCAACGTGCGCGTAGCGCCGGAGGGAGTGGTGACGGTTATCTCGGGGGTTTTTGCCGACAGGCTGCGCCGCTCGACGCCGAGATGTCCGTTCTTGACCTGCGCCCTGAGGCTTTCCTCCTCCAGGTCAGGCTCCTTCATCAGCCAGTGGGCGAGGCGGCGCATCAGTTCGCCGTGAGGGCCGCCGCCTTCAAAGCCGCGCGCCCACAGCCAGATATGGTCGCTCATGGTCTGGGCGATGCGTCCCTTGCCGACCCTGTCCAGCACCAGCAGCGGGTTATTATCGGGTCCGCTCATCAGTACGTTGCCGCTGCGTCTTTCCGCCTCGACCTGACGAAACCAGCGGCCCCAGGGAGGAGGCGGAAGAGCGGCGGTTACCGGATGACGCCGCCCGTCGGCGGTGAGTTCGGGGACGAAGCCGCGATTCATGACTCGGCCCGTCGGCGCGGCCGGCATCGTTTCGCCCAGGGAGGTCCTGAACAAGCTGTCCTGACCGGCAAACTCAGGCCCCGAAGCCAGCAGGATCGCCCCGCCGCCGTGCAGATAGTTCCTGATGTTGTCGATGTAGGGCGCGGGCAGCGCGTCAAGCATGGAGTAGCGGTCAAAGATGATGAGATCAAACTCCGCCACCTTGGTTTCAAACAGCTCCTTGACGGGAAAGACGATCAGCGACAAATCCTTCAACGGCGTGAAGTCGGCTTTCTCCGGCGGCCGCAGGATGGTGAAGTGAACCAGATCAATCGCCGGGTCCGACTTTAACAGATTACGCCATGCGCGTTCGCCGGAGTGGGGCCTGCCCGAGACCAGCAGCACGCGAAGCCGGTCGCGTACGCCGTTGATGACGACTGCCGCCCGGTTGTTAATGGTCGATAACTCATCCTGGCGAGATTCTACCTCCAGTTCGACCACCGTCTTGCCGGCGTGTTCAATGGGGAAAGTAAAGCGCTCGGCGGCGCCGATGGCGACATCGGCGGCAAACATCGACTTGCCGTCGATGCTCAGGCGCACCCGCGCCGTCTGTCCGCCGGCCTTGTTCTGATTATCTTCGATCCGATAAACGATGGTCGCCTCCTTGCCGGCGATGCCGTAGCCGGGGGCTTTTTCGACAACCAGACGGCGGTCGCTCTCGCCTCTTTTGCCGCTGAGCAGCACATGCACCGGGCCGGGTAACGGTCCATGGGGGAGATCGTGGACCTGACCGTCGGTTATCAGAACGGCGCCGGCGAAGCGGTTGCCGGGCAATTCGGAGGCGGTCCGGGCGAGGGCGGCGAACAGGCGGGTGCCGCCGTCTTTTTCGGTTGAATCACCGGCGCTCACCACCCTGACTTCCAGATTTTTGAACTGTGACAACGACAGCCGGACGGCCTCAAGCGCCGCCTCGCTTTGCGCCCGGCGTTCGCCTACCCGTTGGCTGTCGGAGCGGTCGATCACTACCACGGCTACGTCGTCCTGGGGGGTCCGTTCCTCGCGCACCACGCGGGGATTGAGCAACGCCAGCACCAGCGTCGCCAGCGCTACGCAACGCGGGATAACGCCACGGCCTTTTCGCAAGGCGGCTAACACCGGCAATAAAAAGGCCGCCGCCGCCGTCACGGCGATGAACGGCCAGGGAAGCAATAAGTCAAAACTGACGGCGGCGGTCATTTGCCCAGCCTTTCGAGTATCGCCGGCAGGTGAATCTGGTCGGCCTTGTAGTTGCCGGTCAGGGTGTACATCACCAGATTGATGCCGAAGCGATATGCCGACTCGCGCTGGGCCTCGCCTCCCGGCGTCACTGCATACAGGGGGCGTTGGGCGTCATCCATGGCCCAGGCGGCGGCCCAGTCGTGACTTCCGGCGATGATTGTCGAGACCCCGTCGTTGACTCTTTTGCCGGAACGCTCGACCCACACCGCGCCGCCGTTCCAACGTCCGGGGAAATCCTTCAGCAGATAGAAGGCGCGGGTCAGCACATGACCGAGCGTGATCGGCTCCAGCGGCGGAATGTTCAGCTTGGCGGCCAATTCTCCCAAGTTATATTCGCCGTCGCGGGTATCAAAAAGAATGACGCCGCCGTTTTGCAGGTAGGCATTGAGGTTGGCGGCGGCATCAGGCGGCAGCGGTTGCGGCAAGGAATCAATCGGCCAGTAAATCAGCGGGAAAAAGTTCAACTCGTCAAACTGCGGATCAACGCCCAGCGGCTCGCCCAGCTCAATCGCCGTGCGGCGATTGAGCATGACGCCCAGACCGGACAAACCGGCGCGGCTGATCTTGTCGGTGGCCTCATCTCCGGTCATCACATAGGCAAGATGAGTGGCGAGGACGGCGGCCATAGCCTTTTCATCCGTCGCGTCGGCCCCTGCTTTTCCCGCCGTCAGCAGCATCGCCGGAAACATTATCCATATCGCCGCAGCGCGAAGCAGGCCGCGTAGGAAAATACTGACGGCCAGATCGATCGCCGCCAATATCAGCGCCGACCCCAGCAGCAACGGCTTGAGACCGGTTTCGCCGGGCATATCGTAAGTCAGGGGGGTAATGCCGGGAGTGCGGAAAGGCCGGATATCGGGCAGATGACCGGCAAGATTCAAGGCGCGTTGCGCCGTCTCGTCGCCATAAAACCCCGGCGGATGGCCCGGCCCGGCGACTGTTTTATCGAAATTATCGGGGGAAATTGCCGGCAAAGCCGGCGGCGCCGCTTGCAGCCGTCCAAAGCCGTCTATGATTTGTCGCGGCATAAGCGGCGGTCCGTCCGGCTTGGTTTCTACGCCTCGGCTCAAATCAACGATGCGTCGCAGCATGTGGACGAACAGCCCGGAAAGCGGAAGGTTCGACCATGCCGGGGTGGATGTGGTATGGATCATGATCAGTCGGCCTATGCCCCGCTTTTCGGCGGTTACCAGCGGCGTGCCGTCTTCGAGGCGCACCCATGTTTCGGCGGCGAGGTCAGGCGAGGGCAAAGCCAGCACCTGGCGGCTAACCCTGACGTCGTCGGGTATGGCCAAGCCGAAAAACGGGCTGTCTTCGGCAAAGGGCGCCAATGCCGCCGGCTTGCTCCATGACATGGCGCCGCCGATGGCGCGTTCCGCGCCATTTATTGAACCATCGGCGAAGCGCACGGCGACGCCGCCGTCGGCGATCCATTTTTCAAGGATTTTGTGGTCGCCTTCCCCCGGCCTTTCGGAGTCGGTAATTATCAGGACGGACAGTTTTCTCTTCAATAATTCGGCAAGCGGGCCGCGACGGATTTCGGTGAACGGATCAAGGGCGCGTTCCAGGTAATACAGGCTGCTCAGCAACGGTTGACCGCTTCCCGGTTCTTCGGTCGAAACAAGCCCTACCGGCCGCCGCCGCCAACGCTCATCAATCAGCAACACGGCGGCGGCGGTGGTTTCGCCTTCGATCTCCAGGCGGGCCAGACGGTTGCGCATCTCCGTCGGCAGATCGAGCAGCGCTTCGCCGCGCTTGCTCTGAGGGGTAAAGACGACCTCGACGCTTCCCAGCAAATGGCCGTCATCGGCGACGGCGCGAATCCGGCGCGGCGCATCGGCCCCGGTCCCGGGGCGCATTGTCGTAATTATCAGCGCCGAGCCTTCCACGCGAGGCTCCAGCAGCGCGGTCGGCGCCTTTTCAGGCGGATCGCTGAAAATAGTCATCGTGTTCAGTTTTTGCAGACGAACTATAAGCTCTTCGGCGCCGCCTTCCTCCAGACCGTCGCTTAACCACGCCACATGGCCCGGCTGAATGTTATCAAGGCCGAACAGCGGCTCCAGCGCCGCCTTGCGGTCGGTAGGCCATGGCTTCGGTTGTAGCGCGGCCAGCGCCTTCCCGGCCTCGGCGGCGCGCATCATCAAGGGCAGCGGCGGTCCACCCGGCTCGGCGGGGGCGGTGGTGATGACGATTACCGGCTTATCCTGCCGCTCCGCCTGATCGACAAGACTGTTTAGTACCGACAGCCTTTTGCGCCAATCGGCGGCGGCGGCCCAGCCGTCGTCGATAATAAGGGTCAGCGGCCCCTGTCCTCTCAGCACGGTGGAGGCGTTAAGCAGCGGGTCGGCGGCGGCAAGAATAACCGCCGCCGCCAGCAGAAGCCTCAACAGCGCCAGCCAAGGCGGAGTCCCGGTCGGGACGGCGTCGCGCCGTTGCACCATTCCCAGCAGGCGCATCGGAGGGAAGCGAACGGTCAGCGGCGTCGGCGGGGTCAGGCGCAACAGCCGCCACAGCGCCGGCAAAAGCAGCAGAGCCGCCAGCGCCCATGGCTGGGCGAATGACAGGAGGCCGATGGAAAGCATCAGTTCCTCACCGATACAGACAGCGCCATGAACAAGGCGAGCAACGCCGTTTCGGGAGGCCGGTCGGTATGGTGGACGGCAAAACTCCAGCCCAGGGAGCGGGCCAGCGCCGCCAGCCCGTCATGGTGGCCGGCAAAAACCCGGCGGTAGTCTTCGCGTACGCTTTCCACCCTTGGAATTAGGACGGACTGCTCGCCCTCCATGCCTTGAAAGCGCACCCTTCCCGAAAACGGCAGGGTTTCCTCCGCCGGGTCCAGTATCTGCATCAGATGGCCGCGTACGCCGCGAGCGGCGAAAGCGGAAACAGCGGCTTCCACCTCCTCCAACGGCGACAGGAAGTCGCCGATAAGGACGATTCGTCCTTGGCGGGGCAGGAACTCAAAGGCGGGCAGGCCGGTCATGTCGTCAACTTTCTCCATCGCCTCGGCCAGATGGTTGAGAACGGCGCGCCCGGCAGTCGGCGGTCGTCCCGAGCCGAGCAGGGCTACATGCTCGCCGCCCCTGATCAGAAGCGAGGCCAGCGCCGGCAGCAGCAGCTTGGCGCGTTCCGCCTTGGACGGCAATTTCGTCGATGAACGGTAGTCCATTGAAAACGAAGCGTCCCTCCACAACCAAACGCTTTCCGCCGCCGCCCACTCGGTCTCGCGGATGTAAACGGGCTGGGACTTGGCCGACTGCCGCCAGTCGATGCGCCGGGCGGAGTCGCCCTGCTGATAGCGGCGGAACTGCCAGAAGGTCTCGCCTTGGCCGACGCGCCGCCGTCCGTGCACTCCTTGCGCGACGGTGGCCGCCACCCGCTCGGCGGCGACCAGCAACGGCGGGAACTTCGCCGCCAGCGCCTCGGCCCGGTGGTGATTGTCCCTATGCCGGGAATGATGTTTATCGGCGGCCATTAGACCCTATGCAATGGTTTCGCACAGTCTGTCGATGACGCCGCTGATGGTGACGCCGTCGGCGCGGGCGGCGAAATTAAGAGCCATGCGGTGACGCAGCACCGGGTGGGCCAGCGCCGGCACGTCATCGACCGACGGCGACAGCCTTCCGGTAATGACGGCCTTGACCCGGATCGCCAGCATCAGCGCCTGGCCGGCTCGCGGCCCCGGTCCCCACGAGACGTTCTTTTTAACGTCATCCAAGGGTGAGGTCTCCGGGCGTCCGGCGCGCACCAGTTGAAGAACGGCGTCGGCGACGCTCTCGCCCACCGGCACATGGCGGATCAGGGCCTGGGCCTTGAGCAATTCCTTGTCGGTCATCACCCGTGATGGAGTTCTGGAGCTTGGTCCGGTGGTGTCGGAGATGATTCGCCGTTCCGCCTCCGATTCCGGATAATCGACATCGACCTGCATGAAAAAGCGGTCAAGCTGGGCCTCGGGCAACGGATAGGTTCCCTCCTGCTCCAGCGGGTTTTGAGTGGCCAGCACATGGAAAGGGCTGGGCAGGGAGTGGTAATGGCCGGCTACCGATACCCTGTGCTCCTGCATCGCCTGCAACAGGGCCGACTGGGTGCGCGGGCTGGCCCGGTTGATTTCATCGGCCATCAAAAGCTGGCAGAACACCGGCCCGTTGATGAAGCGGAAGGAACGTTTGCCGGACTCGGATTCTTCCAGCACTTCCGAGCCGAGAATATCGGCGGGCATCAGGTCCGGGGGGAACTGCACCCGCCGTTCCTCCAGCCCGAAGACGCAGCCCAGCGTTTCCACCAGCCGCGTCTTGCCCAGCCCCGGCACACCGATCAACAGCAAATGTCCGCCGGCCAGCAGGGTGATCAGCGTCTCTTCAATCACCCGTTCCTGTCCGAAAATAATCCGCCCTATTTCTTCGCGGGCCTTGGCGATGTTCCCGGCCAGGGCGTCAATATCGGCGACAAGCTTGTCGGCTGATTCGTTCATGGCAATCCCCGATCATTGGGCAGAGGCCGATCATAAAACAATCGGCCCGTCGGCGGTAGCCATGATCTTATACCAGCGGCTTTAAAGAGTGATTCATCGTCAGTGGGTAGAGAAAAATTCCTCCCCCTTGCTTCAAGGGGGAGGTCAGGAGGGGGTAAGAGTAACCTCCCCTTGCCCCTCCTTGGTAAGGAGGGGAAAGTGCTGAGGTAGCTATGGGTCAATAATTATTGCCATCTGGATTGCTTCGCTCTGCTCGCAATGACGGCGAACCGCTAAGTCCTCAGTATACCGCCGGTAGCCGTTTCAATAGCGGCGATGATTTTTTTGGCGACGGCGTCGATTTCGGCGTCGGTGAGGGTTTTCTCGACAGGCTGCAAGGTGACGTTGATCGCCAGTGATTTCTTGCCCGCGCCCAGGGCGCCGCCGGAAAACACATCGAACACGCGCACTTCGGCGATCAGGTTCTTGTCAACCGTCCTGGCCGCCTGCAACACGCCGGCAGCAGTTACGCTCTCATCCATCACGAAGGCAAAATCGCGCCACAGCGGTTGCAGCGATGACAGTTTCAAATAGGGCTTGGCGGCGCTTTTCCTCGGCTTGGGCTTGGGCAGATTATCCAGGTACACCTCGAACCCGGCAACCGGCCCTTTGACGCCCATCATGGAAAGCGTTTTGGGATGAATCTCGCCGAATGCGGCCAGCACCGTCTTGGGACCAAGTTGCAGGACGCCCGAACGTCCGGGGTGATACCAGGACGGGGCCTCGGCTTTCACCTGCGCCTTGTCTGCGTCCAGGCCCAGCGCCTCGATCACCGCCAAGGCGTCGGCCTTGGCGTCGAAAGCGTCCACCGGACGCGACGGCTCCGCCCAGTTCTTGTGTCCGGTTCGACCGGAGCGCACCCCCGAAGCCGCCGTTGCCTGATCTGCGGGAGCATCGCCGGAGTACTGGGGGCCGATCTCGAAAAGAGCGGCATCAATGATTCCCCGGTCGGCGTTGCGTCCGCAGGCGGCGATTAAATTCGGCAAAATGGACGGACGCATTACATCCAGGTCGCTGCTGATGGGATTGACCAGACGGATGGACGGCGGAACGCCGCCGAACAGGTCGGCTTGTCCGGACGACATGAAGGAAAGAGTGACCGCCTCCACCAGCCCGCGTTCGGCAAGCGCCCGCCGGGCGGTGGAGCGACGGCGATATGCAGGTGAAAGAGGCGGACGGGGCAGCGGTTCCATGGGAACCGTCGGAATTCGATCATAGCCGTGGATGCGCACCAGTTCCTCGATCAAATCGGCTTCGCCGACGATGTCCATGCGCCACGACGGGGCGCCGACGCGGTAGTTTTCACCATCCTGCTTTAGCGTGAACCCAAGCACGTCCAGAATCCGTTTTACTTCGTCGACAGGAATCTCGACGCCGCATAGTCCCTTAAGGCGTCCGGGACGGAACAGGATTTCGCGGCGCCATTTCGGTTCGTCGCCGGCGATAACCAATTCCGATGCCTCGCCGCCGCAGAGGTCGAGAATCAGACGGGTGGCGATCTCCATGCCGTCGATGAGAAAGGCCGGATCGACGCCGCGCTCGAAACGAAAGCGGGCGTCGGAAATCAGATTGAGCTTGCGTCCCGTCGCCGCCGTGCGCGCCGGATCGAAATAAGCGGCCTCGATGAAAACATCGACGGTTTCCTGCGTGCATCCCGTCTTTTCGCCGCCGATAACGCCGCCCAGCGCCATTGCGTCTTTGTCGTCGGCAATGACCGTCATTTCGGGGTCCAGCTCATATATCCTGCCGTCAAGGGCATGCAGCATCTCGCCGGAATGCGCCGGACGCACATGGATGTCGCCGACAAGCTTGGCGGCGTCAAAGACATGCAACGGCCGGCACAGATCCATGGTCATGAAGTTGGTGATGTCCACCAGGGCTGAAATGGGACGCAGCCCGACCGCCAGCAGGTTGTCCTTGAGCCATTTGGGGCTTTCGGCGTTTTTTACCCCGCGCACATGGCGACCGATAAAATAGGGACAGGCGTCTTTGAAATCCAACTTCACTTTGATCGGGCTTTGGTAGGTTCCCGGCGTCGGGGTCAGGTTCAAGGGCTTGAGCGTCCCCATTCCGGACGCCGCCAGATCACGGGCGATGCCGCGAACTCCCAGGCAGTCGCCCCGGTTGGGGGTGATTTCAATATCAATAACGGGGTCATCAATGCCCATCACGGCGGCGACCGGCGCCCCGAGCGGAGCGTCATCGGGCAATTCGACTATGCCCTCGTGTTTTTCGCCGAGGCCCATCTCGCGTTCGGAAAGCAGCATGCCGTTGCTTTCCACCCCCCTGATTTTGCATTTATTCAAGGTGAGGTCGAGGCCGGGGATATAGCTTCCGCAACCGGCGAAGACGCCCATCATGCCGGTCCGCGCATTGGGCGCGCCGCAGACCACTTCCACCGTTTTCGAGCCGGTATCGACCTTGCATACCTGGAGCTTGTCGGCGTCGGGGTGTTTTTTCGCCTCAAGGACGCGGGCGGCGACGAAGCCTTCCAATCCCTTGGCGCGATCAATCACGCCGCCTACTTCGAGGCCGATCATAATCAGTCTCTCGACGATCTCGTTTATCGAGGCGTCGGTATCCAGATGTTCCTTGAGCCGGCTTAGAGTGATCTTCACCCGTTCATTCCTCCGCCTATTGAATGGATGTCCGGCGTTGAAAATCCATAATGCCTGAGCCAGCGCAGGTCGGATTCAAAGAACGTCCTGAGATCAGGTATTCCATACTTCAGCATGGCGATGCGCTCGATGCCGAGGCCGAAGGCAAAGCCCTGGTATTTTGTGGAGTCGATGTTGCAGTTCTCCAGCACGTTGGGGTTGACCATGCCGCACCCCAAAATTTCCAGCCAGTCGTCGCCGCGTCCGATGCGGAACTCGCCGCCTTGGCGGGTGCATCCGATGTCCACTTCCGCTGAAGGCTCGGTGAAGGGAAAATAGCTGGGGCGGAAACGCACGGGCAAGTCATCAACGCCGAAAAAAGCCCGGCAGAACTCAATCAGACAGCCCTTAAGGTGGCCCATGTGGGTGTTCTCATCGATTACCAGGCCTTCCACCTGATGGAACATCGGCGAGTGGGTGGCGTCATAGTCGCAACGGTATGTCCGTCCCGGAACGATGATGCGGATGGGAGGCTTGGTTTCAAGCATGGTGCGGATTTGCACCGGCGAGGTGTGGGTTCTCAACAGCTTGCGTTTATCGCCGTCGGCGCCGGGAAGATAGAAGGTGTCGTGCTCCTGACGCGCCGGATGGTCCATGGGGATGTTAAGCGCCGTGAAGTTGTGCCAGTCGGTCTCGATGTCCGGCCCCTCGGCTACGGACAGCCCCATTTCGCCGAAAATGGCGATCACCTCGTCGATGGTGCGGCTGATGGGGTGAATGCGTCCCTGGGATTGCGGGCGCACAGGCAGCGTTATATCGATTCGTTCTTCCGCGAGCCGAGCGTCCCACGCCGACGATTCCAACTCGGCCTTGCGCTTTTCAAGAGCCGTGGTGATGGTGTCTTTGAGAGCATTGGCTTTTTGACCGGCGATTTTACGTTCTTCGGGCGGCAGCCCGCCGAGGCTCTTGGTCAGTTGCGTGATCAAGCCTTTTTTGCCCAGCAGCGTGACCCGGACGGACTCCAGGCCGGCGAGGTCGCCGGCGGCGGCAACCATTTTCAGAGAATCGGTCAGCTCGTCTTCCCAGCTTTCCATCTTTACTTCCCAAACAATAAGGGAGCCGTACCCCGGGGGCCGGCTCCCTAATCAAAACCGAAACGTCATCTGCGGTTAAGCGGTCTTGGCGAGAGCGGCCTGGGCCTGATCCACCAACGCCTTAAAAGCCTCCGGTTCTCTGGTCGCAATATCCGACAGCACCTTGCGGTCGAGTTCGATCCCGGCCTTCAGCAAGCCGTTCATGAACTGTGAATAGGTGATTCCGTTACCACGCGCTCCGGCGTTAATGCGCTGGATCCACAGACGGCGAAACTGGCGCTTGCAGGTGCGACGGTCGCGGTAGGCGTATTGCAGAGACTTCTCGACCCGGCCCGTGGCGATGCGGAAGTTGGCGTTGGGACGGCCACGAAAGCCTTTAGCCCTGTCAACTACCTTCTTATGGCGGGCGTGCTTGGTAACGCCTCTTTTAACTCGCGGCATATGTGTCCTCCCTCAGCCGTATGGTAAATAGGTCTTGACGATGCGGGCGTCGGCGTCCGACAGAATCATGGTGCCGCGCGCCTGGCGTTTCATCTTCTGGGACCGCCTCCTCAGCATATGGCGGAGTCCCGCCGGGCTTCCCCGTACCTTGCCGGTCGCGGTGAGGCGAAAGCGCTTCTTGGCGCTGGACTTTGTTTTCAGCTTGGGCATTTTGCGTTCCTTTCTTTAAGGGGCGTCCTGATGAGCGGCTGGGCATGCCCGTCTATAGCCGCACCGCTCTTATCTAAGGCGAAGGCGAGGGTTATAACTACAGCCTGCGGCGATTGCAAGGCAGTGTGCGTAATTTACCTGGGCGCGATGAGCATTATCATCTGGCGGCCTTCCAGTCTCGGATGCTGCTCGACCTTGGCGATCTCGTCCATATCCGCTTGGATACGTTTAAGAAGGTTTCCTCCCAGTTCCTGGTGGGACATTTCGCGCCCCCTGAAACGTATGGTCAGCTTGACCTTGTCGCCTTCGTCGATAAAGCGCCGGGCGTTGCGCAACTTGACATCGTAGTCATGGATATCAATGCCGGGACGCATCTTGATTTCCTTGATTTCGATGACATTCTGCTTCTTCCGGGCCTCGTTCTTTTTCTTCTGTTCCTCGTACTTGAACTTGCCGTAGTCGAGGATTTTGCATACCGGAGGATCAGCATTGGGAGACACTTCGACCAAGTCGAGGCCGACCTCGAAGGCCATCCCTATTCCTTCTTCCTTGGTAACGACGCCGACCATTTCACCATCGGCATCGACGACGCGGACATTCCTGGATTCTATCATCTCGTTGACGCGCGGACCTTTCGGATCCGGCGACTGGCCGTTAGGGGATCTCGCTATTTAAATTCTCCTTTTGTTAGTGACTGCGCGCATTCCGGCGACGATGCTTCTTTGACAAGTCTAGCAACTGCCTCCGTAAGTGCAACAATTTCTTGATCTTTGCCGCCGAGGCGTCTGACGGCGACGGTTTTGTTCTCCGCCTCGCGGGCGCCGACGACCAGTATCACCGGCGTCTTGGCGTGGCTGTGTTCGCGTATTTTGTAGTTGATCTTTTCGTTGCGCAGGTCGATCTCGCTTCGCAGGCCCGCCGCTTCCAGCGCCGCCTGCACTTGAACGGCATAGTCGTCGGAATCGTTGGTGATGGTGGCGACCACTACTTGCCTCGGCGCCAGCCACAGCGGAAAGTGACCGGCGTAATTCTCGATGAGAATGCCGATGAACCGCTCGAACGAGCCGAGGATGGCCCGGTGCAGCATCACCGGGCGGTGTTTGGCGCCGTCCTTGCCGATGTAGGCGGCGTCCAGTCGTTCGGGCAGAACGAAGTCCACCTGCAAGGTTCCGCATTGCCAATTGCGGCCGATGGCGTCGCGCAGCACGAATTCCAGCTTTGGTCCGTAGAAGGCGCCTTCGCCGGGGTTGATCTCAACCGTAAGCCCGGTCTCGGCGACGGCTTCCCTGAGGGAGGCCTCGGCCTTGTCCCATGTTTCGTCGGAGCCGGCGCGCACATCGGGCCGGTCGGCGAACTTGATGACCACTTCCGTAAAGCCGAAGTCTTTGTAAACGTCCAGCAGCAGCGTGCAGAAGGCCCTGGTCTCGGCGGTGATTTGTTCCTCGGTGCAGAAGATGTGGGCGTCGTCCTGGACAAAGGCGCGAACCCTCATTAGTCCGTGCAGCGCGCCGGACGGCTCGTTGCGATGGCACGAGCCGAACTCGGCCATGCGGATCGGCAGGTCGCGGTAGCTCTTGGCGCCGTGGCGGAATATCTGCACATGGCAGGGGCAATTCATCGGCTTCATCGCCAGCACTTTGTCTTCGGCTTCGACGGTGAACATATGCTCGCGGAACTTTTCCCAGTGTCCCGAGTCTTCCCACAGCGAGCGGTCAACCAGAAGCGGCGTGTTTACCTCGACATAGCCGTTTTTCTCCAGCCGCCGCCGCATGTAATTTTGAATGGTGCGATACAGAGTCCAGCCTTTGGCGTGCCAGAAAGCGGCACCGGGGGCGATATCCTGCAGATGGAACAGCTCCATCTCCCGGCCCAGCCGCCGATGATCCCGCTTTTCCGCCTCCTCCAGCAGATGCAGGTAGTCCCTGAGTTGCCTGGCGTCGAGCCAGGCGACGCCGTAGATGCGTTGCAGCATGGCGTTGCGGGAATCGCCCCGCCAGTAGGCGCCGGCCAGTTTCATCAGCTTGAAGGCTTTGCCCACCCTGCCGGTTGACGGCAGATGCGGACCTCGGCACAGATCGACGAAATTTCCCTGGCGGTAGAGGGATACTTCCTCTCCCTCGGGCAGGTCGGAAATAATCTCCGCCTTGTATTTCTCGCCCAGGCCCTGAAAAAAGGCGATGGCCTTGTCCCGGTCCCACACTTCGCGGCTGATGACCTCGTCGCGGGCGACGATTTCCCCCATTCGCGCCTCGATCTTTGCAAGGTCGTCAGGATTG
>Ga0156013_127_pt3 | contig 50136 bp, 52 predicted proteins | sample RifCSPlowO2_02_FD_107667 | JGI IMG/M metagenome (GOLD analysis project Ga0156013, IMG submission 107667) | Rhodospirillales bacterium RIFCSPLOWO2_02_FULL_58_16 | reverse complement strand
GCACATTCCCGGCTGCCCGCCGTCCCCGGACATGATGCTGAGAGGGCTTATGGCCCTGCTTTCAAAGTACGCTAAGAACCCATCGGCAAGCGCACGGTAAAGCGGCTTCCGGCAGTTTTACCGGCTTCATTTTTCAGAGTTTGGGCGACTATGGCGCCGCCGTGGGCTTCGACTATTTGTTTGGAGATGCTGAGGCCGAGGCCGGAATGAGTGCCGAACTTTTCTTCTTCCGGGCGTTCCGAGTAGAAGCGGTCGAAGATGGCTTGCTCCTTGCCCTCGGGAATGCCGGGGCCTTGGTCGTCCACATTGACGATGATCCAGCCGTCGGCGGATGAAACGCCGATGATAATTTCTCCGGTTTTGGGCGAGAAAGAGACAGCGTTGGCGATGATGTTGCGGAATACCTGGGCGAGACGTCCTTCTACGCCGTTGACCATTAACTTGCTATCGACGCCGCCGCTTTCCAGACGAAGGCGGGGCGCATCGTCGCCGGCGGTATATATACTGACCAACGTCGCCAGCATCGGCCTCAGATCAACCGGCGCCTCCTCAGCCCTGGACATCTCGGCGTCGAGGCGGGACGCATCGGAAATATCGCTGATCAGCCTGTCCAGGCGCAGCACGTCTTCCTTGATGATTGACATCAACTCGCGCTGCTGGTCCGGGTTCTTGACCCTGGCGGCGGTCTCTACGGCGCTACGCAACGAGGTCAGGGGATTCTTGATCTCATGGGCGACATCGGCGGCGAAACTTTCGATGGCGTCCATGCGCTGCCACAGTGATTCGGTCATATCATCGAGGGTCTTGGCCAGTTCGCCGATCTCGTCGTTGCGCTCCGACATATCGGGGATGGCGTGCCGGCGGTGGTGGCCGTGACGCACTTTCTCGGCAGCCTCGGCCAGACGGCGCAGGGGCCGGGCTATGGTTCGCGCCAGATAGAGGGAAAGACCGATGGTCACCGCCAGCGCCACGGCGAACACCTTGAGGATATCAAGGCGCACCTGAAGCACCGTTTCGTCGATGTCTCTGGAGTCCTTGGACAGCATTAACGCTCCCAGCACCTGCTTGTAACGCCTGATCGGCACGGCGGCGCTGAGAATCATGCCGCCGTTGTAACTGCGCACCATTCCCGCGTTGTCGCCGGACAGGGCCGCCAGCGCCTCGTCGTAGTCCTCGGCTTTTTGCAGCGGCCTTTCACGATAGGGGCGTATTTGATCCTCGCCGGACAGCCATCGGGCCAGAAGGTCATACACATCGAGGACGGCGCCGATATATCCGGTATCAAGGCGCGGCGGCGGCAGATCAACGATCTGCACCATGCCGCCGGGGCCGACCAACGCCATCGAATCGGCGATCAACATGCCGGCGTTATTGAACAGGCGGGCGCGGGTGCCGGTGGTCTTTACCAGACGGCGAACCATTTGGCGCACCAGTTCATTTACCAGTCTTTCGCCGGTGAACCCCTCGGCGCTGACGGCGCCTTCGCCGAGAGCGGCGGCGAACATGTCGGCTTGGGTATTCAGCGCCTCCAGTTCGCCTGTCACCAGACTGCGCCGGTACTCGCCGAGATACAGAAGCCCGGCCACCAGAATTCCCAGCGCCAGGAGATTGACGGCGAGAATCCGCCGGGTGATCGGCGATAGGGTGCGTTTTTTAATATGGAGGTAAGGATATGTTTGCAAAACAGCTCAGCTTTCGCGGTAGCGGTAGCCGACGCCGTATAACGTTTCGATCTGCGCAAAGGCGGAATCGACGTCCTTGAATTTCTTGCGCAGCCGTTTGACGTGGCTGTCGATGGTGCGGTCATCGACATAAATGTTTTCCCCATAGGCGGCGTCGATCAATTGATCGCGGTTCTTGACATGCCCCGGGCGCTTGGCAAGGGCCTGCACCAGCAGGAATTCGGTTACCGTCAGGTTCACTTCCATGCCTTTCCAGGTACACAGGTGACGGGCCGAATCCAACGTCAGATCGCCTTGCGACAGAATGTCCGTATTGTCGTCGGCGTCGGCGGAAAGTTCGCGGCGCCGCAAAACGGCTCGGATGCGCTCGATCAGCAGATGCTGGGAAAACGGCTTTTTGATGTAGTCGTCAGCGCCCATTCTCAGTCCCAGCACTTCGTCGATTTCATCATCCTTGGAGGTAAGGAAGATTATCGGCATATCGCTCTTCTTCCTGATTCGGTCCAGCAATTCCATGCCGTCCATGCGCGGCATCTTGATGTCGAGGATCGCCAGGTCAGCGGGCTTTTTCTCAAGGCCGTCCAGCGCCTCCATGCCGTCGACGTAGGTCCGCACTTTATATCCCTCGGCCTCAAGCGCCATCGACACCGAGGTCAGGATATTACGATCGTCATCAACGAGAGCAATGGTATGGGACATGCCGTTAATCCCTTGTATCCGTAAAAAATAACGTCAAGCCGTTATCAGCATTTGACGCAGGGGCTACGCTGAAATTATAGTCCGGTTAATAATTTTCTGCTTGTGTAATTGTGAAGACGGTTTTTGGAATTATCCATGCCGTCAGTTTTATAGCGGAGAGATCATACGATGAAATCCCCCGTAGTCATTGCCCAAAAAGTATCCGGTCAGGCTGTCGGCGCTCAACGGCTCGTCGCCGGATTGCCTGTAGTTTTAGCCCTGTTGCTGGGGTTTTTTATGTTGATCGGCGTCGGATTCGCCGGGACCACCCATGACGTCGCCCATGATACCCGTCATTCTTTCGGATTTCCTTGCCACTGACGTTGCTTAAGCGAATCCTGATTACGGCGCTGGCGGCCGGATTCATCGCCGGTCTTTTCATGTCCGCCATCCAGGCGAGGTGGGTTATTCCGTTGATCGAGCAGGCGGAGGCCTACGAATTCTGCACCCCCGATCTGGAATGCCCTCCGGGGGCCGCCCTGAAAGACGCCATGCCTGTGGAGCGGTTGGGCTACACGGCGCTGTTCAACATCCTTTCCGGGGTGGCTTTCGGCTTGTTGCTGACCGCCGGATATGCCTTGCGCGGAGAGCCGATAAGCTGGAAGCAGGGGATTGTCTGGGGGCTTGCCGGTTTTGCCGCCTTCTCCCTGGCCCCGGCCCTTGGCCTGCCGCCCGCCCCGCCCGGATCGACGCATATGCCGTTGCAGGAAAGCCAATTGTGGTGGCTGGCCTGCGCCGCAGCGACCGCCGCCGGACTGGCCTTGCTGGCATTCGGAAATCGGCGCTTCAAGTTATTGGGCGTGGCGGCGATGATCTTGCCCCATGCGGTCGGCGCGCCGCTGCCGATAGGCGACAATACCGTTCCGGCGGAGGTCGTTGTCGAGTTCATCACCGCTTCGCTGGTAACCACCGGCCTTTTCTGGCTCGCTCTTGGTGGGCTTTCGGGTTTTGTCTATTGCAGATTATCCGCCGCGAACGGGCCGGATTAACGCTCTAAGTCGCGCAAACCCTACCGCGTCGGTATCGGAATCGCCCCGGCGTAGTCATAGAATCCGCGACCCGTCTTGCGGCCCAGCCAGCCGGCCTCGACATATTTCACCAGCAGCGGGCAGGGGCGGTACTTTGCGTCGGCCAGGCCTTCGTGCAGGGTGTTCATGATCGCCAGACAGATATCCAGGCCGATGAAGTCGGCCAGCTCCAGCGGTCCCATGGGATGGTGAACGCCCAGCTTCATCGCCCCGTCGATGGCGGCGACGGTGCCGACGCCCTCGTACAGGACATAGATGGCCTCGTTCAGCATCGGCAGCAGGATGCGGTTGACGATAAAGGCCGGAAAGTCCTCGGCGTTGATCGGCGTTTTGCCCAGCTTCAAGGTCAGTTCGCGCACCGCTTCGTAGGTATCGTTCTCGGTGGCGATGCCGCGAATCAGCTCCACCAGCTCCATCACCGGCACCGGGTTCATAAAGTGCAGGCCGATAAACTTGCCGGGGCGGTCGGTGCGCGCCGCCAGGCGGGTGATGGAAATGGACGAGGTGTTGGTGGCGATCAGGGCGTCTTTCTTGAGGTGAGGACACAGATTCTTGAGAATCGCCTTTTTGGTCTCCTCATCCTCGATGGCGGCTTCGATAACCAGATCACAGTCCTTGAAGCCGTCCGCTCCAAGTCCGGTGGTGAGACGCGCCAGCGCCGCCGTTTTGTCGCCTTCGGAAATCCTGCCTTTGGCTATTTGACGGGACATGTTTTTTTCGATGGTCCGCACGCCCTGTTCAAGACGATCTTCGTCGATATCGATCAGGTGAACGTCGTAACCGCCGAGGGCGCACACATGGGCGATGCCGCCGCCCATTTGCCCGGCGCCGATGACGCCGATCTTTTTTATGGAAATCTTACCGGTCATTGATGCTTGTCCAGTTCCGCCGACAATTCAGGTATAACCTGAAACAGGTCCATCACCAGCCCATAATCGGCAATCCGGAAGATCGGCGCGTCCTCATCCTTGTTGACGGCGACGATGACCTTGCTGTCCTTCATTCCGGCCACATGCTGGATGGCGCCGGAGATGCCGAAGGCGATATACAGATTCGGGGCCACTATCTTGCCGGTCTGGCCGACCTGGGAATCGTTGGCGACAAAGCCTCCGTCCACCGCCGCCCTGGAAGCGCCGATGGCGGCGTTCAGTTTATCGGCCAGACCTTCGAGAAGCTTGAATTTTTCAGCGCTCTGCATGCCGCGCCCGCCGGAAACCACGATCTTGGCGCCGGTTAATTCGGGACGTTCGGACTTGGTCAACCGCCGGCCGGAAAAGACGGATATGCCGGAATCCGCGCCCGGCTCGATGACGGCAATGGCGGCGCTTCCGCCTTCGGAAGAGGCGGCGGCGAAGGCGGTGGCGCGTACGGTGATTACTTTTACGGCATCGCCGGAGCGGACGGTGGCCATGACGTTGCCGGCATAGACGGGACGGACGAAGACATCACGGCTTTCGACGGCGGTGATTTCTGAAATCTGCGCCACGTCCAGCAGCGCCGCCACTCGCGGCATCAGATTCTTTCCGTAGGTGGTGGCCGACGCCAATATATGCTCAAAACCGGGAGCCTGCCTGACGATCAGCGGCGCCAGCACCTCGGCCAGCGGATGCGCATGGACGGCGGCGTCGGCCAGCAATACCTTGGCGACGCCGTTGACCCCGGCGGCGGCTTCGGCGACGGCGCGGCAATTATGTCCGGCGACCAGAACGGCGACCTCCCCAAGCTGCGCCGCCGCCGTAACGGCATTCAGGGTGGCGGACTTCAGGGATACATTGTCATGTTCGGCGATGACTAGGGCGCTCATGGGATCACCTTCGCCTCGTTTCTCAGCTTGTCCACCAGTTCGGCGACGCTTTTCAGAATGACCCCGGCTTGGCGCTTGGCCGGAGTCGCCACCTTAATGGTGGTCAGCCGGGGAGCGATGTCCACGTTCATCTCTTGCGGGGTAATGACGGCGATGGGCTTTTTCTTGGCCTTCATGATGTTGGGAAGGGTGGCGAACCGGGGCGTGTTCAATCGAAGATCAACCGTGATCACCGCCGGCGTTTTTATGGTCAATACCTCCAGGCCGTCGTCAACCTCGCGGGATGCTACGCAGGCGCTTTTATCGGGGGTGAATTCAAGTTTGGAGACGTTGGTTCCCTGGGGACGGCCCAGCAATCCGGCCAGCATCTGGCCGGTCTGGTTGGCGTCGTCATCGATGGCCTGCTTGCCGAGGATGATCAATTCCGGCATTTCGCGCTTGGCCACGGCGGCCAGCAGCTTGGCGGCGGCCAACGGCTGAATCTCGGCGTCGGTTTCTATATGGATGCCGCGATCAGCGCCCATGGCCAGCGCCGTGCGGATGGTCTCCTGACACTGCTTGGGGCCGATGGAGACGGCGATCATTTCCGAGGCGACGCCGGATTCCCTGAGCTTGACTCCCTGCTCGACGGCGATTTCATCGAAGGGGTTCATCGACATCTTGACGTTGGCCGTCTCGACTCCCGAGCCGTCGGCTTTGATGCGGACCTTGACGTTGTAGTCAATCACGCGCTTGACGGCGACGATGATCTTCATTTCTCTAACACCATGAATTCATTGTATAATGACATCTTGAGGGGCAAGGCCTCGGTCGGTCAAGTCCATTCGGCGTCAGCGGTTGGTCCCCGGCGCCCATAACACATCGTCGGCGCCGTCGTTGTTGAGATGGCGGGCCAGCACAAACAGGTGGTCGGACAGGCGGTTGACATAGCACAATGCCGCCGGGTTGACTCCGGCCAGGCCGCTGATCAGACACTCGGCGCGGCGCGTCACGGTTCGCGCCATATGCAGACAGGCGGAAGCCGGCGAGCCGCCGGGCAGGATGAAGGAATCAAGCGGTTCAAGACCGGCGTTAAGGGCGTCGATCTCGGATTCCAGGCGTTTCACCTGCTGATCCGTAATACGCAGCGTACCGCCGCAACTCAAATCAGCGCCCAGGTTAAAGAGATCGTTCTGGATGCGCCCCAGCATGGCGCCGGCCTCGCCATCGGTATGCAAACGGGCCACGCCGATAGCCGCATTGGCCTCGTCGATAGCGCCGCAGGCGACGACGGCGGGATCATGCTTGACCACCCGCTTTCCATTGCCCAGCGAGGTTTTGCCGCCATCTCCGCCGCGTGTGTAGATTTTATCCAGCTTCACCATGATTTAACCATATGCTGCAAGCGCCACGCTTCCTATGGCAAAACGAACGAATAGTCGGTTATTTTCAGCGTGGGCGCAGGGGAAACGGAGCGGCGGTTACTCGATCTTGGCGGCATGGCCGGGGGCGTATACGGGGATCGGGGCGACGTCTTCTCCGGGGCCGTCGGGATTGGTCACCAGCGGATGAAGGGCGGTTTCCAGATAACGCAGCACGCCGTCCTGGTGTTGGGGGCGCACCAGCGACCAGCTCACGAACAGGCCGCCGTTGACTTCGTAATCGAGTATTTCCTGATTATTGCCGAGTTCATGGAAGGCGGCGGCCAAATCGTCACTTTTGCCCATGTAGACCCAGGCCGGGCGGATGCCGGCGTGCCAGATTACATAGACGCCGCTGATGTTGCTAAGCCCTTCTTCCTCGGGGTCGAGATTGATGAAGCGGTGGAACCGTCCGCTTTTCGATCTCGCCCAGTTGGGATCAAGGATATTGCTTGAATCAACTGACATCGCCGTTTGATCCCCGACCGTTTCTCATAACACAGCGTCTATCAGGTTTACGGCCAAGTGATTGCTGATTAGTTAATATTCAGCCTTTTAAAGCCAGCCGACGGGCCGGGTTGCCTGTTCCAGCCAGCGGGCGGTTTCGGCGTCGACCAGCGGTTTCAGTTCCATCCTGATTCGGCCATGATAGGCGTCCAGCCACACCGCTTCGCCTACATCAAGCAGCGCTGTTTCCACCAACGACAGGTCGATGGGAGCCATGGTCAGGGTTTCAAATCCCAGCATTTCTTTTTCCCGGGAGCGGGGCGACGGCAGCGACGCCACCGCCGCCAGATTTTCGATGCGGATGCCGTAGGCCCCGGTCTTGTAATAGCCCGGCTCGATAGAAGTCACCATGCCGGGTTTGAGCGCAACCCGGTTGGGATGCTTGGAAATCCTGTGCGGCCCCTCATGGACGTTTAAATAGGCTCCGACGCCGTGGCCGGCGCCGTGATCATAATCCAGGCCGACGTCCCACAGCGCCTTGCGGGCCAGAACATCAAGCTGTGAGCCGGTGGCGCCTTCCGGGAAACGGGCCGACGCCAGCGCGATGTGACACTTGAGCACGCGGGTGAAGTTGAGGCGCATCTCGACCGAAGGGTTGCCGATGGCGATGGTGCGGGTGACGTCGGTGGTGCCGTCCAGATACTGGCCGCCGGAATCAACCAAATAAAGGGTTCCGTTCTCGATCCGGCGGTTGCTTTTTTCGCTGACCCGGTAATGGACGACGGCGCCGTTAGCGCCGGCGCCGGAGATGGTGGCAAAACTCGGCCCGCGAAAATGCTCCCCCTCGCGGCGCAATGCGTCCAGTCGCTCGGCGGCGGCCATTTCGGTAAGCCCCGATCCCGGCGCCTGCCCGGACAACCAGGCGAGGAAGCGGCAGAGGGCGACGCCGTCGCGCTTGTGGGCGTTACGGATGCCGTCCAGCTCCATCGTGTTCTTGCATGCCTTGGCAAGCGCGCACGGATCGACGCCGGGAACAATATCGGCGCCGGCTTTTTTCAGCCGCGCAAAGACCCAGGCCGAGGCGCCGTCAAGGTTGAGGCGCGTCCTGGTCTTCTTTGCCCCCAGCCTGTCCAGGGCGGCGCCGAAAGCCTCAATATCCTCGACGTTGACTCCATCGCCCAGATGACGGACGGTTTTAGACGTAAGTTTCCGGCGGTCGATGAACAGCTCGACGGCGGCATCGGCGTGAATGACGGCGAAGGCCAGCGTCAGGGGAGCAAACGGCACATCTCCGCCGCGTATGTTCAAAAGCCATGCTATGGAATCAGAAGCAGTGAGAACGGCGGCGCCCAGCCCATCCTGCTTTATATCTTCGGCAATCCTCTGACGCTTGCGGTCGGAAGATTCGCCGGCAAAGACGATCTCGTGGGGGACCGTCGGCGAGATGGGAGGCGGCGGCCGGTCGAACCAGACGGCGTCCAGCGGATTGTCATCAAGAGCCTCAAGCGTGCCCCCGGCCTTTTTGCAGGCGGTCTCCAATCTCATTATCTGATTTTGCGTATGCAGCCGGGGGTCGTAGCCGAGTCTGGCGTCAGAGGCCAGATTCCGGGAAATCCATTCTCCGGGCCGGCCGTCGCCCTGGCTCACAAATTCAAACAAGGCGCCGTCGGCTTCCTCACGAACCTGAAGAGTGTAACGGCCATCGACGAATATGGCGGCCTTGTCCTCAAGAATCACCGCCGCGCCGGCGGACCCGGTAAATCCGGTAAGCCATGATAATCGCTCGGCGCATCTGGGGACATATTCACCCTGGCATTCATCAGAGTGAGGCACGATGAACCCCTGCACGCCGCGACGATTTAATTCTTTGCGCAACGCGGCGAGTCTGATCGCGCTATCGCCCTTGCCGCCGTCAAGGGACGCCGCCATTTCGGCGTAAAGCGCCTTCAGTCGGGTTTCAAGCCTTACATCTCCTCCGGCATCGACAAGGGTCAGCCATGAGTCAGGATCAAAAGCGGCGGCGGCGGCGGCGCCGTGAGCCAGGGCGCGGACTTCGTCCACCCTCAGGCGCGATCCGGCCTGACGCAAGAGACGCTCAAGCGTCTCGTTCTCCTGACAGGCTTCGTTTGCCGATAATGGGTCTTTGTCGGTCAATTTTTTCTCTTGTTTGTGACCTTGGCGTATCCCAGGCGCCTCATGCAGGCATCCAGCGTATGCTCGCCGCTTTTGCCGGCTTTATAGCGGGCCATGTTAGCCCCCAGCGTATCGGTGCGCCCCATATCCATGTCCTGATAATTCGGATTATAGACCATTTCCCTTTCAGCCTCGGCGTTGGCTTTTCGGGCGCAGGCGGCCTGATCGCCGGGCCACTGGCCCACGGGCGCGTTCGGATTTTCCCAATGGCCGGACGCGGCGCAAGACGCTACCGATAAAACAATAACCAAAAAGGCCGATAATTTTGATAAAGACATGACGATGATTTTATCTATCCGACCGTCAAAACATCAGTGAATCGGGGGGTATATGTACGGTGACGGTGGTGCCGACGCCCCGGATGCTTCTAAGCTTCAGAACCCCGTTGTGCAACTCGACGAAGGCCTTGGCCAACGGCAGGCCCAGGCCGGCGCCTTCATATTTTCTGGCCAGCCGGCTGTCCGCCTGGCCGAAGAGCGACATTGCTTTCGGTATGTCCTCGGCCTTGATGCCGATGCCCGTATCGCTGATTGAAATTATTAACTGCCGGGTCTTCTCCGAGAAAATTACATTGACGCCGACGCGACCGCCCTCCGGCGTGAATTTCACGGCGTTGGACAACAGGTTGAGGATGATCTGCTTGAAGCGGCGAGGTTCGGAAAAAATATCCGGCAAGTCCCTGCTTATCCGGCAGCGCAATTTCACTCCGGCGCCGGCGGCGCGGTCCTTGATCAAAAGCAGGCAGGATTCCACCGCCGGGGCGACCTTCATGCGTTCGGGGCGGAATTCCATTTTGCCTGTCTCGATTCGGGCCACATCAAGAATGTCGGTAATGATATCCAGCAGGCGGCGTCCGGAATCAGCGATATTCCCGGCGTATTCCTTGTATTTGGCGCAGCCGAGGGCGCCGAAAATCTCTCCGTTCATAACATCCGAAAAACCGATGATGGCGTTGAGGGGAGTGCGCAGTTCATGGCTCATGGCGGCCAGAAATTCACTCTTCACCCGGTTTGCTATTTCCGCATGTTCCTTGGCCTCGCGCAGACTTTCTTCGTGACTTAGCATGGTCTCCGCCGCCCGCCGCCGCTCGGTGGTGTCGCGGGCCACCAGCACCGCCGCGTCATCGCCGAACGGATTAAAGGGCCGCACCTGCAACTCGGCGTCGATCACCCCTCCATTGACCTTGACCATCTTCAACGGCGCCCATCCCGGCTCTTCGATAAGGACTTTCATGCCGTCCTCCAGCAAGGTATGGAAGTCGGAATGAATGAACTCGGCAAGAGGTCGGCCGATCAGGTCTTCATTGTCGGCGGCGCCCAGAATTTGTATGCCGGCTTTGTTGATCAGGACGATAACCCCGCCCTTGAGGATACAGAAAATATCCGGCGTCAAATCGACCAGTTCCTGGTAGTGAGCCGCGCCGTCGCGTAAATCATGGCGGCTGTTTTTAAGGGGTTCCTTTATGGAAAGGTAATGAACGCCCCCCTCCGGCAAGGACTTTTCCCCGCACGAAACCTTACGACGCTGCGCGTTAGGGTTCCTCTTTTCCAGCATGGCTGATTTTGTTCCGGCCTTTCTCTGGAAAGGTTATAACAAAAAAGCTCTCTCAAGCAACCAAAGCCTGTTAGTCAACGGCGCCCAAGCAGCGGCGGATAAAGGCGACGACTTCGGGGGAATCCCATTCGACGGTTCCGACGACCCGCCCCGCCAGATTGCCTTGCGGATCAATCAGCAGCGTCGCCGGCAGTCCGTTGATTTCGGCTCGGCGCATCAGCTTGCTGCGGTTATCCAGCAGGATCGGCAGGTTGGCGATGTTTGCCTTGGCGTAGAATTTCCTGACCGCCTCGGCGCCGTCACGATCCTCGGAGATGACCAATACCAGTATGGCGTCTCCTTTAACCTTGGATTGCAGGCGGTCAAGCGACGGCATTTCGCGTACGCATGGGGCGCACCATGTGGCCCAGAAGTTTACGACCAGACCGGCGCCGCGATAGTCGGCAAAGGTCCGCTCCGCCCCCTCGGCGGTAAAAAAGGGCGCCGAAGGGGCCGGCGCGGGCTTCTCTTGGGGCTGAAAATCCTTTATTACTTTACCGTCGTCAGCGCATTTTTTGTTATCGGCGCTTGCATGCGGCGGGGATATGACCAGAATTGCCGAGGCGATCAACCCCAAGAGCAAGGCGCGCAACATGTTCGGGTTCACTCAAACTTCTCCTTTGGTCGTGTCATGACTGATAAACCATCAAATATGTGGGGCGGGCGCTTCGACGGCGGTCCTTCTGAAATCATGGAGGAAATCAACGCTTCCATCGGTTTTGACCAACGTCTCTACGCCCAGGATATTGCCGGCTCCAAAGCCCACTGCGCCATGCTGGCGCGCCAAGGCATCATAACGCAAGAAGATGCGGACGCCATCCTCGAAGGACTCGATGCGGTCCTCAAGGAAATGGAAAGCGGCGATTTCGAGTTCAAGCGGGAACTGGAAGACATCCACATGAATGTGGAAGCCCGGCTTACCGAACTGGCGGGCGAGGCGGGTGAACGCCTGCATACGGCGCGTTCGCGCAATGATCAGGTGGCGACCGACCTCAGGCTGTGGGTGCGCGAGGCGCTGGAAAGACTGGACGTCGGCCTCAGGAATTTCCAGGAAGTTCTTATAACCAGGGCCGAGGAACACGCCGCCGACGTGATGCCGGGGTTCACCCATCTGCAAGCGGCGCAGCCGGTGACCCTCGGCCACCATCTTCTGGCTTATGTAGAAATGATCGGGCGTGATCGCGGGCGCGTCGCCGACTGCCGACGCCGCCTTAACGAATGTCCGTTGGGTTCCGCCGCCCTCGCCGGCACTTCGTTTAATATCGACCGCCATATGACGGCGACCGCGTTGGGCTTTGACCGCCCCTGCGCCAATTCCCTGGACGGCGTGTCGGATCGCGACTTCGCCATGGAGTTTTTATCCCTGGCGGCAATCCTGGCCGTCCATCTGTCCCGCCTGGCCGAGGAGATAGTGTTGTGGAGTTCGGATCAGTTCGGCTTTGTTCGTCTGGCTGATGCTTTTTCTACCGGCAGTTCGATCATGCCGCAAAAGCGCAATCCCGACGCCGCTGAACTGGTGCGCGCCAAGAGCGGACGGGTGATCGGCGCCCTCAACACCCTTCTTATCGCCGTCAAAGGATTGCCGCTGGCCTACGGCAAGGACATGCAGGAAGACAAGGAGCCGGTGTTTGACGCCGCCGATACGCTGGCCCTGAGCGTCGCCGCCATGACCGGCATGTTGAAAGACGCAAAGTTCAATTGCGGGAATATGCGGGAAGCGGCGTCAAGGGGCCATGCCTGCGCCACTGATCTTGCCGACTGGCTGGTCAGGGTTCTCGGCGTGCCGTTTCGCAGCGCCCATCATATCAGCGGGCGTATCGTCAAGATGGCCGAGAATAAAGGCGTAGCCCTGGATGCCTTGTCATTGAAAGACATGCAAACGGTGGAGTCTTCCATTAACAAGACGGTATTTGACGTGCTGGGCGTCGATAATTCGGTTGCCGCCCGCGCCTGTTTCGGCGGCACGGCGCCTGATAACGTGCGCCGGGCGGCGACCGACGCCCGAAAACGCTTTCTGGAATAACGGCGGGAAACAAGAGTAAGATCATGAACATGGTACAAAAACTTCTGATTATCCTGCTTATCGCCGCCGTGGCGTCGCCGCTTGCCGGTTGCGGACGCAAATCGACGCCCAAGGCGCCTCCGGGGGCCGAATACCCGCGTGACTACCCGACCCAATAGTCCGGGAAGACCCCGCGCCCATACGTCTTTCCGTCACGCTAAAGCCTGTCGGTGTCTACCTGTGGCCCATAAAAAATCTCAGAAATAGATTCAATTATTTTGTCATAGCCCCTAAGGCGGCGCGTAGAGTGCGCTCCAGGGGATCAAGGTCATCCGCCACCACGTCCCATATGCGGCGGGTGTTGGTGTAGAAGTATTCGTGGACAACCCGGTCGCGGATGCCGGCAACGGCGCGCCACGGGATTTCAGGGTGAGCCGCCTTAAAATCCGCGCCAAGATGTTTCACTGCTTCGCCAATAACGCCGATGGAATAAAGAACTGAGCGGACGACAACGGGATTTTGGGAAAACCTGTGGAAATCCATTTCCGTCGTATCGGCGCGAATGTCGGCTATGGCCGCGAGAATGTCTCCGATGCGTGTTTCCTCTTTGCGCACCATCAGAACACCGACACCCGCTCGCGCTCGAACGAGGCCCGTATCTGAGGCCGAAAGCTGTCGGTCTCGCCGATATCGACAGGTCTGCCGAGCGCATCCTCCAGCAGCAGACGGGTGTCTTCCATCCGAATTAGCGAAAATGATCGTCCGGATTCGATCTCGACGGCAATATCCACGTCACTGTCGGGGCGCTCATCGCCACGCGCCACCGACCCGAACACGGCAACGTGGCAAACGCCGCGTCGGCGGAGTTCCGCCTCTTCCGCCCTGATTCGCCGCATGACGTCATCAAGCACCGTTGCCATGTCCTATCTCCCATCTTTCGGCAAGGATAGGCTGAAAGAGCCGGTGAAATCAACGCTCTCACGACATCTCCGTTTCCCGTTCCCATTCAGGAAGCCGGGGAGCATTTCAGGGGCCGGTTGCGGCGAAATAGTGAAATATGACTGTTGGGTTTTTAACGCTCACCCGCTATCGTCATGCGCGGGGGTGATTACTTTGTCGCCGTGAGCGATAAAATGCTGGAGCAAACATGGATCATTTCACATACCGTGACGGCAGGCTGTGCGCCGAGGATGTTTCCCTTGAGGTTATAGCCGACAAGGTGGGCACGCCCTTTTATTGTTACTCGACGGCGACTTTGGAGCGCCATTATCGCGCCTTCGCCGACGCCTTCGCCGGCCTCGACGCGATGATTTGCTACGCGGTGAAGGCCAACTCCAACATCGCCGTTATCCGCACCCTGGCGAATATCGGCGCCGGCGCCGACGTGGTCTCCGGCGGCGAACTGAAGCGCGCCCTGGCGGCGGGCGTCTCCCCGGCGAAAATCGTCTTCTCCGGCGTCGGCAAGAGCGAGGCCGAGATAGCGGCGGCGCTGAAGGCCGGCGTAGCGCGGATCAATGTCGAGTCAGACCCGGAACTGGATGTCCTCAACAAGGCGGCGTCTTCGATGGGGGTCATCGCCGCCGCCGCCATCCGCGTCAATCCCGACATTGACGCCAATACCCATGACAAGATCACCACCGGCAGGCGTGAAAACAAGTTCGGCATCGAATGGACGCGGGCGCATGAAGTATTCCGCCGCGCCGCCGCCATGAAGTCTGTCGCCGTTACCGGCATCGCCGTGCATATAGGTTCACAGATTACCGACATCAAACCCTTTGCCGACGCCTTTGTCAGGATGCGCGACCTGACGGCCATCCTGCGCGCCGACGGACACAGCATTGACAGCCTTGATATCGGCGGCGGTCTCGGCGTTCCTTACGACATCGGTAATTTGATAAATATCGCGCCGACGCCGGGCGAATACGCGGATGCGGTCAAGTCAATTCTCGGCAATCTCGGCTGCCGGCTGATTCTTGAACCGGGCCGGGCCATTGCCGGCAACGCCGGCGTCATGGTCTCCCGCGTTCTTTACATAAAAGAGGGGGCAAGCCGCACCTTCGTCATTATCGACGCCGCCATGAACGACTTGTTGCGTCCGGCTCTTTACGGCGCCGCTCATGCCGTCGTTCCCATAATCGAAGCGCGGCCGAACGCCCGGCGGAGAGAGATGGATGTAGTAGGGCCGGTGTGCGAAACCGGAGACACTTTCGCCAAACAACTGCCGCTGCCGGAGATAAAGGCGGGCGACCTTTTGGCCATACGCACCGCCGGGGCCTATTCGGCGGCAATGAGTTCCACCTACAACTCCCGCGCCCTGATCCCCGAGGTGCTGGTCAAGGGCGGCGGCTTCGCCGTGATCCGCCGCCGGGTTACCGTCGATGATCAGATGGCCTATGAATCCTCTCCCCCATGGCTGGAAGCGGGCGGGACGGATCGGTGATCCGCTTCTATTTGAAGGCGGCGGCGGCGGCTGTTTTTTGGGAGCGTCTGTGGCCGCGCCTGTGGCCGACCGTCGGCGTCTTCGGGCTTTTTGTAACAATCGCGCTGCTGGATTTCCTTCCTCGACCGGGCGGTCGGCTGCACGGGCTGATTCTGTTGATCTTCGCCGCCGGGGCGGCGGTCGCCCTGTTTTATGGTTTGCGGGGACTGACGCCGGTGAGCGGGTCGGCGGCGCGCCGTCGTCTGGAAACGGACAGCGGGCTAAAACATCGGCCTTTAAACGCTCTTGAGGATCGTCTTGGCGACGGCCCCGCCGATGAAGCCGCCGCCACGCTGTGGGGCGTTCATCTTGAACGCATGGCCGAGGCGGCGCGGAACCTGCGCCTCCGTCTTCCCGCCCCCGGACTGGCAAGCCGCGACCCCTACGGGTTGAGAGCGCTGGTCCTGCTGTTTCTGGCAGTCGGCCTCGCCGCCGCCGGGAGCCGGGCGCCGGAGCGTTTGAAGAATGCGTTGATTCCCCGTTTAGGGAACGCTACCGATCAGCCCCCGACCATAGAAGCATGGATCACGCCGCCGGCATACACCGGACGCCCCCCTGTTTTCCTTGGCGGCGAGGCGATGAAAAACGGCCAACTCATAGAGACGCCGGCAGGCGGCGCCTTGCTGGCCCGGGTCGGCGGCGCTCAAACGGCGCCCCGGCTGAAGCTGGGAGGAACCGTCGCCGAATTCAAGGCCATCGGCCAAAGCGACTACCGGGCCGAGACAATCATTAAAGAAGGCGAGCGGCTTTCGCTGGAATACGAAAAACGGGAAATCGCCGGGTGGCCGTTGCAGGTGATTCCTGACGCCCCTCCCCATGTGACTCTCGGCAAAAACCCGGCGGAAGACAATGGGCAACGGCTGAGCATTGAATATGCCGCCGAAGATGATTACGGCGTGACCGGGCTGACGGCAATTATCAGGCTTTCCGATGGAAACCAAGGTGAATTAAGGCTGCCGTTGCCTCTCGGCAAGCGGGGGGAGGCTTCGTCTCATGGAACCGCCGTCAGGGATATCACCGCCCATCCCTGGGCCGGGCTGACGGCGACGTTGCGCCTTGAAGCTTCCGACATCATCGGCCAAAAGGGAGAAAGCGGGACGGTGGAAATGAAGCTGCCCGAGCGCATTTTCACCCACCCGACGGCAAAAGCGATCATCGCTGCGCGAAAAAAGCTGGCCGATCCCCTGCGCGGGGGGCGCGTCGAGACGGTTATCGACCTTGACGCCGTCTCCGCCGCCCCCGAACGGTTTGCCGATGACACGGTGGTCTATCTGGCCTTGAGGGTGGCCCGCTTCCGCCTCGCTCATGATCAGAGCGTTAATGCCGATAAATCGGTTCAGGAAATCCTGTGGAGTACGGCCTTGCGCCTTGAGGACGGCGGGCTTTCCCTTGCCGAGACGGCGCTGCGGGAGGCGCAGGAGCAGTTAACCGAGGCGCTCCGCGACGGCGCCGCCGGCGAACAAATTGAGCGCCTGATGGACCGATTGCAACAAGCGTTGAACAACTATCTTGCTGCCCTTGCCGGCCATCTGAAGAAGCAGGACATGCCGCCGGAGCTGGCGGATTCGTCCATGCGGACGCTGGGAGGCGACGACCTGCAACGCCTTGTTGATAACGCCCGCGAACTTGCGCGCGCCGGAGCCGTTGACGGCGCTCGTCAAATGCTGTCGCAGTTACAACAAATTCTTGACGATATTCAGTCCGGCATCTTAACGGATAATTCCGCAAGTGAAACAGCCGAGGCTCGCCGACTGATCGAAAACTTGCGTCAATTGAGCGGGCGCCAGCAGCGCCTGCTGGACGACAACTTCAGCCGATTGCGGGAAAGCCGCCCGAAAAAGGGGCAGCCCGGACAGCCCGATAACAGCGCCGCCGGACAGGAATCGTTGCGCCGCGACCTGGGTCAAATGATGCAGGGTCTCGGCGAGTTTATGGACAAAATTCCCCGCTCCCTCGGCGAAGCCGAACTGGCCATGCGCAGGGCGGTTGACGAATTGAACCATGACCGGGCGCATTCGGCCTTGCCGGAACAATCAAAAGCACTGGAGGAACTGCGCCGGAGCATGAAAGACCTGGGCGAACAATTGGCTCAAAAACTGGGTGGAAGGCGTTCCATGATGATGGCCGGGCCGGAATCCGGCGGCCTTGACCCCTTCGGGAGAGGGTCGGGCCGCGCCTTCGGCTCCATCAGCGGCTCGCTGAAATTACCCGGCCCCACGGAGGCGCGCGAGGCGCGGGAAATACTGAAAGAACTTCACCGCCGCGCCGGCGACCAGCGCCGCCCCAAAACCGAACTGGACTATCTCGAAAGACTGCTTAGACGGTTCTAATTCAGTCGAAATGCTTGAGGATTTCGGCCAGGGTGACGCAGGTGTCGACGCTGTATCTCTTCGAGATCATCAATCTGCCCGCCTCGTTGGAGATGGCTTCCTTGAGGTCGGAGAACAGCGCTTTCAGCAGCTTTTTGAAGGCCACCTCGGTGAAGGTCCAGGCGCGCAGGTCCGGGTTGGACCCTTCCTCGAACGGACGTATGTTGTCGTTTATCATGGCGATGAACCAAATGGTGCGTTTCTTGATGTTTTCGAAATACAGGGCCATGCCGACCAGGGCGTCGAGGATCAGTTCCTTGCCCTCTTTGTCGCCATAGACCTCGTACCAGTCGAATTCCAGCTCACGTCCCTTGCTGAGACGCTTGACGACGGCGCCGGTATTCTTCTGGAGCCTGTCGACGGATTCTACGCCCAGCATTATGTTTACGGCCATAAAGAAGCCGGGCAGGATGCGGCGGGAAATGGTGTCGTCATCCTGCAACAACTCGTTATCATCCTTGAACAGACGGGCGAACTTGGAAACAAACAGCCGGTCGAAGGGATAGTCACGCGACAGGTTCATCGAGGCCCGCTCGCGGGTCTGCACATATTCCTCGAACGATTTTTCAAAGACCGCCTTCAGGGCTTCCGTTTTTTTGGCGAATTCCTCGCCGAGTTCGTCGATATCCTGAATGGTCAGATAGCCTCCCCGGCGCGTCGCTTCCGATTTGAGGCGATCAAGAAATGACGCGGTCACCGTCTCCGCCAGCGCCCTGCTTTGGGCGGCGGGGGTCATCGCTTTTTTGTGGGCCGGCTTTTGGTCTTTTACATTCATGACGGTATTGAGATTATTGCCTTCCGATAAAAATTACCATGTTCACTATCGGCGTTTGTTGAAATTTTCGGGGAAAGTCCTGATTTATCCCCCTTGTCGTTAAACGCTTCGTAGCTATACTGCGCCGCTTGCAGATTTCGCCAAGGAAAAAATCGAAAATGCCTAATGCAAAATATGATGTCGTAGGTATCGGCAACGCCATTGTTGACGTTCTCGCCCACGCCGAGGATTCGTTTCTTAAATCCCACGGGCTTGTGAAGGGAACGATGTCGTTGATCAATTCACAGGCTGCGGACAAATTATACGAAGAAATAGAGCCGACGCTCGAATGTTCCGGCGGTTCGGCAGCCAACAGCATCGCCGCGCTGGCCGTGCTGGGCGGACGCGGAGCCTTTATCGGAAAGGTATGCGACGACAAGCTCGGCGCCATCTTCCGCAAGGATATCGCGGCGTTGGGCATCGTTTTCAACAGCACGCCGTCACGCTACAGCGCCTCCACCGCCCGCTGCCTGATTCTGGTGACGCCGGACGCCCAGCGCACCATGCAGACGTATTTGGGCGCCTGTGTCGAACTGGGACCGGACGATATTGATGAGAACCTGATCGCTGACTCCCACATCACCTACCTGGAGGGCTATCTTTGGGATCCGCCGAAGGCTAAAGAGGCCTTCGTCAAGGCCGCCGTTGTCGCCCGCAAGGCCGGACGCAAGGTGGCGCTCAGCCTGTCTGATCCGTTATGCGTCGCCCGTCACCGGGACGATTTCATCGATCTGGTGGACAACCATGTCGATATCCTGTTCGCCAACGAGGCCGAGATTACGTCGCTCTATCAGGTGAGCAACTTTGACGCCGCCTTGCAGAAAGTGCGCGGCCACTGCGAAATCGCGGCTCTCACCCGCAGCGCCAAGGGCGCGGTGTTGATTTCCGGCGATGAGGTGCATGTGCTTGACGCCGAGCCGTTGGAAAAGGTGGTTGACACCACCGGCGCCGGCGACGCCTACGCCGCCGGCTTTTTTTACGGACTGGTCAACGGAAAGAGTATTTATGATTGCGGGCGTATCGGCGCTATCGCCGCCGCCGAGGTGATCGGGCATTTTGGCGCCCGGCCTGAAGTATCCCTCGCCAAACTGGTGGCGAAAAAGCTTGGTTGAAAGCAAAAGCGTTAATTTACGCAATATCGCTATTATTGCCCACGTTGATCACGGCAAGACCACATTAGTCGACGCCATGTTCCGCCGGAGCGGCACTTTCCGCGATAATCAACGGGTGGCGGAGCGGGCCATGGACTCCAACGAGCTGGAGCGCGAGCGCGGCATCACCATCTTGTCCAAGTGCACCTCCGTTGAGTGGCAGGGTCTGCGCGTCAACATCGTTGATACCCCCGGCCATGCCGATTTCGGCGGCGAGGTAGAGCGCATCCTGAGCATGGTCGACGGCGTGCTGTTGCTGGTGGACGCCGCCGAAGGGCCGATGCCCCAGACCAAGTTTGTCACCGCCAAGGCCTTGAAGCTGGGCCTCAAGCCGATCGTGGTGATCAACAAGGTGGATCGTCCCGACGCCCGCATTCTTGAGGTGCATGAAGAGGTGTTTGATCTGTTCGCGGCGCTGGAGGCCAGTGATGAACAGTTGGATTTTCCGATACTCTTCGCTTCCGGCAGAGAAGGCTGGGCAAGCCTTGAGGCGGATAAACGGGGCGACAGCCTTGACCCGTTGTTTAAAGTCGTTGCCGAGTATGTTTCTCCCCCCAAGGCCGATTCGGAAGGCCCCTTCACCATGCTGGCGACGACGTTGGAAAATGATCCGTTCCTCGGGCGGGTGCTGACCGGGCGCATCCAGTCCGGCGCGGTTACCTCCAACATGGTCGTCAAGGCCATCCGTCATAACGGCGAAATAGTGGAACAGACGAAGGTGACCAAAATTTTCGCCTTCAGGGGGCTGGAGCGGATGTCGCTGGACAGCGCCGGGGCCGGCGATATCATTGCCTTGGCCGGATTCTCCGTCGCTACCGTCGCCGATACCTTGTGCGCCCCCTCCGTGGTGAAGCCGATTGCCGCCGATCCCGTTGACCCGCCGACCCTGTCGATGATCTTTTCCGTCAACGATTCGCCCCTTTGCGGCCAGGAAGGGACCAAGGTTACTTCGCGGATGATTCGTGAACGGCTGATGCGCGAAGGCGAGGGCAATGTTTCCATTCGCATCAGCGAGACCGCCAATAAAGACGCCTTCGAGGTCGCCGGGCGCGGCGAACTGCAACTGGGCGTCCTCATCGAGACCATGCGCCGCGAGGGCTTCGAGCTTTCGGTAAGCCGCCCCAAGGTGCTGTTCAAGGACGATCCCGAACTCGGGCTGCTGGAGCCTGTCGAAGAAGTGCAGGTTGATGTGGATGCGGAGTTCTCGGGGCTGGTGGTCGAGGCGCTGAACGTCCGCAAGGGACAGATGAAAGGAATGAGTCCGTCAGGCGGCGGCAAGACAAGACTTACCTTTCTGGCGCCCTCGCGCGGGCTGATCGGCTACCACGGGGAGTTCATGACCGAAACCAGGGGCACCGGCGTCATGAGCCGCATATTTCACGGCTACGCCCCCTTTAAGGGGCCGATTCCGGGGCGACGCAACGGGGTGCTGATCTCGAATTCCGGCGGCAAGACCGTCGCTTACGGACTGATGGGCCTGGAAGGGCGCGGGCCGCTTTTTATCGGCTCCGGAGTCCAGGTTTATGAGGGCATGATCATCGGCGAGCACAGCCGGGGCAACGATCTCGAAGTAAACCCCATGAAGTCCAAGCAACTCACCAACATCCGCGCTGCGGGCAAGGACGACGCGGTAACGCTGACGCCGCCCCGGCGCATGAGCCTGGAACAGGCCATCGCTTACATCAAGGATGATGAACGGGTCGAAGTAACTCCTAAAAATATCCGTTTGCGCAAGGCCATGCTTTCCCCCCACGACCGCAAACGGGAATCGAGGAAAGCGGAGAATGAATAGGATTGATTGGAATCGCCCAAGGCCGCTGTGGGACACGCCTTCCCGTCTTTGCGAGGATTGCGAGGAGCGGAGCGACGAAGCAAGACGAAGCAATCCAGAGAGCGCCACCGGCCACTGGATTGCTTCCCGTGTCGCTGACGCTCTCACGGTCGCAATGACGGCAAGGCGCAACGCGGGTGATCCCAATCAATCCTGACGCGCCCTAATTTCTTTTAAGCCCGGACAGCAGCGCAGGATTATCCCATTTGGGCTGGCGGTCCTCGACCATGACGCTATGAGCGACGATGCCTTTATCAACGGAGGTTTCGGGGGCAGTGGTTACCGTAATCCGGGTCCAGCGCGCCACGATCTCGTTGTTGACGTCATCAAGGATGGCCAGCGTCATCGCCTCCGGCGACTCCCACGGCAGATCGTTAATAGCCTTCAGATAGGCGCCGAAGGACTTGGGATCAAGGATATGCTTGTCGGGAACATAGCGTAGACTGACCGAGGAAAGGCCGATCTTGCCCTCCAGCGTGCTGATGCAATCCAGCTTGAAATCAGGGCTGGTCCGGGCTTTCAGAATTCCGCGTCTTTCCATTCTGTCCATCAGACAATCAACCCGTCACGATCACTCTCGACGATGATTTTCTCAAGCAAGACCTCGGTGAAGTTGGGAGGCGACGCCTGAAAGCCGACGCCTCCCTTTATTCCGGTCAGTTCGGCGGCGTCCTGAAAGATATTGCGGATGTCATTCTGCATTTGATCGGGTAAACGGCTGTCGGTGCGAACGATCAAGTCCATATGCTTGCCTTTATTACGCAACAATCCGTCCAGTTGAAGACGTCCGAGTTTGCTGAGGTCAACATCAATTACAAAACGGGTGCTCTCCTGTTCCTCGCCTTTCTCGTTATCGCCGCCATGACGGCGGGTCAGCAGACGAATCTGCTCAAGCCCGGCGCCGTTGAAAAAAGGAACCAATGTAATCTTCCAGTCATCGGAGGGGGAAGGCTCCTTGGACATGCGGCCGAGCGTGTTGAAATCATCCTTGAGGCGGGCCAGCAACTCAGGTCTGGCGCGTTGCAGCGCCAAAGCCGGTTCATCGCCGAACCAACTGCGCAAATTACCGCCCCGCAACGCCGTCAGGAAGAACAAGACGTTGGCCGCCAACTGTGAATCGGGGCGCGGAATTATGTTGTTTAACAAATGCCGGGCGGCGACGGGGTCGGCGTCCTGCAAGGCCGCCATCGCTTCCCTGAAGGCGGGCCAATCGCGCGACGCGAACATGCCTTCGCCGGAACCATAAGTGAATACTTGAGCCGGAGTAGCAGGCAACAGCGGCTTGCCGGTTACCTGAAGGGTCAGCGCAGAGCCTTCGGGCAGAGATGAGCGGACAGCCAGGGACAACTCTCCGGCCTCGGTCATAACCAGCGTTCGCCCGAAGGGCGATGCGCCGATGACAATGCCGTTCAAATTCTGTCCGGCGGCAAGGCCGGCAGTTCCCGCTTGCGGCAGAGACAGAAGAGGACCGTCGGGTCGGGGGAACTGTAAGGAAATGACCTTAACCGTAACCTGGGCGCCGACGGGAACAGCCGCCGGATTTCCGGGCGCCGCGCCGGGACGATGAACGGCGGCGGGAGCTGCGGATAACAATGTCGCCGGTCGGTTGGGGGCGCCCTGTTGTCCCGGCAAAGCGACTTGGGCCGTCCGGATGCCCGCCTGTTGAGGCGGCGGCGCAGTCATGGCTGCCTGCTGTGCCTGCCGTAGGTCTTGAGGTGCGCCGGGCGCTCCCTGGGGTAACAATGCTCCTTGCGGTCCCCGTGAGGCTTCCGCCGAAAAGCCGCCGGTTTGCCCCGAGGGTGGCCTCAACAGGGTGGCGGTGACCGTGCCGCCGACAATCAGGCTTGGCGGGGACGCTCTGCCCCCGGCTGTCGCGCCGCCGGCGGCGGTCGGGGCGATTTCCTTGCCGGCGGCTTGTTGAGCAACGACTTGACGCAGAGTTTTACCGTTCACGGAAATGATCTGCATCTGTATCTGGGGCATGAAGGCGCTGACCTGCAAGGACAGCGTTGCTCCCTGAGGCAAGGAAACGGCGGTCTGAACGGCAAAGGCGCCTAACGAAGTCTGCACCTGGAAAACGCTCTTGGCGTCTTGCTGTATGACGGTGCCTTCGAGTTTGGTTCCCACGGCAAGCAGGGTCAGCGGCGTCGGCGGGTTAAGCACGGTCGCCGACGGCAAAGGCGTCGAAGATGTCATTATCGGCAAAGGCAGGGGCAGCGGAACGATGGTGCTCATGACGCCTTCAGGTTTAATCTGATCTAATCATCTTTACTGCTATCTTTTCGACATCCTCGACGGCTTCGGCATTGGGCGAGCGCGTTAAAATAGACACCTGGTTGCGGATCGCGTCCGCCACCTTGTTGTCGCGGCGGATGATGCCGAGCAAAGGCGGAGAAATCTTGAGGAAACCCTCGCAGGCCTTGAGCAGAGTGTTATAGGTGCGTTCGCCCTCGCGGATGGAGTTAACCATGTTGATAACAATCTTGATTTTGGTGTCCGGACGCTCCATGTGAGTGATCTTGATAAAGGCGTAGGCGTCGGTCAGTGAAGTCGGCTCGTTGGTGGCCAACACCAGACATGAGTTGACGCCATGGGTAAGTTGGCGAACCGTCCGCTCCACGCCGGCGCCGAGATCCATGATCACCTTGTCATAACCGGCGGCCAGCAAGGCCAGATCGTCGCCGAGAATTTGCAGGCGTCCCGACGCTATATTGGCGAGGCCGCCGGAACCGGATCGTCCGGCGATAACGTCAAAGTTCCCCTCATCGTAGTGAACCACCGCCTGATTGAGGGTCAAGCGGCCGGTAACGACGCTGCCGAGGTCATGCTTGGGCATCAGGCCGAGTTGGATATCAAGGTTGGCCAGGCCCAGATCGCCGTCAAACAGCAGGACGCGGACGTTTTTGCTGGCCAGCGTGTGGGCCAGGGTAATGGAGAACCACGTCTTGCCGACGCCCCCCTTTCCGGAAGCAACGGCGAATATGTTGCGTCCCTTGGTGCGGGCGGCGAGATTGGGGGCTATCAGGGGATCCGGCGTCATTATGCGGCCTCGATCTTATAAGGGGTTTCAACTGAACTGGAAGAGTAGGGCATGATCAGACGGGCCAGTGAGACCGGATTGATCGGACTTAGCCCGTCGGAAACGTGGGGCGTGATGGAAACATTGCAAAACGTCATCCGGGCGGCGTCGGCCGCCGCCAGGACGCCGCCGAGGCGGCGCGCTATATCAAGGCGCGTCAGCAACAGTCTCCTGACGCCGATGGCGGCGAAAGAAGCCGCGATGTCGGCCATCTCAAAGGCGTCGCCTCCGGCGGCCAGGACGAGAACAGGCTCGGCGCCGGAAACTTTGATAAGTTCTCTCAAGTGGTCCATCTCGGTGTCGCTGAAGGGGTTTGTCCCCTGAGTATCGACAATAATCTGAACGGAGGAGGCGCCGTTGCTTCCCCTTAACGCCTTCACCATATCGCCGAGTTCCTTAACGGTATCGGCGGTCTTGAGGCCAAGATCGAGGATGCGGGTGAAGGCTTCAAGTTGTTCAACGCCCCCGGCGCGGCGGGTGTCGGTGGTTATCACTTCCACGGGCTGACTGGACAAGGCGGCGCGAGCGGCCAGTTTGGCGGTAGTAATGGTCTTGCCGACGCCGGGCGGCCCCACCAGCATGATCAGCTTGCCCTCATTCGGCTCGGATAAAGGCTCAAAACTGAAGCTGGAGTCCACCGCGCCGGCGAAGGCCATGGTCGGGTCTTCTTCATCCAGGTCGCCGGCGGCGTCAATAAGACGGTCAATCAGCCTGGACGGAGCGCCGTGATAGGTCAGGGCTTGGCGGATAGTGGCTATGACATCTATCTTTTCGTCTTCCGGGCGTTCGCAGACGGCGGCCTCGTCAATGGGCAATTCCTCTATAGCCGCGATCACCCGCGCCCCTTGGCCGTCAGCGCCTTTTTGGGTGGAAACGATAACGGCGTCTTCGCCCATCTCCCGGCGAACCAGTTCCATGGTTTCGGACATTGTCGGCGCGGAATAAGTTTTCAGGCGCATATCAGGTCACTTTTCCTATACGCTCCCGACGGTCTTGATGCGCGCCTTCGGATGGACCTCATTTTGCGACATAACCATGGTCATGGGCCGGAATCGCTCGACTATTGAACGCACATAGGGGCGGATGCCCGGACTGGTCAGCAAGACCGGAGATTCTCCCGCCATCGCCTGACGCTCAAAGGAGTTGCGGAGCGTCGTAATAAACTCCTGTAGACGCGACGGCGCCATTGAAAGCTGGCGGTCGTCACCCTGGCCGACCAGCGACTCGGCAAACCTCTGTTCCCAATCCGGCGACAGGGTGATCAGGGGGATAAATCCCTGCTCGTTGGTGTTCATATCACTGATCTGGCGAGCCAGACGGGCGCGGACATGCTCGGTAATCACCATCACGCTGCGGCTATGGCCGCAACCTTCGGATATGCCCTCAAGTATGGTCGGCAGATCGCGGACGGAAACCCGTTCGGCCAGAAGGTTTTGCAGGATACGCTGGATGCCGCCGATGGAAATTTGCGTCGGCACCATATCGGCGATCAATTTTTGCTGATCCTTGTCCAACTCGTCCATAAGCTTCTGAGTCTCGGCGTAGGAAAGCAGTTCCGCCATGTTGTCCTTGATTACTTCCGTAAGATGGGTAGTGATCACCGTCGCCGGATCAACCACCGTGTAGCCACGGAACAGGGCTTCTTCGCGATTGGGTTCATCAATCCACACGGCGGGCAGTCCGAATGTAGGCTCGGTGGTTTTCTCGCCGGGAATGGTGATGTCCTCGCCGCGAGGGTCCATGACAAGCATCATGTTGGGACGCAGGTCGCCGCGTCCGGCGTCAATCTCCTTGACGCGGATGATGTAAGTGTTGGGTTGAAGCTGCATGTTGTCCTGAATGCGCACCGAGGGCATGATAAAGCCGACGTCGGCGGCCATCTGACGACGCAGGGCCTTGATCTGGTCGGTGAGTCTTTGCCCCTCGCGGGGATTGTTGATCAGGTTTAACAGCCCGTACCCCAGTTCCAGACGCAGATAGTCGATGCGCAAGGCGGAGGCGATAGGCTCTTCTTCCATCGGCGACACGCCGGCCTCATCTTCTTCGGTGCGCGCGCGCGCCTCCTCGATTACCGTATCCTGCCTGCGGTTGAGGAAGAAGGCGTATCCCCCCAACATTGACGCTATGGCCGTGAAAGGAAGCAAAGGCATGCCCGGCAGCACCCCCAGGGCAAGCAGCAGAAAGGAACTCATCGCCAAAGACTTCGGCGAGTTGCCGAGCTGTTTGAACAGGGCCGCTTCGGTTGCTCCGGTAAGTCCCGCCTTGGTGACTACCAAACCGGCGGATGTGGAAACGATCAAGGCCGGAATCTGCGTGACCAGACCATCGCCGATGGTCAGTCTGGTATAAATGTCGGCTGCCGCAGAGAAGGTAAGGCCCTTCTGGGCGACGCCGATGATTATGCCGCCGATAATGTTGATGAAGACGATCAAAAGGCCGGCGACGGCATCGCCGCGAACGAACTTGGACGCGCCGTCCATGGCTCCGAAGAAGGTGCTTTCATCCTCCAGTTCTTTGCGGCGCAGCTTGGCTTCCGCTTCATCAATCAATCCGGTCGATAAATCGGCGTCTATAGCCATTTGTTTGCCCGGCATGGCGTCCAGGGTAAAGCGCGCCGCTACCTCGGCGATGCGCCCTGAACCCTTTGTGATAATGATAAAGTTGACGATAACCAGAATGGAAAAGACGATAATGCCGATGACGAAGTTGCCGCCCATTATGAAGCCGGAAAAGGCCTCAATAACCCTGCCGGCGGCGTGCGTGCCTTGATGGCCTTCAGCCAGAATAAGCCGGGTCGACGCCAGATTCAGCGACAGCCGCAACATCGTGGCGAGCAATAATACGATCGGAAAAGCGTTGAATTCCAACGGCTTGGCGATGAACAGCGCCGTCATCAGGATAAGCACGGAGATCATGATTGAAATGGCCAGGCCGATATCCATCAACCAGGACGGCAAGGGCAGGATCAACACCATAAGAATGATGACGACGCCGGCCGCCATGGCGATGTCGGGCCGCGTCAACAGCACAGACATGTAATGGCGGAAGTCTACGTCTGCCGGTCCCGCCGCTGCGGCTTTAGATGAAACTACGGCCATGAACGCCATTACCTTTTAGTGATTAATTATTTAAACCGCCGCCTGCTCGGCATCGCCGGGCGCAGGCACGTTAAACCCTTGCTCGTTATATAGTTTCAGCTTGTTCCTTAGAGTGCGTATGGAAATACCTAAAATATTGGCGGCGTGAGTGCGGTTGCCGACGCAGTAACTCAACGTATCAATAATAAGCCCCCGTTCGACCTCAAAGACGGTCTGTCCGACCAGCCCGCCCCGTTCGCCGTCTACGCCGCCGGCGGGCGCCGTCCGGCCCTGCGTAGCCGCGAACGGCGAAGGTCCGGCGATGTGGATATTATCGGCGTCAATCATTTCGCCGCCGGCAAACAGCACGGCGCGATGAAGGGTGTTTTCAAGCTCGCGCACATTGCCGGGCCAGGAGTGGTTCAACAGCTTTTGCTTGGCCTTGGGCGAAAGGGGCAGCGCCCGCACATCATTGGCCTCGGCATATTTGGCGATAAAGTGAGCGGCCAGCGCTTCAATATCCTTGGGGCGTTCGCGAAGCGGGGGAATTACCAGGTTGACGACGTTGAGGCGAAAGAAAAGGTCTTCGCGGAAGTTCCCTTTGGCCACCTCGTCTTCCATGTTGCGGTTGGAGGTGGCGATGATCCGCACGTTCACCTTAACCGGTTTTGAACCGCCGACTCTATCGACCTCGCGCTCCTGGATGACGCGCAGCATCTTGGCTTGGAGACGAATGTCCATCTCGCTGATTTCGTCCAGCAGCAACGTGCCTCCGTCAGCTTCCTCGAATCTGCCGATGCGCCGCGCCACGGCCCCCGTAAAAGCTCCCTTTTCATGACCGAATAATTCTGATTCCAGAAGATTTTCCGGGATAGCGGCGCAGTTGACGGCGATAAAGCGACCGCCGGAGCGGCGGCTTTTATCGTGCAGGTAGCGGGCCAGCAGCTCCTTGCCGGTGCCGGATTCTCCCGTCACCAGGATGCCGGCGTCGCTGGAAGCCACCTTGTCGGCCAGCGCTAGTAAGTTGATCATGCTCTCGTCAGTGAGGATGATGGGGTGGCTTTCCTCGGAAACGGCGGCCAGCACGGCGGCGATGAGATCGGCGTTGGGCGGCAGGGGGATATATTCCCTGGCCCCGGCTTTGATGGCGCGAACCGCAGCTTGCGTATCGGCGCCGATGCCGCAGGCAACCACCGGCGTGTTGATGCGTTCCGACTTCAGACTCTGAACCAGAAGGCCGACATCCCATTTGACATCGATCATTACCAAATCGGCGCCTTGACCCGACCTGAGAACAGCGAGGCCTTTTTCTACATCATCCGCCTGAAGCACATCGGCGCCATGGGAAATGGCGATCTGGCCGGCATTTCCAAGCTGTCCTTCAAGGGTTCCGATAATAAGCAACCGCATATTCAAATTCTCTCAAGTTTAATCAAAATATCGTACGCGCTTCGCCGGCGGCAGGACGCTGTTCAAAAGCATTTCCAGTCTGCGGGGGTTTTCCTGCCTGCCTATTGACGCCGCTCCCATCAGATAGACATTGTTGACCAGGGTCTCTTCGGCGGAATTCCGCTCAAGCTTTGACGCCAAAGGCAAAAAAACTATGTTGGCGAGTACCGCTCCGTAAAAGGTGGTGAGCAGAGCCACCGCCATGCTGGGTCCGATGGTGGACGGATCGTCCAGATGCCCCAGCATCTGCACTAAACCGACAAGGGTGCCGATCAGGCCCATCGCCGGAGCAAACTCAGCCGCCTTGCGAAGGACGCTGGTGCTTTTGATGTGACGCATGATGGTAGCCTGTATATCGCGGCACAGGATGGCTTCCACCTCTTCGCCCGGCGTGCCGTCAACGACCATAGAGATTCCTTTATGCATGAACGCATCGGCGCTTATGGATTCAAGCACGTTTTGAAGTGAAAGAACGCCTTGCTTGCGGGCCATCTCGGCGACGCGCAAAATCTGGATCGCGGCCTCGGAGGCATCGCGTCTGCCGTAGAAAACCGTCTTCATTATGACTTTGAAAGTGTGCCCGATTTCAGCGAACGAGAAGCATACGGTGGTAACCGCCAAGGTGCCGCCGAAAACAATCAGGATCGAGGGTATATCAATGAAAGATTTTGCATCGCCGCCCATGACAATCGCCGACATGATCAGCGCGAAGCCGCAAAAGAGGCCGATAACAGTCGCCATGTCCATGGAGAACTTGACCCTTCCCGCCTGAATGCCGGAATCGATATTTGTCTCACTATTCGTCATGGCGTCTGCTTTCTTGCGGCATTATTGCTATCTGTCGGTTTTGATAATTTCCGTCATCGTCACGCCGAGACGGTCGTCAACGACCACGACTTCGCCGCGAGCCACCAGACGGTTGTTTACATAAATATCAATGGCTTCGCCTACCTTGCGGTCCAATTCAACCACGGCGCCCCGGCCCAGTTTCAAAAGCTGGCTCACCTGCATGGAGGATTTTCCAAGCACGGCGGAAACCTGCACCGGGATGTCGTAGATCGCTTCCAGATTCTGGGGGGTGATGTCGCCGCCGAAATCGGGAGGAGCGGATTGCCCTGTTCCGGAGGCAGCGGACGACGGACCCGTATCGCTTTCCAATTCGGAAAGCTGGAGATTCGTTGTCCTTGCTCCTTTATCCGCGTTATTCTCCGCCATAGCCGACTCCCAAGATTAAATGTTAATCGCCTCAGTTGAAATTGCGCTCAATAATCGCGTCGATTTCCTGCCACAGGACCTCCATATTGCGCTCGGCGCCGCCGCTGCCCCAATCGATTTTGCAATCGCTGATCGGCAGGGCGGAATCCGGTTGCAGGATCAGCTTGCCTTTGAAATTACCGCTCTTGACCAGCGCTTCGACATGTTCAAGTATTTGATCGTGCAGTTTATCGTTGACCCGAACGGTGACCTGCGGCTCATCAATTACTTTTTTAAGGATCATTTCAATCATTCTCTCAATCTCGCCCAAGGCGTTGCGCTCGCCGAGTGCCGGAAGCGCCTTACGCGCTACGGCAAGGGCCGCCGCCATGGCGTTTCGCGCTTCAACAACATTGGCTTTTTCCTGAATGCCGTAGATATCCGACAGATTCTTCATTATCGTCTTCAGTGTTTCAGAGGTCTGTTGTTGAACAGCGCTTGATGCCTCGCGAATGCCTTCTTCCTTGCCGTCGTCAAACCCCGCATCGTATGAAATTTCCAGATTATATCCCTTAAAAACAGGCTCGATTACCTCAGGCTCGACATCCTCAACGACATCTTCAGTTTTCTCAATAAGCGGCGTTTCTTCTTTAAAGTCGACATCAAAGAGGAACTTTCTTACGACCGTCATGCTCAATATATCCGATCATGCAAATCAATTTATTTGTCAGCCCGTCTTAATGGCCTGATTCGGTCGGTCAGTACACCAGTTCGTCTTCCTCGCCGCCGCTGGCGATGACGATCTCTCCGGCGTCGGCCAGCGCCTTGGCGGCTTGAACGATGCCCGCCTGGGCCTCATCCACGTCCTTGAGGCGAACAGCGCCCATCGCCTCCATGTCTTCCTTCATCATCTTGCCGGCGCGCTCCGACATGTTCTTGAAGAACAGGCTCTTGACGTCTTCTGACCCTCCCTTCAAGGCCAGCGCCAACTGACCTTTGTCCACTTGACGAAGCACGGCCTGGACGCCGGCCATGTCCAGTCTGGCCAGATCGTCGAAGGTAAACATCAGTGATTTGATCTTTTCCGCTGATTCCCGGTTGCGTTCTTCCAGCGCCGTCATGAAACGGTTTTCGGTGTTGCGGTCCAGGCTGTTGAAAATTTCCGCCATCATCTCGTGAGAATCGCGTCTGGCCGAGCGCGCCAGGGTGCTCATGAACTCGGAGCGCAGCGTTTGCTCGACGTTGTCCAGAACCTCTTTTTGCACGGCCTCCATGCGCAGCATGCGCATGATTACTTCCATCGAGAAGCTTTCCGGCAGCAGGGCCAGCACCTTTGAGGCGTGATCCGATTTGATCTTGGAAAGAACCACCGCCACCGTCTGCGGGTACTCGTTCTTGAAATAGTTGGCCAGCACCGTCTCGTTGACGTTCTCAAGCTTGTCCCACATGGTGCGGCCGGCGGGACCACGGATTTCTTCCATGATCTGGTTGACGCGCTCCTGGGGCAGAGAAGCGTACAGCAGCCGTTCGGTGCTGTCGAAGGAGCCGGTCAGGGAACTGCCGCCGCCGGAAAGCTGATCGGCGAATTCGACGAATAAACGCTCAACGACAGTGGCGCTGATGTTGCCCAGTGTCGCCATGGTTTGGGACATGTCCCGGATTTCTTCGTCGTCCATCTTCTCGAACAGGGTGGCGGAGTGCTCCTGACCCAGCGCCAGCATGAAGACGGCCGCCTTTTGGGGACCGGATAGCGAGCGTGCGTCGTCTTTAACTCTGGCCATAATTCAATTCTATCCTAGCTTTCCTGATACATCCAGGAGCGTATGATGGACAATGCCTCGTCAGGGTGCTTGCCGATGATTTCGCCGACTTTCTTCACCGAGGAGGCCTTAACCCGGCCTTCGACGCGGTCGATATCAATCAGTTCCTCGAAATGCTCTTCCTCGACCGGCGCTATGCTCTTGGGCATCGGGGCGCCCAGGGCCGGCGCGGAGGTGTCGGCAAGCAGCCGCCCGTCGGGAGTGACGGCGATTCCTGTCGGGATGGACTCGAAGGCGCGGCTGACCAGCGGACGCACCACCAGCAGGATAACCAGGATGGCGACGATGCCCAACACCAGGAATTCGGCGATGCGCAGCATATCGTTCTTGTCGAGGCCGAAGAACAACTCCAGGGGTTTTTCTTCCGCCATGCCGAGGTCGGCGAACTCCATGTTGATCACATCAACGGAATCCCCCCTGTCGGCATTGAAGCCGATGGCGCTTCGAACCAGGGTGGCCAGAAGCTCCATATCGGCGGCGGGACGCGCCGCGTAAATTTGTTTACCTGTTTCCTGGTCGTTCGTGCGAACGCCGTCCACCAGCACGGCTACCGAAAGGCGTTTGATGATGCCGGATTCGCGCACATGGTTAATGATCTTCTTGGAAATTTCAAAGTTGATCGTTTCCTCGGTGCGGTTTTGCGCCGTTTTGGCGGAGGCGCCGCCGGCCCCGCCTGCGGCGATATTCGGGTCGGGAAGGTTATTGGCGACGCCTACCTGCTGAGAGGAGTCGGCCTCATTGGAATTGGCTGATTCTTCGATACTCTGCGTCGAGCGCACCACCTGACCGTCGGGAATGAACTGTTCTTCGGTTGTATCGATGCGGTCGAAGTCCATCTCGCTGGTCACCTCGGCGCGCGCCCGACCGAAGCCCACTGTCTTTTCGAGCAATCCCTCAATGGTGCGGGCCAGACGATTTTCAAATCCCCGCTTGCGTTCCTCGGCCTTGGCGTCGAGTGAGCCGGCGGTTCCGCCGCCGTCGAATCCGGGAGCCAGCAAAGCGCCCTTGTTGTCGATAATGGAAATGAGGTTGGGCGCCAGTCCCGGAACCGCCGCCGCCACCAGATGTTGAACGGCTAAAACCTGTTCGTTGCTCAAACGGCCCGCCCCTCCCATCTTGATGATGATTGAGGCGCTGGGCGGCTGTTGTTGACGGGAGAACAGCTCACGCTTGGGCAGCACCAGATGAACCCGGGCCGATCTCACCATATCAAGGGAGCCGATGGTTCGGGCCAGTTCGCCTTCCATGGCGCGCACCAGATTGATATTCTGGACGAAATTGGTTGTGCCTAACGTGCTGGCGGTGTCGAAAATTTCATAACCGATGGCGCCGGCGCTGGGCAGCCCTTGGCCGGCCATATCCATGCGGAGCTTTGCAACCTTGTCTCCGGGGACGAATATCTGGGCGCCGTTGCCCTTTAATTCATAAGGGATGTTCTGGCTGTCAAGCTGGGATATGATGCGGGATGAATCGCCTTGCGCCAGATCGCCGTATAACAGCGACATTTGCGGCGTCCCGAACCGGGTGATGAGATAGATGAAAAAGAAGACCAGCCCGAAGACCATGGCTCCCATTACGGCCAGGCGCATAGGACCGAGATTGCGAAGGGCCTGCACTAAAGTTTCCACTAATCGTCCCCTTATCCGGCGTTAGAAAAACTGCCCCCGTCCACCATGCGACGGGGAATTTCCTGCTTGATTTTCATAATATAGTGCATGGAACGTGAAAAAGACGTTAACAACCCGGCAAAATTTGCCTAGTAATTTTCATAATAATTTCGATACCACCGGACGAAACGGGGAATGCCTTCCTCGATGGTGGTTTTGGGCATGTAGCCGAAGTCGCGCCGGGCGTCGGCGATGTCGGAGTAAGTCTCCTTGACGTCGCCGGGCTGCATGGGCTTGAACGCGATCCCGGCCTTTTTCCCTAGTTCTCTTTCGATCAAGGCGATGAAATCCATGAGGTTTTCCGAGCGGCTGTTGCCGATATTATAAAGACGGCACGGCGGCCCATCTCCTTTTTTGCCGATGGAAGGCGGGTGGTCGAGGCAGCGCAGCACGCCGTCAACGATATCGTCGATATAAGTAAAGTCCCGCTTCATATCGCCGTTATTGAAGACGGGGATCGGCTCGCCGGCCAGTATCTTGCGCACAAATATAAAGGCCGCCATATCGGGCCGCCCCCAAGGGCCATATACCGTAAAGAAGCGCAGCCCCGTCTGCGGCAGTTCAAAAAGATGAGCATAGGCATGGCTCATCACTTCCATTGCCTTTTTGGTGGCGCCGTAAAGGGACAACGGGGAGTCGGTGCGGTCATCCACCGCGAACGGCATTTTTTCGTTAGACCCGTAGACCGATGATGACGAGGCGTAAACCATGTGATGAAAAGGTTTCAGCCGACGGCAGGCTTCGAGAAGCACCAGATGTCCCTCGATGTTGGCGCGGGTGTAGGCGTAGGGGTCGATCAGGGAATAGCGCACCCCCGCCTGGGCCGCCAGATGAACGATTCGGTCGATATCCCCGTGGTTTTTGATCAGACTATCCACATCGGCGCGCTCGGCGATATCCAGACGCTCGAAGGAGAACCCGTCCTCATCCTTGAGGACGGCGAGGCGCGCCTTTTTCAGGGAAACATCATAGTAGTCATTCAGGTTATCAACGCCGACCACCCGCTCGCCCCGCTTAACAAGCGCTTGGCAAACGTGAAAACCGATGAAGCCGGCGGCGCCGGTAACCAGGACCGTCATGTTTATGTCCGTCGCAAAAAGATATTGCCATCCATATAACCGTCGGCGGCGCAAAAATCACGCCCTAAGACGACAATCGGCGGCATTATATCGGGTTAACTTCAAAACCTTGACACTATCGCGGCAACATTGGCTATAAGGTAATTATGCCGCTGCAAAAAAACTTCACATATTGGCGTCAGCGTATCGAAGAAACGCCGGATGCCGACAAGTTGGACGGCACCGTGCGGGACGCGGTCATGGTATTGCTGGAATCTCTCCAGGCAAACCCGGAGACCTATTCCGAGCTTTCCAAGCAGGTCATCGAATTCATCTCTAAAAAGCAGGACTTTACAGAAAGAAAACAGCGGGCGCTGAAGGTGATTGAGCCTCTTACCCAGATCAGTCGGGCGGCGGCTCTCGAAACAGCCGCCAGGGCGCTCACCCAGTCCGCCAAACCCGCTTTGGCGGTCGTCCCCGCTGAAAATGAGGCGGAAGACGCGCCCAAGCTCAACGCAAGCTTTGAGGCGGCATTCACCGAAAGCTTGTGCGCTTTTCTCCGCGAGAAGCTCACGCCCTGGCAAATCACTACGGAACATTCGACGCCGTTGCCGTTTATCCTGGCGCCGGGATTCGCCGATGTTTTTGAAAAGGCCATCCGCGCCTACATCATACCCGCCGTGCTCGATAATCGCCGCATCAGGATTATGGCTCAGAGCATGAACATGGAAGAAGCTGACGAAAACGCCTTCATGGCCGAATTTGAAAAGCCGCTGAAGGAAAACGTCGTCCGCTACGTCTGGGAAAACCGCTGGGATAACATCAAGAATACCATAAGCGCCATAAACAAGGCCGAAGAGGCAAGAAAGAGGGACAAACATAAAAAAAAGTCCCTGCTTAATGTGTTCAAACGCGATAAGAAAAAGACTTACCTGACCACCGCGATCAAACTTAACGAAGAACTTGAAAAGGAAGCCTCGCAGGTCTGGGACATCATCAAGACCGGCGCCGTAGAGAACAATTTCGACCCGCCGGATATTACCGACATCATGGTCTATAAAGCTCTGCCTGAATACGACCCTGAAAAAATCCGCAACGGCATGAATGGAATCAGGCAGATGCTGCGCCAAGAGATTACCGAGGGCGAGGGGCGTGACGGATCGGGGCGCAAGTTCATGTGTGACCTGATCAATAAAATGCCGCCCCATTGCGGGGAACTTCTCTCCCTTTGGGCCTATTTCGCCTGTCCGCAGGATTTCTCGACTAAAGTCCAGAAATCGTTCGTCGCCTCTCAAGGCACCACCGCCGACTCCCGCAGACGCCGTCTGCCCGTTTTTTTCCGCTGGGTTTCCACCGATGCCGGCGGATTATCCTGACCAACGGCCATGCTGAAGAAATTTGTCTCCAAGGCCATAATGTCGCTGGTCACGGGGAAAAGCGCCGCTCCCAAAAACCAGAATGAATTACTGTGTCCGGACGAGAGAGTTGCGAAGCCGGTCGAGCCGGATCGTCTGTTTGATGCTTTAACCAGACTGGAGAAGGCCCTTGACGAAGGAACCTTGAATGCGGCGCCTGCGGCTCAGGGGCGACCAGCGCCGCCCGGCGGCGGCAGCAGCCCGAAAATAACGGACACCCGCCGGGCATTGATCCGTCAGGCCCTGGCGACTCAGCGCGACAAGGCAAAAGTCCTCGGCGACCTCAGCCCCGATGACAGGCTCAGGCTCCATCTGATGGCGAAAAAACTCATAATGCCCGGCAAGAAGTAGGGCAGGCGTTGCGCCGTATGAAGCGCCGTATTAATGTAAACGACGTAAGTTTATGGCGGTTCCGATCAGGGACGCGCTTGGCTTGAGGTGATTTTAGTGAATCGTCCGCTGTTGCTCGCCGTTATCGGCGCCGGCGTCGTCGCCGTCGCCATCGGATTGAACTTCCCCCTGTGGCGGAACGGCGGCGACGATATGCAAAATGCCCGACCGCCCGCAAAACAGAAGGCGGCTCCCGCGACAAAGCCTGAACAACCCGCAAAAGCCGCTCCTGTCGTTCCGCCGAGTTTTGACATTGCCCGCATCAACCCCAAGGGAGATACCGTCATTGCCGGAAGGGCTATGCCCGGCAGCGTCGTCGCCATCCTGGACGACGGCAAGGAAATCGGAGTTGTTACTGCCGATGAGAGCGGCGAATGGGTGTTTATTCCCGCCAAGCCGCTGGAGCCGGGCAGCCACCAACTAAGCCTGGAAATGCGTTTTGGGGGGGCGGCGCCGCTGGCCTCTGCGGATATGGTCGTGCTGGTGGCGCCGGAGAAGAACAAGGATATTGCCGGTCGTGAAACGGCGGAGCCGTCCCAGGCCTTGGCGGTGAAGGTCGCCAAGGACGGTCAGGGCGCCGGCGTCGTGTTGCAGAAACCGACGCCTTCGGCAAAAGAAAATATCTTCTCCATTTCCATCGACTCCATCGACTATGGCGACTCCGGCAAACTGTTTATCAGCGGTCGTGCGGCGGCCGGCGGATTACTGCAAATTTACCTGAACAACGGCCTTATCGGCCGCGTCCGGGCCGGCGGCGACGGCGGCTGGCGCATGAGTCCCCAATCAGTGATCGCGCCCGGCGACTACTCCCTTAGGGCCGATCAGGTGGATGCCGCCGGCAAGGTGCTGGCGCGGATTGAAATTCCTTTCACCCGCGCCGAATCGCCGAAGGAAAAAAATGCCGCTACCGTTATTGTCCAGCCCGGCAACAGTTTGTGGCGCATCGCCCGCAATACCTATGGTCAAGGAACGCAGTTTACCGTCATATATGAGGCCAATGCAGAGCAGATCAAAAACCCGGACCTGATTTATCCGGGACAAATTTTTACCTTGCCGTCAAAACAAGGAAACAAAGATTGAAAACCATCCTGGTTCCCGTCAACCGCGCCGGTCTGCCGTTTATCGCTTTGTTCGCGGCGGTCTCTGTGGCGTTGGCCCTTGTCGCCCGGCCCCTGGGCTGGGTCGGCGTTGTTTTGACCCTGTGGTGCGTCTATTTCTTTCGCGATCCGCAGCGGGTGACGCCGACCCGTCAAGGGCTGATCGTCAGCCCCGCCGACGGCGTTGTTCAGTTTATCGACCGGGCGCCGCCGCCGCCGGAACTGGATATGGGCGACGAAGCGAGGCTGCGGGTTTGTATCTTTATGAATGTCTTTAACGTTCATGTGAATCGGGCGCCGTGCGACGGCGTCATCACCAAGCTGGTCTATACGCCGGGCAAGTTTTTCAACGCCTCGCTGGATAAGGCCAGCAAGTTCAACGAACGCCAGGGCGTACGCATGAAAACGGCGGAAGGTCACGACATCGCCTTCGTCCAGATTGCCGGACTGGTCGCCAGGCGCATCCTGTGCCTGCTCAGTGAAAATCAGACGGTGCGCGCCGGTGAGCGTTTCGGTCTTATCCGTTTCGGCAGCAGGGTCGATGTCTACCTGCCCGAGGGCGTGTCGCCGCTGGTCGCCGTCGGACAACTTACGACGGCCGGAGAGACCGTCATCGCCGACATCAACGCCAAGGAACCGCCGCGCGTCGGGGAGGTGCGTTAGAAACATGGCAAGACGCCCTCGCCGCCCTCGCCTGAAGGGGCTTCCCTTCAACAGGATGATCCCCAACATCCTCACTCTTATGGCCATGTGCTCCGGCCTGACGGCGATCCGCTTCGCCATTCAGGACAGATGGGAACATGCGGTGCTGGCTATCGTCGTCGCCGCCATTCTGGACGCCCTGGACGGTCGCGTCGCGCGCATCCTCAAGGGCACCAGCAAGTTCGGCGCCGAGTTGGACTCGCTGGCCGATTTTGTCAGCTTCGGGGTGGCGCCGGCGATAATCCTGTATCTATGGACGATGAAAGACGCCGGCAGGGCGGGATGGTTGCTGGTGATGTTGTTTTGCGTGTGTTGCGTGCTCAGGCTGGCGCGTTTCAATACCAATATAGATGAGCCGGGCGCCCCGCCCTGGTCCTATAATTTCTTTACCGGAGTTCCGACGCCGGCGGGCGCCGGACTGGTGCTTTTGCCGTTGATCTTTTCCCTTCAGTTAGGCGATGGCTTTTTCCGGCAGCCGTGGGTGACATCGATCTTTCTGGTAACGGTGGCGGGACTGCTGGTCAGCCGCATTCCCACTTTCGCCTTCAAGAAGTTCAAGGTTCCCATCCCTTGGGTGTTGCCGATGATGCTGATCGTCGGTCTGGTTGTCGCTTCGCTGGCCAGCGCCCCGTGGGCGACTCTGTCGATCAGTTTGTCCGTCTACCTTGTAACTATTCCGTTCTCCGTTCGCGCCTATGCTTCCCTGCAGCGTCAGGCGGAAGACATCCAGGGCGCCGCCGTTAATCCTGCCGACGGTGATAAAAGTAAAGAAAATCTATCCAAATAGCTGGGGGGCTATCCGGGTGTCGCGCAAAGTGGGGATTTATCCGCAGGAAGAATGCGCCGGCGACGCCGACTTGCGTAGCGCGCCCGCTTACGCGGCAATCGATCTTGGAACCGGCAATTGCCGCATGTTGATGGCTTCCTCCGTTAATGGAGAGCTTTGCGTTTTTGGTTCATTCTCGCGCATCATCCGCCTGGGCGAGGGATTATCGACCGGCTCCCGCCTCGGCGACGCCGCCATTGAACGCGCTATCGACGCCCTTAAGGTTTGTTCCGCAAAAATACATAAAGGAAAAGTGCGTCGAATCCGCGCCGTCGCCACCGAGGCTTGCCGTCGCGCCGCCAACAATCGGGAGTTCGCGGAAAAGGTTAAGGCGGAAGCCGGGATCGTTCTGGAGACGATATCGGCCAAGGAAGAATCTGAATTGACGCTTGCCGGTTGCGCAATATTGTTGAGCGCCGATACTCCCTACGGGCTGATCGTTGATATCGGCGGCGGCAGCACCGAATTGATGTGGATCGAGTTGACCCAAGGCCGACCGCCGCGATTGCTTGATATGATATCGATTCCATTAGGCGTGGTTGCTCTGGCCGAACGTTTCGGCTGCGATGCGATATCAAGCCGTTCTTACGCCGAGATGATGAAGCTGATCGATACCGGCCTGTCGGATTTCGACGCCAGGAACTCGATTTACGGCGAGATCGCCGGCGGCAAGGTTCAGATGCTGGGAACGTCCGGCACCGTGACTATGCTCGGCGGCCTGTATCTGGATCTGCCGCACTACAGCCGCTCCATGGTTGATGGTCTGGACATGGACGTTGAGCCTGTCCTGGCTATCGCTTCCCGCCTCGCCGCCATGAACCGCGCCGAGCGCGCCGTCATTCCATGTATCGGTCGCCAGCGCGCCGAACTGGCGGTGGGGGGGTGCGCCTTTCTCGAAGCCATTCTGCGGCGCTGGCCGGTGAAGCGGCTGCGCGCCGCTGATCGCGGCATCCGCGAGGGGTTGCTGCTTGGGATGATGGCCGAGGACGGCGAGCTTTCTTCCGGCGCCGGACGATGACCGCCGGTCGGGGCAAGGGTTCAAAGGGCGGCGTACGTCTAAGCGGTCGGGGCGTCGCCACCCGTGTAAAAACGGCCAAGAAACGCAAGACCTCTTCAACGCTTTGGCTCAAGCGCCAACTCAACGATCCCTACGTTGCCGAAGCCGCCCGGCGGGGCTATCGCTCCCGCGCCGCCTTCAAGCTGATTGAACTGGATGACCGTTTCCATTTTCTCAAGCCGCGCTCAAGAGTCGTGGACCTGGGCGCGGCGCCGGGAGGATGGACCCAGGTCGCCGTCGAACGGGTGAAGGCGGATAAGGGCGAAGCCTTGGTGGCGGCGTTGGATATTTGTGAAATGGAGCCGGTAAGCGGCGCCAAGATCATTCACTGTGACTTCCTTGATGACCAAGCCCCGGCCCTTATCAGGGAAGCCCTCGGCGGTCCGGCGGATACGGTGCTTTGCGATATGGCGTCGCCGGCCACCGGCCATACCGCCACCGATCACTTGCGGATCATGGGCCTGTGCGAGGCGGCGTTCGCCTTCGCCTGCGAGATACTGGCGGCGGACGGAGCATTTGTCTGCAAGGTGCTGCAAGGCGGAACCGAACAGCAGCTTCTCGCCGATATCAACCGCCTGTTCAAAAATGTGCGCCACGCCAAGCCGCCGGCAAGCCGCTCAGACTCCGCCGAGATGTATCTGGTGGCGATGGGGTTTAAGGGGGAGTGCGCATCGAGGTCAGGTCTTGAATTGTGAATTTGCAAGCTGCGTGACCTCAGCCCTGTTTCAAAATCATCCCGTTTTATCCGCCTCAAACGCTACGCCTTCATAGACAGCTCCCAACAGAATCTCGATGCCGATGGATGAGAGGAGGAGAACTGCGTCTTTCCCCTCCACGTCGATAACAGTCCAGGTTTCTGCCGAACGACGCCACTGTTCCGCCTTGACGGCATCGGATGAAATAAGAATGATTTCTTTGACGGATGGTATCCTGCGATAGTCCGGCAGCTTGATTGCCCGGTCATGGGCGGCAGTAGACGGCGATAGAATTTCGATAATTACGACCGGGTCGAAAACATGAGCAGAACCGGCTGCCGGCGGCGTACAACTTACCGCAAGGTCGGCTTGGTAGTAGGCGTCATCCCTGCCGGGAATTCGTATGCCGGCTTCCGAAAACCCACCGCATGGAGGCCTCAACCGGCGTGCGATCTCGTGACCGCAGTTGAAGGCTATCTTGCTGTGCCCCGGTCCCGGCGGAGCCATGGCGAAAACTTCGCCGCCCACCAACTCGTATCGAGCGTCGGCGTCACCGTCCCAGACCAGGAATTCCTCCACCGTCATTCGGGCAGGTGGCTGCTTTAGCGCCGTGCGTCCCACGCTGATGCCTTTCTCAAACCTTGCCGCATGGTTGGAACTATAGCAGATTTCCCCATGACAAGGGAAACCGTAATCGCCGGACATATGGCTTAAGTAGCCTTCAGCCATGCGTCCAGCGCGTCCAGCGCTCTTTTGGACATGGCTTGTTTGCGGTCGCGGCCTTTTAACAGGCGGCCCTTGTCGTTTCTGGCGTCGATGGGGGGGAACAGGCCGAAGTTGACGTTCATCGGCTGAAAGGTTTCCGGGTTGGCGCCGCCGGTGATGTGGCCGAGAATAGCGCCCAGCGCCGTTTCCGGCGGCGGCGGCGACGGCTCCCGGCCAAGACGCTCCCGACCGGCAAAACGGCCGGCCAGCAGGCCGACGCCGGCGCTCTCGACATAGCCTTCGCAGCCGGTGATCTGCCCGGCGAAACGAATGGATTGTCGTAAACGCAACGTGCCGTCCAGCAGTTTGGGGCTGTTGATGAAAGTGTTGCGGTGCAGACCGCCGAGGCGGGCGAACTCGGCCCCTTCCAGGCCGGGGATGGTGGTGAAAAGGCGTTTCTGCTCGCCATGGGTCATCTTGGTCTGGAAACCGACCATGTTGTACAACGTCCCCAGCGCATTATCCTGACGCAGTTGGACCACGGCGCGGGGTTTGGTCTGCGGGTTGCGGGGGTTGGTCAGGCCCACCGGCTTCATCGGGCCATAGGCCAGTGTCTGCGGCCCCCGCGACGCCATCACCTCGATCGGCAGGCAGCCTTCAAAGTAGGGAGTGTCCTTCTCCCAGTCGCGGAAATCGACGGTGGCGGCGGTGGTCAGGGCGGCGACAAAGGTCTCGTATTGGTTATGATCCAACGGACAGTTGATGTAGTCGCTGCCCTCCCCCTTGTCGTAGCGGGACTGAAACCAGGCCTTGGTAAAGTCGATGGAGTCCTTGTAAACAATCGGCGCCAGGGCGTCGAAGAAGGCCAGCGAGTCCTCGCCGGTCATCCGGCGGATGGCTTCGGCGAGCGCCGGCGAGGTCAGCGGCCCGGTGGCGATGATCACCGAATCCCGGTCATCCAATTCGGTGACTTCCTCGCGCCTGATGGTGACCAGCGGTTCGTCTTCCAGCGCCTGCTGGACCGCCTTGCTGAACCCCTCCCGGTCAACGGCGAGGGCGGCCCCCGCCGGCACCTTGTTGGCGTCGGCGCAGCGCATGATCAGCGATCCCATCCGCCGCATTTCCTCGTGCAGCAGGCCGACGGCGTTGTATTCGGCATCGTCGGAGCGCAACGAGTTGGAACACACCAGTTCGGCCAAGTTGCCGGTGACATGAGCCTCGGTCAGACGATTCGGACGCATCTCGTGAATGATCGCCGGAACGCCTAAACGGGCCGTCTGCCAGGCGGCTTCCGAGCCGGCCAGACCGCCGCCGATGATGTGAATCGGTTGAGAGTTATTCATGACGCCGACGGATGAAGCGCCGCCGCCCTGACGGCGGATAGGGTGGTGCGGGTGTTGATGATATCGGGATCGTATCTCAACTCGATCAGCGCCGGTTTGCCGGAGGCGCGGGCGCGGGAGAACGCCGGGGCGAAGTCCTCGGTTTTCTTTACCCTTTCGCCGTGAGCGCCGTAGGCTTCGGCCAGGGCGGCAAAGTCGATATCATAGAGGTCGGTGCCGATGACGCGCCCCGGATGGCGGCGTTCCTGGTGCATGCGGATGGCGCCGTACATGCGGTTGTTGAAAACGAGAATTATCGGGGCAACGCCGTACAGCGCCGCCGTCGCCAGTTCCTGGCCGGTCATGGCGAAGCCGCCGTCGCCGACCATTCCCACCGCGCACCGCTTGGGATCGGCGATCATGGAAGCTACCGCCGCCGGCACGCCGTAACCCATGGCGCCGCTGGTCGCCCCCAGCATCCGGCGTCCGCCGCCGAAAGTAAGAAACCTCTGCGGCCAGCCCGAGAAGTTGCCGGCGTCGACGGTGATTACCGCATCGGCGGGCAGCATTTTGTCCAGCTCGACCATGACCCGGCCCAGGTCCAATGGTCCGCCGGAGGCAGGCGGCTCAAAGTTCTTTATGTAGTCATTGCGGGCTTCCTCGGTCCACCGGCGCCATTGCCTGCCGGCTATCGGCTTGAGGCCGGCGGCGGCGGCGGCAAAGCCGGCCATAGCCGAATGGATAGCCAGATTCGGGTGAAAGACGCGCCCAAGTTCTTCGGCGGACGGGTAGACATGGATCAGGGTCTGTTCGGGCGTGGGACAGCCGATCAGGGTATAGCCCTGGGTGGTTTTCTCGCCGAGTCGCGCCCCCACCGCCAGCAGCAGGTCGCTGTCCTTGATGCGCCGGACCAGCGCCGGGTCGGGGCTTATGCCCATCTCGCCGATGTAGCAGGGATGGCGATTGTCCGGCAGATCGTTGCAGCGGAACGAGGCGCATACGGGAAGGGCGTTGGCCTCGACGAAGGAGGCGATGTCGAGGCGCGCCTGCGAAGTCCATCCGCCGCCGCCGAGCATTGCCACAGGTCGCCGGGATTTCGCCAGCAGCTTCATCATCGCTTCCATGTCGGCGGCGTCGGGTTCGGCATGGGTCGGCTTGAAAGGGCCGACGTCCGGCGCCCCGGTTGTCTCGCGCAGCATGTCTTCGGGCAATGCCAGCACTACCGGGCCGGGGCGTCCCGAAACGGCGTCATGAAAGGCGCGGGCCATGATTTCGGGAACCTGTCCGCTGTCGTCAATCTGCTCCACCCGTTTGGCCAGCGGAGCAAACATGCGCCTGAAGTCAACTTCCTGGAAGGCCTCGCGGCCTATGTTGGGGCGCGCCACCTGTCCGATCAGCAGAATCATCGGCGTCGAGTCCTGGAAGGCGGTATGCGCCCCGATGGCGGCGTTGCAGGCGCCGGGTCCGCGAGTCGCCATGCAGACGCCGGGCTTGCCGGTGAGCTTGGCGTAGGCCTCGGCCATATTGGAGGCGCCGTGCTCGTGGCGGCAGGCGATCAGCCTGATCCGGTCGCTTACGTCATGCAGCGCGTCCAGCACCTCCAGGTAGCTCTCGCCGGGTACGCAGAACACGGCATCGACGCCGTGGGCGAGCAGGGAGGCGACAACCAGACGCCCGCCGGTTCGGGAAGGGTTGGCCGGGAACTTCGGGTGAGCGTCACAATCCTTTTTCGGCATACGGAGATGAATAACCGAAGCTTTTCCGTCCTGAAAGCGGTAAAAGAACAAATCACCGAATTTACCCCGCCGGTTGCGGATGTGAAATTATTATGTTGTACGGACTGCATACAACCGCTACAATGAGAATTGACGGATGATCAGGTCATTTAGATGCAAGGATACCGAGAAAATCTGGAACGGTGAAAAGTCCCGCAAGTTTCCCGGCGACATGCAGGATCGGGCCTTGCGGAAACTGCGTCAGCTTGATGCCGCGCAGACCCTTGATGATCTGAAAAATCCGCCCGGCAACCGGCTGGAGCATCTGAAAGGCGACCGCAAGGGCCGGATGAGCATCAGGATTAACGATCAGTGGCGCGTCTGCTTTGTCCGGCGGGATAACGAAGTTTTTGATGTCGAGATTGTGGATTATCACTGACGGGAAAAATAGAGAAGAACATGGCTAAACTTTTGAAAAATCCGCACCCCGGCGAAATCCTGCAAGAGGAATTTCTGGAACCGCTGGGCCTGTCCCAGAACGCGCTGGCGCAAGCCATCGGCGTTCCGGCCAACCGGATCAATGAAATCATTCGCGGACGGCGCGGCATTACCGCCGACACCGACCTGCGCCTTGCCAGGTTTTTTGCCCTGTCCGAAGGGTATTGGCTGCGCCTGCAAAATGTCTACGACATGATGGAAGCCCGGCGTGAAGTCGGCAAGGCTATCGGCAAGATCAAGCCTTTTTCGGCATCCGGTTCAGCAGCCGATCCGCCATCCGCGCCGGCAGGACGCCGATTATACGCATGACCATGTACATAGGCCATGGGAAGGCGATCAGCGGCCGGTCGCTTTCCAGTCCGTGAATGATCTTTTGCGCCGCTTTCCCGGCATCCATCAGGAAAGGCATGGGGAATTTATTTTCAGCGGTCATGCGGCTGACGACGAAACCGGGGCAGATCACCGATACCTGAACGCCTTCCGGCGCCAGCAGGCCGCGCAGGGCCTCGCCGTAGGCCTTTACCGCCGCCTTGCTCGCCGAATAGGCGGGAGCGCCGGGCATTCCGCGAAAGGCGGCGATGGAACTCATTATGGCCAGTTGTCCACGTTTGCGGGGGCGCATCAGGGCGATGGCCGGCAGCAGCGTATTCAGTACGCCGGTCAGATTGACGGCGAAGATTTCACGGACCTGTTCCTCGCTCTCGCCGGCGGCGCCGCCGCTGCCCGCCGAGGTTCCGGCGTTGGCGATGACCAGGTCCAGCGGATGCCTGTCATCGGCGTCTTTTATCCACTTGAGCATCGCGGCGCGTTCGGTGACGTCGATGATTCCGGCGACGACCTCGGCCCCTCGGCGGCGGCAGTTTTCGGCTGCCGCCTCCAGCCGTTCTTCGTCACGGCCCGATATCGTCAGAAAGACGCCCGGCTTTGCATAAGCCATGGCCAGCGCCTCGCCGATGCCGCTTGAAGCGCCGGTAATCAGGATGGAGCGCAACGCCTTGCGGTTTTCGGTCATGATCGGCTGACCTTGATGACTGGCGTCCCCAACGGGATTCGAACCCGTGTTACCGGCGTGAAAGGCCAGTGTCCTAGGCCTCTAGACGATGGGGACTAGAGAGTGTCGGTGTCGTAAACGGCATTCGTCAAAAAATCAAGCCGTTTAGGCCGCGCCGCTTATATTAACGGGCGCTCTACCAGAACTTTTTGATGCTGGTGACGCCGAACAGATTGATGTATCCGGGAATTACTGCGTCGTCATCGTCAATCCTGCCGTCCTTGGCGTTAAGGTGGCAGGCGCCGCATCTGGCCTTGGAGCCGACTTCTTTCTGAGTAAAAACCTGATCCGGGATGCCGCTGTGCTTTTTGATGAAACGCGGCGTCGTGGTAACTTTGAGCGGCGGATTGCTCAAGTCCACGCCCTCCATGAACTTCTTGGCCAACCTGTTGTCGTCCACGTCGGCGGCGTTAGCGACATGGTAGTCGGTGACCTTCTTGAGGACATCCTGTTCCAGGGCGGCGTTCTCGCCGAAATGGTCGGCCAGCCCGTCCATGATGATCTTCCACGACTTTTGGGGAAGCATCTGCGGATAGTACAGCATATGGCACTCGCCGCATTCCCTGGCGACGGCCTCGTCGGCAATCGCCGGGAATGGTCCGCCGGCCAGAGCCGGCAGCGCCGACAGCGTCAAAAGGATCGCCAGTACAAATTTCATCATGCTTATCCTTACTGGCCGGCCATAAAGGTAATAAAGTCGCCCTTCTCAATGGGCGTACATTCACGACCGATAACGCTGGGGCAGTTGCGGCCGAACCACTTGTCCACCTTCTTGGGATCGGTGTAGCGGTCGGGGGTCTTGGAGACGCCGATGGGGTCGATGGGCTTGCCGGCGCGGGTCTGGCCGCCGGACTGGGGCGTCGTGCCGTGGCAGGACGTGCATGCCGGAGTTTCAGGCGAGCCTGTGCCGAAGTTTTTGGTAAACAGGGCTTTGCCGCGCTCGGCGGAAAAAGCCGAAAAGCCGGGGTCAGCCGCCTTCGCCTGGGCCGCCAGATCGCCAAGGATGGACTCGCGGGGTCCGGCGAAAGCGGGGGAGGCCAGGAGTCCGCCGACGGCGCAGGACAGAACAAAAACGCTGATTTTTTTCATGATTGTCAGTTCTCCGGAATGTTGATTTTTTGATCATCGAAGCGGCCTGTCGCCGCGTCCTTGTGGCAAGCTATGCAGTTCCCTTTTCCTTTAACGCTCCTACGTTTGAATACGATATCGTTGACTTTCTCATGTTTGATTACCCAATAAGGACTCTCTGAAATTTGCAGAGGCTTTTCCGGAGAAACCTTAAGGAAGCGGTTGGAAGCCTCGGTGTCCCAGTAATCCCCGGCGTATGAACTCAGATACGCGGTTATGTCGCGGACTGTGGCGTCATCCAGGGTGGCGGCCTCGCCGAAGTGATCATCCAGACCGGACATCAATTCTTTCCAGGATTTTTCCGGCAACAGACTGGGGTGATAGGCCATGTGGCAGTCGCCGCACTCCGTATTGTATACGGGGAAATCAGGCAGCGCCTGGTGGCCGACAGGCGGCATCTGGCCCAGAAATCCCAGAATGGCCCCCGCTATTGCCGTGAACAGGACCATCGTAATCATCGCCGGCAAGGGACGGGAAGCGCGGTGTTCGGGAACCGGCGTCCCGTCAGGCAGCGACTTCATGCCGGTGATCATCGACTTCACCAGGTTTTCTTTGGTTATCCAGCACTCGACGATGACGCCGACAACATGGCCGACGATCATCGTCATCAAGGTAATTACCAGAAACAGGTGAATGTTTTTAGCGGCGTTGCCTAGGGGATAGCGGGCGATTCCGGCCAGCGGACCCTGCTTTTCCTCGCCGCCGAGGACCAACAGGCCGCTGACGTTGATGACGACGAGGAAGATCATCAGGGCGAAAATCATAACGGCGCCGGTGGGATTGTGGCCCAGATAGTGGGGCGGGCGCATCATCAGCACGCCGCGAAGGTGCTCAACGATTCTGCGCGGCGGAAAGACGAAGCTGCCGATGCGGCTGTATTCCGAACCATAGACGCCCCAGACCAGACGGAAGACGATCAGGACAACAATGCCGTAGCCGGCCCAGATATGAACGCCCATCCACCATTCCGGAGACAGGAAGCCGGTGATTATGCCGAGAATCACCAGCGCCGCCAGCAGCCAATGGAATATGCGGGTGGGAGCATCCCAGACTTTTACATTGTGACTGCCGTCGGACATGGCTGCATTACTCCCTTCGACTCAACTTAATACATTGTTCAATGTGAATTAATGCTGAGCGGGCAATTCATCCTGTGTTCATCTTTGCCGAGAGGTATTTTCAGGCCGTTTCCCGATGATGACAAGGTCGTTGGTTTTCAGGTCGGAAATCAGGGCGGCAACGTCGTTCCTGATGTTTTTCCTTCCTGCGTCCGGAAAGGCTTGATGGATGACGGCGCAGGCCTCGTTAACAGAGATCGGATCGGCCAGCAGCGTCCACAGGGCGGCGGCCAACGGGTTCAGGTGATACAGCGATTTGTTGTCGGCACCGACGAGAAAAGTTGCGTCATCAACAGTCCTTTCAACGACATTCGGGTTGCGGACATAGCGCCGGGTAAGGTTCATGTTCCGATCTTATTCCCGAGCGAAGGCATCGCGCAACACGCGGGCGCCGTCATCGCCGGAAGTGTAGTGCAGGGCGTAGCATCGGGCGGATTCGACGACGGCGTGCAGACGGTCAAGTATCTTGATCGCCGGCACGTTGCCGGAAAAGTTTCGCATGATGGAATCCCTGAGGGTGTCGCTTTTTTTGGCCGGGACCAACTCGGTTTTTCCTCCCGGATCACGCTTGAGCATAATGATATTGCGGATCGGCGCCGTTGTTCCCAGCGGCGCTAATTCATTCTCCTTCAGGCCCACATAGAGAAAACGGTCGTTTTGCAATCCTTGGCGGCGGGCGACGAAATCATGAAAAATCTTGCCGGCGTCGTCGGCAAGGGGCAAGCGCAAACGCGGCAGGATTCCTGGCGCAATGCCGTTATTGCTTGAGTTCTCCAAAGGGAGGACATCATCGGCGAACAGCCGTGCGCCGTGCGCCGCCAAATGGACGGACAGGGTGCTTTTTCCGGCCTCGTAGGCGCTGGGAAAGATCATCAGGTCGGAGGTGAAAGCCGCCGCCGCGCAATGAAGGCATAGTTGCGGAATCCCGTCTGAAATGTGGTATCTGATCAGGTCAACCAGAAAATCACAAACGGCGTCAACGCCGTCCGTGAAGACGGCCGGTTTATCGACCCATGGCGATTTGCGGCGGTATCCCTTGTCGGTTTTCTCGATCTCGATGATCGGCAACGGCGATCCGCCGGACGCAACCTCCCGGATTTGCCAGCCGCGAAGAACCGCCATGATCATCGGCTTTAATTCCCCGCATCCGATCAGGGAAATCGGTCGGGACATTCCTTCAAATGAAAGGAGCATTTATATTATTCATCGTCGGTTAATGATCGCTTTGTCAAACTATACGGTAAGGTTCGCATGAGCGCGACATTTTGTCCGGGTTGAATTATAAAACATGAGGGATGTCACGATGACCACCACCGAAAACCTTATCGAACAGACCGTTCCGACTGATGAAACCTCCAAGGAAACTTGCGAAATCAACGAGGGCCGCAGGGCCGCGCTGACCAGGCTTGGCCTTACCGCGCTGGCCGTTTACATGGCGCCGGCATTGCTGGGACTCACCCCGGCCTCGGCTTCCGGCGGCGGTGGCGGCGGCGGCGATGGTGACGGCGACGGTGACGGCGATGGCGACGGCGACGGCGATGG
>Ga0156013_137_pt3 | contig 51825 bp, 46 predicted proteins | sample RifCSPlowO2_02_FD_107667 | JGI IMG/M metagenome (GOLD analysis project Ga0156013, IMG submission 107667) | Rhodospirillales bacterium RIFCSPLOWO2_02_FULL_58_16 | reverse complement strand
GAACTTTTGCGCCGAATCATCGCCGCCATATGGGTCGTAATAATGCCTCAATCAGCACTCAACCCGGCTTATTAACGGTCGACTAATTACCTTTTAGTAAGGGTAATAAAGAGGGCAATGCCAACGGCTATTGACGATGACTCGTTGTCGGCGGGGTCAGGATTCCCTTAAGGAAGAATCCTCCCCCTTGCTTCAAGGGGGAGTTAAGAGGGGGTATCGAAGATGGAATTATCAGCCTGTGTGTTTTGACACAGAGGCACAGAGGCACAGAGGCGCAGAGAAGATCAAGCGAAGTTTTCTTCCTGCTTTTTCTTTTTTCTCTATACCTCCTCTGTGTCTCTGAGCCTCTGTGGTTAAAAAAACAGTGCTTATTCCGGTCAACGCGCCGGGCGTTAGGGGTATTTGCAGTAACCTCCCCTGACCCCTCCTTGGTAAGGAGGGGAAAGCGCCGGGGTTGCCATGGGTCAATATTAATGGCCGCCGGCATAATAAGCCCTAATCCGGGCGGATGAGGGTTCCGGCGCCGTGTTCGGTGAACAGTTCCAGAAGGATGGCATGGGGAACCCGGCCATCGATGATGACGGCGCCCTCGACTCCTCCCTCGATGGCGGCGATGCAGGTTTCGGTCTTTGGAATCATCCCGCCCCGGATTGACCCGTCCTTAATCCGTTTTTTGATCTGCGATATGGTCAGTTCGTTGATCAGGGCGCCGTCGGCGTCGAGCACCCCCTCCACATCGGTCAGCATCAACAGACGTTTCGCCGATAAGGCGGAAGCGACGGCTCCCGCCACCGTATCGGCATTGATGTTCAGCGTCTCTCCGTTGAGACTGCTGCCGATGGGGGCGATTACCGGGATAACGTCCGATTTTTCGAACAAGTGAAGGATATGAGGGGTGACTTCCTCGGGTTCGCCGACCAGACCCAGGTCCAGCACCTTCTCGATGTTGGAATCGGGGTCGCGCTTGGTCCGCCGCAGCTTGCGGGCCTGGATCAGGTTGCCGTCCTTGCCCGAAAGGCCGACGGCGAAACCGCCCGCTTCGTTGATGGCCGAGACGATCTTTTTGTTGATGGCCCCGGAAAGCACCATTTCGACGACATCCACCGTTTCCTTGTCGGTGACGCGCAGGCCGTCGATAAACTCGCTCTTGATCTTCAGCTTTTCCAGCATACTGCCGATTTGAGGGCCGCCGCCATGCACCACCACGGGGTTGATGCCGACATGCTTCATCAGCACCACATCACGAGCGAACAGCCGCGCCAGCCCGTCATCGCCCATGGCGCTGCCGCCGTACTTGATGACGATGGTCTTGCCGGCGTGACGCCGCATATAGGGCAGGGCCTCGGATAAGGTTTTCGCCTGATCCAGCCATTCCTGCCTGGTTTTTTTAGTTTGTGTGTTCATGCCCGGAAATCTAAGCCCTTGAAGCTGATTTTGCACTAACTTTAGGCGGGAGAGGCCAACGCCGCCAGGGTTGATCGAAGATAGGGGATGCCGATTCCTTTTATGGCGCTGGTGGCGATGACTTCGGGGTTGGCCGCCCCGTGGGTTGCCAGCTCCTTGGCGACTTCACCAATAAGGCTTTCAAGCCTGCCCGCTGAAATCTTGTCGCACTTGGTCAGCACCACCTGATAGGGCTGCGCCGCCTTGTCGAGCATGGTCATGACCGGGCGATCCGTGTCTTTGATGCCGTGACGGGCGTCGATCAACATGCAGGTGCGGCGCAGGGCCTGACGCCCCTTGAGATAGGAGTTCACCAGCCGCGTCCAGCGCTTGACGATATCCTTGGGCGCTTTTGCGTAGCCGTAGCCGGGAAGGTCGGCCAGCATCAGCCGTCCGCCCAGGGTGAAAAAGTTGATCTGCTGGGTGCGTCCCGGCGTATTGGAGATGCGGGCCAGCGTCTTTTGTCCGGTCAGGGCGTTGATCAGCGAGGACTTGCCGACATTGGAGCGGCCGGCGAAGGCGATCTCGGATAAAGCGGTCTCGGGAACCTGGGCAAGGGCGGCGGCGCCGAGAATGAACACGCAATCTTGGGCGAATAGCCGCCGGCCGATTTCCTCGGCATCTTGTTCCTTAGGGGCCATTGCAATCCGTTTTAAGCCTTAACTCCCATGCGCCTCATGATGATCCACTGCTGGGCGATAGAGAGGGTGTTGTTCCACGCCCAGTAGATCACCAGTCCGGCCGGGAAGGGGGCCAGCAGGAAGGTAAACATGATGGGAAGAAACATGAATATCTTGGCCTGTATCTGGTCCGCCGGCTGAGGGTTCAGCCTCTGCTGTAAAAACATGGTTATTCCCATGATCAGCGGCCACACGCCGATCATCAGGAAATCGGGCGGAGTGAACGGCAGCAGACCGAAAAGATTGAATATCGTCGTCGGATCGGGCGCCGACAAATCTTTTATCCAGCCGAAGAAAGGAGCATGGCGCATCTCGATGGTGACGAACAGCACCTTGTAAAGCGCAAAAAACACCGGAATCTGGATGAGGATGGGAAGACAGCCGGCGGCGGGGTTCGCTTTCTCACGCTTGTAAAGGGCCATCATCTCCTGGTTCAGCCGCGTCTTGTCCTCGCCGAAGCGCTCGCGCAGTTTGAGCATCTCGGGCTGAAGCTTCTTCATCTTGCTCATCGCCACATAAGACTTGTTGGCCAGCGGGAAAAACAGAAGCTTGATTACCACCGTCAACAACAGGATGGAGACGCCGAAATTACCGACATGCTCATTGATGAAAACCAAGACATAGAAGATGGGCTTTGTCAGGAAGTACAACCAGCCGAAGTCGATGGCCAGATCAAACCGGGAGACCCCTTTTTGCGATTCGTAGGCGTCAAGCAGCTTTGCTTCCTTGGCGCCGACGAACAGGCCATTAACCGATTTGACTGACGCTCCGGGGGCGACGGTCGCTTGCGGGCCTACATAGTCCACCTGATAGAGATCAGTCTCGCCGTCCAGGCTGTGGAAGAAGCGGGCGTTCACCGGAATCTTCTGGTCAGGCACCAGGGCCGCCAGCCAGTACTTGTCGGTGATTCCGATCCACCCTCCGACGGTTGACTGCTTGATGGTGCCGGCATCCTTGATTTCGGTGTAGTCAACTTCGGCAAGAGTGCCGTTGAAGACGCCGAGCAGGCCCTCATGCAGGATGATGTAGCCGGTCACCTTGGGCGTGCTGCGGCGGGAGATCAGGCCGAACGGATATAAATCGACGGACTCGGCGCCCGTATTTTCCACCCGTTGGGTCACCGTAAACATAAAATCGGCGTCAATGGCGTAGGTTCTGGAAAAACGCAGGCCCTTGCCGTTGTCCCAGCTCATTGTTACCGGGCTATCCTCGGTAAGAACGTCGCGGTCGGCTTTCCACAAGGTTTCGGGGCCGGGCGCGTCGACGCCGGCCCCGGCGACCCAACCGAACTGGGCGTAGTAGGCCTTGCTTGATCCTTGCGGAGTAAGAACAACGATCTCGGGGCTGGAGGGGGCCAGGTCCTCATGGTAATCGGCAAGGGTAAGGTCATCAATTCTAGCGCCGGCGAGGGCGATTGACCCATGTAGCCGCGATGATTTGATGGAAACTCTTTGACCGGCGGCAAGCAGCGCCTCGCGGCTTTTTTCGACTGCCGGCTCCCGGATCGGCGAAGCAACGCCGGGAGTCGGCGGCACTTGGTCCTCCTTGGAGGATTGCGGGGCTTTGGAGGCGGGCGCTTCCGCTTTCTGTTCACTTTGCGGCGCGGTTTCGACAGGCGCCGGCGCATGGCGGGCGCCGTAATAGATTTCAAATCCGAACAGGATCACGACGGAAAGAACAATCGCCAGAACAATATTGCGGTAATCAATCATGAATCATGCCCGCCCGGACGCTCTGGAACCGGATCGAAGCCGGAACCGCCCCACGGATGGCAGCGCCCGATGCGCTTGAGCGCCAGCCGGCTCCCCCGCAACCCGCCGAAACGATCAACGGCGTCAAGGGCATATTGGGAACAGGTGGGATGATAACGGCAGCTTCCCGGCAGCACCGGCGACACCAGCAACTGGTATCCCCTGATCAGCCACCAAACAGATATTTTCAGCGCCTTCATACCACCCCCGCCTCAGTTCTCTCCAACTTAACGATAGGCATTCAATCGCTTCAAAGCCGTCTCTAAATCGTTCAGCAGCGCGGCGAACGGCCTATCTAAGGTGGCGGTTCGTCCGATAACCACGAAATCATGCCCGTTTTCGGCATGATCCGAAATAACCTGTTCGACGGCGGCGCGCAGACGGCGCCGCGCCCGATTGCGCTTTACCGCGTTGCCCACCTTTCGGCTGACCGTCAACCCGACGCGAACCGGAGATACTTCGGCGTTTTCTCCTTCGCCATGATCATGACGCCTGGCCTGAAGGATCAGACCGGGAGTAACCCATTTGCGTCCGGCGCCGGCTACGCGGAGGAATTCCGGTCGGTTCTTCAGTCGTTTGACAACGAAGGACACAGCCGACTCAGGCGGAAAGACGCTTGCGTCCCTTTGCCCGCCGGCCGGCCAGAACTTTGCGGCCGCCGACTGTCGACATACGGCTGCGGAAACCATGCCGGCGCTTGCGAACGAAGTTGCTCGGCTGAAAAGTGCGTTTCACGGGTTAACTCCTAAGGAAATTCAAGGTCCGCTGTATACGGTCTTGCCTCGGCGAAGTCAACGCCGCGAAGTGTTTTAACGCCATAATGAGATTTTCACCTTACGGCGGCAAAAGGAACATCTTAAGATCATTGTTGGAACTATGCCGTTTTAACCAGCAAGGAAAGAAACAACCGTGTCGGAAAAAGTCCCCCTGCCCACGGTAAAAACGATCTCTTTGCGGCGCTTGCTGCCGGTGGTCGTTTTGGCGGCGGGGGCCGTGCTGTTTTTCGCCTTGGGTCTCCACAAATTGCTGACTTTCGAGGCCTTGCGTGAGCACCGTGACCTGCTTATCGGCTGGGTCAAGAACCATAATGTGTCGGCCATCGCCGCTTATATCGCCGGGTACGCCGTCGCGGTCGTTTTCCTGCCGCCGTCGGGAACGGTGATTACCCTGGCCGGCGGTTTTATCTTCGGAGCGGTTGTCGCAACCGTCTCGGTGATGATCGGGGCGACTATCGGGGCGACGGCGCTGTTTCTGGTCGTCAGATATTCCGCCCGTGACTTGGCGCGCAAGCTGGACGAGTCCGTCCTGCAAAAAATGGCGTCCGGGTTCCGCCGAGACGAGATGAGCTACATGCTGTTTCTTCGGCTGATTCCGCTGTTTCCGTTCTGGCTGGTCAATATCGCTCCGGCGTTTCTCGGCGTGCGCCTGCGCACCTTTGTGATCGGCACCTTTATCGGCATTATTCCCGGCGTTATCGTCTACGCCGTTGTCGGCGCCGGCCTCGGCGACGTCTTTGACGCTAATGAGGAGTTTTCCTTGGCCGGAGTGATGACGCCTGAAATCATCGCCGGTCTGGTCGGTCTGGCGGCGTTGTCGCTGGCCCCCGTCGCTTACAGGAAATACAAAACCAAATCCTAATCCAGTTGCAGCGTCAGCGCCTTCAGGTAGGCGGATTCGGGCAGATTGGGATGCACGGGGTGATCCGCCGCCGCCCCGGAGGAGCGGATAATGCGCCCCGAGCGTTCGGCCCTGGCGATGCCTATCGCTATCTCTTTGGCGAAAGTTTCGGCATCGACGTTATGAGAGCATGAGGCGATAAACAGGAACCCTCCCGGTTCGACCAGTTCCGCCGCCATTCGCGCCAGTTTCCGGTACCCTTTAAGGCCAGACTTCAGGTCTTTGCGGGACTTGACGAAGGCGGGCGGGTCGGCGCTCACCACGCCGAAGCGTTCGCCGGCCCCGGCCAGACGTTCCAGTTCAGTGAAGGCGTCGGCGCGTACGAATGAGCAGCGATGGTCAACGCCGTTCAGCCGGGCGGCCTTTTCGGCCAAGGCGATGGCGCCAGCCGAGCTGTCCACGGCAATTACCTCGCGGGCGCCGGCGGCGGCGGCGGAAACGGCGAAGCCGCCGCCGTAACAGAAGATATCCAGCATGCGGACGTCCCGGCACAAGCCGGCGACGAAGGCGTGGTTGTCACGTTGGTCGTAGAACCACCCCGTTTTTTGCCCTTCGAGCAGATCGGCAAGGAAGATCACCCCCCCTTCGTGGACTTCAACCGGCCCCTCGACGGTCCCCTTGGCGACGCGGACGTAGCTGTCCAGGCTTTCCAGCTTGCGGAAGGCGCCGTTGTTGTTAATTACCACAACCTTGGCGGCGCAAACCTCGTCGATGGCGGCCGGCACATCATCCAGCATCCGCTCCATGCCGGCGGTGGAGGTCTGAACGCTGAACGCATCGCCGAAGCGATCCACCACCAGCCCCGGCAGCCCGTCGGCCTCGCCGTGAACCAGCCGATAGTAAGGCTTCGGGAACAGCCGTCGGCGCAGATCAAGCGCCCGCTTTAATCGTCCGGCGATGAAGGGTCGGTCCACCGTTACCTTCGCGTCGTCGGTCATCATCCGAAAGCAGATCAGGCAACGCGGGTTGAAAGCGCCGACGCCCAGGGGTTTGCCGTCAGCCCGGCAAAGTATGACCGGGGTTCCCGGCTCCAGCGCCTTGGCCTCATCGTTCATCCGCACTTCATTGGAATAAACCCATGGGTGGCCGGAGGCGATCCGTCGTTCCTGGCCCGGCAGCAGAAATATGCGGGGGAGATCGGATGAAGAGCAAGCCATCAATCGCCCTGCGCCGCGCCTTCAAGGCGTTTATCAGCGGCTCCGGCGAGGCCTTCCCTGGAGGCGGTGACGGCGTGCAGGCCGCTGACCAGCGGATTAATTCGGACTTCATGTCCCATTTCTGTAAGAGCTTTTTTCATCGCTTCCAGTGCGGTTCCCTGTTCCAGTTCGACGGCGCCGTTAAGGTTGGTAAAGTTGGGCAGATCGACGGCTTGCCTGATGTTCAGGCGCCAGTCAAGCGCGGCGATCAGCGTCTTGGCCACATAGCTGATGATATGCGGGCCGCCGGGCGAGCCTACGGCCATAACCACCCGTCCGTCGCCGTCAAAGACCATAGTCGGCGCCATGGAACTGCGGGGACGCTTGCCCGGCTCCGCCCGGTTGGCGATTTGGACGCCGTCCTCAATCGGGGAGAACGAGAAATCGGTTAATTGGTTGTTGAGCAAAAAGCCGCGCACCATCAGCCGTGATCCGAACATATCCTCGATGCTGGAGGTCAATGAAACGGCGTTTCCGTCACTGTCGACAACGCTGAGGTGGGTAGTTGATACGCCCTCGGAGGAGTCGTCCGGCGCCGGGCGAAGCCCGGAAGAAGCGCCCGGCATTCCCGGCATTGCCTTGCCCATGCTTTTGGTTTTTGAAATCTCGGCGGCCCGCGAGTCAAGATATCCGGGATCGAGCATGCCGGAAACAGGCACCGGGATGAAGGCGGGATCGGCTATGTAGGTGGAGCGGTCGGCGAACGCCAGCCGCCCGGCCTCGATCATCAGATGGACGGCCGGCAGGGCAGGAGCGCCCGCCTCGGGTTTCAGCGCCGCCATGTCAAACTTTTGCAGGATGCCGAGAATCTGCAAGGTGGCGATTCCTCCCGATGACGGCGGTCCCATGCCGCAAACCATCCACACGCGGTAGAAAAGACAGGTCGGGTCGCGTTTTATCGCCTTGTAGGAAGCAAGGTCGGCGGTTTTCATGCTGCCGTTATTTTTACCGGCTTTACGCACGGTGGCGACGATGTCATCGGCGATGCCGCCGTTATAGAAGGCGTCGGCGCCGCCGGTGGAAATCAGGCGGAAGGTCTCGGCCAACTGCTTGTTGACCAGTTTGCTTCCCTCCGGCTTGGCTTTTCCGTCTTTGGTCAGGAAATAGGCGGCGGCTTCCGGGAAGTCCTTGATGTGCGCGGTGCCGTCAATCATCGCATTCAGGCGCTTGGACACCGTGAAGCCTTCCGTGGCCAGTTTGATCGCCGGTTCAAACAGTTGCTTCCAGGGTAGCTTGCCGTGTTCCTTGTGGGCCGTCTCCAGCATCCTCAGCAGCCCCGGCACGCCGACGGAAAGGCCGCCGGCGACGACATCGTTGAATTTCCTCGGCCGGCCCTGTCCGTCGAGAAACATATAGGGGGTGGCCGAGGCCGGCGCCGTTTCGCGCCCGTCGTAGGAGGCGATCTCGCCGGACTTGGCGGCGAAATGGATCATGAACCCGCCGCCGCCGATCCCCGATGATTGAGGCTCCACCAGATTCAGTACCATCCCGGCGGCGATGGCGGCGTCAACGGCGGAGCCGCCCTCGCGCAGCATTTTCAGGCCCGCCTCGGTGGCCAGCGGATTGGCGGTGGAAATCATCTGCCGCGCGGCGCGAACCGGCTCCGCCGGTTTGACGGCTTCAGCTTCTATTTTCACTACGTCCGCTTTCTCAGACGATGTCTGGCAACCGGCCATTATAGCCGGCATGGCCAAGGCCATGATCGTCTTCGCCGCGTACTTCATAGTAGCGTCTCCGGGTGAATTTTTCGTAATGTACTCCGTGACGGCGCAGAAGTGGATATGTTATTAGCGGTAATCAGGGCCAAGACTCATTAAATCCATGAATTCTGCGCGAAGCAGAAAAGGCGACCCGGCTATGAGAAGGCCGAAAAGCGTAGTATTTGCTACGGTTGAGGCCTTTGAAGACGTCCGGTCGCCTTTTCTGCCGCGCCCGAGAAGGGTGACATCAGAATGGCCGAATGGACGGCGGAAAATCGGCTCGCCGGGGGCCTTCAAGCCCGCCTTCGCCGATTCTCCTTGTCCCTCAGTCATTTTGATGTCACAGAATTTCATGAATTTAATGAGTTTTGGCCCTGGTAGTCTTGGAGAAAATATCTTGAGCGCAACCGGCGACAGGCGGGCGGTCACTATCACCGACATCAAGGGGCGCAAGGGTTCCGGCCCCATTGTCTGTCTTACCGCCTATACAAGTCTTACGGCGACGTTGCTGGACGAGCATGTTGACCTGTTGCTGGTAGGCGACTCGCTGGGCATGGTGCTGTACGGCATGGCCTCCACCGTCGGCGTTACTCTGGAAATGATGATCGCCCACGGTCAAGCGGTGATGCGCGGCGCGAAGAAGGCTTGCGTCATCGTCGATATGCCCTTTGGTTCCTATCAGGAATCCCCGGAAGCCGCTTTCCGCTCGTGCGCCCGCGTAATGAAAGAGGTCGGCTGCGCCGGCGTCAAGCTGGAAGGCGGTGTCGAGATGGCCCCCACCATCAGCTTTTTGACCAAGCGCGGCATTCCGGTGATGGGACATGTGGGGTTGCTTCCCCAATCCGTTAACATCATCGGGGGCTATCGGCCCCGTGGCCGCGATAAAAAAGAGGCGGCGGCAATTCTCGCCGACGCCGAAGCGGTGGCCGACGCCGGAGCCTTCGCCATGGTCATTGAAGGCACGATGGAGCCGTTGGCCCGCAAGATCACCAGGACCGTCGCCATCCCCACCATCGGCATCGGCGCTTCGCCGGCTTGCGACGGCCAGATTCTGGTCACCGAGGACCTAGTCGGTTTGTTCAGCGAGTTTCGCCCCAGGTTCGTCAAGCGTTACGGCGAACTGGGCCTGATGATCGCCGACGCCGCCAAGGCCTACGCAGACGATGTGCGCGCCGGTCGTTTCCCGACGTTGGACCACTGTTTTCAGGCCAAATCCGGCAAGGACGGCGATGGCGATTGACATCGTCCGCACGGTCAAAGACCTGCGGGACCGCGTTCACGCATGGCGCGGCGAGGGCCTCGCCGTCGGTCTGGTTCCGACCATGGGCGGCCTGCACGAGGGCCACCTGTCGCTGGTTCGTCTGTCGCTGAAAAAGACCGAGCGCACCATCGTTACGATTTTCGTTAACCCCAAACAGTTCAGCGAAGGCGAAGACTTTGCCGTCTACCCCCGCCATGAGGACGCCGACGCCGCCCTGTTGACCGGCGCCGGCGCTCACCTGTTGTTCGCCCCGACCACGCAAGAGATGTATGCCGACGGTTACGCAAGCTGCGTCTCGGTTCCCGGCATCGGCGCCATACTGGAAGGCGAGCATCGCCCCGGCTTCTTTACCGGCGTCGCCACCGTGGTCGCCAAGCTTTTGCTACAGGCATTGCCCGACTCCGCTTTCTTCGGCGAAAAGGATTACCAGCAGCTTTTGGTCATCAGGCGCATGGTCGACGATTTGAATATCCCGGTAGCCATCCGCTCCGGCCCGACGGTGCGCGAGGCCGACGGCCTGGCTATGTCGTCCCGCAATGCTTACCTGACGGCGAAAGAGCGCCTGATCGCTCCCGCCCTGTACGCCGTCCTGACCTCTGTCGCCGGCAACGTAGCGGACGGGGCGGCTATTGACGACCAGACCGCTCTTGGCCGCCTACGGCTTATCGAGGCGGGGTTTGCCGCCGTTGATTACCTTGAGGTCCGCGACGCCGAAACCCTGGCCGCCGCCGAAGTTCCCGGCCACCCGGCTCGGGCGCTGGCCGCCGTTCGCCTGGGCAAGACCCGTCTTATCGATAACGTCGCCCTATAATGCCGGCGGCCGCTCAATCCTGATGCGCTTTGAACCCCAGGGCCAGGGATAAAGCGATATTCGGGCTGGCCGGATTGACGGTGATCTTCCGGCGGGCCGGATCGACGACAATATCCATGTCCTCAAGGGGAATTGCGCCCAGCAGGACCTGATCTCCGAGAATAAGAGCGCCGGTCAGGCAATGGCGACCGAAGACCTCGATTTGAATCGGCCCGGCGTAATCAACCAGATGAGATTTGCCGTCCGCCGTTTTTGCCTCGCGTTGCTCAACGATCTTAAGGCCAAGCTGCACGGCAACGTGCTCAGGGATGCAAAGGTGCAAAGCGCCCGTATCCACGACCGCCTTGGCGTTGATCTCTTCGAGATCGGGGCGGGACGGGTTGGACAGTCTCAGGTCGGCGTAGATGATGCCCATCGGAGTTCAGCCTCCTTGATATCGCCTTATTCTCGCATTTTCCCGCCCCGCCGGTCAACCGGCGCTGTCTTTGCGGGGTCATGTTCCGCCCAGAATTTCCCAATGTTTTACTGCGTGTCCGTCTAACGCGAAGAGAAAACCTTCCCTAAGGCGACGTCTATAAAAAGTCGGATCATAGCTGCGAGGGTAAGTTTCTGTTTCCCGGTTATGGAGCCAGCTTCTTCAGTTCGCGCAGGTGGGAGAGCAGACCGGGAATGTCATCTTGAACGATGCTCCACAAAGTGTCGTTGTCAATGCCGAGATAGCCGTGAATCAGCCGGTTGCGGGTAGCGATGATCTGTCGCCAGGGAATTGAGGTGGCGGCGTCACGCACGGACTGGGGGATGTGAGTGGCGGCTTCGCCGATCAGTTCCAGGTTGCGGATGGTGGCGTCGTAAGATTTGCAATCGGCCTCGAACCCGGCTTGATCCAGTTTCCTGGTGTAGGCAATAACCTTCTCGGCGCAAGTAATCATGTCGTCCAGGAAGAATCGCCATTCTCGTTCCGGCGTTTTCGGCTTTGAATCAGACATGAATGGCTTCCCGCTCAATACGGGGGCGCAATTCCGGGCGCAGGGCCTTTTCCGTCACCAAGTCCACCGGGCGACCAAAAATATCTTCCAGATAGAATTGCACACCGAAATAGCGGACTGACGTGGCCGGTCCGTCGAAGTCCACCAAGATATCCATGTCGCTGTCGTCGCGTCCGGCATCCCGCGCCAGCGATCCGAACAAGGCCAGACGGGTGACGCCAAACTGTCGAGCCAACTCGCCCTTGTGCCTCGCCAGCAGTTCCAATACCCGTGATCGATTCATGGTTTCTACAGCCATGGTTGACACCATAAGCCGAAATGACCTTGCCGTCAAAGAAAGCCGCCGGGGCTTAGGTCATTCGCATCTTGAGGTAGCCGAGGGCGGCGGTTATCAGTTCCGCCGGGCGGTAGCGTTTGCGGATCGAGCAGGCATCGCAAATATCATGGTCGATGGAGCTTTTCTCACGAAGCCTCAAGGCGTCGCGCAGACTCATATCGGCAACGTGGCCGAGCGGGCGGCTGTGGGCGATATCATTGAAGCAATACATATACTCGCCAAGGGCCGAGATCAGAAAATCCGTATTGCGGGGGATGCACTTGTAGCGATTGAACAGCCATTGGGCCGCTATCTCGCGGGCGCTGGGCACAAAATCAAGCTCCTGGCTGTGCAGATCAAAGTCGCGGATAATGCCCCTCAGGTCCTTGTAGCTTTGCGTGGCGTCGTGAAACGTCCCGGCGCGGTCATACAGCGACGGCGACATGGTAAGGTTCTTGATTCCAAGCCCGTGCAGCCATTTTATGGTCGTGGGCAGGGTTGCCAGACATTCGGGCATCGGCGTCAGGCTGATGGCCAGTTTGGTTTTTTTCAGGCGCCGGACGGCAAGGGCGATGTTGTCCATGACCAGCTCACAGTCAAGGTTAACGTGAACGCGCTCATAGATTTCGCGGGTGGTGCTGGAAAAAGAGATAATCAATGTGCCGACGACGCCGTCCAGCAGGTCCAGCCTGTCGGCGTCCAGCAGTTGGCCGTTGCTCACCATGTCGAAATTCAGGGGGTGCTCGCGGACCATGCCGATGAATTCTTCAAAGCGGGGGTGAGTGGTCGGTTCGCCGTAGCCGGCGATCACCGCGCGAAACGCCTCGGCGGGAGAAAGCCGGTCAAGAACCTGCCTGAAAGTGCCGATATCCATCACCAGCAAGTCGGGGATTTTGTCGCGTGGACACATCACGCAGGCGGCATTGCACTTGCTGGTCCACTCAATGTTGACGGCGATGCGATACTTGGCCATGGCCCTGGGCTTATTCCGGCGCCGGGATGAGGCGCGGAACGTATTTCGAGCAGTTGGGAACCACCAGTTCGATATCGACGGTCACCACCCTTGGGGCGTCGGTAAAAAGGGCCAAAATATCACCCTTGTCGTGGATGGCGGCGCGTCCGTTGACGCGCAGGCGGGAGCCGTCATTAAAGTCGATGAAAAGAATCCCGACCTGGGGATTTTCCAGGATATTGCCGAGGCTCATGAAAGCGCCGTTGCCGTTAAAATCGGCAAAAGCCATGCGATCCGGCGCCGACATGCGAATCAGTCCCGGCCCGCCGCCCTTGAACGAGCAGTCGCAACGGCCTTGTTTGTCGCCGGTGGCCAGAAAAAAGAAAGGCGCTGATTCGATGCGCTGATGCAGTTTCTCGGGGATGGCGTTCCACAACAGCCTGTTGACTCGCGCCTCGTCCCAGATGGCGGGGTCGCCCCAGGTTTTCTGGGCGCGCAGTTCGCCTTCGTGGAATATTTTCCGTTGCGTCGGGTCGTTCGCCATATGCGCCTATTTGATGGCCTGTTTATTGAGTCTCGCTTCCAGCACCTTTGCCGTGTTTTCAAGCTTGCCGGTGCGGTCGGCGAGAAATTCGACGAATTTGTCCATGTCGCCGCCTTGCGCGCCCATCACGGAAGTGAACTCGGAACGGTGAGAAATGATAAGGCTTACATGATCGACCATAAGGTCAACAATTTTCAGGCCGTTACTGCCCTTGCGAACGGTGAAGCCGAGCGCAACGTCCTTGTTTTCCTTGTGGGGGATATGAATCAGGGTATCGACGGAAGCTTCGTTGTCCTTGCCCATTGTGACCTTGACGACGTTCAGTTTAACATTTTCAACAATCCAGGACTTGGCGGCGTAGTTGGCGACGATATAAGTCTCGAATTGGTCAAGGTAACGCTTCTGTTGTTCCTTGGTCGCCTGATCCCAGAAACGCCCGATTACGAATTTGGCGATTCCGTTAAGGGCGAATGATTCGGTCAGCAGCTTGCGAAACCTGGCGTAACGCTCTTCACGATTTTCCACTCCGAATGTTCGGATGGCTTCGTTTCCCTTTATTTCGATGAACAGGCGTGCTTCCTCGCTGATGTCCGCCGCCTGCGCCGGCCGACCGATCAAGGATGCGGCAAGAACGCCGACGCACAGAACCGAAAGTAAAAGCCGTTTGCCGGTCATCTGTGGTTGTCTCCTGATCTTTCGGGATTAGAGCATTTAAAGATTGATTAGAATCGGCTGCGCCGGAGGTATTTTTTGGCGCGGGCAGGAAAAGGGCGTAGCGCGTAGCGGCCACTACGGGCAAGCCCTTTGACAAACCCGCGCCGAAAAAGACCCCGGCCCTTCGGGTTGCGCCTTGGCGGACGCCCGCTTCGTTGCGCCGTTCGACCGATGCTTTTGCATCGCTCTTCACGGCGCGCCTGGCGGATCGCCTCGCCAATGCGCAACGCAGATGATCCTAATCAATCTTTAAGTGCTCTACCCCCGCCAACTGGAAAATAAGATTTGAATCGATAACGCCGGGAAACAGGCGTTGCACCAGAACGAAAATACGCTCCGGCCCCATCGGATATACCGAGCGTTTATCCTTCTCGATGCCGGCGACGATGCTCTTGGCGACTTTCTCCGGGGTATCAAAAGCCATATTGAACGGCGCAATCAGATGCTCGAATTTCCTGGAAGCGGGCGTTCTGGTCGCTCGCGGCGCCACATAGGTGACGCCGATGTCCTTGACGTGAAATTCCCGCCGCAAGGCGTCGGAGAATCCCCTGATGCCGAACTTGGTGGCGGAATAGGCGGCGAACAACGGGAAAGCGATATCGCCGAACATGGAACCGATATTGACCACCCTTGACGGGGCCGATGATTCAAGCAGGTCGGCAAGGTCGCGCACCAGCGCCATCGGCGCCACCAGATTAACGTCCGTCATCAGGCGAAGAGCTTCATCGGAAGTCCGGGTGATCGGCTCAACATTGATGGCTCCGGCATTGTTGATAAGCAGGTTCAGGCGACCGAAATTCTGCGTAACGGCTTGAACCATGGCGGCGCGATCATTGACATTGGTGACATCGGCCACAATCGGGACGGCCTTGGCCGGGTCATCGAGCATAGACATGGTTTCCTCCAGACCTTCCCGCCGAAGGTCGGCAAGGATCAGCCGCGCTCCTTTAGCCGCCAGGGCGACGGCCAGCGCTTGGCCTATGCCGGAACCGGCGCCGGTGAGAAGCGTACACGCGCCTTCAAGCCTCATAGGAATTCTCCTTCGTCATGGACACAGATCCCCGGCAAAATGTTCGGCAATATTCTTTCGGCGCGGCTGGCCGTTCATGGTCAGCAGTTCATTGTCCCGCAACGATTCCTCGCCGGTAATGATGTGACGTCCGGGACGGGCATATTCGGGGGCCTCCGCACAAAGACTTGTCAGCAGACCGGATACTTCTTCGTCGTTGATTTTCGCAAACCAGTCGGCGCCCGCCGGAGACGGCGCCACAATCGCCGTCAGAGTCGAATGTCCGTGGCCGGTGACAATGCACCGGCTGATCCTTGGGTCGGCGAGGATCAATCCTTCGATCCATTCCGGGCTGACGTTTCGTCCGGCGGAGGTTACCAGGACATTGTCTTTTCGTCCGTGGATGGTCAGGAACCCGTTGCCGTCAAGGCTGCCGAGGTCGCCCGTGCGCCACTTGTCGGCGGGTTTCGGGCCGTGAAGGTAGCCGTCCATCACCGTCGGCCCGGCGACGACGATCTCCCCGTCCTCAATGGTTACCTTTACCCCGCTGATCGGAACGCCGACCGTGCCGGCGATCCGGCCTTGCGGACGGTTCATGGCGACGACCGAGCAACATTCCGACAAGCCGTATCCCTCGTGTACGGGAATGCCTCGACGCCATGCCGCCTCAGCCAGGGCCGGAGGAACCGGAGCGCCGCCGACCGCTACCAATCTCAATGATGCCGGGGCCTTTTTAGCGCTCGCCGTCAGTCCTATGGTCCAGACTTTCAGCAAATCAGGCGTCAGCACGCTGACGGTCGGCCGGAAACGCTCGGTCGCTTCGATCAGGGGGGCGGGGTCGCCCTTGGCGCAGGAGGCTGCCGCTTCTTTGGCGATATAAACCGGAGCGCCGGCCAGCAACGGAGCGCATATGCCGCAGATTCGCTCCAGCAGCAGGGAAAACGGCAGAACCGAAAGGTAGCGGTCCTCTTGCGTCGCGGTTACGGCTTGAGAAATCGCGGCGGCGCTCCGGTTGATTTGCCGTTCTCCCAGACGCACTCCCTTCGGTTGTCCGGTGGCGCCGGAAGTATAAATTATGCAGCCGGAAGGTTGGGCCGCCTCGACATCAAGCGGAGCGCTTTCCAGGTCGATCAGGCCGTAGGGAACTCCCATCGCCGAGACGGTTTTTACTAACGGCGGGATGGTGAGAATGTATCCTACTTTTGCGTCCTTGATGATGTGCGCCAGTTGTTGCGGCGAGAAAAAGACCGGCAACGGAACGACGGTTTTTCCCGCATGGCTCAAAGCCAGATCGGCGATGATCCATTCAATGCAGTTGGGAGCGAAGATTCCTATTACCTGACGAAGACCGGCGACTCTTCGGCCAAGCCCTCCGGCAAATCCGCACAGTTCCCGATAGGTCAGGGTTCGTTCGTCTTCAACCAGCGCCGTAGCGTCAGGGCGATGCCTGACATGCTCGCCGAGGGCTTTCAGCACATCAAGCAAGGGCGGCCGCCCCCTCCGCCCGGTTGCCGCCGGAACCGAGAAGAACCATGTCGTCATGGATCGCCACTACCCTGGGGTCCGTGGCGTAGTAGGCGCCCCACTCGTCCGGATTGGGAACCTTGCTGATGTCGGCGGGGGCCATGTCCAGGACCGGAATTCCTGTCCGCCGCAGAGTCGTCCGCAAGCGGTCGGTCGCCGTAAAGAATGCCCAGGCGATTCCCTTTTCACGGCACATCTTTACGATATGTCGGATCAGAACCAGGGACATGCCCGCCTTGCGCCCGGCGAGGCAGGTAACTTCGGCGACCTGTTCGCGGATAACCGGCCGCTTCCATATATCGCTGAGCGCGTCTTCGATGGAGCCTTGCAGATAGCGCTCGGAGAAGAACGAATCATCGGCGAAGCGCAGACCGGCGGCGCAGACGACTTCTCCATTTTCATCGCGAAGGGCGACCAGCGTATTGGGGAACTCCCTCAGCACGGCGCCGTATTCCCGATGATAAACTTCGCGGATTTGTTCCTCGGCGGCGGCCCGCAGAGGGTGATCACGATCCATGGCGACAAAAAACATGATTGCCCGAAGCTCTTTTACAAAAGAACATACAAAATTTCGGATTTATCTTCGCCCTTGAAGCGGACCTGAACCAGCGTTCCCGCCTTGTCGAACCAAAGCTCGCGCTCCAGCTCGCCGTTGATCACATAATGGCGGGCGGCGACAGATGCGCCCTTCACCGTGACCGATTCATCGCCAAGGTCATCCACCGTCACTTTCATATGTTTGCCGTGCAGCGTATTCAGCAGGACGTTATGCTTGACGATCTCCGGGTTCCACAGGCTGGCGGGCATGATGCCGACCGGCGTTTTGTGAACTTCGCCGTTACCGTTGACCACCAACTGATCGCCTTCCGCCTGCGCCTTCAGCACATGGTTTGTGCCGTCGTCATTGCTGACGGTGGAGGTAACCAATAAATTGCCGTTGTTCCAGCCTTCGACGCCCTTGTGTTCGAATCGGTAAACGGTGATGAACGCCAGCTTCACGGCCACATCGGTCACGATGTCTACATTCAAAACGTCGCCGTTTTGTCTGAACTTCATGACGTGCGTGCCGATGGCGTCGCCTTCGCGCATTACGGTAAAGTTTAAATCATGAGGAGGAGGCAGACTCGCGGCAGGGGCCTTTGAAGCGAAACCGAACATGGCCGAAGCAAGAAGACAAACTGAAAGTATTGTGCGTTTATTCATGTTTAACTCCACAGACGATCCGATATCCGGCGGCGTTGATAAATCAGGCAAGATGAATGGCCGCTTAACAAAGGCCGGAATTGCGCCGGGCCGGGAGTATCCGTTATAAGCAAGGCGTCATGTCCATCAGGAAGCCCGAAGATTTCTACGAAAATTACGCCGGGTTCAAGGCCTATGAGCGGCAAGCCCTTCGTCCCAAGCATATTCGCTGGTATGACCGGGAGTTCTGGCTGCCGACCCGTTGTGATGCCTCCATGTCGGTTCTTGAGATCGGCTGCGGCGCCGGACATTTTCTCTCTTATCTGCGACACAAGGGCGTCACGAGGTTCACCGGCGTCGATCTCGACCCGAAAGTCGTTGAGTTCCTGGCGCCGGAAATCGCCGCTCATGTTCGCATCGCCGACATTCGGGAGGTCATCGCCGGCCATGATCCGGCCTCGCCCTTTGACCGCATCGCGATGCTTGACGCGCTGGAACATTTTTCGCCGTTCGAGGCGGTGAGGCTGTTGCAAAGCCTCAAGAGCATTTTGGCCGAGGACGGCCTGATCAACATCAGGGTTCCCAACCTGTCCTCGCCGTGGGGGCTTTCGCACCAGTACGGCGATCTGACCCACAAGGCCGCCTACACGCAAGACAGCCTCGCGCAGTTGGCGCAGGCTTCGGGATATGAGGCCGTCGCATTTCTGCCCCAGAAAAGAGGCAGCCCGTCCAAGCGGATTGTCGAGGATATTTTTCATGGCGTTCTGTCCCGGCTTCTGACCGAAGCCCCCGCTATCTGGAGCGCCAATTTCATCGGCGTCATCAAGCCATGCCCGACTCCGAACCGATAGATTTCTACGCCTCCGGGGCGACGAGCCGAACCTACGTTGCGCCTGTGGTCAAGCGTAAGCATCGCCGTCAGTTCGATGACATATTCTGGCGACCGGCCGAGTGCCGGAGCGATATGTCTTTTCTTGAAATCGGCTGCGGCAGCGGGCTTTTTCTGGCCTACCTCAAGGAAAAGGGGGCAAGGGATGTCGTCGGCGTCGATCAGGAAAAAAGAGTGAAGGATTACATGCCGCCCGATCTGGCGGCGCATGTCCTTACGACTACCGTTGATGATTATCTTTGTTCAAAGCCGGAGCGGACATTTCACCGCGTCGCCATGTTTGACGTTTTTGAACACTTCCCGCCGGAAGAAGGCGTCGCCCTTCTTGAACGGCTGCGCCGTTTCCTGACGCCGGACGGCAGGATCGTCATCCGGGTTCCGAACATGTCTTCGCCGTGGGGGCCGCGCCATCATTTCGGCGATCTCACCCATCGGGCGGCCTATACCCCCGACAGCCTTCGCCAGGCGGCGGCGGCGGCCGGATATGAACTTGTCCAAAGCCTTCCCGTCAGGCGCGGAAGAACATTGCAGCGTTTCCTGCAACGCCCCGTCGAGAAACTCGCCGGCCTTGTGCTGACGGAAAGCCCAAAAATATGGACGGCGACCTTCGTAGCGGTCCTCGCGCCCCGTTGTGCTTAGTTAGACCGCGTTCTTGAAGACTAATGGGATGCAATGTATTCCCTGAGCGCCTTGTTGATGGCCGTCTGGTATTTGTTGCTGTGGGCCTTGAACCAAGCCAACACGTCGGCGTCGAGACGGATAGTGACGGGTTCTTTGATCGGGCGGTAGAAGCGCCCTCTTTGCGCGTCGTTCCAATCGGCAACCTCGGGAATATCCGAAGTATCGATCTTGTCGTCAGGCGTGGCCGCCAGGGCGGCGAGTTCCTGCTTTTGCCGTTTAATCACCTTGCTCATAGCCAACCCTTTCCCGCTTACTCGCCTTGCGCGCCGAGATAATTCTTACGACCTCTCCGGCATCACTACCCCGATAGGTATGGGCCACCAGCAGCAGGACAACGCCGCCGACAAGGCCTATTGTCCGCCACCGTTCCTCATCGCCCTCAAAACGATCCTGTACGCTGATGTGCAGTGGATCGTCAAAAACCAACTTGGCCACCTCAAAGCTGACGCCATGCTTTGCCCGGTTTGCGATATCCTTGTCGTCATCCCACTCAATACGCATGGTCAGCTTCGCTTATTGTATGTACTCTATTGTACATACAGCGGTAGAGGCCGTCAACCCCAGGGATAGATACGCCTTAACAACACGCTTACCGCCGGGGTCATTTTCGGATATATTACCGGATAGATAGTTCGAGGAGGTTGCCGTGTCCGTTGCCCGGAAGAAAGCTGTCGCCTGCTACCGTCGCCGTTTGAAGCGGCATGGGATCATCCGCCTGGAAGTGCGGGTCCGCAAGGACGATGCCCCGCTGGTAAAGGGCGTGGTGAGCGCCCTTGCCGACCCCGACCGCGAAAGCGAGGCGCGCGCCTTGTTGCGTGAACGCTTCGGCGCCGGAAAGACGAAAGGATTAAAGGCATTGCTTGCCGCCGCGCCCTTTGACGGCATCGACCTTGAGCGCGAACACGGGTAATTATGTCCCCATAATTTAGTGTGAGCTAACCCCGGTTTTACGAACATCTTTAGAATGGGGTTATCCCGAAAGGGGGGCCGGGAGGGGTTGCGCCGGGAGGCGTTACGGCACATATCAGACGGAAATTCAGTTATCTCGGTTAAGGAGTTTTATCGACGTCATGAGCAAGGAAAAATTTACGTTTCAGGCGGAAGTCAGCAAGCTGCTGGAGATCGTCGCCGGTTCGCTTTACAGCCACAAGGAGATTTTTCTCCGCGAGTTGGCTTCCAACGCCTCGGATGCTTGCGACAAATTGCGCTACGCCGCCCTCACCGGACCGGAGTTGCTGGACGGCGGGGCCGATCTCGGGATCGAACTGTCCATCGACAAGAAAAAGCGCACCCTGACCATCTCTGATAACGGCATCGGCATGAATCATGACGATCTGGTGGATATGCTGGGCACCATCGCCCGCTCCGGCACCCAGGCTTTCATTGAACAGATCAAGGCCGGCGCCGAGTATGACAAGAAATCCAAGGACGGCATGGCCCTTATCGGGAAGTTCGGCGTCGGCTTTTACTCGTCGTTCATGGTGGCCGACACGGTGGAGGTTCTGACCCGCAAGGCGGGCGAGGACAAGGCCTGGCTGTGGACCTCGGACGGCAAGGGCGAATTCACCATCGACGCCGCCGAGCGCAAAACTCGCGGCGCCACCGTCACCTTGCACATGAAAAAAGGCGAAGACGAGTTTCTGGAGGAAATACGGCTTCAGACCATCATCAAGACTCATTCCGACCATATTCCGGTTCCTATCGTGCTTAAGGGCAAGGAGGGGGACAAGACGCTGAATACCGCCTCGGCCTTGTGGATGCGGGCTAAAAGCGACATCAGCGAAGATCAGTACAAGGAATTCTATCATCATGTCGGCCACACCTTTGACGATCCGTGGCTGACCATCCACAACGCGGTAGAGGGGGTGGTGTCCTACGCCAATCTGCTGTTTATTCCCTCGACCAGACCGTTTGACCTGTTTCAGTCCGACCGCAAGCAGCACGTCAAGCTTTACGTCAAGCGGGTGTTCATCACCGATGACTGCCAGGGGTTGCTGCCGTCTTATTTCCGTTTCCTGCGCGGCGTCGTCGACTCGGAAGACCTGACCCTCAACATCAGCCGCGAGATGCTCCAGCATGATCCCAAGCTGGCGAAGATTCGCTCCGGCCTGATCAAGCGCATCCTCGGCGAACTGAAGAAGAAGGCGGAGAAAAAGCCGGACGAATACGCCGAGTTCTGGGACAATTTCGGCGGCGTGTTCAAGGAAGGCATCTACGATGACTTTGAAAACCGCGACAGGATCATGGAACTCAGCCGCTTTCACTCCACCAACGGCGACGGGCCGGTGAGCCTGGAAGACTATGCGGGCCGCATCAAGGAAGGGCAGGACTCGATCTTTTATATCACCGGCGACGATCTGGAGCAGTTAAAGCAAAGTCCGCAACTGGAAGGGTTCAGGGACCGTGGGGTCGAGGTGCTGTTGCTTACCGACCCGGTTGACGAGTTCTGGATTTCAGCCGCCGTAAAATACAAGGAAAAGGCCTTCAAGTCGGCGACGCGCGGCGGCGCCGACCTGTCCAAGATCGCGGGCAAAAAAGCCGACGGCGACAAGGCCGATAAAGACGAGGACAAGACCGCCAAAAAGAATACGCCCGACATGGATAAGTTGATCGCCGCCTTCAAATCGGCGCTGGGCGAATCGGTCAAGGACGTGCGCGTCTCGGAACGTCTCACTGACAGCCCCGTCTGTCTGGTCGCCGCCGAAGGCGACATGGACATGCACCTGGAACGTATGCTGAAACAGCATCAGCAACTGGGCGCCGGCGTGACCTCCAGGCGTATCCTTGAGGTGAATCCCGGCCATCCGCTGATCGGGAAGCTGGCCGAACTGGCCGGCGCCGGCGACAGCAGTTCGTTGTCCGACGCCGCTCATCTGCTGCTGGATCAGGCGCGTATCGTCGAGGGCGAAACGGTGCCTGACGCCGCCGCTTTTTCAAAGCGCCTGGCCAAGGTCCTGGAGAAGGGGTTGATGTAGGCCGCTAAGATGATGACTCACGGCGCGCATCATAATTTGACTTTCGGGCTGATCGCCGATGCCTGGGCGCGGGAGGTCGCCGCTGCCCGCGACGAGGTTCTGCACCGCTTGCTTCAGGCGGCATGGATGGGCGAGTTTGAAGCCGGCGGCGAGAGCATGCTTTCCATCGTGCTGCCGGGTCACGCGCTGGAGCCGGGCGCGGCGGCGGGCGCTGACGGCGAAGTTCCCGACCTTGACGGCGCCGTCGCCCTGACCCGCAGGGGGCTGGTCCGGGTGCTGGAGTTGAAAGGCATATTGCCGCCGCTGCCTGCGCTGAGAGTCGAGGCTGACGAAGAAATGTTCGCCGCGCTGGCGGCCTTGCCTCCGGCCCAATTCGGCAATCTGGTGCGCATGGCTTATCTTGAAGCGATGATCGTCTCCAGGGACGATTTCGGCCGATGGTGCGACCGGCGGGAGTATGATCGGCCGGCGTTCTGGTTCACCGGGGAGGGGTAAACGAACATGGCTTTTGACCCATCAAGGGCATTCACCGAATCATCGGGAAAAACGGCGGCGATTCTCGGCATCGTCGCCTTATTGGCGGTGCTGGCGGCTTTCGCCGTCCGCATGTTCGGGTTTCAAAAGAAATTTCCCGGCCCGCCGCTGATGGGAGACAGAAACGGCGATGAGCCTGCGCCTTCAGGGGATAAGGACGAGTCGGCGTGACGTCAAAAGGCGAAAAATTATTTTTCGCGTAACCAATTGTTAAGGTTGTCGGTGGAAAGTAGGAGGCGTCAGGCATGCGGGTCCTGGGAAACCTACATATTGACGTCGCGGTAGCGACGTCCCTGACGCCTCCAGGAGCCGGCCAGGCCCCCTTTTGCACCGGAAAGCAGCTCTTTCACCGCGCTGCCCTTCGCCGAAGGCGTACCCTGGGCAGAGATTCACCTTCGGGCCTAAGCAGCCGCAGCCCACGCCTTTGAAGCCTCGTCGCCGGGGCGTCTTCCAGCGCAAACCGCCGAAACGGGAAACCATGATCGCCTACGGACATAAGTCCGAAATCGTGAATCTGAACGGTCCCCACAGGGGAGGAAACGACAAATTCACGAACAATCCGTCTCCCGAAGGAGACGCGGCCCCCCGCCCGGTAACCGAACCGGCGTCATGAGAGCAAAAGCCCCAATCAGCCCAATCGACCACCTTAAATCCAAAGTCCGCCCGGCGCAGGCGCCGACAAGACCCTGGAGCAACCAGCCCCCGCCAACGCGACAAAACCCGGAAGGATTCATTGCGTAACTGCAAGAACTCGTCACATCGACGCTTTCTTATGCAGGCTATATGCTGAGTATTTCAATATTGATTTTCAATAAAAAAATGCAGTTAAATAAACTTTTCTGTGTATAATTTTACTATATTTACACATTCAACCCACAAGTTATCCACACAACAATACACATTCTTAGAAGATATAGTGGGGGGCGCTTATGAAAAACCCTAATGTTGCTGCAAGGCTTCGGCGCGGGCGGCCGTCACCTGATCGGCGTCCCGGCCGAACAGTTCCTGAAGATGGTCGAACGCCCAACTGAATGAGCCGACGCCCAGCGTCATCGAGCGCAGGTCGACGATCAGGTCGTGCATTTCCGCCTGCGGCAGTTGCACGGCAACCTCGTCCCAGCCGTTCCAGCCGGGCTTGGCGTCAAAGCCGAGGATCTGGCCCCTTCGCCCGCTGACCAGACGCTGAACTTTGGAAGTGAACTCGTTGGGAAGGGATATATCCACCTTGAAGACGGGTTCCAGCAGCACCGGGCCGCATTTGGGCATGCCTTCGCGCATGGCCAACTGGGCGGCGGCTCTGAACGCCATGTCGGAGCTGTCGACCGTATGGTATTGGCCGTCGGTCAGTGTCACCGACAGGTCCACCACATGGAAGCCCAACGGGCCGCGCTTCATATAGTCGATTATTCCGGCCTCGATAGAGGAAAAGTAATTCCTGGGCACGGCGCCGCCGGAGATGGTTTCCTTGAACTGAAATCCCGAGCCGCGAGGCAACGGCTTGATGTCCACATGGATGTCGGCGAACTGGCCGTGACCGCCGCTTTGCTTCTTGTGGCGGGCATGTTGGGAGGTCGATTTGCTGATGGTTTCCTTGTAGGGAATCTGGGGGCGACGGGTGTTTACCTCCATGCGGACGCGGTTCTTCAGGCGGTCGATGGCGATCAGAAGATGCATCTCGCCCTGACCCCACAGCAGCAGCTCGTTGGTATCCTTGTTCATCTCACAGGACAGCGAGGGGTCTTCCTCCGTCAGCTTGGCCAGCGCCCCGCCGAGCTTGACCTCGTCGGCCCGGTTCACGGCGTGGACAGCCAGTGAAAACAGAGGCTTCAACGGCTCCGGCCAGCATTTCGTCCTGTTCTTGCCCGATATGGACAGCATGTCGCCGGTGGCGACATCTTCCATGCGGCCCAGCGCCGCGACCTCGCCGGCGCCGGCGACGGTTGTCTTGTCCTGCTTCTGGCCGAGCAGGCGATAAATGCCGCTGATGCGCGAGTCGCCGAGAGTCATGCCGTCGGACAATTCGCCGGTCAGGACGCGGACCAGCGACAGCTTTCCCGAGTGGCCGGCATGAACGGATTTGAATACCTGGGCCGTCGGCCCGCCGTCGGCGGCGTCAACGCCCAACCTCGCCGCCGCCCGCAATACTTCCGGCGTCTCATGGCGCAGCGCCTTGAGCAGGCGGCGCACGCCGTTATTCTGTTCGGCGGAGCCGAAAAATACCGGAACGATCAAGGCCTGCCGGAAGGCCTTGGACATGTAGCCGTAAGTTTCATCTTGCGAGGGGACATTTTCTTCCAGCAGGTCTTCCAGCAGCATGTCATCGAAGTTGGAAAGGGCCTCCAGCATGGTGGCGCGGGCCAGTTTAAGGTCGTCTTTCGAGGCGTCGGGAACGTCGATTTGCGCGGAAGTTTCCCCCGCCTTCCACCTGAAGGCCCGTTGCAGAACCATGTCGATATGGCCGGTGATCCTGTCGCCCTCGCGCATCGGGATGCAGCGCAACACCAGCGGACGACCGGACACCGTCTGCAAGGCTTTCAGCATCTCGCGGGCGCTGACCATCTCGTGGTCCATCTTGTTGATAAAGATGATGTGAGGAATGTTTCTGTCTTCGAGGAACTTCAACAGGGGCGACACGATCAGCACCTTGCCGGGGTCGGGTTCGCAGACAACAATCGCCGTGTCCGCCACCATCAGGGCATTGACGGCGTCCTGGGACAATTCGACGGAGCCGGGACAGTCGATGAATGTCCATTTGTCGCCTTTGTAGTCGGCGGAGGCGACGTTCAATTCGGTGCTTATCCGGCGGGCGCGGGCTTCCGGCGAGCCGTCGCCGACGGCATTGCCTTCCTTGACGCCGCCCCTGCGGTTAACGGCGCCGCAACGCACCATGATGCTTTCCAGCAGCGTCGTCTTGCCGCTGAGATAAGGCCCGACAATGGCCGCGCAACGCGGCGCCGATGGTGTTTTTTTATCCACGAGTCCCCCCCCTTCCGGGGATCAATTCCCCCATGCTGAGTATTTTACAGCACTACCGCCCGTGGGGCAAATGATCGGCTTTAACACCCCGGCTTTTTCGTTTGCCGGCCGCTCTTCAGGGCGGCGGCGTGACTTCCCCGCTCATAAAACACCACCCCCACGCGGTCAATGTGCGCTTTCAGGCCTTTATGTTTCAGGCTTTCGTAATGCGTCACGTCGAACAGGTAAGGGGTGGGCAGGTTGTCGAGCGCTTCGCGCAAGTCCGCCGAGCAGTCGGCAGGACTGCTGAAAGCCAGATCAATATCCGAACCACGTTCATGGTTGCCCCTGGCGCGTGAACCGTAAATTTTAGCCCAGATAATTTCGGGATATTGTCGCAGGCAATCTTTGATAGCCGCCAGCGTTTCCACGCTTAAACCGAACATCAGGTCAGCCTTGCGAGCAGATATTGATGAAGCTGTTCCAGCCCCGTCATGTAGCGTCGGCAAATATGGTCCACCGCTTCGAGCGCTCGGGCTTCGTCATAGGTGTGCGCCATCAGGTTGCGGTCTTCGAGCATGTCTATCCACAGTTGGCCATCGGCGATGATGTCATTGGCAAAAGCCTGCTTGATGACTTCCCGTGGCAGTTTAACCTCGACGCCGTTGTACTTGAGGTAGTCCTTCATGGTTTTCCATGACAGTTCAAACGTCATTTCAAACGCCTTGACAAGCGCCATCTGGAACAGGTCATTATCGGGCGCTTGCGCGTTGGCTTGTACGGCGCGCCGTAACCGTTGATAAGCCGATTGCAGATTGTCAAAGCGCTGCTTCCAGCGAATATCTTCCGTCATGGCAATCCTTATAGCATCGGCCTCAATCATTTACCCACGGCAGCCCCGGCGCTTTCCCCTCCTTACGAAGGAGGGGGCAGGGGAGGCTGCCGCCGGCGCCCCCTCTAACTCCCCCTTCGAAAGGGGGAGAATTTTTAGAGTCATTCTTTACGGCTGCCAATATTACAATAGTCGCCTGATTCTTGATAGCACAACCGCGCTCTGTTCATCCGGCGCGGCAATCTCGTTCATGACAGCTTCCCGCACGCCCTCTGAATGCGTGCGCAGGCCTCCTTCAGCGTTTCCGTCGCAATAGCGTAGGATATCCTGAAGTGGGGGGACAGGCCGAAGGCCGATCCCTGGACGGCGGCGACGCCCTCTGATTCCAGCAGGTAGGCGACGAAGTCATCATCGGTTTTGATTGCCTTGCCGTCTTGGGTCTTCTTGCCGATGACGCCGGCGCACGAGGGATAAACGTAGAATGCTCCCTCCGGCGTAGGGCATGACAGGCCCTCCGTTTGGTTCATCATGTCAACCACCAGATCGCGGCGTTCCTTGAATACGGCGTTGTGCTTGGCGACGAAGTTCTGGGGACCGTTGATGGCGGCGACGGCGGCGGCCTGGCTGATTGACGAGGTGTGAGTGGTGCTTTGCGACTGCACCGTGTTCATCGCCTCGATCAGCTTTACCGCTCCGGCGGCGTAACCGACCCGCCATCCTGTCATGCAATAGGTCTTGGAGACGCCGTTCAGGGTCAGGGTGCGTTCGTACAGGCGAGGCTCCACCTGGGCCGGGGTGACAAACCTGAAGTCGTCGTAGACGAGATGTTCGTATATGTCGTCGGTCATTATCCACACATGGGGATGGCGCAGCAGCACGTCGGTGATCGCCTTCATGTCGTTTTTTGAATACCCGGCGCCGGTGGGGTTGGACGGCGAGTTGATAATCAGCCACTTGGTTCTGGCGGTGATCGCCTTTTCCAGGTCTTCGGGCCGGAGCTTGAAGCCGTTTTCCGCCGGACACGCCACGATCACCGGCGTCCCTTCCGCCAGCAACGCGATGTCCGGGTACGACACCCAGTAGGGCGCCGGGATGATCACCTCGTCGCCGGGGTCAAGGGTGGCCATCATGGCGTTGTAGATGGTCTGCTTGCCGCCGCAGCCGACGGTGATCTGGTCGGGCTTGTAGTCCAGTTCGTTGTCCCGTTTGAACTTGGCGCAGATGGCTTTGCGCAGCTCCGGCGTGCCCTGCACCGCCGTGTAGCGGGTTTCGCCCCGGTCCATGGCCGCCTTGGCCGCTTCCTTGATGTGTTCGGGGGTCTCGAAGTCCGGTTCGCCGGCGCCGAGGCTGATAACATCATGCCCGGCGGCCTTCATCTCGCGGGCCTTGGTGGAAATGGCGATGGTCGGGCTGGGCTGAATGCGGCTGAGCCGGGAGGCTATAAACGGCATGTTATCTCCGCGTTATGGTTGGTTGCAGGGCCATTATGGCAACTCTTCGATGATCTTGCGCACTGTGGCGATCAGGACAGGAATGTCAGTTCGGCAAATGCCGAAGACCTCTTCGGCGTCAATATCAAAGTACCCATGCGCAATCACATCCCGTACGCCTTTTACGCCGGACCACTCGACCTCCGGGTAACGCGCCAACAGTTTGCCCTCTGTCTTACGGTCAATCTGCTTAAAGGCTTCGCCTACCGCAATGAGGATCATGCAGATCGCATCCAGGCGATCATAGCCTTCCTCGCTTTGAGAAAAATCATCGGCGGATCGAATGTCTGCAAAGCGCCGGGGAATCCGCTCCAGCGCCTCCAGCACGTTTTCCAGCCGCTCACGCAACAGAGACGGGTCAGACATAGCGCGCCTCCTGCAATATCCGTTTTTTCAAGCTTGGGTTCATGCGCTCGCGCAACCGCACAACATCCACAGGGCAGGCCAACAAAGCCTCTAATTCCTGTTTCATTCGCACTGTGCGAAACAGGTTGGGGGCATCGGTCTTGAACACGATATCTACATCACTCTTCTTCCCGGACTCGTCCCGCGCCACCGAGCCGAACACTCCCAACGCGGTTATTCCATAGCGCTCGGCAAACTCCGCCTTGTGACGGCGCAATATCTCAAGAACCTCATCCCGTCGGGTTGCCGTCATATCCTCACCTTCACTATCGTCAGTCGCGCCATCTTATCCCTGCCTCCGGTGCGTTCACTTGATGTTGTCGGGGTCCATGGAGTGAACGAAGAAGTCGTGGCATTTGTCCTTCATGTCCTCGTTCCCCCGCCATCTCATCGCCGTCCTCGGATGCTGGTTGAGGTAGCCGCTGATCCCGTAGAGGTCGTTGAATCCCCATTCGATCTCCTTGCGCAGCGGGACGAACTCTTCCTCAATGACCTTATAGATCGGGCGGGCGTCGAACTTGGGGTTCTTCAGGAAGTTCAGCAGAAGCTCCAGGTTGCAGTTGCCCGCTCCCCTGCCGATGCCGTTGATGGTGGCGTCCAGCAGGTTCACCCCGTCGATAATCGCCTGCTGGGTGTTGGAAAAGGCCAATTGCTGATTATTGTGGGCATGGAAGCCCAGTTCCCTGTTCGGTGCGTGCTTTTTATACAGGTTCAGGTAATCGGTCACCTGCTCGGAATAATAGGCGCCGTAGCTATCCACCAGATACAGGTAATCCACTTCGTTGACTTCGTTGACCTGCTCAAGCGCCTCAATCAGATCGGTCCTGATCGACGCCGAGGAGGCCATGATATTGATGGTGGTCTGATAACCCAGGTCCTTGCAGCGCCTGGCGAGATCGATACCCTTGTCGATGTCGGCCACATAACAGGCGGTGCGGATCATTCCCACCGGCGTCTGGTCGGCGGCTTTCAACCCGGCGATATTCACCCGCCCGACGTCGAACATCACGGCGATCATCGGCGGATGTTCGCATTCGTGGGAGCCGACGATCCGGTTGAGGTCGTCGTCGTCACAGAAATTCCACGCCCCGTAGTCCTTGCGATTGTACTCGTCGCTTACCGCCAGCTTCTTGCCCAGTTCGACGATGTCAACGCCGGCGTCGCAGGCGGCGCGATAGACCGCCTTAACGAAATCCTCGGTGAAATGGTAATTGTTGATCAGCCCGCCGTCGCGGATCGTGCAGTCAAGGACCTTGATCTTCTCCCGAAACATCCGAATTACTCCCGGTTAAATTTCCCTAACCTACACATAAGACGCTTCGACAGACAACTCCCCTTGCCTGCGCCGGGGCCGTCCCTAATATGTCCAATATGTCACAACTGCTGATTTCCGCGACCCGCAAGTCATCCGGGAAGACCGCCGTCGCCGTCGGACTGTGCGCGGCGCTGGCCGGGCGCGGGCTGAAGGCGCAGCCCTTCAAGAAAGGCCCCGATTATATCGACCCCCTGTGGTTGAGCGCCGCCGCCGAAGGAACGTGCCGCAATCTCGACTACAACACCATGAGCGCCGATGAGATAAGCGCCTGCTTTCGCCGCCATGCCTGCGGCGCCGATATCTGCCTGATCGAGGGGTCCAAGGGCCTTCACGACGGCCTTGATCCCGAAGGCGGCGACAGCACGGCGGCGCTGGCGGCCTTGCTGGGGGCGCCGGTGGCGTTGGTGTTTGACGCAGAGGGGATCACGCGGGGCGTCGCTTCCCTGCTGCTCGGCTGTCAGGCATTTGTTCCGGACCTCCCTTTTGCCGGGGTCATTCTCAACAAAGTCGCCGGGGAGCGGCACGAGAGCAAGCTGAGAGCCGCCATTGAGCGCTACACCGACCTTCCGGTGCTGGGGGCGGTGCGGCGCAGCCGGGAGATGGAGATAAACGAGCGCCATCTGGGGCTGATCCCCCCTGATGAATCATTGCGGACCAATGAAAAAATCGCCGCCATCGCCTTGCAGGTGGCCGATCAGGTGGACCTTGATCGGTTGCTTGAAAAGGCGGCGCCGGTTCGGCGCGTCTCGCGGAAAGCCTCGCCTTCCGTTGTCGCCGACGTACGCATCGGCCTCGCCCGCGACGCCGCCTTCGGTTTTTACTACGCCGACGACGTGGAAGGCTTGCGGGCGGCGGGCGCCGAGGTGGTCGAGTTCAACACTTTGCAGGATTCAGGTCTGCCCGAGGTGGACGGCCTGTTCATCGGCGGCGGCTTCCCGGAAACCCATATGGAGGCGCTGGAGGCCAATGCTCCGCTCCGGGCCGCCATCCGCGACGCCATTGAGGGCGGAATGCCGGCCTATGCCGAATGCGGCGGACTGATGTATCTGTCGAGGTCAATTGAATGGAACGAACGCCGCCATAAAATGGCGGGAGTTATCGACGGCGACGCGGTGATGCGCCGCCGGCCCGTGGGCCGGGGCTATGTGCGGGTGCAGGAGACCGGGAAGGGGCCATGGCCGCTGCTTGACGGCGAGGGCCGCCCCGGCGCCTTTCCCGCCCACGAATTCCATTATTCGAGCCTGGAAAATCTGAGGGACGGCTATGATTTCGCTTACAAGATGTTGCGCGGCGAAGGACTGGGCAAAGGCCGCGACGGCATCGTCTACAAGAACCTGCTGGCCTGTTTCATCCACCAGCGCGATGTCGAGGGCAACCGCTGGACCAAACGCTTCGTTGATTTCGTGCGCTCGGCGCGATGATCGCATAGGGTTCATGATATGTTTGCCTTGGTTATTGCCGTGACGCCAATCCGGCGTCGGCCTAAGATTACCCTGATGAAATCCTGATAAAACATACGGCAATTTATCTTTAATTGTGGTAATGTGAATTTCAGTACGAAGGGGAGGCTTTGGTCGGTGGCGGTAGCGTTAGACTTACCCTTGGCGAGGGGGGCCGATGAAAAGATTGTCCGCCCGGACGGGTTGATCGCCGAAACGGTGGTCCCGGACTGGGTTCTTGATCATGCCTCTTTCGAGCGGTCGGGCGCCGATCTGGTGATCACGGCGGCGGACGGTTCCGCCGTCGTTGTTTCCGGTTATTTCTCGGCCGTTTCTCCGCCGGCGCTGATGACGCTGTCGGGAACAAACATCCCCGCCCTGCGAGTCAAAGCCGCCGTCGAGGCCGCTTTGCCTTATCAGGTCGCCCAGGCCGAGACCGCAGCCACAGACGCCGCCTCCGGCGACGTTGCCCCCGGCGACGTTGCTCCTGCCGACACGGCTGCCCCCGGCGATGCTTTTACCTCGGCGCTGGAAGACCTGCTGACTTCCCTGTCCGACGGCGGAGAAATAACCGAGGCGATGCGGGCCGTCTTCCAGAAGGCGGCGGCGGAAGCTATTGCCGGCGGAATGCCCGCCGATGAGGCGATGGCGGCGGTGGAATCCTTCACCAATCTTTTGGTTTCTTCTATTAACCAGGGCCTCACCCCGGCGGAGGCCCTGGCCAACGCCAAGAGCGTGTTTACGGGGGGATTTGCCGCCGTGTCGGCGGCGGCGTCGGTCGGGAACACGCTTCTTGACGCTTTGGCCACCGGTGAGAATCTTAATGAGGCCGTTGGCGGGTCGGAAGAGTTCCAGGCCGCCCTGTCCGAAGCCTTGCAAAATGGCGGCTCTCTCGATGACGCCATTCAGATCGCCAACGCCGCCGCCACCGCCCAGGAAGAGGCGGCGACCGGCGACGGCGGGATTCTCGGCGCTCTGGCGACGGGTGAGAACTTTAATGAGATATTCGGCGGATCGGAAGAGTTCCAGGCCGCCCTGTCCGACGCCCTGGAGAAGGGCGCCGCTCCCGACCTTGCCGTTCAAAGCGCCAACGCCGCCAACGCCGCCGTCCTTCGGGCGCAGTCCGCGTTGTCCGTGGAAGGCGATCCCATGCTGGCCGCCCTGGCCACCGGCGATAATATGGATATGTTCGCCGGCGGCTCCAGGGACTTTATGCAGGCCATGTCCGACGCCCTGCAAAACGGCGGCTCCCTGGCCGACGCCGTCGGCGCCGCCAACGCCGCCAATGATGCTGTCGCCAGGGGAGAGGCGGCGGCGGATCGCGGCGGCGGCGATCCCATGCTGGCCGCCCTGGCCACCGGCGACAATGTGGATCAGGTGATCGGCAATTCTGCGGCCTTTCAGAACGCCTTGTCCGACGCCTTGAATCAGGGCGGCTCGCCCGCCGCCGCCGCGCAGGCGGCCGGCGCCGCCATCAGCGCCTTTAACCAGGCGGCCTCCGCCATGGATCAGGGCCGAGGCGATCCGGTTCTCGCCGCTCTGGCCTCGGGCCAGAATGTCGATTCGGCGATCGGCGGATCGGCGGCGTTCCAGAATGCCTTGTCCGACGCCCTGGGGAATGGAGCGAACCCGGCGGCCGCAGTCGCCGCCGCCACCGATATTTCCAACGCCATAGCCAGCGCCACGGCGGCAGTGAATCCGGTAACGCCGCCAAGCGGCTCGGCATCATCTCCGGCCCCGTTTGTGCCGACTTTTGCTCCACCGCCGCCGCCTCCGCCGCCGCCTCCGCCCCCCCCGCCGCCGCCTCCGCCCCCGGTTTCCATGCCTGTGTTCACACCGCCGCCACCGCCGCCGCCGCCTGTTTACACTCCGCCGCCACCGCCGCCTCCGCCGCCGCCGGTGGTGGTGGTATTGCCGCCTCCGCCTCCGCCGGTCGTTTACACCCTTAAACCGCCGCCGGCCAATAACGCGCCGACGGTTTCCGACTTCGCCAAGGCGGGCGACGAGGATAATACCGTCGCCTTCACCAAGCTCAACTTCACGAGCGCGTACGCCGACGCCGATGGAGACGCCATGAGCAGTGTTCGGGTCACCTCACTGGCGGCGAACGGCATACTGAAGCTGGGCGGCGTCGCCGTCATCGTCGATCAGGCCATCGCCGCCATCGACTTGGATGCCCTGACCTTCGCGCCGACCGCCGATTGGAACGGCATCGCCGGCTTTGAATGGAAGGGCTATGACGGGGAGGCCTATTCGGGGGCCTCATCCCTGGTCACCATCACCATCAACGCCGTCAACGACGCGCCTGTGCTTGACGCTACGGCGACGCCGGTATTCACCGCCACCAACGAGGACACAACCAGCGCCGGAAAAACGGTGGCCGATCTGGTGGTTGATGCTTCAATCACCGACGCTGACGGAACGGCGGTTGAGGCCATCGCGGTGACGGCGGTGGACAACACTAACGGCGCCTGGCAGTACAAGGTCGGCAGCGGCGCATGGACAGCCTTCGGAACGCCGTCGGCATCGGCGGCGCGGCTTCTCGACGGCGCCGATATGGTGCGCTTTGTTCCCAACGCCGATTGGCATGGCTCCCCGACTATTTCCTTCAAGGCATGGGACCAGACTGCGGGCGCGGCGGGGGGCATAGCCGATACCACCACAAGCGGCGGCACGACGGCGTTCGGCGCGACTATCGACACCGCCGCCATTACCGTCACGCCGATTGCCGATACTCCAAACGCCGTTAACGCCACGACCGATGAGGACACGCAATCATCTTCCGGCTTGGCGCTAACTCGCAATGTTGTGGACGGCGCCGAGGTTACCCACTTCAAGATCACCAACATTACCGGCGGCGTCCTTTACAAGAACGACGGCGTGACGGTGGTCATCAACAATACCTTCCTCACCTACGCCGAAGGCAACGCCGGCCTCAAGTTCACGCCGACCGCCAATTCGATCAGCAACGGCAGCTTTAACTTTCAGGCATCGACCGGCGACGGCGACGGCGGGCTGGGCGGCTCAATGGCGACGGCGACTATCGCCGTCAACCCGATTGCCGACACGCCTAGCGTGACCAACGCCGTCACCAGCGAGGATACCCAGTCTTCAACCGGGCTGGTGCTCAGCCGCAACGCGGCGGACGGGGCGGAAGTTACCCACTTCAAGATTGCCGGACTCACCGGCGGCGCGCTTTATCAGAATAACGGCACGACGGCGATCAACAACGGCGATTTTATCACCTACGCCGAAGGCCACGCCGGCCTCAGGTTTATGCCGACCGCCAACGCCAACACGACATGGGAATTCACCGCGCAAGCCTCGACCGGCAACGCCGCCGCCGGGCTGGGCGGCGAGGCGGTCACTGCCGCCATCACCGCCACCCCCGTCAACGACGCCCCGGTGCTCAACACTGCGGCCGCGCCGGTATTCACCGCCACTAACGAGGACACGACCAGCGCCGGAAAAACGGTGGCCGATCTGGTGGTTGACGGCTCGATCACCGACGTTGACGGCGCGGCGGTTGAGGCCATCGCGGTGACGGCGGTGGATAACATTAACGGCGCCTGGCAGTACTCACTCGACGGCAACTCGTGGTCGGCCTTTGGCGCGCCGTCAATAACGGCGGCGCGGCTTCTCGGCAGTACCGACATGGTGCGCTTTGTTCCCTCTGCCAACCGGCACGGCTCGGCGACTATTACCTTCAAGGCCTGGGACAAGAGTGCGGGCGCGGCGGGAGAGACGGCGAACACCACCGCCAGCGGCGGCATAACGGCGTTCAGTTCGGCGGACGACACCGCCGCCATCACCGTCGCGCCGATTGCCGACACGCCGACGGTCGCTTCTCCTACCATCAACGAGGATACGAACAGCGGGGCCATCGCCATCAGCCGCAATGCCGTCGATGGGGCCGAGATAACCCATTACAAGATCACCTCGATCTCCGGCGGCTCGCTGTACAGCGACTCCGGATATAGCAGCCAGATCGCCAACGAGGCTTTCATCGTCTCGGCGGGCGCGACCACCAACGTCTACTTCCGCCCGACCGCCAACTCCAACATAGCGGGGGCGTTCACCGCGCAGGCAGCATCGACCAGCGCCGCCGCCGGCGGGCTGGGTGGCTCGACGGCTATCTCCACCATCACCGTCACCCCCGTCAATGACGCTCCGGCGCCGGCCGCCAACACAGGATTGAGCGTCGCCCGTGGCACGGTGGGCGCCACTATCACCAATTCCATGCTGCGGACAACGGACGTCGACAACACATCGTCCCAGTTGACCTTCACCCTGGGCAGCGCGCCTTCCGGCGGAACCTTGTACAAATCGGGGGCCGCCCTCGGCAACGGCAGCGCCTTCACCCAGAACGACATCGACAACAATCGAATCACCTATACCAACTCCGGCGGAGGTTCGAGCGACAGCTTCACTTTCAGTGTGGCCGATGGACAGGGTGGCGCGATCTCGACCAGCACCTTCACCATAACGCCGACCTCCTCGCAGGCGCCGACGGCGATCACTGCGACCCGCCCGGCCTCGGCCCCCTCGCCGACCAACGTCATCTCCGGGCATTCCATCATCAGCGGACTCGGCGGGTCGTCCGGATTCGGCGAAACCATGCTGACTCGCGGCGACGACGGCTATCAGACCATTGATGTATCGTCGGTATTTCCCGGTGGCTTCGGATTTTTCGGAAGCACTCCCTGGAGCGCCGCCACTCAGTTTCACATCGGGATAAACGGCTATATCACCATGGGTTCGACCGGCGATGGCGGATACGTTCCCGCCGGAATATCGGTGTCGACGCGACCAATCATCGCGCCGTTTTATTTGGATGTAGATACCAGACCGACCTCAACAACCTACAACACTGCCGGAAATTCCACCGGCAGCAACGCCATCTATGTCGACAAGGACACGACAAACGGCGTCGTCACCGTGACCTTCGACGATATTGGGGAATATTCAGGCATAACTACCCATTCCAACGCTTTCCAGGTACGCTTGTATAATAAGGGCGGCGCCGATTTCGACATTGAGTTCCGTTATGAAGACATCGGCTGGTCCAGCCATAGCGGATCGTACACATCCGCAGGCTGGTCATCAGGCAATGGGGTCAACTATTCCGAGATTACAGGCTCACGGACCAGCGCCATGAGCGGTCTGGCCTCCATGTCCAACATCGGACAGGCCGGCGTATTCTATTGGCAGGTGCGCAGCGGGAATGTGGCGGACAGTATTGGCGTTCAAGAGAATTCGGTCGGCGGCGTTGCGGTGGCGACCCTTGCCGCCACCGACGCCACGTCCGGCGACGTTATTACCTTCTCGCTCACCGACGATGCGAATGGGCGCTTTGTTATCGTCGGCAACGAACTCAGGGTCGCCGGCGGCGCCGTTATTGATTACGAGACGGCGACCAGCCACACCGTGAAAATCCGGGCCACTGATTCCAGCGGCCTGATCTACGAGAAGAACTTGATCATCGGTGTTACTAACGTCGTCGATCCCCTCGTTAACACCGCGCCGGCGCTCAACACCGCCGCCACGCCGGTGTTCACCGTCATCAGCGAGGATAACACGGCGAGCGGCGGAAAAACGGTGGCTGATTTGGTGGTTGACGGCTCAATCACCGACGTTGACGGCGCGGCGGTTGAGGCCATCGCGGTGACGGCGGTGGATAATGCCCACGGCGCCTGGCAGTACAAAATCGGCGCCGGCTCATGGACCGCATTCGGAACGCCATCGGCATCGGCGGCGCGGCTTCTCGACAGTACTGACATGGTGCGCTTCGTTCCCAATGCTGACTGGAACGGCGCGGCGAATATTACCTTCAAGGCCTGGGACAAGAGCGCGGGTACGGCGGGGCAGACGGCGGACACCACTGCCGGCGGCGGCGCGACGGCGTTCAGCGCCCTCACCGATACCGCATCCATCAACGTCACCGCCGTCAACGACGCGCCGACGGCGGCGAACGCCACGCTGACCCTGAACGAAGATGCTTCGCGCCCGTTTTCTGCGGTCGATTTCGGCTATGCCGATGTTGAGGGCGATGCCCTTTCTTCCGTCCGCTTCAACAGCCAGACAGGGGCGGGCGCGCTGGAACACAATAGCGGCGGCGTGTGGTCGGCGGTCAATCTCGGCGGCGGGGCGCAGAGTTTCACCAAGGCCGACATTGATGCGGGTAATCTGCGCTTCACGCCTGCGGCCAACGCCAACGGCGCCGGTTATGCCGGTTTCTCTTTTGACGTTAATGACGGCGCCGCTTTTTCGGCCACGGCAAAGACCTTGACCATGAATGTCACCGCCGTCAATGACGCGCCGGTGCTGGTCAACAACCCGGCGGCGTTGACATTCGACGGGGTGAATGATTACGGCACGACCAGCGGATTCACGCTCAACAACAACGCCTCGTTCTCGTGGGAGTTCTGGTCCTATCGCGACGGCACCAGCTTCGATCTCGCCCTGGGTCAGGGAGCTTCCGCCAGCGATCAGGGGCTGCATATCGGCTATCGGGGCGTAAACATTAGCGATAATCCAAACGTATTCGTCTTCGGCTTCTGGGGCAACGACTTGAACTATACCAGCGGCACGGATGTCGGCCAGTGGGTGCATTGGGCGGGCACCTATGACGGAACGAGCAACCAGCGCATCCTGTACAAGAATGGCGCCCAGGTGGCGACCGATACCTCCACCGGCGACTATACCGGAAGCGGCAATCTGTTCGTCGGCAACTGGACCAGTGGGAGTTGGGCGCTCTTCGACGGCAAGCTCGACGACATGCGCCTGTGGTCCGACGTGCGCACGGGCACCGAGATTTCCGAGAATTACACCCGGCAACTGGCCGGCAACGAGACCGATCTGTTGGCCTATTGGCGCTTCGACGAGGGAACGGGAACGACGGCCTATGACCTGGCCGCAAACGGCGGGGCGCAAAATCTGACCTTTTCCGGTTCCCCCGCCTGGACCGAAGGCTCCGCTCCGGTCGAACGCGACGATGCGCTGGTATTTGACGGGGTGGATGACGTAGTCACCGTGTCAGGCATCGACCTCGCCAACAACTCCTTTTCGTGGGAGTTCTGGTCGTACAGGACCTCTTCGAGCGGCAACGACTTCATCTTCAGCCAAGGCCCCGGCGCTTCCATGCAGGGGCTTCACATCGGCTACTCCAACAACCAGTTCCAGTTCAATTTCTTCGGCAGCGACCTCGCCTACGCCGACAGCGGTCCTAACACCAATGAGTGGGTCCACTGGGCCGGCACCTATGATGCCGGCACCAACCTGCGCATCATCTACAAGAATGGTTCGGAAGTGACGCGCGATACCGCTACCGCCGACTATCAGGGAACCGGCACACTCTGTATCGGCAACACCACATGGCCGGGAAATAATTTCCAAGGCAAGATCGACGAGGTGCGGGTATGGAACGTGGCCCGCACGGCGAGCGAAATCCAGGCCAACATGAACAATTCCCTGGACGCCACGGCCAACGCCAACCTCAAGGGCTACTGGACCATGAACGAGGGCGCCGGGTTCAAGGCCTTCGACCAGACCGCCAACCATTACGACGGGACGCTGACCAACGGCGTCGATTTCGCCGGCAAGATGACTCCCCCCAACGGACAAGGCAATGCGCTGATGCTTGATGGGGTGAATGATTATGTGGACCTGGGAACAGGGGTCACGAATGGGCGGTTGAATATCGGCGCTGCCGGCGCCATGGAGATTTGGGCCAGTAGCGATGTCTGGAATAAAACGGGTAGCACCAATTATGACATCTTCAGCAACGGCATAAATGGTTTAACCAATGGGTCGCTGTATTTATCGATTCATGGCGATGTCGGATTGCATGTTCGTTATGGCGGCACAAGCGAAGGGGGAAATGTTTATGTGGCCAGCACGGTGAGCGATGGTTGGACTAATGGTTCTTGGCATCATATCGCCGCATCGTGGGAAACTGTCTCGGGGACAACGACAATTAAACTCTATGGCGACGGTGTTTTGCTTGGCGCGACAACAACAACCCTTGCTCTTACCCAAACCAATCCGGCATGGGAATTGGGCAAGGAATTGTTGACAAGTGTCAATAATGCTTCTGCCGGAAAATTAGCCGACGCCCGTTTATGGAACGTGGCCCGCACGGTAGACGAAATCCAGGCCAACATGAACAAGACCCTGGTCGGCAACGAGGCCAATCTGGTCGGCAACTGGAAGCTGGACCAGAGCCATGGCGTCACGGTTGACGATATCACCACCACCACCACTACCAACGACGGCGCCCTCGTCAACGGCGCCGGCTGGACGACCCCCTCCAAGGACGCGCCGACTAACGCCGGCAACACCGTCAACCAATTGGTGGTCAACGGCTCGATCACCGACGCTGACGGCGCGGCGGTCGAGGCCATCGCGGTGACGGCGGTGGACAATGCCCACGGCGTCTGGCAGTACAAAATCGGCGCCGGCTCATGGACGGCCTTCGGAGCGCCATCGGCATCGGCGGCGCGGCTTCTCGACAGTACCGACATGGTGCGCTTCGTTCCCAGCGCCAACTGGAACGGCGCGGCGACCATTACCTTCAAGGCCTGGGACAAGAGCGCGGGTACGGCGGGGCAGACGGCGGACACTACTACAAGCGGCGGCGCCACGGCGTTCAGCGCCGCCACCGACACCATCACCTTCAACGGCGGCGGCGTCGTCTATGACACCCTTACGACAGCTACAACAATACAAGGCGATTTAGGTGAACCCAACACAGCCTATTTCGGACAGACATTTACGGCGCAGAGTACGAATTTAAGCAGCGTTGCGGTTGGCGTCAGTTCTCCAAGCGGCTCACTGGATGGCGTTGATTTCCGCATCCTGGTGACCACGGTCACGATCAACAGCGGCGAGGTGAACCCCGTAACGATCCTTTACGAAAGCGCCACGCAAACGGTGGCCGTCGGTTCCGCCATGACGGAAGTTTCCGTTAGTCCTGGGTTGAGCAACCTGGTTATTGGCCAACGGTACGCCGTTATCCTCGATTCATACGTTGCTCGTGACGGTATAACCGGAGCCGGAAAAGTCGCCGCCACCGATCCCAACTCTGCGGAAATATTTTTCTACGCGAATATAGATGCCGGCGGCATCCGAGCCGACCATTTTACAGGGAACTGGGCCGAACCTGGCGGCGTTGACTTGGCGCTACGGCTCGTTGATCCCTTGATTGTCGATCTGGACGGCGACGGCGTCGAACTGATTACCCTGCCGGAGACGAGCCGCAGTTTCTCGATGACTCCCGACGGTCAATACTTCCCCTCCGGCTGGGCCGGGCCTGACGACGGCTTCCTGGTCATGGACAGGAACGGCAACGCCGAAATCGACAACATCACCGAAATGTTTTCGGAGTTTTTCGTTGACGGAGCGAACTCCGCCTTGCAGGCGTTGACGACAATGGACGGAAATCATGACGGCGTCATCGACAAAGGCGACGAGGCGTTTTCGTCGATGTCCATCTGGCGCGACGCCAATTCCGACAGCATTACCGACGCCGGCGAACTGACGTCGCTGGGCGAGGCGAAGATTGCCGCCATTTCGCTTGACGCCCAGGGCGTCGGGCTGCAACGGGAAGAAGGGGTGGTCCTTTCTCAAGGCGTATTCAAATACGAAGATGGCGGGCAGGGAGACTTCATCGAAGCCGCCCTGAAGGTTGCGACGCCTTCCTACGCCAACCTGGAATACATCACGGTCACCGGCGGCAATGCCTACAAGGCGATGGTGCTGGGATATGACGCCGCCGAGGCCGCCGTCGATAACTTCAGCTATTATTTGCCGGCGGAGCCGACCGATGTCGCCGTGGCCGTGGATGATAATGCGTCCATCTATGTCAGCGACGGCGACCTTGTTGACGGCTCGATCATTATTGCCGTCGCCGATGACGCCGCCAACGCCGCGACCGAGACCTTGTCGCTCGGCATGATTTAATTTTGAAATTGTGTACAGGGGGAAGAAAAACACAGAGGCGCAGAGGCACAGAGAAGATTTGAGCAAAGTTTTCTTTCTGCTTTTTTTTCTCTTTATCTTCCTCTGTGTCTCTGAGCCTCTGTGGAGAAAAATTCCTCCCCCTTGCTTCAAGGGGGAGGTCAGGAGGGGGTAAGAGTAACCTCCCCTGACCCCTCCTTGGTAAGGAGGGGAAAGCGCCGGGGCCGCTATGGGTCAATGATTAAGGCCGTTTGAATCTGCGTAATCTGTGGATTATCAGCCTTATCTTTTTTCATCGGCGACGGCGTTCTTTTCCTGTATCTTTCGCGGCGTCGTATAAAAAGGGCGCACAGCGTGAAAGACATTGAAGAATTCAAAATCAACGCAAGTGTTTATGAGTGGTGCGCGAAGGGAGTCTCGTGGCTTGAGAAACACCTGGGGCTGAATATCAAACTTCACGCCGCCGCCGAGGATATGCGGCGCGGCCAGATTTTCGTTTTTAATCATTTCGCCCGCTTTGAAACCTTTATCCCGCCCTATCTGATCTACCATCATACCGGAGCTTATTGCCGCTCCGTCGCCGACCACACCCTGTTTGAGGGAAACGAGACCTTCGCCGAATTCCTGTCCGATGTCGGCGCTTTGCCCAATAATCTGCCGCAACTGATGCCTTTCCTCGCCGCCGAGGTGCTGCGGGGACGCAAGGTGGTGGTGTTCCCGGAAGGCGGCATGGTTAAAGACCGCCGCGTTATGGATAAAAGCGGCGGCTATAACATTTATTCCCCGACCGCCCATGAACGCCGCAAGCATCACCGGGGGGCCGCCGTCATCGCCCAGACGCTGGACACCTTCAAGCAGCGCATCCTTTCGGTCCACAAGAGAGGAGAAACCGAGAGGCTGGAGCGCTGGGTGCGCGCTCTCGGACTGGAAAGCGTTGACGTGCTGATCGAGCGCGCCCGCGAACCGACGCTCATCATTCCCGCCAACATCACTTTCTATCCGCTGCGGGGGGCGGACAACCTGCTGAACAAGGCCGCCGAAATGTTTTTCAAGAACATGTCCGGCAATTTCTCCGAGGAGCTTATCATCGAGGGCAATATCCTGTTGAAGGACACCGACATGGATATCCGCTTCGGATCTCCCATCGACGCCGCCATGCAATGGAGTTGGTGGGAGCGAAAGCTTCTGAACGCCATGTTCAGGAACATCCATACTCTTGAAGAACTGTTCTCTCTCAAGGATCGGGCTATGAGCTGGGATGAAAAAATTCTGGCCCGCAGCATGAGCAGTCAGGTTCTGAATCTCCGCGATGAATACATGCGTTCCATTTACTCGATGGTGACGGTGAACTTCAGCCATCTGGCGGCGCGTCTGGTGATTGAATTGATCGGCAGGGACCGGATGGAAATAGGCAAGGACGAGTTTAACAAGGCCCTCTATCTGGCGATCAAGAACGTTCAAACCATTCCCTCCGTCAACCTGCATGAAAGCCTGCTTAATCCCGAGAAATACCGGGGATTGCTGGAAGGAGACTGCCTGGGGCTGGAACGTTTTCTGAAGACGGCCAAAGACGCGGGGCTGGTCGGACGCACGCCCAAATCCTACCGCTTCATGGGCAAATTACGCAGCGAGTATGAAATCGACGAGGTCCGCATCGAGAACCCGATTATGGTTTACGCTAATGAGATTGCGCCTCTTTCCGATGTGCGCGCCGCCGTTATCGACGGGCTTGAGCGGGCCGGAACCGTGCAGGCGGACGTTATCGCCTCGGACCTGTTTGAAGATGAACTGCGGGGACACGCCTGGAGCAAGGCCCGCTACCTTGAACCGGCCTACCGGGAGATCAATGACAAGGAGACGGCGACGAAAAGCGGCGAACCCTATCTGCTTTTGCCGAAAACAATCACCGGCGTCGGCGTCGTCATGGTGCATGGCTTTCTGGCTTCCCCCGCCGAGCTGAGGCCGTTCGCCGAAAAACTGACGGCGGCCGGTCACCCGGTGGTCGGGGTGCGGCTGGCGGGGCATGGGACTTCGCCCTGGGACCTTCGTAACCGGGAATGGCGGGAATGGCTGGATTCGGTGCGCCGGGGCTACCGCATCATGGCGGCATTCTCCGAGACCATTGCCATAGTCGGCTTCTCATCGGGAGGCGCCCTGGCGCTCCGCTTCGCCTCGGAGGAACCGCCGAATCTTGCCGGCGTCGCGGCAATCAGCGTTCCCCTGCGCTTCAAGGATCGCCGCATGGTGTTTGTTCCGCTGGTTCACGGGATTAACAAACTTACCCAATGGTTTTCCTCTTACGAGGGGGTCATGCCTTTTCGCAATAACGACAGCGAACACCCGGATATCAATTACAAGAGCATTCCCTTGCGCGGCCTTCATGAACTTCGCCACATGGTGGACGAGACCGAACGCAGGCTGCCGGCCGTGACCTGCCCGCTGCTGATTACCCAGGCCGCCGATGATCCGGTGGTCGATCCCGAAAGCAGCCTCATCATTCACAAAAATGTCGGCAGCAAGGACAATCGGTTGGTGATGATTTCTTCTAACCGCCACGGCATACTGGCTGATGACATCGGCAATACCAGGCAAACAGTGATGGATTTTCTGAAAAGCCTGGAATGGGGGGAAGGCGAGAATTGACGATGGCGGGGAAAACGTCGAAAACGCCGTTATCTGCCTCGAAGCATGATCGCCCCATGGCGATCACCGCGTTTCTGGGACATCAGGCGCTTGGCGAGTTCGTGATGCAGCACTTGACCGCCGCCTCTGTCGCCAGGGCCTTGCCGGGAAGCAGGATGGGGGTCATCTACCGCGACGACAGGCCATACAAGAACTTCATCACCATGATGAATCCCTATGTTTCCGCTACGATCAGGATTCCGGCGGGCAACAACGCCGTTATTCCCCTTGATTGGGTTGACGGCGATGACGACGCTCCCGACCGCCCCTTTGACGCGACATGGCGTGAGCAAGGTTTCCATAAACCCGACATTTTTCTTACTCCGTCAATGTTGGACATCGGGTGCTGTCTTGCGCCGGCGCCGGGATTGCGCATACCGCCGCACATGATTGACCTGTTGTCGCAGGCGCTTGTGCGGCGGGGGGTGGATCGGGACCGCTGGTTCGCCTGCGTTCACATGCGCGAGCATCATTACCGGTGGCGTTTCGGAATTGACCGCGTTCGTTGCGTGAACTCGAAAAGTTATCTCCCGATGATAAGCAACATCATCAATAAACAGGGAGGGCAAGTGGTGCGGCTGGGCGATCCCTCAATGACTCCCCTTCCTGAAATGGACGGCCTCATCGACCTCAGCCGGAGCGATAACAATTTCCCCGAACAAGCCTTTGCCTTGAGCCGGGCGCGATTTTTTGTCGGCGCCGAGTCCGGGATGACGCAACTAGCCTGCGCCATGAAGGCGCCGACGGCGACTACCAACACCTATATTGAGATCGGAGTATGGAACGACGGCGACGTCGCGATGATAAAGAAAGTCATATTGCCGGACGGCAATATAATCAGTCCCCGCGAGATGCTCGAAAGCGGGACGCTGACCATTAACAAATTGCGCATGGTGGGAACCGAAGTAATTGATAATACATCCGACGAATTAATTGCCGTCGCCGACCACATGCACAAGATTACTTCCGATTGCGTAGCATGGCGGAAGGAAATTACGGAAGAGGCCGACGCGCATACGTCTCCGGCGGGCATCTCCCTGCCTCTTCAATGGAGGCACATCCATGAGTATGCCGATCTGACCCTGTGGGAATAGAAATAATGGCGCACGGAAAATCGACGATGGCGGGGAAAACGCCGTTATTTACCTCGAAGCATGATCGCCCCATGGTGATCGCCGCGTTTCTGGGACATCAGGCGCTCGGCGAGTTCGTGATGCAGCACTTGACCGCCGCCTCCATCGCCGGGGCCTTGCCGGGAAGCAAGCTGGGAGTTATCTACCGCGATGACAGGTCATACAAGAACTTCATCACCCTGATGAATCCCTACGTTTCCGCTACGATCAGGATTCCGGCGGGCAACAACGCCGTTATTCCGCTTGACTGGTTTGACGGCGACGACGACGCTCCCAACCGTCCCTTCGACGCGGCATGGCGCGATCAGGGCTTCCATAACCCCGACATTTTTCTTACTCCGTCAATGTTGGATATAGGGAGATGCCTTGCGCCTACGCCCGTATTGCGCATACCGCCGCACATGACGGATATATTGTCACAATCGCTTGTGCAGCGGGGCGTGGACCGGGACCGCTGGTTCGCCTGCGTTCACATGCGCGAACCGCATTACTTCTGGCGTTATGATGTTGATCCGTTCCGTAATGTTGATCCGAAAAGTTATCTCCCGATGATAAGCAACATCATCAACAAGCAGGGGGGGCAAGTGGTGCGGCTGGGCGATCCCTCAATGACTCCCTTTCCTGAAATGGACGGCCTTATCGACCTCAGCCGGAGCGACAACAATTTCCCCGAACAGGCGTTTGCCTTGAGCCGGGCGCGATTTTTTGTCGGCGCCGAGTCCGGGACGACGCAACTCGCCAGCGCCATGAAGGCGCCGGCGGTCACCTCCAACGTCCATAGCGCGATCGGAGTATGGAACGACGGCGACGTCGCGATGGTGAAGAAAAGTGTTTTGCCCGACGGGAACATCATCGCCCCCCGCGATATGCTAAAAAGCGGCGCGCTGACCATCCATACCTTGCGCCCGGTGGGAATAAAAAAGATCGACAACACGCCGGATGAGCTGATCGCCGTCGCCGACCATATGTATAAAATTACTTCCGATTGCGTAGCCTGGCGGAAGGAAATTACGGAAGAGCCGAACACGCATGCGTCGTCGTCCGGCATTTCCCTGCCCCTTCAATGGAGGCATATCCATGAGTACGCCGATCTGACCCTATGGGAATAGACGCTCTAGAGCACTATTCCCAGAAGGTCACCAGCGGCTCGTCGCGCATCGGGAACGGAAAGGTCAGTTTGGCGGACTTTTCAGCGGCGATCTCGTCGGCTTTGGGCCGCCATCCGTCGCACCCCGAGGTCAGTTCATACATATGGTCGGCGACGGCGATCAGTTCATCCGGCGTATTGTCCCGATATTCCATGGTTTCGGGCAACGGGTTGTCCAGGTAGCCTTTCTCATAGGCTTCGCGGGTTCCAAGCTCCCTTTCTTCCGTTTCAACAATCTTTTTCGCCAACACAACGTCCCCCTTGTTCCATACCCTGTCGGCGAATCGCCGGACGTTGGTCACGGCGCACGGCGACATAAACGCCGAGGCCAGCGTCGCGGGGCCGGAATCGCCGCCGATGAAATAGCGGGCCGAACTGATGGCCGCCGCCTGCTCGGGCAGGGAATCGGGGATTTGTCTCAGGTCGATCACGCCTTTCATTTCCGTCAGCGCCGCCGTTTCCGGTTTTCCGATTATGACCACGCGGCCGCCTTGCTTTCCGGTAATGTGGCGGATCATCTGCAATTGGCTCTCTATCTCCGCCGTTTTGGTCAGGTGCAGACAGGCGAACCATTTGCCCGGGGCTATCTTGCGTTGTTCGAGGTTTTTTTGCAGAGGTTCCTCGCGCTCGGGAGGAATGCGGAACAGGGGAGGGGCTTCGGCAAGGCCCGAAAGGCGCGCCGCATCGGTGCGAAGCATGCCCGGCAACAGAACAAGATCAGGCTCGCCGAACTGACGCTCTTTCCATATGGGATCAGGACATTTGATAGGAGCGGCGACGCCGATGTCAAACCAATCGATAGGAATGGTAACGTCTGAATCCCGTTCAGCCTTTATTTCCGCGTGGATGTACGGATTACACTCGACGATAAACTCCCTGTACGGCGGGTGGTTCTTGAAGACGGCCAGCACGGAGGTGTGCAGGGGCTTGGTCAATGCCGCCGCCATCACGTTCTGGTGAATGAAGTCGCCGAAGCCGGCGCCGGAGAAGAATACGATGACCCTTCGGGTCTTATTCATTTCGGCCTTTTTTCTCTCGGAGTAGACCTTCATGTATTCAGTTAAGTAGTCGATGGAACTGTCGCTCATGTCTTGCCGTTTATGATCTGAAAATGTTCACTGTTGTCGGTAAATTCCTCTATAGTGGCATCATAACATCCTGACGCGCTTCGGCATATAAATCTTGATGTGCGCCGATATGGACCATAAGGAGGCAAATCATGACACTTCAGGAGCCGTGCGAGAATCTATCCGGGGCGACCCTTGACCTTCATCGGGCAATCATTTCATTAAGGGAAGAATTGGAGGCCGTCGATTTCTATCGTCAACGAAGCGATGCCTGCGGCGACGCGACGCTCAAGGAAATCATGCTGCATAATATGCGCGAAGAAATTGAGCACGCATCCATGCTGATGGAATGGATACGCCGCAACAACAAGGACTTCGCCGGAGAATTCGGGGATATACTGTTCAAGGACGGCCCCATCGCCGGAGATCACAAATAATTGACCGTGCGCAAAAAAACGCCGGGCCTATTTGAGGCCCGGCGAGTGTAACAGGGTAGAACGGCGTCCTAAGGACGCCCGGACCTGTTTACCAAGGGGGGGGAGGTAAGACAGGCCCCAAACAACGAGCATTGCGCCCGATTATTCGGCGATGCCGCTTGAGCAACATCGCATTAGTAAAATATAGAATCTTTTTAAAAATCCACCAGCCGCATTACAGAAGCCCTGCCATGCATAAAACGCATAGAGACCTACCCTAAAGCCCGTCCTTGGCGATTCGCTTCACCAGAAAGTCGCGGAAAGCGCCGATTCGTTGCGAGTGCCGCAATTCCTCGGGGTAAACAAAGAAAGTGTCATAGCTGGGGCCGCGTATTTCGGGCAGCAACTCGATCAGATCGCCGGATTCACGGCTCATGTAGTCGGGAAGACCGCCGATGCCCAGTCCCTTCTGCACGGCAAGGAAGATGCCGTAAATGCTGTTCACTTTAAGGATGGCGTTGCGCTTGTCGCCGGCTTTTCGTCCCACCTCCAATAACCAGTTGAGGTCCGCCGCCGGCGGAGAGTCCTCGCCGTAGACGATGAGATTGTGATTATCCAGGTCTTCGACGGTTTTCGGCGTACCGTGCTTGTTCAAATACTCGATCGTCGCAAATACGCGGTAGTGCATGGTCATCAGGCGACGGCGGATAAGATCGGGTTGATGCGGCTTCGTCATGCGGATGGCGACATCGGCCTCGCGCATGGCTATGTCAAGCTCGTTGTCGGCAAGCACCAGCGAGACCTTGATATCGGGATACATCTCAAGGAATTCCTTGATGCGCGGGGTCAGCCACACCGAACCGAAGGCGACCGTCGTCGTTATCTTAAGCGGTCCCTGAGGGCGCTCGGTATTTTCGCAGAGTCTGGCCTTGGTGCGGGTTAACTTGGTGAATATTTCCTGCGCCGTGCGGTACAGCAGGTCGCCTTGTTCGGTAAGGATCAGGCCACGGGCGTGGCGATGGAACAAGGTGACGTTGAGGCTTTTTTCGAGGGCGCCGACCTGCCGGCTGACGGCCGACTGGCTGAGGTTGAGCGTATCGCCCGCATGGGTGAAACTACCGGCCTCGGCGACCACATGGAAAATACGTAACTTGTCCCAATCCATGAAAGTTCCTTAGCTGTCCAGGAAATGCTCGGCCTCGATAGCGCTCATGCAGCCGGTGCCGGCGGCGGTCACCGCCTGGCGGAAAAGCTTGTCCTGAACGTCGCCGGCGGCGAAGACGCCCGGCACGTTGGTGACGGTTGAACCCGGTCTGGTGATCAGGTAGCCGTCATTGTCCATATCAAGCTGCCCCTTGAACAAATCGGTGTTGGGCGTATGTCCGATGGCGATGAACACCCCGTCAACGGCAATCTCGCTCAGTGTTCCTGTTTTAACGTTCCTGATCCTTATGCCGGTAACGTTAAGGGGTTTTTCAGCGCCGAGAATCTCGTCCGGCACGCTATCCCACACCACGCTGATTTTATCATTCTTGAACAGGCGCTGTTGCATGAGCTTGCTTGCGCGCAATTCATCGCGGCGATGGATCAGGATTACCTCCGAGGCATGATGGGTAAGGTAGATGGCCTCCTCGACGGCGGTGTCGCCGCCGCCGATCACCGCGACTTTCTTGCCGCGAAAGAAAAAGGCGTCGCAGGTGGCGCAGGCCGATACGCCCCAGCCCATGAACTTCTTTTCGCTCTCCGTGCCCAGCCAGCGCGCCGAAGCTCCGGTGCAGATGATCACCGTGTCTCCGGTATAGACGGCGCCGCCGTCGCCTTTCAGCACGAACGGGCGTTTTGACAGGTCGGCATTGACGATAATGTCGTCGAACATGACGGCGCCGACGGCCTCGGCCTGGGCGCGCATCCGCTCCATCAGGACAGGGCCTTGAATCGGTTCGGCAAAGCCGGGGAAGTTCTCCACATCGGTGGTGATGGTGAGTTGTCCGCCCGGCTGAAGCCCCTTGATCAGAATAGGCTTGAAATTGGCGCGGGCGGCGTAAATGGCGGCGGTATAGCCGGCCGGTCCCGAACCGATGATCAGAATCTTGGTATGGTGCGCGGGGGCCATGGCGAAGATGGTTTCCTGTGATTTCCTGAATGCCCCCAAGATAAGAACATGGCGGATAGGAAGCAAGTAAAGCCGTTCATTTTTCCGCAGGCAATATATTTGCTTTTTGGCGGCTTTTTTGTAATATTGTTGCGTGAAAGGAGGCGCCGCCGATGAAAGACAAGAGACAACGGGTCAAGCTGGACCGCGTTGACCGGCACATCCTCAACGACCTGCAAGCCCATGGCCGCATCACCAACGTCGAACTGGCCGAACGCGCCGGCATTTCGCCGCCGCCATGCCTGCGCCGGGTGCGGGCGTTGGAGGAATCCGGCTATATCCACGGCTACCACGCCGATATCGACCAGGCGCTGCTCGGCTTCAAGGAATCATTTTTCGCGCTGGTCGGCCTGGACAGTCAGGCGCAGACGGTGCTTCAGGAGTTCGAGGCCTTGGCCGCCGCTTGGCCCGAGGCGCGGGAATGCCACATGATCCGGGGCGGCGGCGACTTTTTGTTGAAACTGGTGGCGCGGGACAAGGAACACCGTGACGATCTGACCATGCGCCTCACCGCCGCCCCTCATGTCGCCAAGGTAACGACGCTGGAAACCATCCGCACCTCGAAACACGCTCCCGGCATTCCCATTGAGTGGTGAGCGCCTTAAAACAGCCGCGAAGATAATCATCCGGGTTCATCGGTGTTTATCCGTGGTTCCATAATACCAAAGGTCATTAATGGCGACCTCTGGTATAACCTCCCCCGGCCCCTCCTTGGCAAGGAGGGGAGAAAAGTTCCTCCCCTTAACTAAGGGGAGGTCAGGAGGGGTTAAATTGCGGAAAATTCCAACCGCTTCCAGAGTAAATCAGGCTGATCAATGAGGAAACGCATCAAGCGGAGTTTTTTTCTGGCGGCCGGCCTGTTTTTCGTCGGCCTCGGGATAATAGGCGCGTTTTTGCCCGTAATGCCGACGATGCCGTTCATGATATTGGCTTTATGGTGCTTCGCCCGCAGTTCGGAGCGGTTCCACACATGGCTTTACACCCACCGTCTCTTCGGCCCTTCCCTTCAGCTATGGGAGAAGCACCGCGTGATCCCGCCCATCGCCAAACTGGGAGCAATAGCGGGGATGACCGGCAGCATGATCTATGTATCCCTGTTCTCTGAAGCCCCCTGGCACCTACTCGCCGCCATGGGCGTCTTTATGGCGAGCGCCGCCTGGTGGCTTCTTTCCAAGCCTAGCGCAGCGCCGCCAGTTGATAGGATTGAGGACCGGCATCAATGTTCAAAGCCCAAGCGGCGTTGAACCCGGCGCTCTCCAGACGGGGACGCAAAGCTTTGGCGTCTTCGGGGGTGAGGGGGCCGACCACTACCCGATGCACGGTGCGTCGGCCGACCGTTGCCGCCACCACCCTGGCGGAAAGGCCGGAATTACGCCGCGCCATGCGTTCGGCGTTTCCGGGCGCGGCGAAGCTGGCCAGCACAAAATGCAGGCCGCCGCTTTCTGAAGCTATAGCCGGTTCGGGGGCGGGTTTTGCGTCCGGCGCAGCGGCGGACATAGCGGCGAATCTGGCTTCAAACTCCGGTTCGAGGGCGGAGACCAGCACCGTGCCTGGGGTGATTTTGGGGGCGCTCGGCGCCGCCGGCCGAGCAGGCCGGGAATCAACAACCTCGACAGGAACCGACTTGTCTTCCGGCCCGCCGTCCCATTCGTCTCCTTCGTTGGCGACCTTAACAACCTTGGCGACCGCTGTTCCATTATCCTGACAGAACTCTCCGCCGGAAACGCCGCGCCAGACGGCGCAGTCTTTGGCGGCGACCGCAGAAATGCCGTGATCGGCGATTGTCTTTTCGGTGGCGAACAGGCTGATGCCGTCGGCGACCAGGGCCGCGACCTGCATCTCGATCCCGCAGCCGGACAGGAACAGGGGGAAAACAACAAAGGCGGACAGGCGTGAGAACCGGAACATGGATTCCTTCTCCATACAGTTGTGACTGCCGACCATGAAGGAAATTAGTTAACGAATCGTGTCAGGCTGCGGCTTTTTTAGCGGCGGGCTTTTTCTTCTTGG
>Ga0156013_136_pt1 | contig 54709 bp, 58 predicted proteins | sample RifCSPlowO2_02_FD_107667 | JGI IMG/M metagenome (GOLD analysis project Ga0156013, IMG submission 107667) | Rhodospirillales bacterium RIFCSPLOWO2_02_FULL_58_16 | reverse complement strand
ATCATCGCCGCCATATGGGTCGTAATAATGCCTCAATCAGCACTCAACCCGGCTTATTAACGGTCGACTGATTATTACCGTCGCGTCGGCGTTGATTGAAATGCGGCTTTCAAATTCGAGAATCTTCTCGTCATCCGCTTGGGCGATCCCCGCCGCCGGCAACGCGGCGAGCAGAACAAGGCTGTGGAGAATACGTTTCATGGTCAGCCGAACATATGATACCTTTGCCGTCTTGTCCAAGTGAGAGCAAAACGATGCGGATCATTCTTTTCGCCGCCATTTTTGTGATGGCGCCGGCGCCGGGCGATCCGGCCCATGCCTATCTTGATCCCGGCACCGGCAGCATCCTGCTGCAAATGATTCTTGGCGGCGCGGCCGGCGCGGCGGTAGTGCTTAAGCTCTACTGGCGCCGGATTATTTCCTTTTTCAAGTCCGCTCCCGGCAAGCGGCAAAAACCCGATGATTGAAGCCGATCCGGGGTCGTTTCGCGATGTTGCCGGCACGGTCTTTCACGTTGACGGGCGGATATTGCGAACGGTCGGCAAAGCGGCGGCGGAAGACTTTGACTTTCTCCATGATTGCGGATTGCTGGATGAGCTTGTCGCCGCCGGTCGCATGGTCGATGCGTGGAAGGTCGATGCGGATATCCGGCAAGACGCGCATTATGTCCTGGAGCATCCGCGCCTGCCCTTTATTTCCTACCCCTACGAATGGTGTTTTACGGCGTTGAAATCGGCGGCGCTGCTGCATCTGGATGTTCACCTGTCGGCCCTGGACAAGGGGATGACCCTGTCGGACGCTTCCGCCTACAACGTGCAGTTCATCGGCAGCCGACCGATTTTCATTGATGCCCTTTCCTTCCGGCGTTACCGGCAGGGAGAATTCTGGCTGGGCTATCGGCAATTCTGCCGGCAGTTTCTAAATCCGCTGTTGCTGCGCTCGCTGTTCGCCATCCCTCATAACGACTGGTTTCGCGGCAGTCTGGAAGGAATCCCGACGGAGGAATTGCGGCGGATGCTTTCGCCGCGCCATTTCTTTTCCGGGAATATCCTCACCCATGTCGTTCTTCAGGCGGCTTTGGGGCCGTCTGACGGCGGCGGCCTCGAAATCAGCAGGCAGGACATCGGGAACCGGACGTTTCCCCTGTCCGCCTTGCGTAGAATGTTGAGAAAATTGCGGACTTGGATATCCGGTCTGAAGCCGGGCGACAGGAGCGGGACTCAGTGGCGGGAATATGAAACTTTCAAGTCGTACTCTGACGCCGAGACCGGCGCCAAGAAAGCCTTCGTCGCCGAATTTTGCGAGGCCGTGCGCCCCGCCATGCTGTGGGACATGGGATGCAACACGGGAGAATTTTCAAAAGCGGCGCTGGATAGCGGCGCCGGGCGCGCCGTCGGTTGGGACATGGACCAGAACGCCCTCGATATCGCCTTCACCGCCGCCGATCAGTCAGGGATCGCCTTTACGCCGTTGTTCGGCAATGCCGCCAATCCCTCGCCGGCCCAGGGATGGAATCAGGCGGAGCGCATGGGCTGGTTCGAGCGGGGGCCGGCCGAGGCGGTGCTGGCGCTGGCCTTCGTCCATCATTTGGCGATTACCCATAACGCGCCGCTGAACGGCATTATCGGCCTTTTGATATCAATCGCGCCGACCGGCGTCATCGAGTTCGCGCCCAAAAGCGATCCTCAAATTCAGCGCATGTTGCAGTTACGCGACGATATCTTTAACGACTACGCTATGGAAAATTTCAGCGAAGCTTTAAGTCGGCGCGCCCGCATTATTAAATCAGGGACGCTGGAACCGAGCGGGCGCAAGCTGATTTGGTTTGATGCGCGCGAGGCGTCGTCATGATTGAGGTAACCGCTCTTCGCAAGTCCTTCAAATCGGTAGCCGCGCTTGACGGCGTCGATTTCACCGCCCGCAACGGCGAGGTGACCGGACTGATCGGCCCTAACGGCGCCGGCAAGACTACGGCGCTGCGTATTATCTATACGGTGATGCGTCCCGATTCGGGGAACGCCAGGGTGGACGGGTTTGATGTCGTTGCCGACCGACGCTCGGTTCAGCAGCGCATCGGCGTACTGCCCGACAGCCGGGGTCTCTATCCCCGGCTCACCGCCCGCGAGCATGTCCGCTATTATGGCCGCCTGCACGGCCTGGACGGCGCTGAACTGGAAAACCGCATCGACAAGCTGGTCGAGACCCTGGGACTGGGTGAGTTCGCCGACCGCCGCGCCAAAGGATTTTCCAAGGGTCAGGCCCGCAAGGTCGCCTTGGCCCGCGCCCTGGTTCACGAGCCGCCCAACCTGTTGCTGGATGAGCCGACAAACGGCCTTGATATCGCAAGCTCCCGCGCCGTCCACCGTCTGATCCGCAATATCCGCGACCAGGGTCGATGCGTGCTGTTTTGCAGTCACATCATGCGGGAGGTGGCGGCCATCTGCGACCGTATCGTTATTATCGCCCACGGCAAAATTGCCGCTTGTGGAACCCCGGCGGAGTTGCTTGAACAAACCGGCAAACCGGACCTGGAGGAAATGTTTCTGGACGTCACCGGCGGCGAAGCGGGGTGGTGACCGACATGTGGCGCCGCATCATCATCGTTTTCGCCAAGGAGGTAAAAGACAACATCCGCGACCGGCGCTCCCTGCTGGTGGCGTTGATTTATCCGCTGATGGGGCCGATTCTTCTCGGCCTGATGATGACGATGGCGGCCTCCGTGGTTTCCGGCGGCGGCGAGGGCGAGTCGAAATTCACCCTCCATGTTCAGGGCGCCGAATATGGCCCCGCTCTCATCGCCTATCTTGAAGACAAAGGGGTTGTGATTGCCCCGGCGCCCAAAGACCCGCGAGAATCCGTACGCCTCGGCAGGGTGAACATTGTGCTGGCGATCAGCGGAAATTTCTCCGAGATGTTTGACGCCGGGCGCACGGCTTCGGTGCAGGTGATTTCCAATCCGTCGCGGTTGCCCGGCCTGACGGCTCTCAATCGCGTCGCCTCCCTTCTCGGCGGCTTTAACATTTTAATCTGGGGGCGGCGTCTCGCCGACGAAGATATCGACATGAAGGTTTTGCGGCCGCTTTCCATTGACAGCGTCAATGTCGGGGCAATCACCCATATTACCGATATTTTATTATTCATGGTGCCGCCGTTGATCATCTTCAACGTGTTTATGGGCGGCGTCTATCTGGCTATCGACACCACATCGGGGGAGCGGGAACGGGGGTCGCTGGAGCCGTTGCTTATCAACCCCATAGAACGGTGGGGACTGATGCTCGGCAAGTTTCTCGCGGCGCTGCTGTTCACGGCAGTGGCGGTGTTGGTTCAACTGGCCGCCTTCAAGATGGTGTTCAATACGATGGGAGGACCGGATTCGCCGTTCGCGCAAATACTATCCATCCCCACGTTGCTTGGGATCATAATGACGTTAGCGCCGCTGATGATGCTGGCGGTGGGGGCGCAGTTCATCATCGCCACCGTTACCCGCAGCTTCAAGGAGGCCCAGACTTATCTGGGATTGCTGCCGCTGGCGCCGGCTCTGCCCGGTCTGGTTATGGTATTGTCGCCTGTTGAAGCCGAGAAGTGGATGATGGCAATTCCTACTTTCAGCCAGACCTTGTTGCTTGGTCAGTTTGTGCGCGGCGAATCGGTTGAGTTGCTTAACGTCGTGATTTCCATGTCGTCGTCAACCGCCCTGGCGCTTGTTCTTATTGCTTGCGCCGCCGGTCTTTATGCGCGTGAGGAACTTATTTTCGGAGGATAATTATGGGCCATGTAAAAGATTTTCTTAAACAGACGGCGGAAATCGCCGCCGCCATCGATCCTCAATCAGTGGAACGCATGGCCGTCGCCCTGAAGGGTCTGCGTGAGCGGAGAGGGCGGCTGTTCCTTGTCGGAGTAGGCGGCGGCGCGGCCAATTGCAGCCACGCCGTCAACGATTTTCGTAAGCTGTGCGCCATCGAAGCCTACACGCCGGTGGATAATGTCTCGGAATTGACGGCGCGCACCAACGATGAAGGCTGGGAGACGGTCTATTCCGCCTGGCTGGAAACCAGCCGCGCCGACAGGAACGACGCCTTGATGGTATTCTCGGTCGGCGGCGGCGATCTGGAGCGCAACGTCAGCGCCAATATCGTGCAGGCGGTAAAATTCGCCAAGGCGCGGGCCATGACGGTGCTCGGCGTGGTCGGCCGCGACGGCGGCTATACCAAAAGCGCGGGCGATGAAGTGGTGGTGATTCCCACCGTCGCCCCCAATCACATTACGCCCCATGCCGAAGCCTTCCAGGCGGTCGTCTGGCACTGCCTTGTTTCTCATCCTGATCTGGCGGTTAAAAGCGCCAAATGGGAAGGCCTGGACTCAGGGAAAGCCGTCTGATCATGGCGGCGAAGGCCGTGTTTCTCGACCGTGACGGGGTTTTGACGCGGGCGGTAATTCGCCAAGGAATCCCCTTCGCGCCGGTCAGTTTGGAAGAAATGGAGATTCTCCCCGGCGCCGTTGAAGCCGTGGAAAGTCTGCGCAAGGCGGGCTTTTTGACCATCGTCGTCACTAACCAGCCCGATGTCGCCAGGGGAAAGATGAAACGCGAGGCGGTGGAGGCCATGCATAAAAAACTGCGGGGGCTTCTGGCGCTGAATGATATTTTTGTCTGCTGTCACGATGACGGCGACGGCTGTAAATGCCGCAAGCCGCAGCCGGGGATGCTTAATGACGCCGCCGAGCGCTTCGGCATAGACCTATCCGCCAGCTTCCTGATCGGTGATCGATGGAAAGACGCCGCCGCCGGAAAAGCCGCCGGATGCGCCTCTATATGGATCGACTTCGGCTACGACGAACCACCTGCCGAGGCGGCGGATTTCATCGTCTCATCCCTCGGCGAAGCGGTTGCCGTTATCTTAAAGAATCCCCGGTGACCCTCCGACAGCGTTGATATTGTATCAGCGGCCATTGACGATGACTCGAAACGAACCCCTCCGTCATGCCCGTGCTTGTCACGGGCATCCACGTCTTCCGGGTACGAAAATGGTGTGAGGAAAAGACGTGGATGGCCGGATCAAGTCCGGCCAAGACGGTTTTGCGTATGTGTGATACTAACGGTCAATATCAACGGCCATTGACGTTAATCGCCGCCTTCACCTTTTCAAAGGCGCGGACTTCGATCTGGCGCACCCTTTCCCGGCTGATTCCATAGCGCGTCCCCAGGTCCTCAAGAGTCATCGGATCATCCTTCAGTCGCCGCTCGGTAAAAATGCGGCGTTCGCGTTGCGAAAGTCCGGCGACGGCTTTTTTCAGGAAAACCATGCGCTGTTCCATTTCTTCCTTGTTCCGGCACAGGGTCTCGGGCGAGGAGGATTCATCGACGAGGGTGTCCTGGAATTCCATAGTCTCTTCCCGGGACAGCGGCGCATTCAGGGAAAGGTCGCGCACCGTCAGGCGACGGTTCATGTCGATGATCTCGCGCTCCGACACCTTCATCTTCCTGGAAAGTTCGGCGGCCTGTTCCGAAGTCAGTTCCTCGCCGTCAAGGATGTTCAGTCCGGATTTGATCTTGCGCAGAGAGAAGAACAGCTTCTTTTGCGCCGCCATGGTTCCCAGCTTGACCATCGACCACGAACGAAGAACGTATTCGGTAATGGCCGCTTTTATCCACCACATGGCGTATGTGGAAAGGCGGAACCCGCGCTCCGGCTCAAATTTTTTGACGGCCTTCATAAGGCCGATTGTCCCCTCGGAAACAAGATCGGATACCGGCAGGCCGTAGCCGCGAAATCCCACGGCGATCCTGGCGACAAGACGCAAGTGGCTGGTTACCAGCTTATGCGCGGCTTCCATATCGTTATGCTCACGCCAGCGCCGAGCCAGCATGTATTCCTCTTGAGGCTCCAGAATGGGAAATTTCCAGATATCACGGAAATAACCCGACAGTCCGCCATCCATCGGAACGGTCGGCAATTTCATGCTCATCGAATAAGACATGCGCCATATCCTCCTTTTCGAAGCAATATGCGAATTCAACCGGCTCTCATATCAGGCCCCGGACGGGCGCCCGATGCCGATGATCATACACGTTTCATTCCTAAAGTCAAGCCCCGGCGGATAAAGTCGTTTAATATCAAGGGGTTGCCTGGCTTAGATGGCGACGGGACGCGACAAAAGAATACCCCCTCCGAACGGTCTGCCCGGAGGGGGTAAAATTCTTCAGCCTTGCAGATAAGGCGGGAGCTACTTGGTAACGACGCTTGCCGCCGCTGTTTCGCTCTCTTTTTTGTTATCATCGATATTCAGGCTGAGGTCCAGGTCAGGAATGGGCGGAAGGTTGGTATCCTGGCCGTTGCCGATTTCAGCCTTGCGCTTCTGGCGATACATACTGCGGATCGCCGCGTAGTAGTCAATGGACGTGCTCTTGATCTGATTAAGCTCTTCCATCACGCCAGCATATTCGCTGATGCCCTTGCCGGCCATCATGGACCAGTAGGCCGCATCCTCATCCGTATTCTTCAGATACATGGACAGGGGATCGAAATAGCTGTCGACAAAGATCTTGCCGACGGCGTCGCGGGGATTGGACGGTCCGAACAGCGGCAGGACAAGATAGAACCCTTCGCCTACGCCGTAGGAGCCGAGGGTTTGTCCGAAGTCTTCTTTATGCGAGGGAATGCCCAGGTCTCCGGCGACGTCTCCGATGCCGCCGGCGCCCGCAATGGTATTGATCACGAAGCGCCCGAAGGTCCTCATGGCCCGCTGCCCCTCTAACTGAAGCAGATCGTTGGCCAGGATAACCGGGGTGTTGAGGTTATGAATGAGGTTGCCTACGCCGTTGCGGAAACCCGCCGGCAAATAATTATAGACCGTGCTGATGGGCCTGAGCAGGAAGTCCTGAATGCCTTCGTTAACATCGAACATAAAACGGTTAAAAGGCTCGATGGGATCGTTGAAATCATCACCGCCTGCGGCGGCGGCGCCTTCCGCCAATTGATCAGCGGTCGCCGCTCCGGGACCATCGATGCCGACAGGGGCGGTTTTTTCAAAATCACCGGCCTTTGAAAGCGTAGCGCTTCCGGCGACAAGGGCGCCCGTCAGCAAAAGGGCGTTAAAGAAGTAAAGTACTTTATTGGAACTTATCAAAAGAGCCTCCCCATAAAAACATGTCCCTCGACCCGAAGAACGCGACTCGGTTATCTTATCTAAGTTAACTTCCGCGTTTCTGCAACCGTGATATCCGTAAAAATCTAAATTATGGTTAATGTGTGTTTTTTTGTCACACCCTATTGTCAGGAAAGCATCAAGGTTCTAGAAACTGCTATGGTTAACATCATAGTTTCAAAATAGTCCACCGGGAATCTAAAGCATGAATTACCACGTTACAACTCTCAAGGCCCTTGTTTTTCTCGTTATGTCGTTGACGGTTCTTTCCGGCAGCGCCGGCGCCGCCTCCGCAAGCGCCTCTACAAGCATCACTCCGCGAGCCATTGTCGAGAAATTTCATGGAAACCTGCTGGCGGTAATGAAAGAAGCCGATGCCCTCGGCATAAAGGGACGCTATAGTCGTCTGGCGCCGGAAATTGAGCAGACCTTCGATTTTCCCAAGATGATAAAGATAGCATCCGGTGATTTTTGGAATGCGGCAAGCGTCGAGCAGCAGAAAAATCTCTCTGATGCCTTCACGAAATTAAGCATCAGCACCTATGCGTCCCAATTTGACGGCTTTTCCGGCGAGGCTTTCGAGACCGTCGGCGAAAGGCCGGGACCGCAGCAGACGCTGCTGGTTGAAACCAGGATTTTACGCCCTCAGAAGTCGCCCGTGGGCATCACCTATGTGCTGAGAATGAATAATGAGCAGTGGCAAATCGTTGATGTGTTGCTCGATAATTCGATCAGCGAACTTGCCGTGCGCCGCTCTGAATATCGCATGGTGCTGAAAAATTCAGGCGTTGACGGACTCGTTAAGGTTCTCAATGAAAAAGCCGAAGCCATGACCGCGAAATAGCCGGTTCATTTCGCGGCTTCATGCTCCGGCATCAAGGTGAACATGAAGCCGAGGAGCGTTCCCCACGCCAGCCACAACGCTTCGCGGATTCGTCGCACCACCGCCACCGCCACCCCCAGCGCCGGAACTCCGGTCATCGCCGAGCAGACGACAAAGAACACGCCCTCCTGAATGCCGATCCCGGCCGGAATAAAGAATGCTCCGGCGCGCACCAGTTGCGCCGCCGCCTCGATAATCCAGGCATCGGCCAGGGATATCGGATGCCCGAGAAACAGCATCGAATAATAGACTTCGGCGGCGCCGAGCAGCCAGTTGACCAGGGCCAGCATCACCGCGCCGGCGAACCGCCGCTTGTGTTGAGTGTAAAAACGGACCAGCCGCTCGTCCATGTCATGGATGTGGTGGACCACGCCGTTGACCCAGGCGCCGATTCGCCGACGACCGATCCAGGCGCCGGTAATTGATGTAATTTTCAGCCGTTGAATGATGAAAAACAGGCCGATGCCCATTCCCAGGGTCAAAAGTCCCAGGCCGGAGACGAACTTGTAGGATAAGGGCAGCGCCGGCGCGCTCCACATAAGGACAAAGCCGCCGATGAGGAAAATCATCAGGGAGGCCATGTTGATGGTTTTGCCGAGGATCAGCGACGCCGTTCCCTCGCGGTATCCGATGCCGTAGTATTTCTTCAGCAGTATGGCCTTGACCGGCTCGCCACCCATGCCGGCGGCCGGCATTACCGTGTTGAAAACCTCGCCTACCATCCGCGCCTTCCAGGTTCGATACATCCAGACGCCGTTCAGCGGAACCTCAACCAGCGCCATCTGCCAGGTGAAGGAGTCAATGGTGAAGGCGATGAGATAAAGGCCGAAAATCACGGCCAGCCCCCATCCGACCTGAATTACCCGTTCACTCACATCGGCAATATCAGTCTCACCAAGCACCAGAACCAGGAGACCGAGGCCGATTGCAAGATAGAGGAATTTCAGATAGCGCAAGCCGACATTCCCTAAACATGAAACTCGTTGACGTTACGGATGAAAAGCGCCGCCCAGTAGACCTGGGCGCCGACGGCCCCGGCCGGCAAAAGCACCCAGGTCAAATCGAAAAGGGCAAGCCCGAGAACGATAAAACAAAAATCGGCGCGGCTGAGTTCGCGTAATATGAAGACAGCCCATTCCTGCCATTTTTCAGGCGTCACGGGTTTTTCGGCGGCCAGACGCCCGGTGGGATCGTAATCGCCCGCATCTTCATGCTTTCGGCGGGTTTTGGCGGCGAAAAAGAGGCTGATGACATAGTTGACGGTTCCCCCCGCCGCCGCCGCCATCCCCATCCACAGCCATGCCTCTTGCCCGGTCGATCCGGCGACCCCGACGCCGAGGCCGGCGAAGAACCCGACATGAACGATAAAATCAACGAAGCTGTCATAGTGCATGCCGAACGTTGAGCATTGATCCTTGATGCGGGCGATCTCGCCGTCACAATTATCAAGGATGTAACACAAAACCAGCATGACGCCGCCGGCCGTTTCCATGGCCCAGCTCCCTCGCGTCATCGCCCATGCGCAACCAAGCCCTGAAAGCATCGAGATCGTGGTTGTCTGATTGGCGCTGATCGGCGTTTTTGCGAGCAGCGGAGTCATGAAAAACGATAGATGTCGGACCAGGGGAAACAGGGTCTTTGGCGGCGGCGGCACATAGGGTTGCTTCGGGCCGGTCGTCATGTATTCCCCTTATTATTTTTAATTACCGGCGGCCAGATGACCATCAGCGCCGGCAACACAAACAGGGTGCTTAACAGACTCAGCGTGATGGTGATGGTCAGCAACACGCCCATGCTTGACGTTCCGGGATGGCCGGACAAGGCCATGGAGCCGAACGATCCGATGGTGGTAAGCGCGCTGAACAGCACGGCGCGGGGGGTGCTGGTCATCAAGGCGGCGGCCGATCCGGCCTCCTCGCGTTCACGGATTACCAGATGAATGCCGCTCGCCACGCCAAGCCCGAACAAAAGAGGCAACGCTATAATGTTGGCGAGGTTGAACGGAATGTTGAACAAAACCGATATGGCGACGGTCAGCAGCGACGCCAGCAACAGCGGCGCGAACACCAGCAGGCTGTCGCGGAAGGACCGCAACACCACCAAAAGCATCAGCGAGATGCCGCTGACGGCCAGCAATGCCGCCTGCCAAAAGGCGGCGACTACCGTATTGCCGGCCTCCAGTATGACCACCGGCATTCCGGTAGAGTGGGGCGCGATGCTGCGCACGGCATTGACGAAGCGGTAAAGCGCCTCCTTGTTTTGCAGGTTTTCCTTGGGATAAACCTTAAGCCGCGCCCGGCCGTCGGCGGCGATATGGTGATCGCGCAAGGTGGCGGGGATATCTTTTATGGTGACCGGTTCGGCCGTCAGGGACTCCCGCAGGACGCGAAGCCGGCCGGGAAGGCCTGAAAGCAGTCTTGCCTCAAGCTCATTCAATACGTCTCCGTCAACGGAAGATTCTTTGATCAGCCCCGAGAAGGCGGCCTCAAGACGACGGGCGCTTGCCGCATGATCCCCCGTGGCCGGCAGCCTGAGTTTTGCCCTGAGCGAAGCAAGCGCTTCGGCGCGTCCTTTCGCCGGCGGCGGCGTCTTGCCTTCAGCCGATAGCGACGGGGCAAGGAACAATGCCATGGCGCCGATAATTTCCAGTTTCTTGTCCTGGTCCACGGGAACATAGTCGGCAAGGGTTTCCGTAGAATCCACCTCGCCAAGGACATCAAGCCTGCCGGCAAGTTCTTCAGCCTGATCAAGATTATTGGCGAGAACGGTGATGGAATAAGGACTGGTGCGGGAATCATCCATCAGGTCAAACAGGGTGGACACCGACTCCGACTTCGGGTCTTTCAGATTCAGGGGATCGGAATCGAACCCGGCTTTCGGCAAAAATACCGCTGCGGCAAGCCCGAGGACCAGCGCCGCCCAGGCGATTGATTTGGCGTGGCTGTAGCCGAACCACTCCGCCGAGGCGGACAGTTCGCGCTCATCTGTTTTCGGCTCCGCAGACAAAGGCGACAGCGTAAGAACGGCCGGCAATATGGTCATATTGGCGAACAGGGCGATGAACATCCCGGTGCCGGCGATAAGGCCGAGTTCAGCCAGTCCGATATAATCCGTCGGCAGAAAGGAATAGAAGGCGATAGCGGCGGATACGGCGCACAGCGTCAAGGCGTCGCCGCCGCCGTCGGCGGCGTGGCGAAGCGCCGCCGCATGCGACTCATTGTTATCTATTCCCTCCTTGTAACGAAGGGCCAGATGAACCCCGAACTCGTCGCTGAGACCGATGAACAGCACCGCAAAGGCCACCGATAAAAGATTAAGCTGCCCGAAGGCGGCGATGGCAAAGGCGGCGTTCCAGATCAGCCCCATAATCAGGGTGGCGAAAATGGCGATGAGGAGGCGAACCGAGCGCAGCCCGATAATCAACAAGCCGCCGACCAGGAACAGCGACAACAGGGCGGCCATGCCCATGCCCTCCTGTACGCTCATCATCTCCTCATGCCCCAACGCCGCCGAGCCGGTGAGACGGACGCTCACTCCGCGTTGTTTATCCAGAGATAACTCGCGGGCATGGCCTCTCAACGCTTTCATGGCCTTGATTGCCGGTTGCAGGGTGCTGAAATCCAACGCCGGTTGAATCATAAGAAAGCGTCGTTTGTCCTTTTTTGCGCCGGTCTTGCCGCGCATAAGATCATGCCAGGACAGGCTCGAGAACTTTCCGGCGGCCTGTTTTTCCGCAACATCGGCGATGGAATTCAGCAAGGCGCTTATCTCTATCGGCGCCTTGCCGTCCTTCTTGCCGGTTTCGTCGATAACCAGCTCCAGCATTTTGAACAGGCCGCGCAGACTCATGTCCTGCCATAACTTGCCGAGAAACGGTTGAGCCTCGGCCAAGCGGTCGCTTAGTTCATTTAAGTCATTCTCATTAAGAAAAAGCAACCCGTTGCGGCGGAAAAAATGGTCTCCGGCAATGTCGTAGACACCGCCGAACAGCTCGGGGTATTGGCGCAATCGCGCCGCCAGCATCAAGGTGGCGTCATCGGCCAAATCCGGGGTTTCACCCTCGATTACGACCAGAATGTTGTCCGAAAACTGGGGAAAGGCGGCATTAAGCTCCGCCGAATCCTTGCGGAATTGAAGCTCCGACGACAACATATCGGTAGTTTTGGTGTTAATCGAAATGTTATTGGACAGATAATAGACCGAACCGACAGAGGCAGCCGTTGAGGCGAAGATAACCAACAGAGCAAATCGGCGAACGTAGTCAACCCAACGCACGAGAAATCGGCGATAGGCTTTTGCGGCGGCGTCGAGCATAATTCAAATCCATACATTTAACAGGCGCTTAACAGGCGCTTATAGTGCCGAAAGCGTCGGCCTGCCAAGCGTGTCATCATTCAGGCCGTCTTTTAAGGAGTTTCCGATGCAAGGTCCTCCCTGGGATCAGCGAATCGCCCGCATACTCGTTAAACCGCTGGTTAATACGCCGGTTACCCCCAATCACCTTACGATTTTATCGTTGTTGACGGCGCTTGCCGGCGCCGGCCTGTTCGCCGTCGGCGATTCGCAAATGGCTAACTGGGGAGCCGGTTTATTCGTGCTGGCCCGCTTCATGGATCATTTTGACGGTGAATTGGCGCGCCAGCAGGCCTCCTCTTCCAGGCTCGGCTACTTCCTTGATTACATTGCCGGGGCGCTGAGTTACGGAACGCTGTTCTTTTGCATCGGCGCCGGCTTGTATAACGGGCCGTTGGGAAGCTGGGCGGTCGTCCTCGGCGTAGCGGGGACGACTTCCGCCATCCTGTCCATGTTCCTTAACCTCAACATCGACAAGGCGTTGGGCGGCGAGACCGTCGGCTATCCCGGATTCGCCGGTTTCGAGCTGGAAGACGGCATTTACCTGCTGGCCCCCATCACCTGGCTCGGCTACCTGGAGCCTTTTTTCATTGCTTGCGGTATCGGCGCCTCCGTCTATTGCCTGTGGACCCTATGGACCCTGCTGAGGCTGAAAAACAAGGCGGAATAACCGCATTATTTTTCACTGTAAGTCGTAGGAAAATATTTTAACATTCCCTGTTGCTTATGGCTCATCAAATGATAGTATGTCGTCCCATTATGAGGCACTATAGTTAGTGATTTGATTTTTGCCTATTGAAGAATTCGGCGGGGGCTTCCAAAATTCTTCGCGATCTCGGGAAAGGGATAGAGAATCGTGAAAGGAATGATCAGGCGTACGGCGGTCGTCGCGCTTATGGTTTATGGGCTTGGCGCTTGCGCCGGCTATTCCGAAGGTCGGGGAATAGTCGATTCGTCTTTCTGGGACACCGGAATGCTGTTCGGCTCCAATGACCGGGCGGAACTCGGCCTTGCCGAAATGGCCAAGGGCAATTACGCGGGAGCCGAAGTCCACTTCAACAAGGCGTTGCGAACCGATCCCAAGGATGTCCACGCCTTGCTGGCTCTTGGGTTTATTTATCAAAGCACCGGGCGGGCGGTGAAGGCCCGTGAAATGTATGAATCAATCCTCGCCATCAGGCCTGACAACAGCAAACAGCTTGTCGTGTGGAAAGAGTTATCGACGCGCCCGGTTTCCGAGATCGCCAGCGTCAATCTCGCCCTGCTGGAAAGCGGAAACATTGTGGGAGGCATGGAGAACAGCGGTTACGGAGAAAGTTTGCCGTCCCCGCCCGGTTTTCCGGCGGACGCCGGCAACCCGATAATCAGCGGCGCTCCTGCCGGTCCGGCCCTGCTGGGCAGGACGGCGCTGCCGCCGCCCAGCCCCGAATCCAGCGCACGGGCGGCGGGATTGGCCCCCACGTTCAGCGGCAATGAAGCCAATGTCGTCGCCCGTTTCAAGGCCATGACCGCGTTGCGCGATCAAAGCCTGATTACCCCGGAAGAATTCAATACCCGCCGTCAGGCCAATATAGGCGCTCTGTTGCCTCTTACTTCTCCGCCTGCGGCGTCCGGCATGGATCGTCCGGTGCCGTCGTCGGAACAGATATCCGGACGCCTCAGGGCTATCGGGCGGGCGCTTGAAATGCGCGCCCTTTCCGTCAGTCAACATTCCGCCGAGCGCACCATGATCCTTGACGCCCTGATGCCCTCGGCGCCGGTATCGGTAGCCAATCCCGGAGCGCCGCCCAAAGGTTTGATGGAAGCCGCCGACGCCGTGCGCAAACTGGAGACGTTGCGGGATGAAAAGCTGATCGACACCGATGAGTACGCCAAGGAGCGAACCGCCATCGAACGCTCCATGCAGCCCGCCGGCACGCCGACCAACAGTCCGTCAGCAGGCAACGGCGCGGCGGTGTCCGCCAAGTCCGGCGCCAAGCGCTCCGGGACGCAACCCGCCGTCCATCTCGCCTCTTACCGTTCGCAAAACGCCGCTGATCGCGGATGGGCGCAAGTGAAGCGCGCCCACCCGACTCTCCTCGGCGATCTTACGCCTGAGGTTTCCAAGGTCGATATGGGACAGGGCAAAGGAATCTTTTACCGGCTTAAGGCCGGACCTCTCAACAGCGACGCCGCCGCCGCCGATATCTGCGCCAAACTGAAACTTCGCCGCCAATATTGCGAGCCGAGTTTTATGGGATCAGGCTGATGTTTACGGAATGATTTGCACCGGCGCCGGCAGTCCGCCCCGGCCCGGAAGGGATGTGCCGCCGCCATATGATCCCGGCGAATCTTGCGGAGTCTTGCTGTCACGGGGGGAAACGGTCAGCATAACACTGCTGCCGCCCAGCGTGGTGCTCTGAATCTGGATGGTGGCGACTCGGTTTTCGCGGGAATAGGTGAGTACGCTCACCGTCGAGCGAATCAAGGTGATTTCCCGCCAGCCGTACCCCGGCAATTCCTGTTTGAAGAAATCAAATATATCGTTGGTGTTATGTGATGATTTGATGGCCAGTCTGCCCAACCATGCCTCATCGCCGCCGAATACCATGGTGCTGTCCATATCGATATCGGACTTGGCCGGCATCGGGATGTCGGCAAAGCGGGAGGAGGCTTTCCCGATATCCGGTTTCCCGGACTTTTCGCCGGTTGTGGCGTCCGTATTGGAACAGCTGGACACGGCGATGCCGATGCTTAATAGAATTACGGGAAGTTTGAGACTGAATCTGAACATGGTCTGATTTTCTCACGGATTATATTTATCAAACCTTAACGTCTCTTATTTTTTGCGGCCCGTTGTTTTCTGTTTCTTTCGGTACATCACCATGAAGAACAGGGTGACGACGGGAATAACTGCGGCGGCGACGACCAACAACTCCTGTGCAAAGCCCATCCAGATAAAGATCGGGACCAGCAGGATGCCGTCATCGGCGTCGAATCCGTAAAAGCTCTTCAACTCCGCCGCCCGTTGTCCGTCTATCTCCTCCATGCGCATCACCAGCCAAAGGATTGACGCCACGGCAATGCCGGCGACTACCCCCAGCGGCGCGGCCCATATTCCGAGGCTGCTTGTCGTCAGGCCGACCCCCAGGCCGATGAAGATCAAAGTATTGCAAATCCCGTCGGCGATCAGGTCATAGGTATGCCCCCACGGGCTGGATTTTCCGGTCACTCTGGCCAGATCGCCGTCGGCCCGGTCCAGAAACACCGACAGGACAAACACGCCGCCGCCGATGACGCGCCAAGGCTGCTCGCCGACCATCATGCACGCCGCTGCGGTAAGGCCGACAATCAGACGCACGGTTGTCAGGTGATTGGGAGTCACCGCCGTTGCCGCCAGGGAGCGCACCAGGGTGGCGCGCGCGGCGCGGTGTATCCAGGTGTTATGACTGATGGCCCTCTCCCTTTCCGAATTACGTTAGCGCGTCTTAGAGCATTATTCGACCAAATGGAACCGCCTGCGCCGAAAAAGACCCCGGCCCTTCGGGTTGCGCCTTGGCGGACGCCCGCTTCGTTGCGCCGTTCGACCGATGCTTTTGCATCGCTCTTCACGTCGCGTCTCGCGGATCGCCTCGCCAATGCGCAACGCAGGCAATTCCATTTGGTCGGATAACGCTCTAGCCGGCAAGAAAAGCCTTGAAGCGACGGGCAACCTCGAACGGCTTGACGGAGGGTCGTCCGAGGTCGGTCGTGGAGCCGATGGAGATTCGCATATGAATTAAGTGAGGTCCTGGCGTTGATAGAGCCTGCGCCAAGGCCTCGGCGAATCCTTCAAGAGAATCACATGAAGATGCTCCGGCATAGCCGCAGGCCATGGCGATAGCGGCAAAATCGACATTGGCCGCCGCCGTCGGCTGGCCGCCGGTGGAATCGTAGACGCCGTTGTCGAGAACGATATGGATCAGATTGCCGGGAGCGTACGCGCCGATAGTGGCCAGCGCCCCCATCTTCATCAACGCCGCGCCGTCCCCGTCAAGCACCACCACCGGTCGGCGCACATTGAGGGCGACGCCGAGGCCGGAGGCGGCGGCGCATCCCATCGATCCCACCTGATAAAAGTGCTGAGGCCGGTCGGCGATAGTGAACAGCTCGCGTCCGCATTTTCCGGTGGTGGCGATGACCGCCGCCGCATCGGGAATCTCCGCCGACAGGCATTCAAGGGTCTGCATCCGCGACGGCGGGGCATTTTTCCCGTTCCGCAGGTCCACCGAACGCCCATGGGGAGGCGCCGCCGCCGGCGCTGCCTTCAGAGGCTCGGAAGCGACATTGCCTTTTTGCATGATGAAGGCGAAGGGAAGACCGCTGCGCTCCATAACCGAATCGGCCTCGGCCAGCGCTTTCGCCACATCTTCCCGGCAGGAGGGGAATGGTCGGTGAGGAATCCTGATAACGTCCAGCAGCGCCGGTGTGATCTCGCCCATCAATTCGTGCTGGGGTTCATCGGCAAGCCCCGGCTCCCCGCGCCAGGTTACGATCAGCAGCGTCGGAATGCGAAACGGGAAGTTCAGCGAGGTCAACGGGTTCACCGTGTTGCCCAACCCCGAGTTCTGGCACATGACCGCCGTCTTGTGTCCGGCCAGCCAGGCGCCGGCGGCGATGCCCACCGCCTCGCCTTCGCTGGCGGCGGCGATATAGGTCAGCCTTTTATCGCCGATCACCCGATTGATCAGCGGCGTCAGCAGCGAGCAGGGAACGCCGGTAAAGAAATCAAATCCCGCCTCACGGGCGGGAGCCAGAAAATCGTCGGCTCCGATCACAGGAACTCACGCGCTTTTGCAAGGTCGGAGGTGTCGTCAACATCCAGCCAGTGGCCGGTGACATAAAGCACGGAAATTTTGTGACCGTCTTCCAGCAATCCGGCGAACAGGCCGACCAGACCTGCCTTATGAAGGCTGCCGTCTTCGCGCATCGTCGCCATTTTGGCGCGCACCAGTCGGCCTCCTTCGGCGGTAAGCTTGGCCAGACCGATCCACTCGCCGTTCACCGTATCTGTTTTCAGGTCGGGACCGATGCGGCTGAGATGCACATGATCGTCCTTCAGGTAATCGGTGGAAAAGCCGGTGGTGCAGGCGCACAGGTCGCGCACCCATTCGGCGGAGTCGGAGCGGCGACTCTCCCACATGGCGTCCACCGCCAATACGATATCGCCGGAAGCCGCCCTGATTCTATCAAGTATATAATGACGGAACAGGATGTCGCCGTAAGCGACCAGACATTCCCCCTGAATGCTGTCTACGGCGCAGGCAAGGCTGGCGACCTCGCCGGTGGTGGCGTAAACATCGTTGTCAACGGTCTTGATCGAGGGCAGATTGATCATCTCCTTGTGGTAGCCGCGAACCACGGTGATGTCGCGCACCCCGCCTTCGTTGAAGGTATCCACCAGACGGCGCAGCAGGGGTTGACCGCGAACATCAACCATGCACTTGGGACGGTCTTCGGTGAGTTTGCCCAACTGGCGTCCGCGTGAGGCGGCGAGAATAACGGCCCTCGGCTCGTCGCGCTTGGAAGGCAGATAACGTTTCTCGGCCTCCGCCAGTTCGTCATCGCCGGTGATTGCAAAAACTTCCTGAACGCTGACGATGCTGTCCTCGACGCCGGCCAGACTTTCCTCGCGCTGAATGCGGCAACTGATGTCGCGCATGGCGGTAATGGCGGCGCGCATGTTGTGGTTGGCCCAGATAACCACCGAAATTCCGGCCTTGCGGAACTCGTCGGTGGGGGTGTTGAAATACTTGGTGGGGACGATCACCACCGGGCAGCGGTTGCCCCATTCAGCCTTGAAAGCCAACACTTCGTCGGCGGTTGAGCGTTTGGAATGGATCAGCAGGGCGTCGGCGCCGGCCTTATGGTAGGCCTCGGCGCGGCGCAGGGCTTCGTCCAGCCCCCAACCGGCGATCAGGGCTTCTATTCGCGCCACCAAACAGAAATCCGCATTGGTCTGGCTGTCCTTGCCAGCCTGGATTTTACCGCAAAACTCATCGATTTCGGCCAATTGCTGGCGCTCGCCGATGAACGAGTTGGTCTTGGGGAACACCTTGTCCTCGATGCAGATGCCGGCGATGTCGCGCTCGCACATTTTGCGCACTACCCGGCGGAGGTTGTTGAAATTGCCGTAGCCGGTATCGCCGTCCATCAGGATGGGAATCGAGGTGGCGTCCGACATGAACTCCATTACGTCAAGAACCTGGGTCCACGACGCCTCGTTATTGTCGCGCAGCCCCATTGCCGCCGATACCGACAGGCCGGAGGCCCAAATGCCCTTGAAGCCCGACTCTTCGACGATCTTGGCGGACAGGCCGTCGTGAGCCTCCATAAGAAACTCAATCTCGGGCGACATTATCATCGCCCTCAACTGCGCCGCTTTGGTCGGCGATTCTTCCGCTTTGACGGATATCGGTTTTATTTTAACTGACACTTACACGGGTTCCTCATCAAGGATTGCAAGGGCGCATATAGCATAATTACGCACAAACTCAATGTTCAAAGCGCGGGCGTCTGAAATAGCCGGGCTTGATAAATTCCTCTTCTGAATCTAAGGATAGATAATATTTTTAACCGGGATGTCGGCAAGCACATGAAAACCTGTCTGATCGTAGATGATTCAAAGGTCATCCGCATGGTGGCCCGCAAGATACTGACCGAACTCGGCTTTGAAGCGCGGGAAGCGGCTGACGGTCAACTCGCCTTTGACGCCTGCAAGGCGGCTATGCCGGAAGCGGTTTTGCTCGACTGGAACATGCCGGTTATGAACGGCGTCGAATTCCTGAAGGAGCTTCGCCTGCTTCCCGGCGGCGACAAGCCGGTGGTTATTTTCTGCACGACCGAGAACGATATCGAACATATTCAGAAAGCTATCGAGGCGGGAGCCAACGAATACATCATGAAGCCCTTCGACAGCGAGATCATTCAGGCCAAGTTCTCCCAGGTCGGCCTCCTGTAGCTTCCTTCCTGACAATTTCTCTCCCATGAAAAAGCAAATCGCCGCCCGGCGGACCTTCGCCATTATCTCGCATCCCGACGCCGGTAAAACGACGCTTACGGAAAAGCTTCTGCTGTTCGGCGGAGCCATAAAAATGGCCGGCGCCGTGAAGGCTCGCGGGAAAGCGCGCAACACCCGTTCCGACTGGATGAAGGTGGAAGCGGAGCGCGGCATTTCCGTGGCCTCCTCGGTGATGACCTATGAGTTCGGCGGCTGCACCTTTAATCTGTTGGACACGCCCGGCCACGAGGATTTCAGCGAGGACACCTATCGCACGCTCACCGCCGTCGATTCGGCGGTCATGGTCATCGACGCGGCCAAAGGCATCGAGTCCCGGACGCGAAAACTTTTCGAAGTCTGCCGCCTGCGGGACATTCCGATCATAACCTTTATCAATAAACTGGACCGCGAAGGGCGCGATCCGTTTGATTTGCTGGATGATATCGAGCAGACCCTGGCCCTCAACGTTACGCCGGTCAGTTGGCCAATCGGCATGGGGCGGGATTTTCTCGGCTGTTACGATATTCTTAACGACGGACTGTTGCTTATCGGCAAGGGTCAGACCTCCGGCCTGGAGCAGTGCGTCGGCTTGGACGATCCGAAGCTTGACGTCCTTTTGCCCGAACAAGCCGTCCGCAAATTGCGCGAGGATATTCTTATGGCCGAGGGGCTGTGCCATGCGTTTGATCTTCAGTCTTACCGCGAGGGCCATTTGAGTCCGGTCTATTTCGGCAGCGCCATAAACAATTTCGGCGTTCACGAACTTCTCAAAGGCCTGATCGCCATGGCCCCCCCGCCTCAATCGCGGCAGGCCGAGGAACGCATCGTCGCTCCCGACGAGGAAAAGGTCAGCGGGTTCGTGTTCAAGATTCAGGCCAACATGGACCCCAAGCATCGGGACCGGATCGCCTTCTTCCGTTTGTCATCCGGGCGCCTGAAGCGGGGGATGAAACTGCAACATGTGCGGAGCGGCAAGCAATTCATCCTTCATAATCCGTTGCTGTTCCTCGCCCAGAATCGGGAAACCGTCGATGACGCCTGGGCCGGGGACATCATCGGCATTCCCAACCACGGCAACCTTCGCATCGGCGATACGCTGACCGAGGGCGAGACGCTGAAGTTCACCGGAATTCCGAGCTTTGCTCCCGAAATGATGAAAAGCGTGCATCCCGAAGACCCCATGCGCGCCAAGCATCTGGGGCGTTCCTTGCGTCATCTGGCCGAAGAAGGCGTCGCCAGGGTGTTCAAGCCGCAAATCGGCTTTGACTGGATCATCGGCGTTATCGGCGCCCTTCAGTTCGAGGTGATCGCCGATCGCATCCGCACCGAATACGACATCCCGGTGCGCCTTGAGCCGACGACGCTCTATACCGCCCGCTGGGTTGAGGCTGACGACTGCCTGACCATGAAAAAATTTATCAAGGCCAACAGCGCGGCCATCGCCGATGATCACGACGGCGCTCCCGTTTTCATGGCGCGGAACGCCTGGCATCTTGACCAGGCCGGCAAGGATTGGCCGGAAATCCGTTTCCTGAAGACGAAGGAACAGACAAGGTAAGGTCGTTTCCTGATTTTTTAGGTATGGACGTAAGAATTTCGTTGAGATATGTATGTATCTATGATTTTTCAGGATATATATTCTGTACGATCAGCTAGGTTACTTTTTGATGCAGTTAACTTTTAGAGGGGGGGGCAATGGCAAACCCAGGTTCGGGCGCGGCACCGGCGTGTTGTGACGTGCCTTTCATGCAACGGCTTCTTGACAATATGTGGTTGCTCGTTGTGATCGGCAACGTTGTGCCGATGTTAATTTACGTCGTGTGGGGCGTTTACGACGCTCTCGCGATTCCGCCGGCACCATAACTTAGAGGGGGAGAACAAATGGCTATTACACCTCCAGAAAATCCGCTCTGGTGGAACGAGCCGATAGAAAAAACCGAGGTTACGTGGATCAGCGTCGCTTTGGTTTGGGCATTGATATTGTTTTTTATGATGCCCTATTGGCACATCGCCGGTAAACAGAATCTGTCCAACGAGGCCTATGAGATCGGACCGGCGGCATTCGAGGCCAAGGTTAACGCCATGGTCGATAAGCACAAGACCGCTAAAACGGTCGGCGCGAACAACGTTCCCGTTGTCCACCCGCCGGCAGGCAGCGATGTTTATCTGCTCGCCCGCCTGTGGGAATGGTACCCGATCCTCGAACTGGAAAAGGGGCAGAACTATCGCTTCCACCTTTCCTCGCTGGATTACCTGCACGGGTTCTCGCTGTTGCCTGAGAACATTAACATTCAGATCCATCCCGATTACGAGTTGGTGTTTACGCTGACCCCGACTTCATCGGGCGAATTCGGATTGATCTGTAACGAATTTTGCGGCATCGGACATCACACCATGTCGTCCAAAATGTTCGTTGTAGAGAAGTGAGGGGGGCGATCATGGCACAATTCAGAACATGTCCCGAAACGGGATTTAAAATCGACCTCGCCGCCGAAAAGCTGATCAAGTGGAACGCGGTTACGGCCGTGGTCTTCTTCCTGGTCGGCGGACTTATGGGTCTATTGGTGGCGTTGACGCGCTGGCCGGCCGTACATCTTCTTCCGGCCGATTTGTTCTACCTGGCGCTTACCGCGCACGGCCTGGACATTCTGCTGGTGTGGATTATCTTCTTTGAGGTGGCGTTGCTTTACTTCACCTCGGCGATTCTCCTGAATTGCCGTCTGGCGGGACCCGGCTGGGCATGGATTGCCTACTGGACGATGCTGGTCGGAGCGGCGATCACCAACGTCGCCGTACTCAGCGGCAATTCCAGCGTTATGTTTACTTCCTATCCGCCGATGATGGCGACGCCGGACTTCTACCTCGGCATAATCCTGTTTGCCGTCGGCGCTCTTATCGCCTGCTTCGTTTTCTTCTTCACCATTCACATGGCGAAGGTGGAAAAAGTCTTTGTCGGCACTGTCCCTCTGGTGACTTTCGGCGCCATAACGGCGGCGTTGATTGCCGTGTTCACCATCCTTACCGGCGCCATCATTCTTATTCCGACGTTGGCGTGGTCGGCGGGTCTGCTGGGACATATCGACACCGTTGTTTACAAGGTTATCTGGTGGGCGATGGGTCATTCCTCGCAGCAGATCAACGTGTCGGCTCATATCGCGGTGTGGTATGCCAGCGCGGCGATCCTGTTCGGAGCCAAGCCGCTGTCTGAAAAAGTCAGCCGGTTTGCCTTCCTGCTGTATATCTTCTTCCTGCAATTGGCCAGCGCCCACCATCTGCTGGTTGATCCGGGCATTACCTCGGAGTGGAAGATCTTCAACACCAGCTACGCCCTCTATCTGGCGGTGCTGGCCAGCATGGTCCACGGCTTGACCGTGCCGGGTTGCGTTGAAGCGGCCCAGCGCAAGAAGGGCTATAACAACGGCTTGTTTGAGTGGCTGACCAAGGCGCCTTGGGGCAATCCGGTATTCTCCGCGTTTGCCTTGTCGTTGGTCATGTTCGGCTTCCTCGGCGGCATAACCGGCGTGGTGCTGGGCACCGAGCAGCTTAACCTGATTATGCACAACACCATGTATGTTCCCGGTCACTTCCATGGCACCGTCGCCACAGGAACGACCCTGGCCTTCATGGGTATCTCCTACTGGATCGTACCCACGTTGTGGCAGAAGGAACTGGTGTTGCCCGGTCTGGCCAAGTTTCAGCCGTATCTGTTCGGTCTTGGGATGGGCGGTTTGGCTATCCTGCAAATGGGCGCCGGAACCGTCGGCGCGCCGCGCCGGCACTGGGATATGTCCTTTGCCGACGCCGCCATCGGTTATGATTTGCCTGCTTCGGCTTTCATGATGATGGGACTCGCCAGCTTGTGCGGCGTTATCGGCGCCGTCGGCGGGCTTGTTTATGTGCTCAACATGGTGCTGACCATCTTGGTCGGCAAATCCAAGGTTCATGCTCCGGCGGCAAAAGCGGCCCCGGCGGCTTCAGTGGCTTCCGCCGCTACCAAACACGGTAGCGCCGGCGCCATGGAGGTGCCCGGCACCTTCACCTTGGCGATGATCTTCCTGGTCACGTTTGTTCTCTACTACTTCGTGAACTGGAAGTATCTGTCCGACGTCTGGGGTCTTAGCTGAGACTCTAAAATGGGGTGGATGGCCTAACCGCCGTCCACCCCGTTATTTTTTTTGCCCTTTTTTATAAAATTTCGGATGGGAACATGGCCGTCGGCAAGCACTGCCTGATATTGTTGCGACTCGGCGGCTTCACGGTCGCCGGGTTTTTTGCGTTTATGGCGGCGGCCATGGCCCAACCCATGGATGACGCCGTCGTAAAAGGCTCGGGATACAGCGAAAAGGAAGCCTATGCCTATAGTCAGGGCGTCATCGGCAAGTCGGTCGGCGATTACGATTTCAAGGACAGCCGGGGACAGCCGGTAAAGTTATCCGATTTTCGCGGCAAGGTTCTGATCATCAGCCTGATCTATTCAAGCTGCGCCCATGTCTGTCCGTTGATCACCAATCAGATCAACGACACCCGCGTGGTTGCAAACAAGGCCTTCGGCGAGGATCAGTATTCCATCGTTTCCATCGGCTTTGATACGGTCAACGACACTCCCGAAAGGATGCGCCTTTACGCCGGTCAGAACGGCGTTGACGGGATCAAGAACTGGAAGTTCCTGAGCGCCGACGCCGCCACCATCAAAAGCCTGACCAAAGACCTGGGGTTTATCTACTACCCGGCGTCGGGAGGGTTTGAACACCTGACCCAGACCTCGGTGCTTACCGTTGAAGGCAAGGTCTATCGCCATGTTTACGGCGAAACATTCGATCTGCCGCTGCTGATCGACCCTATCAAGCAGTTAATTTTCGGAACCGAAGACCCGTATGCCAGCGTTGATGATTTTGTCAAAAAAATTCGCCTGTTCTGCACGGTCTATGATCCGCTGAATAACACATATAAGTTTGACATCACCATTTTTGTCCGCATCGCCGCCGGGCTGACCGTCATCATTCCGATGATCTTTTTCGTTATCAGGCAAAGCATACTGATCAGGCGCAGACGTATCGCCGCCGAGAAGGAAGCGGCGGTGATGGGGCCGAAACTTTCCCCTTCTTGACTCCCGTCAATGCGCTCTAACGTCTGCGGCTTCAAAAAAGAGACCGTAAGGGAGACTGCGTTTGCCGAAAAACTTCCGCCGCCCGCTGCAAGACTTCCTGCTTTGCGTTGAAGCGGTATTCGACCGCGCCTTCGGGCCGAAGTGGAACCCGTTGCGCCAGCTCGGCAGCATAACGTTCTACCTTTACTGGATCGTCGCCGGGACCGGCATTTACCTTTACATCCTGTTCGATACCAGCGTCGCCGGCGCCTATAATTCCGTTCAGTATATTACGCATGAGCAGTGGTATCTGGGAGGCGTAATCCGCAGCTTCCACCGCTACGGCTCGGACACCATGGTGGTGTCGGCGATATTGCATTTAAGCCGTGAATTCATCTTTGACCGCTATCGCGATGTCCGCTGGTTTACCTGGGTTCTCGGCGTGCCAATCCTGTGGATGCTCGTTTTTTCCGGCATCAGCGGCTACTGGCTGGTTTGGGATCAACTGGCCCAGTATATCGCTATCGCCTCCATGGAATGGATCGACTGGCTGGGGATATTCGGCGAGCATGTCGCCAATAATTTCCTGACCAGGGGAAGCCTTGGCGACAGGTTTTTCACCCTCCTGATCTTTATGCACATCTTTGCCCCGCTGATGCTGCTGTTCATCATGTGGTTCCATGTGCTGAGGGTGAGCCGTCCGAAAATTAAACCTCCACGCGGCCTGGCCGTAGGCATAACCCTGATGCTGTTTGTCATCGCTTTGGTCAAGCCGGCGATCAGCCATCTTCCGGCGGACCTGGGAACGACGCCGACCACCGTGAACCTGGACTGGTTCTTCATGATATTCTATCCCTTGTTTGAGAACTGGGGTCCGGGAAGCCTGTGGGGAATAGCCTTGGCGGTGACCTTGCTTTCGGCGGCCATGCCGTGGCTGCCGCCGATGCGGCTGCCCAGGCCGGCCTTTGTTGACCTGGCAAAATGTAACGGCTGCACCCGCTGTTACGCCGACTGTCCGTTCAATGCGGTGGTCATGCAGCCCCGCACCGACGGACGCCCCTTCAAGGAAGAAGCGGTGGTAAACGCCGACCTGTGCACGGCGTGCGGCATTTGCGTCGGCGCCTGCCCCATCTCCACGCCCTTCCGTAATACCGAAGAACTGGCCACCGGCATCGACCTTCCCGACCTGTCGCTGGCGAAGCTGCGCGACCTTACCAACAAGGCGATGGAAAAATTAAAGGGCGGGGGCGATAACGGACGGCCCAAGGTTCTCGTGTTCGGCTGCGATCACAGCATTGACATCAGGTTGATCGAACAGCCCGGAGTGACCGGATTCAGCCTTCCCTGCATCGCCATGTTGCCGCCGTCTTTCATTGATTACGCGCTCAGCCGCGAGGGGCCTGACGGCGTATTGCTGGTCGGTTGCCGGGAATGCGACTGCTACAGCCGTTTGGGTGATCACTGGATGCGTGACCGCATCAACGGCTTCCGCGACCCGGAATTGCGCAAGAGAGTGCCTCGTGACCGCTTCCGCACCACCTGGGCGTCGCGCATCGACAGGAAGCTGCTGGAGACGGAGCTTGCGACGTTCCGCGCCTCGCTTGAAGGAAGATCATGATGGGTGATCTCTTTCACATCGAAATAATCGGCGGATTGCGCCTCGGACATTTATGGCCTGTGTTCATTATCGGCCCGTTAGTCGGGTTTCTTTTTTATCATCTGACGCTGAAGGACATCTTTAACCCGTCGCCTGAGGTCAAGGAGATGAAGCGCCTCCAGAAACTGGAGCGCCGGCGCCGTAAAGATGTGCGGGAACTGGATTCAAAGCTGCGAAAAGAGCGGTCAACCGTCGGCAGATATCCGATGACGCCGTCGCGGTTGTTCGCGCAAGCGGTGTTTTATGTGCCTTTCGCCTTTATGGTCGCCCATTTTTCAAATACGCCGCCCTATTCCGTTGTTTCCCCCGATCAGGCGCTGATCAAGATGAGCATGACGCTTCCCGGACAACACAAGGAGAAATGCCACAAACGCACCAAGGAGGAAATCGCCGAACTGTCTCCCAACATGCGCGCTCCGATGAAGTGTTCCAGGGAGCGCTGGCCGGTGCTTGTCGAATTGAAACTGGACGGCAAACTGCTTTATCGCGAGACGCTTAAGCCCGTGGGCATAACCGGCGACGGACAGTCCAGTTTTTATGAGAACTTCAAGGCGCCTGCCGGCAGGCACACTATGTCGCTGGGCATAATCGATGATGGCGGCGATGAAAAATTCAATTATTTCCTGGAAAAGGAAATAACCCTGGAGCCTGTCCAGGTGATGGTCTTCTCCTTCGACACCGTAACCGGCGCGGTCTACGTCAAATAAAGCGGTGGTTACTCGACCGTGATCAGACCCGTCATTTTTTCATCGACGCCGTGGGGGCCGCATAGATACGGATATTTGCCGGCCTTTTCAAAGGTGTGCCGCCAGCCGTCGCCGGGGAAAAAACGCGCCGACTCGTCAATGCCCGCGTCTTTAAGCCAAACGCTGTGATTGGTCCGCTTTTCCACATTCACCCATTGCACCTTGGTTCCCGCCTTGATCGTCAATTCCTTGGGGCAGAAATTGAATTTGTAGGTGAGTACGACAACCGCCTTGGGGTCGACGGCAGGGTCAGGCTCGACGCTTTTGAGCCGTTCAGCCGCCTCGGCGCAGATTTCAACGGGCTGAGCGGTGGGATCGGCCGCCGAAACCTGAACGGTCGAAACGGTCACGCCGAAACCGAGCGCCGCCATGATCCATATTTTTCTCATCTTTTCATCTCCCTTATATCAGCGACCGTAAAAAATGACTCTGAAAAATCCTCCCCCTTTTAGAAGGGGGAGTTATCAGCCTGTGTGCTTTGAACACAGAGGCGCAGAGGCGCAGAGAAGATTAAGCGAAGGGTTCTTCCTGCTTTTTCTTTTTTTCTATCCTCCTCTGTGTCTCTGAGCCTCTGTGGTTAAAAAAACAGTGCTTATTCCGGTCAACGCGCCGGGCATGATAACAAAAAATCGCCGACTCCGTTAAGAGCCGGCGATTTTTCAGCGGGTTATGCCGGTCTGCTTATTTAGACAATGTCTGAACATAGGCCAGGATATCGCCGGAAACGTTCTCCGGCAGGGCGCGCAGACCCGGCATCGGCTGTTTGGGACGACCGTTGCGGATGGTGTGCAGGCCCCGCCACGGGTTTTCGTTGGTGAGAGCGCCGAGGGCCGGCAGGTCGGCAATCAACTTGCCGTCAGCGCCGTGACAGTTGATGCAAAGGGTGCTGTAGTACAACTTGCCCTTGGCCTTGTCGCCGGTGCCCTGGCCCGTCGCGCTGATATATTTGCCGACATCGCCCAATCCGGCGCTGACAAAAGCGGCGAGGGCTTCAACTTCCTCGTCTTCGATCGAATCGTCTTTAAGGCCGTGTTTTCCCTTGATGACGTCAAGCAGGCTCTTGGGATCCTTGCCGGCGGCGCCGATGACGCCCTTGATGCCTGTAAAGTCCTTGTCGCCTTCCTTGCCGAAAACGCCGTCCTTGCCCTTGTAATCCCAGCCGTGACAACTGATGCACAGCCACGACTTGGCTTTCCGGGCCTTGCCCTTGTCCTGGGGATAAGCCTCATTCGTGCCCATGGGCGGGTCGGCGGCTTCGGTGATCTCGATCCAGTTATCGTATAACTGACCGCCCTGGGCGATTTTATACTCGGTTCCGCCTTCTATGTCGGAGCCGGCGAAGACCGCGCCCGGCGTTAAAAGAAATGCTGCGGCAAACGCCGCCAATACAAACTTGCTGGTTCCCATTTGAAAATCTCCCCCCTCATTGAGCCGAGCCTCGCATAGTTGACGCGACTCTATCATAAAGCGCCGCATGAACAGCAAAAATTTTACTTACGGATGAAAAAAATGCAAAAAAAAGGCGGACATGGGTCACATGTCCGCCTTTTCCAGAGATAAACCGGCTTAGCCTACGCGATTTTTCCGGCTGTAGATATTGAACTTACCCGTGGGGGTTTCGAGTCCCTTGATGCGGGCCTTTTCCGCGAGCGTCTTGCTGTCATAGACGACGATTTCGCCTGTGTTGCTTACGATAGCAGCCTTGTCGCCGGCAGCGGCGGCGGGACGCTTCTTGTTCCAGGCGGACACCCAAACCTCGGAGCCGTCCTTGTTGAACTCGATATGCACAGCCGCCATGCCTTCGCCCTGGGTTACGCGGAGCGACTTGACGACCTTGCCGGTCTTCTTGTCAAGAACAGAGACGCTCTGGTTGACTTCAGGATCCGGCATCAGAGTCTGGTCGGCAAAGACATAAGGCGAATTGGGGTGGGTGCGGATGAACAGGCCGGGACCGCCGGTCTTTTCATCATAGCACTTCTTCCAGGCCTGGTCCGGACGGCCCTTGGGGTCGTTGCCCCAAGCGGTGATCTTGCCTTCGCCCAGATGGACGGTGGCTCCTACCGGTCCGCACTTGTCGTCGTTCCAGTTGGCGCCGGGTCCGGGATGGGGCTTCACGCCGGTTTCAAGCGAGCCGACGGCCTTGCGGGTAACGGTGTCCACAAATTCCATGCGGTTGGAAGCATTGGCCGCAATCTGGAAGTACTTTCCGGACGGGTCGAAGAAGCCGTCGTGGAGCATCAAGTGGGTGTTTTGCTTCTCGACGCGCAGGTTGTCGAGATCGCTGTAATCGACCTGCCACACCTGACCGAGTTCCTTCACCGCGACCATCCATGTCGGGGACATCGCAGGGGCGTAGATGGCGGCGACGCGGGCTTCGTTGACGAATTCGCCGTTGATGTTGGTGCCACGGGTGGAAACCACTTTCAGCGGCTCCATGGTTTTGCCGTCAAGGATGGCGAAGTGCGGGGGCCAGTAACCGCCGCCGATGACGTATTTGTCTTTCCATTCTCCATAGTGGGAAACGGCGACGTCACGGGCTTCGTAGGCGATTCTGGCTTCGGCGGTAGATACCGGGGGATTCGCCCACACGTCGATCTTGTTCATCCTGCCGTCACGGCCCTGGGTGTACCAGAAACGACCTTCAGAGGACTCTTTCAGGACGTGAATGGCGTAACCGGTGTCGACCCTGGTGACCACTTCCTTTTTGTCGCCGTCGATAACGCCGACCTTGCCGGCGTCACGCAGGATGACCATGAAGAAGTTTTCCCAATTACGGTCATGAGCGGGCTTCGCCGGATAATCTTTCGGTTCGACGCGGACTTTGTGGGTCTTCTTCATGTCGGCCAGGCTCATTTCTGGCGGAACCGCGACCGGCATTTGCAGATAGACGGCCATATCGGCGATTTCCTGCTTGGAGAGAGTCTCGTCGAAGTTGACCATCCCGTTTTCGGTGCCGAGAGTGATGATCTTGGTAAGGTCCTTGGTGCCCATGGCGATCGTGCCTTTGGCCGTGACCACGCCCTTGGCGTCAGTCGTCGGGCCGGGCAGAAGGGACTTGCCGGTGGCGCCCTTACGCAGAACGCCATGACAGCCTGTGCAGCGCTGGAAGAAAATCGTGTTCGATTTCTCAAACGCTTCTTTGGATAACGTGGGCGCCGCCGCTTCTTCCGCTACGGCAATAGCCGCAGTGCCCATCATCAGGCCGCCGACCAAGCTTGCCACTGATGTGACAAACATTAGTTTTTTCATAAAATTGCCTCCCTGTTGATTAAAGTCACACTAGAGTTGACCTGGCGTTCTCCTTTTTCTCTTTCCCCCCAATAACGAGATAAGGAAAAGCTAACGTTTAATTAGCCGTGAGAAGGCGTAGAAAACGACATTGCCGCACAATGTGAATGGTTATTGCCAACTAATCAACCCTTGACTTTGACTTTTTGCACAATTTTTTTGGGGAGTTCGGAAAGGGTTGCGCCGGAAAGGGTGGCGCGGAATTCTTTTTTGTGCTTCCCTTGCCTCAAATTCGGTTGCGAATGCCTGATTCCGGGAGGTTTATGGTGAGCGACGTCAGTTGTGTTTATCTGGTGGGGGCCGGGCCGGGGGACCCTGATCTGATGACGATCAAGGCCCGACGGCTTCTTATGAGTGCCGATGTGGTCGTTTATGACCGTCTGGTCTCGCCGGAAATTCTCGACCTCGTTCCGCCGGGAAAAGCCCGCATCTTCGTCGGCAAGGCTCCCAACAACCATCATATGCCCCAGGACGATATCAACGATCTGCTGGTCAGCCTCGCCAAAAGTAACCATTCCGTGGTTCGCCTCAAGGGCGGAGACCCGTTTATTTTCGGTCGCGGCAGCGAGGAGGCTTTATATCTGAAACTTCACGGCGTACCTTTCGAGGTCGTGCCGGGGGTTACCTCCGCCTCGGCGGCCGGCAGCGCTCTCGGCATTCCTCTGACGCACCGCGCTCTCGCCACCGGCGTGCAGTTTGTCACCGGCCATTGTCAGTCCGAAGACGAACTCGACCTGAACTGGAAAGGCATGGCCGACCCCAACACCACCATCGTCTTTTATATGGGACTGGCCAACCTTCCCCGGATCGCCGACGAGTTGATCGCCGCAGGGATGGCCGCCGATACGCCGGCGGCGGCGGTGCTCAAGGTAACGGCGGCGGGTCAAAGGCAATGTGTCACCACTCTTGAACGATTGCCCGCTCTGGTCGTCGCGCTCGGCTATAAAACGCCGGTCATGATCATCATCGGTAAGGTCGTCAGTCTGGCCAAGAGTCTGAACTGGCAGGGATTGATCTATGAGGATGCGGTTCTCGACAACGAGGAAGAATGTTCGGCCAGTGCGTAACGACGCCCTGATCGTTGTTCTTGCCCTCTGTCTGTCGGCCTTCTCCACCGTTTTATTCGCCGATATCAGGTCCGAACGGCAGACGGAACTCTTGTACCTTCTTGACCATGATTGCGGATCGTGCCACGGCATGACCCGCAAGGGCGGCCTGGGATCGCCTCTTCTGCCTTCGCTCCTCGCCGAGAGGTCTGACGATGCGCTGGCCTCTATCATTCTCGACGGCATTCCCGGCACGCCGATGCCGCCCTGGCGACCCCTTATCAACGTCGAGGAAACCAGATGGCTGGTCCGGATTCTACGCAACAAGGAGGAAAAACCATGATCTTTCTGCGCATCATCGCGCTTTGCGCCGCCGTCGGCGCCTGCGCTTCCGTCGAATACAAAGGCTCCGGCGACCTTGGCGTCATCATCGAGAGAGCGGTCGGCTCCGTCCTTATCGTCAACACCACCACTCGTTCTAAAATCGCCCGCGTCGAAGGGCTTGGCGATCTCAGCCACGCTTCCGCCGTCTACTCCCGCGACGAGCATTACGTTTATGTCTTCGGGCGCGACGGCGGCCTGTCCAAGATCGATATTTTGGCCGGTAAACTTGTCAACCGGGTGGTTCAGGGCGACAACGCCATCGGCGGCGCCGTCTCCCAGGACGGGCGGCTGATCGCCGTCTCTAATTATACGCCGGGCGGCGTGCGCGTTTTCGACGCCGAGACCCTGAAAATGGTCGCCGACATCCCCGCCGTTTACGGAACGGAGGGAAAGGCGTCAAAGACGGTGGGGCTGGTGGACGCGCCGGGGCGGCGTTTTGTCTTTACCCTTTATGACGGCGGCGAGATATGGCTCGCCGACCTCAACGACCCCGCCAAGCCTGTTATTACCAAATATAAAGACATCGGTTCGCTGCCCTACGACGCCCTGATTACGCCGGGCGGACATTACTATATCGCCGGGCTGTTCGGCGAGGACGGCATGGCGCTGCTCGACCTGTGGAAGCCGGAAGCCGGAGTGACGCGGATTCTCGGCGACTACGGGAAGGGATCGGAAAAGCTGCCCGTCTACAAAATGCCGCATCTGGAGGGCTGGGCCGTCGTTGACGGCAAGGCTTTTGTTCCGGCGGTAGGGCGCAACGAGGTGCTGATCATCGACACGGCAACCTGGAAGCAGGCGGGAAGCATTCCGGTGCACGGCCAGCCGATATTCGTGGCGGCCCGTCCCGACGGTCGTCATATCTGGGTCAATTTCGCTTTGCCTAATAACGATGTCATACAGATTATCGACGTGGCTACCAACTCCGTCGTCAAGGAATTGACGCCGGGCAAGGGGGTGCTGCATATGGAGTTTACGCCGCGCGGCGAGGAAGTCTGGGTTTCGGTGCGCGACATCGACCGGGTGCTGGTCTACGATACTGCCGATTTTCATGTCGTCAAGGAACTGCCGGCGGACAAGCCGAGCGGTATTTTCTTTACCTCACGGGCGCATCGCATCGGATTGTAATGAGCAATGAATGATCTGGAAAAACGTCTTCTCGACGAATTTCAGAGGGATTTCCCCCTGACTGAACGTCCCTTCGCCGACATTGCGCGCCGGCTCGACGTCGGCGAGGACGAGGTCATCGCGGCGCTGAAGGAACTGAGCGAGAGCGGCGCCGTCAGCCGCGTCGGCTGCGTATTTCGCCCCGGCGGCGTAGGCGTCGGCACGTTGGCCGCCATGGAAGTGCCCGCCGAACGCCTTGAGGAAGTCGCCGAACTGGTCAGCGGCTTTGACGAGGTCAACCACAACTATGAACGCGAGCATCGCCTTAATCTATGGTTTGTCATCACCGCCGCCGACGACAAAGGAATAAGCCGCGTCATCGCCGAGATATCACGCCGAAGCGGCCTTGATGTTCTGGACCTTCCCATGCTTGAGGGCTATCACCTGGACCTGGGGTTTGACCTGAAATGGAACTGACCGAGCAGGATCGCCGCTTGATAACCGCTGTCGAGCGGGGCTTGCCGCTGTGCCGCCGCCCCTTCCGTGAAATCGGGAAGCAGGCCGGGATCAGCGAGAGCGAAGTGATCGCCGCCCTTGGCCGCATGGCGGAAAGCGGAATCATCAGCCGCATGGGCGTGATCGTCCGCCATCACGAATTGGGCTACAGAAACAACGCCATGGTGGTGTGGGATATTCCCGATGAAAAGGCCGGAGAAATCGGCAGACGTTTCAAAACATTCGCTTTCGTCACCTTATGTTACCGGCGCAAACGGCGGCCCCCGGTTTGGCCCTATAATCTGTTTTGCATGGTTCACGGTCGCGAACGCGACGTGGTGCTGGCCCAGGTGGAGGAGCTGGCCGAGGGTTGCGGGCTTAAAGACATGCCCCGCGAGGTGCTTTTCAGCGGACGCCGCTTCAAGCAGCGCGGCGCCGTTTACTCTCCGGCGGCGAGCGTCATATGAGCGCCCCCAAGCCGATTTTACTGGACGACGCCGACAGGGCCATTATCAACGGCCTGCAAGGTGCTTTTCCCCTCAGCGAGGAGCCTTTCGCCGAGGTTGCCGAACGGCTGGGGCTGGACCGGGACGATCTTATCGCCCGCATCCGAAGGATGCTGGATAACAACGTGCTGACCAGATTCGGCCCCATGTATCACGCCGAAAAACTGGGCGGCGGCCTTACCCTGGCAGCGATGAAAGTGCCGGAAGCGGACTTTGACGCCGTCGCCGAACAGGTCAACGCCCATCCCGAAGTCGCTCACAATTACGCCCGCGACCATCGACTTAACATGTGGTTCGTCATCGCCACCGAAACCCAGCAAAGCATCGCCGAGGTCATCGCCGCCATCGAGGAAGAGACCGGCCTTAAAGTTTACAACATGCCGAAGATCAGGGAATTCTTCATCGGCTTGAGTTTCGGAGCTTAAAGGCATGGATGACAGGGCGACCATTGACGACATCGACCGCCGGATCGTTCTGGTTACCCAGCGGGGATTGCCGTTATGCGCCCGCCCCTACGACGCCGTGGCCGAGCAATTGAGCCTCCCGCCGCAAGAGGTGATCCGGCGAATGAAACGGATGCTGGACCAGGGCCTCATCCGCCGCATCGGCGTGGTGCCTAATCATTACACGCTGGGCTATCGCGGCAACGGCATGGCGGTGTGGGATGTGCCGGATGAGTGCGTTCTCGACTTCGGACGCCTGATCGGCGACCTGGAATATGTCAGCCATTGCTATTTGCGTCCCCGCCACCCGCCGGAATGGCCTTACAACCTGTTCGCCATGGTCCACGGCCACGACCGCGACGAAGTGATGGAGCGGGTGGGCAAGATCAATTATATCCTCGGCGATGACGTGCGCGCCCATGAAGTGCTGTTCAGCACCCGCATTCTCAAAAAGACGGGATTGCGCTTTTCGGCGTGAATATAGAATAATGAGACGATGTTCAGGCTGACCCAGTATTTGCGCGAGCTTGACGAGCCGACGCCGGTCGGCCCCCGCCGCGACCTTCCGGGACCGGTAGTGGTGTGGAATCTGGTGCGCCGCTGCAACCTCGCCTGCAAGCACTGTTACACCACTTCCGCCGACAAGGATTTCCCCGGCGAGTTATCGACCGAGGACGTTTTCAAGGTGCTGGGCGACCTGAAGGCGGCGAGAGTTCCGTTTCTCATTTTATCGGGCGGCGAGCCGTTGCTGCGCCCCGACATTTTCGACATATCAATCCGCGCCAAGGATATGGGCTTCTATGCGGCGCTGTCCACCAACGGCACCCTTATCAACGAGTCCAATATCAAGAACATCGCCGCCGTCGGCTATGACTACGTCGGCATCAGCATTGACGGCATCGGCGAGACGCATGACAAGTTCCGTCGCCTGGACGGCGCTTATAAGGCCGCCATGCGAGGCGTCGGCCTGTGCCGCGACCTGGGACTGAAGGTGGGTCTCCGCTTCACCATGACCAATGACAACGCTCATGAACTGCCGCAAATCCTCGACCTGCTGGATGCCGAGAACATCGACCGTTTCTATTTTTCGCATCTCAATTACGCCGGACGGGGCAACCGCAACCGCAAGGATGACGCTTTCTTCAAGACCACCCGCCACGCCATGGACCTGTTGTTCGAGCGCGGCCGGCAATGCCTGAAAAACGGCGACGAAAAGGAATTCGTCACCGGCAACAACGACGCCGACGCCGTTTATCTGCTGTTGTGGTTGCAAGACAACTTCCCGCAAGCCGTCGGGCATGTTCACGCCAAGCTGGCGCAATGGGGCGGCAACGCCTCAGGAGTTAATATTTCCAACATCGACAACACCGGCAACGTTCACCCCGACACCATGTGGTGGAATTATACCATCGGCAACGTGCTGAAGCGTCCGTTTGCCGATATCTGGAACGACACATCCGATCCGCTGATGGCCGGCCTCAAGCGCCGCCCGCGCCTGATCAAGGGCCGCTGCGGGGCGTGCGTATATTTTAATATCTGCGGCGGCAACACCAGGGTGCGTGCCGAACAGATCACCGGCGACCCCTGGGCCGAAGACCCGGCCTGCTATCTTACCGACGAGGAGATCGGCGTTGCCGACGCCGGGGAGCGGGTAAAAATCACGCCGTTTTCCGCATCCGCGCACCACCAACGAAAGGTCTTGTAATTCGATGATGAAAATTTTAGCCGTTACCCTGATGATTTTGAGCGGAGTCAGCGCGGCGAGCGCGGCGGACCCCGCCTCGCTGTACGCCGCTCACTGCGCCGAGTGCCACGAGGCCGGACGGCTGGGCGCCATGGGTCCGGCTCTTCTGCCGGAGAACCTGGGCCGCCTGTCCAAGAAAAATGCGTTTGACGATATCGCCAATGGTCGCCCGGCGACCCAAATGCCCGGCTATAAGGACAAGCTGTCCAAGGAAGAGATCGACGCCCTGGTGACGCTGATCTATACGCCGCTGACCCCGATGCCGATATGGGGAACAAAGGAAATCAACGCCACCCATGTGATCCATACGCCGTTGGATAGCCTGCCCGACAAGCCTAAACACAACGCCGATCCCTTGAACCTGTTTACGGTAGTGGAGACCGGCGATCACCATGTCACCATTCTCGACGGCGACAAGTTTGAGCCGCTGTGGCGCTTCAAGTCGCGGTACGCCTTGCACGGCGGCGCCAAATATTCGCCGGACGGACGCTTCGTTTATTTCGGTTCGCGGGACGGCTGGGTCAGCAAGTACGATCTGCACAGCTTCAAGCCGGTGGCCGAGGTGCGCGCCGGCCTTAACACCCGCAACATTGCCGTTTCGTCGGACGGAAAGTGGGTGATGGTCGGAAATTATCTGCCGCACACCCTGGTCGTTCTCAACGCTGCCGACCTGTCGTTGTCGCGGGTAATCTCTACCGCCGACGGCCAAGGCGCTACGTCGCGGGTCAGCGCCGTTTACACGGCCCCGCAGCGAAAAAGCTTTATCGTCGCCATGAAGGATTTCAAAGAGGTGTGGGAACTGTCCTATGATCCGAACGCCAAGCCCATCTACGGCGGCTTCGTCCACAATTACCGCGAGGGACAGGAGGAAGGGGTAGCCATGGAAAAGCAGCCCTTCGCCAAGCGTCGCATCAAGCTGGATGATTATCTGGACGACTTTTTCTTTAACCTCGCCTACACCGAGGTTATCGGCGCTTCGCGGGACGAAAAGACCGGCAGCGTTTACAATCTGGATACCGGGAAAAAGGTGGCCGATCTTGATCTGGGCGGCATGCCGCACCTGGGGTCCGGCATCGTCTGGGATTACAACGGCGGCCCGGTGATGGCGACTCCCCACCTTAAGGGCAGCACGGTCAGCGTCATCGACATGACGACATGGAAGACGATCAAGAAGATCGAGACCATGGGTTCCGGTTTTTTCATGAGGAGTCATGAAAATACGAATTATGCCTGGACCGATGTCTTTTTCGGCCCCAACAAGGGCTTTTTGCACGTTATCGACAAACAAACCCTGGAGATCGTCAAGAATATCAACCCGGCGCCGGGCATGACCAACGCCCATGTCGAGTTCACCCGCAGCGGCAGTCACGCCCTGGTCAGCATCTGGGAAATGGACGGCGCCATAGTCGTTTACGACGCCAGGACTCTGGAAGAGGTCAAACGCATCCCGATGAAGAAACCGTCGGGCAAGTACAACGTCTTTAACAAGATCACCTATTCATCGGGAACAAGCCATTAGCCGTCTCGGAAGAATCATCGGCCTGTTGCCGGTCGCCGTTCTGGCGGCGGGCTGTCTCACCGAGGCGCAGCAATTCGGCGGCTCCGGCCCCATAACCCTGTCGCCGGAGGTAACCAGGGCCTTTGAATGGCACAAGCATCTGGGCGGATATCTGGTTGTCTCCAGCGACGGCGGACACTTCGGGGAATCCTATTGCGCGACCAAGGATTGCACCGACGTCGGCGTCCTTGACGCCCTTTTCAAGTGCCGCGCCTTAACCACAAGCGACTGCCGCCTGTTCGCCAAGGATGGCGTGGTCGTCTGGGACGGCCCGTGGCGGACGGCGGAGTAAAAAACCGCCCTACGTTATGCCAAGGATCAATATCAATGATCTTCGGTATAATCCGGCGGGATTCGGAAAGAGGCCGGTCAGGGACGCTTTGGCCGGTAGTCTCGATTGTCGAGACAGCAATCGTAGGTCGTCTTGTCGATCATAATCCAGTCGGTCTTGTCGATCCCCCTGCGGTTCCGGCTGGTGATGCTGCTCGGAAAAGCGGAGGCAACCTTGACCCATCTGCCCTGCTCTTGTGAGATAGCCCGGATTTCGTCCGCAACCTCCGACAAATCCTGGTCCTGACTGAACACCAGCGCCACGTCATAGGCGTTCCGGTGAGCGAGACGGATGATGTCGATGGCGATCCGCACATCAATGCCTTTTTCTTCGCCTACCAGAATCGTATGCTGGATTCCGTCGGGCAGGGAAAAGGATTTATTCCGGTACCTTAATGGGCGCGAAAAGACGTGGACCTTTTGGCGCCCCATTTGCGCCAGCTTCGCTGTCCAGAAATGGTTCCAGAACGGATTATCCGAACTATCGGGAATGCCGGTGTATAAGCGGACCTCGGCAAGCGTCCAGCCCCGGTCGAGGCAAACGGTTTTTGCAAGAGCGTGAGGATCATAATTCGGGTAGGTATAACCAAAAGATTCTTTTACCGAATGAAAAAGATTTTGCCCGTCGATAAACGCTATGGCTCGTTTTGTCGCCGACTCGGTTGCCATGGTTCCCCTGCCTACAAACAAATAACCCCGCCCGAGGCCTTGCGGCGTGTCGGGCGGGGAGCAAGTAGATATCCTTTATATCGCATCTATCAACCGGATTTCAACCATGATCTTTCTCAAAAACTTCAGCAAAAACCGAGGGTAAGCTGCTGCGGCCTTGCCGTTATTGCGAGCGGAGCGAAGCAATCCGGATGGCGGCGAATGCTCCTGGAAATTCTTGTATAAGCAGAATATCCGTTAACGGACCATCCTGAAAATCAGTTTGATTGCAAAAGGAAATAACGATGGTATTCGGTTTCATGGCATATCATTACTTTTTTCAACCTAGACGATAAAGGGAGCGGCCAACAATGGAAAAGCGTTTTTCTAAATGGGTGAAATGGACCCGCCTATGGGACACCAAGAATAACCGATGGAACCCTAAGCGTAGCCGATGGACACATGAGAAGATAAAAGAATTAGAAAACATTAGGTCTCCAGGAATCTACGCATTGGCAATTTCAAAGAAAAATATTAATGGGAATGACTTCGAATTTATAAAATGCATCGCCTACTTTGGGACGACTAACTCGTTAAAAAGGCGCCTTTCCCAGTTCAACAATACACTCCGAGGTAAAAAGGGCCATAGTGGTGCCGTTCGATTCATGCATGATTACCGTAACGGTAAAGATCTTGCCAGATTACTTTATGTTTCCGTGCGGCCATTTAAATGTGAGGCTGGTGAAATAACTGAGAAAAATCTGCGCATGCTCGGCTGTGTAGTGAAAGCAGAATATGAGGCGTGGGCGGAGTATGTAAAAAGATTCAAAAAGTTACCGAAGTACAATAATAGAAAAACTCTAAAACTTGGCAACAAGTAGATGTAGCGAGAGTCGGTCTTGTTTGGACAGTTCGGCGGCGAAGTTAAGGTGTGTTCCGCTCATAAAATGTCGATCTCATCGCCGACGGCGATAGTCCCTTCGGTTAATACTTTCGCATAAACTCCCATGTCGATGTGGCCGAAGCCCCGTTGCAGGGTCTTGGGGATGTTCATGTCGCGCTCCGCCGTTTGTGGATCGACGTTGACGGCGGCGCATCTGTCGATGCGCTTGGTGATCTCCAGGCGGACGCCGCCGATGGCGATTTCCTTGTTCAGCCATTTGAACTCGTCCCACGGCGCCGCGCCGTCAAAGATCAGGTTGGGACGGAAGCGGATCGGGTTCACCGGCCCGCCGACTACCCTTCCCAGGTCGGTGATCGAAGCCGAGCCGATCAGCGACAGAACGCAGGCCTGATGATCGGAAAACATATGGCCTTCCGGCGCTTCGAGCAGGCGCGGCTTGCCGGCGGCTTCGCGTTTCATATAGGCGGCGAAGAAGTCTTCGATCACGGCGCGTCCGACGGGGGTGGTGATATTGCCCCGCGCCACCCGACGGCCTTTCCTGAAGATGCTCAGGGTTCCGTCGGATTCATCATAAGTAGTTTCGAGAGCCGCCAGACGTTCGTCGCGCATCAGCATCAGAAACCCGGTCTTGGGCAGCCACTTGGGAGCGGACGCATCAAATCGGGTGGCGGCGTGGGCAAGGGCGAAACGGCGGTCATCGGGGACTCCCAGGCCCGGCCGTAGTCGGACCTGATTCAGGCTTTGCGCGCTCAGTCCCTTTACCGGGTAGCGAAGAATTTGCGCGACCTTGATCATTATCTCGTTTCCGCCGCCAGAATCGCTCTCAGTCCCGACCGGTAGTCGGGATGGATCAATCTTACCGCCAATTCTTTTTTGATGCGCGTATTATCGACAAGGCGGTTGTCGCGCCAGAAGGACAGCGCCATCGGCGACATTTTCCCGGCCGCCTCGTCAAAAGGAATCAGCGGCGGCGGTTTTACGCCGAGCAGTTCGCAGGCGAAAGCCGTCACCTCGGCCGCCGTCGCCGGCAGGTCATCGGCCAGGTTATAGACGGCGCCGGGATCGGGGCGGGCCATCGAGGCCATCGCTGCGCCCGCGATATCGTCCACATGAATGCGCGAGAACAGGTGTCCCGGCTTGTCGATGCGCCGCGCCGTCCCGTCGCGCACCCTGTCCAGTACGCTGTTTGCCGGCCCGTAGATTCCGGACAGGCGGAAGATATGCGCCGGGATATTCGTCGCCGTCCGCCATTGCTTCTCCGCCTCGACGCGAAGCCGGCTGCGTTCCGAGGTCGGCAGCAACGGCGCCGATTCATCGACCATGCGGCCGCCGGTATCGCCGTAGACGCCGGTGGTGGACAGGTAACCGATCCAGGCAAGTCCTTTGACGGCGGAAAGGTCTTTTTGATGATGGCGCAGGACCGGGTCGCCTTCGGCATCGGGCGGAACCGAGGTCAGGAGATGAGTGACGCCTTTCAGCGCCGTCGCCGCGTGTCGAAAGGGACGTTGACCATCGAAAAGGAAGGCCTTGATCCCCGTCGCCGCCGATTTGTTTACGCTTTCCTTATCCCGGCAAGTGCCGGTGACGGTCCATCCTTTATCCATCAGAATGCCGGCCAGCGTCCGGGCGCTGTAGCCCAGCCCGAAGCAAAACAAATGCGGCGGTTTTTTATTCATGTTCGGAGTCTCTTGCCTTCGGCGCCGGAAGGTAGGACTTTACCGGTCGCGGACTGTGGAGCAACAAGATAATGAACATACGGATATGGCTTTTGGCGGCGGCGACGGCGGCGATCTTCGCCGCCGGGGCGGAGGCCGACGAGATCAACCCCGCCGCCGAATATGATAGCTGCATGAAGCAGACCAAGAGCGCTCCCAATGAGGCCTTTGAAAAGGCGATGTCGTGGCGCGACATGGGGGGCGGAGCGCCGGCCAAGCATTGCGTCGCGGCGGCGTTGATGGCGCTCGGCCAGTACTCCACCGCCGCCGCGCGGTTCGAGGAATTGGCCCAGGAGATCATCGACAAGCCCTCGTTCAAGGCGGAATTGCTGGGGCAGGCGTCCCAGGCCTGGCTGATGGACAACAAGGCCGAACGCGCCGAAGGGGCGGCGACGGCAGGCCTCAAGATCAATCCGATGAACCAAAACCTGCTGGTCGACCGGGCCGTGATCCGCGCCGCCGCCGGTCGTTATAAAGAAGCCGTCGAGGATTTGAACCTGGCCGTCGAAATGAACCCCGACTCTGTTGAAGCCCTGGTTTTTCGCGCCAGCGCTCAACGCCTGCTCGACAACCTTGAGCAGGCCGAAACCGATGTCAATCTGGCGCTGTCGCTGGATCCGCTGCATCCGGAGGGGTTGCTGGAGCGCGGCAATATTCGCCGCCTCAAGGGCGATGACGACGGCGCCCGCGCCGATTGGCTACAGGTGTTGGGCGCCCATCCCGACACCCTCGCCGCCCAAGCCGCCCAGGCCAATCTGGAAAAGATGGACGTCAAGACGGAATAGCCCCGGCGCTTTCCCCTCCTTACGAAGGAGGGGAGGTTGCTGCCGATACCCCCTAACGTCCGGCGCGTTGATCGGAATAAGCACTGTTTTATGAAACACAGAGGCTCAGAGACACAGAGGAGGATAGAGAGAAAAAAGAAAAAGCAGGAATAAAACTTTAATTAATCTTCTCTGCGTCTCTGTGCCTCTGTGGTGGTCAAAACACACAGACTGATAACTCCCTTCTAAAGGGGGAGGACTTTAGGTTTGCGCCACGCTGTCTTTTGAACCATAATTAATAAAATCGGTTACAGGCCGTTCTTGTCGGAGAAAAAATGAGTCGGTCGTTTTTAGCAAAGCTTCTGCTGGTCATATTTGTATGCGCCCAGCTTGTCATAAACGCGGCGGAGGCGGTTGCCTCCGATGATTATTACTCATTCGACGGCTCATGCGGCCTGATTGACGATCCTTCGGAAGGCGCTGACCTCGGCGCCTTCGCCGTGAATTCATATCCCGACGGCTTTGCCGGCTCGGGGCGGAAAGTGGTTTTCTTTGTTGATGAGCGCCTGATGGCGGCCAAAGCCGTCTCCGGCGTCTTTACCACCGGCCCGCCGATTTTTCATATCTAAACTCACGTTATCCCTTCTTTTTTCAATCCCCCGCGATGCCGGCATTCCCGGCCGGTTACCAGACGCGCGGGATGAGCGGGAGGGGGCACTTCCCTGTCCCCTCCCGTCTTTTTGTCTACCCTTCATATGCTGTTCAGGTTACTTGTGTCAGCGTACAGGCAGCGTTAACCCCTGGAGAAACAGATCATGCGTATTTTTGCTTTCGCCGTCATGGCGCTTTTGTTGACGGTCGGCGTCGCCCGCGCCGAGACCTTTCCGGTCGTAACCGACAAGACCGTCATCAAGGAATGCGGCGAATGTCACATGGTCTTCCCGCCCCAGACCTTGCCCAAAGCGTCATGGGAAAAGATCATGGCCACCCTGTCTGATCATTTCGGCGAGAACGCCGTTATGGACCCCGCTGCGGCGGCAAATATTCTTGCCTTTCATGTCGCCAATTCTTCCGATGTCAGCGACGTGCGCGCCGCTGTGAAATGGCGCGTCAGGGAAACATTGGCGCGGATCACCGACGCCCCCCGGTTTGTTTCAAAACACAAGCAATGCGGCCCCGAGGTTTGGGCGCATAAGCAGGTGCGCTCCAAGGCCAATTGCCTGGCTTGCCACCCGACCATGAATGTCAACGGCTCCACCGACGCCAAGATGAAATTCCTGCCCGCCGAGCTGCAACGCAAGTGCGGCGAAGGCGACGATTAAGGCGTTTGCCGGTGCCGGGAAAATCATATGTGCTGCTGGAAAGCCGGGGGCTGATCGGCCTCGCCGGCGAGGACGCCCGCTCCTTTCTTCAGGGGCTGGTTTCCAACGACGTCAAGAAGGTGGCCGCCGGGCGCGCCGTTCACGCCGCCTTCCTGACGCCCCAGGGAAAATACCTGCATGATTTTTTCATTATCCAGGACAGGGACAGCTCTCTTGTGCTGGACGTTGAGGCGGCGCGTCGCGAAGACCTCAGGAAACGCCTCTCCATGTACAAGCTGCGCTCCAGGGTGGAGATCGCCGACCGTTCGACCGAACTGGTCGCCGTCGCCCTGCCGGGCGGGGGGATGGTCGGCGACTTTGCCTATGCCGACCCTCGGCTGGCCTTAATCGGCGCCCGTGCCGTCCTGCCTCGCGACCATGCCGTCCGGATTCTGGAGGACGCCGGCTTTGCGGCGGCGACTTTTGCCGAATACGATAAACTGCGGATAAGCCTCGGCCTTGCCGACGGCAGCCGCGACATGGTTGTGGACAAGGCGCTGCTGCTGGAAAACGGTTTTGACGAGATGGGCAGCGTCGATTGGAACAAGGGCTGCTATCTCGGCCAGGAGCTGACGGCGCGCACCAAGTACCGGGGCCTGATCAAGAAGCGGCTGGCGCCGGTATCGATTGACGGACGGACGCCTCAGCCGGGCGACATGATAACCATGGACGGCGAGGATGCCGGCGAAATGCGCTCCGCCGTCGGCGAGATCGGCCTGGCGCTGCTGCGCATTGATTGTCTGACCAAGAGCGGCGCCGTATTTATCTGCGGCGAGGCGACGCTGACGCCGCATAAACCCGATTGGATGAAGTTTTAGCCTTCCCCCGCCATGTTTTCCAACGACGCAACCTCTCAACTTTTAGCCCCGGTGGCCGCCGCTTTCAGTCAACGGTTGAAACTTCATGGGGTCGGCCCCTCGGCGGTCTTCTGGAATAATGCCGAGGGCCAGCAGTTGCGCTTTGAGTTGTTGATCGAAGTGATGGGCGACGATGTTCACAAGAAGGGAATCAGCGTCAACGATCTGGGATGCGGCTACGGCGCCTTGTTTGAGTTTCTCCGGGACATGCCGCCGATGGATGGCGGTCGGTTCTTCGGCTATGACATCAGCAGGGACATGATAAAGGCCGCTCGCCGCCGCGTGCGCGATCCGCGCGCTCAATTCTACGAAAGCTCTGCCGCCATCCATGTCGCCGACTACTCCTTCGCCTCGGGCGCCTATAACATGAGACAGACCGCCGGCGAAGGGGAGTGGAACAGGTACGTTAAGGAAAGCCTGCGCCGACTGTGGGCCAAATCGGCCAAAGGCATGGCCTTCAACATGCTGAATGATGAACGGGAAAAAATTGAGGACTGGCTGTATTACGCCGATTCACAGGACTTTCTCGACTTTTGCCGCGCCGATTTATCGTCCGACGCCGTGCTGATAGACAGTCATCCCCTGCGGGAATGGACGATTCTGATCCGAAAGTAACGCTTTATAAGCGGTATTCTTTGCTGCGGGTGCAGCGCAGACCGGAAAGGCCGTGGCTGTCGAACAGACGCTGCCATGACAGAAACTCGTCGACCGACAGCGTATAGCGCCGGCAGGCGTCGTTCAGCGAGATCAGTCCCGAACGTACGCCGTCTACGACGGCGGCCTTGCGGCTCGTGACCCAACGCTTGGTGTCCGAGGGCGGCAGGTCTTCGCGGGTCAAGGGTTTCCCGCTGGGGCCGAGGGGCTTTTTGGAATTGCAGTAAGACTGGCGGTTTGTCATTGGCCGGCTCTTTTTTCTGTTCAGCGAAGATTTCCGTGAATACCATTGAGCTTGTTAATGAACAGCTAAGGAACAAGGTTAATGTTTTCTGAAAAAATATAGAGAAACATTCATGGTCTACGTTTAAACTTACGGCGGCCTCCGCTTTTTCCACCTGAAGGCAAGTGTTCATGCTGTTTACTCCCACCAGCCGCGAAAAATTCCTTCATTTAATGCCCAAGGGCGGAATCGTCGCCGAGATCGGGACTTTCAAGGGGATTTTTTCCCGGCAAATTCTCGACGTGGTCCAACCGGAGCGCCTTCACCTGATTGATCCATGGGTGTTCCAGAACCAGACCGACTATCTGTCCGACGCCAGCAACGTCAGCGACCGACAGCACGAAGATAATTATCTGCATGTCCAACAGCTCTTCGCCGCCGCCATCGCCTCCGGCCAGGTTATCCTGCATCGGGATTTTTCATGCGAAGCCGCCCTGCGGTTTGATGATCGTTATTTCGACTGGATTTATGTCGACGGCATGCACACCAAAGAAGCCGTCGCCGCCGACCTGAAGGCCTTCTTACCCAAGATGAAGGAGAACGGCCTGATTCTCGGTCACGACTATATCGACCATGAAGACTTCGGCGTCATTGACGCGGTTGATGATTTCATCAAGGCGACCGATTATGAAATGGTGGCGATGACCGCCGACGCCTGCCATACCTTCGTCTTGTCGCGCACCCCGGATGACGAGATCACCAACACCCTGACCTCGCGCATCATCTATAACGTCGCCGGGGTCGTCGAGATCAATGATTTCCGGAATCGCCGTTTCGTTCACAAGGGAATCGTCTTCCCCGACGGCGTCGTGCGGGCGCTTCCGTCATTCTGACCCTGGGGTCAAGACTCATTAAATTCATGAATTCTGCGCGAAGCAGAAAAGGCGATTCGGCTATGAAAAGGCCGAAAAGCGTAGTATTTGCTACGGTTGAGGCCTTTGAAGACGTCCGGTCGCCTTTTCTGCCGCGCCCGAGAAGGGTGACATCAGAATGACCGAATGGACATCGGAAAATCGGCTCGCCGGGGGCCTTCAGGCCCGTCTTCGCCGATTCTCCTTGTCCCTCAGTCATTTTGATGTCACAGAATTTCATAAATTTAATGAGTCTTGGCCCTAGGATAAACCAATGGAGGTTCCGGCATGAGCTTGTTGAATGAAAAATCCGTGACCAAGGTTCGCTGCGCCCTGGCGGCGGCCGGCTGCGAAGATACGATTATCGAGCTTGATAAGTCGATCCGCACGGCTGAAGAAGCGGCGGCGGCCCTCGGCGTTGAACCGGGCGCCGTTGTTCAGGCCCAGGTTTTCAAGATCGGCAAGCGGTTCGTGATCGTATTCTTCGCCGGCGACTGCGCCTGCGTGAAGGAAAGCCTGCCGCGAGCGCTTAATATGGAAGGCGAGGTCATCGGCGCCGGCGCCGGCGAGGTGCGCGGCGCCACCGGCTTCTCCGTCGGCGGCGTCGCTCCGACGGGACTTCCTTTCAAGCTGCCCATGCTTATCGACCGAAGCCTCAAGCGCTTTGAAACCCTGTACGTTCCCGCCGGACATCCTCATTGCGTTTTTGCGACGACGGTCGCCGACCTGAAGCGTCTCAGCGGCGGCGTTGTCTCCTACAACATCGCTGCGCCGCTGTAGATTCACGACGATCATTGACAGAAGCGGCAGAAAGCCTGATATTCGCCCGGCATTTCCCCGAAATTAATGAAAAAGAGTGGCCCTGACAATTGGCCGGTCAAATTCAAACCTCATGAAGTTTTCTGATCTCGGACTGGGCGATAAGGTTCTGCGGGCGGTGGCCGACGCGGGATACACCGAACCCACGCCTATCCAGGCGCAAGCCATTCCGGTGATTCTCATGGGCCGCGACATAATGGGTTGCGCCCAAACAGGCACCGGCAAGACGGCCTCGTTCACCCTGCCGATGATCGACATTCTGGCCGCCGGCAAGGCCAAGGCGCGGATGCCGCGCACCCTGATCCTTGAACCCACTCGCGAGCTGGCGGCCCAGGTCGCCGACAACTTCGAAGTCTACGGCAAGCACCAAAAGCTCTCCATGGCGCTGATTATCGGCGGCACCTCGATGAATGACCAGATCGCCGTTATTGACCGTGGGCCGGACGTTCTGATCGCCACGCCGGGACGCCTGCTGGACCTGTTTGATCGCGGCCGGCTGCTTCTCAACGATGTCAAGATTCTGGTTATCGACGAGGCCGACCGCATGCTTGACATGGGCTTTATCCCGGATGTGGAGCGTATTGTCTCGCTGGTTCCCAAGATACGTCAGACCTTGTTCTTCTCGGCCACCATGGCTCCCGAAATCCGTCGTCTGGCCGAAGCCTTCCTGATGAATCCCAAGGAAATCTCGGTATCGCCGCCGGCCTCCGTCACCGCTATGGTAACCCAGGGACTGGTGATGGTCGCCCACGGCGACGGCAAGCGCCCCGGCGGCGGTCAGAAGGAAAAACGCGCCGCCCTGCGTCAACTCATCAAAAATGAAACCGTCAAGAACGCCCTGGTCTTCTGCAACCGCAAGCGCGACGTCTCCGTGCTGTGCAAGTCGTTAATCCGTCACGGCTATAACGCCGCTCAACTGCACGGCGACATGGCTCAAGCGTCGCGCATGGAAGTGCTGGACAACTTCAAGAACGACAAGATCACCTTCCTGGTGTGCAGCGATGTCGCCGCTCGCGGCCTGGATGTCCCCAACATGAGCCATGTCTTTAACTTTGATGTGCCGACCCACGCCGAGGACTATGTGCATCGCATCGGACGGACGGGCCGCGCCCGCAAGGAAGGCCGCGCCCTGACCCTGGCGACGCCTGAAGACGGCAAGTATCTGGCCGCCATCGCCGGCATCATCGGCCATGAAATCCCGCGCATCGAACTTACCGGCGTCCAAAGCGCCGAGCCTGAGGCCGCTTCCGACCGCCCGCACGCCGGGCGCGAACGGGGACGCGAACGGGGCCGAGGGCGTAAACAGGAAACACGCCGCCCGGAAATAAAGGAAACTCCGCCCAAGCCGATTGAGGCCAAAAAAGAAACCGCTAAAAAGCCTGAAAGGGAAAGAGAGCCGAGCAACAAGCCGACCTTCGGCGCGGGCGTTCATACCCCCGCTTTCCTGCTGAGGCCGGCCAAGCCGAACGAGTAGAATCCAGCAGATGTTTCGCGCAATTTAACCCCTCCTGACCTCCCCTTGGTAAGGGGAGGAATTTTTCTCCCCTTACCAAGGAGGGGTTAGGGGAGGTAAAAACTTCCGGTTCTCTATGATCGAACAGGAGAATACCGTCCGTGAATTCCATGACCGGCTTCGCCCGCATCCGGGGACATAGCGAAGGACAGGAAGATACTTGTTCCTGGACCTGGGAGTTAAAAAGCGTCAACGGCAAGGGGCTGGACATCCGCTGCCGGACGGCGTCCGGTTTCGAGTGTCTGGAACAGCCGGTGCGCGAGCGCGTCAAGAGCCGCCTTCATCGCGGCAATGTGTCGGTAACCCTGACCATTGATTGGGGCCGGGCCGAAAACAATGTGCGCATTAACCGCCGGATGCTGGCCGGCTATCTCTCCCTGTTGCCGGAAATCAAAAAGAGCATGCCGGAGCTTGCCCCGCCGAGCATAGACGGTCTGCTTGCCCTGCGCGGCGTTATTGAAACGACGGCGGACGGCGAACCGCCGGAGGAGACGTGCCGCGCTCTTGACGAGGCGCTTCTCGCCGATCTGGACGCAGCCGTTATATCTCTGAGCGCCATGCGCGCCGGAGAGGGAAAGCATCTCGCCGGCGTACTGTTATCTCAGCTTGAACATATGGAGCGGCTGCTCGGCGAGGTTAAAGTTCTCGCCACCCTCCAGCCCGCCGCCATGAAGAAACGCCTCAAGGCCCAGGTGGCGGAACTGCTGGAGGCGACCCCTGCCCTGCCCGAAGAACGGCTTGCCCAGGAGGCGGCGCTGCTGCTTATAAAGTCCGATATACGCGAGGAACTTGACCGTCTGGACGCCCATGTGGCGACAGCCAGGGGATTGCTCGGGGAGGACGACGGAGCTATCGGCCGCAAGTTCGATTTTTTATGCCAGGAATTCAGCCGCGAGACCAATACGCTATGTTCCAAATCGCCGGACGTAGAAATGACCCGTCTGGGCCTGAATTTAAAGTCGATTATCGATCAACTCCGTGAGCAGGTGCAAAACATTGAGTAACCAACATAAAATCAAGCGCCGAGGCATGATGCTGGTCCTGTCCTCGCCGTCGGGCGCCGGCAAGACGACGATTTCGCGTGAACTCCTTGAACGCGACGAGAATCTCAGCATGTCGATCTCGACCACCACCCGTCCGCCGCGCCCCGGCGAGGAGGATGGCCGGGACTACTACTTCACTTCGCCGGAGCAGTTCAAGCGTATGGTCAGCAACGGCGAGTTCCTTGAACATGCCGTCGTCTTTTCCAATTCCTATGGGACGCCGAGGGCGCCGGTGGAAACGGCGCTGGCGAAAGGCCTGGACGTGCTGTTCGATGTCGACTGGCAGGGCACCCAGCAGTTGGCCCATAGCGCCCGCCACGATCTGGTCAGCATCTTCATTCTGCCGCCCTCCCATCAAGAACTGGAACACCGGCTGCGCAAGCGCGCCCAGGATACGGAAGCGGTGGTCCGCGAACGCATGTCCAAGGCGTCATCCGAAATCAGTCATTGGGACGCTTATGATTATATTATCGTCAACCATCACGTCAGAGACAGCGTTTCCGGCGTCGAGGCCATCATCGCCGCCGAGCGCCTGAGACGGAGCCGACAGACCGGACTGCCCGACTTCGTTAAGGGGCTGATCGGGGAAGGTTAAGCGACGTCATTAATAAAAAAATTAAAGAGAAAAATTAAAGCCATGTCCGATACTAATGAGAACGCGCCTGATTCTTCGTTCATTCTGCCGCCGCTCGCCGTCGGCGCGGTCGTCGGCGCGACCCTTCTGGTTACGTTGGCCGGCACGGATTATCTAGCCGCCGCTGATTGGGGTTGGTTGACCATGGCCGTTACCCGGGCGGCGACGGTTTTCTTTTTCATCGATCTGCTGTTGCGGGCGAGAGAGGCGAAGAATAACGATCAAAAAGGAATGAAGGGCGTCACGGCCTATCTGAAGACGGGATTGGCCTGGATCGACGTGCTTGCCGCCGTTACGGTTCCGATTATGGAACTCCTTGGGGCGACTTCCAACATCCCGGATATTTTCGCCCTTCTATGCATTCTGAAGCTCGTTCGCTATTCGATGGGGCTTGCGCTGCTCGGGCGGGTGCTCGGCAATGCCGCCGACTCATTGCTGTCCGTGCTGCTCAGCTTTGCCATCATTCTGATTACTTCCGGAACACTGATGCATCTGATCGAAGGACCGGGCCAGCCGGCGCAGTTCGGCAGCACTCCGCTGGCCATGTGGTGGGCGATCGTCACTCTCACTACGACGGGGTACGGCGATGTCACTCCCCTCTCTTTTCCGGGGCGCGTCCTTGCCGGCATAACTATGGTTTGCGGCATCGGCACGTTCGCCCTGTTGGCGGGAATTCTCGCCTCCGGCTTTGCTGACGAACTCAAACGACGTGAATTTCTGCATAACTGGGACCTTGTGGCCAAGGTCCCCTTCTTCAGCAAGATCGGTCCCGGCGTAATCGCCGAGGTCGCCCGCCTGCTTAGGCGGAATGAATTTTCGAAAGGCCAGACGATAATCCAAAAAGGAACGCCCGGAGAATCGATGTACTTCATCGTTTCGGGCGAGGTGAAGGTGCGGACGCCTTCCGGGTCCGTGCGGTTGCGTAACAACCAGTTCTTCGGCGAGATGGCGCTTATAACCGGGGCGCCGCGAAGCGTCACCGTAGTCGCTTCCAAACCCTGCGTGCTTCTTGAACTCGACGTGGCGGACTTCCGGCATATCGCCGCCAGCCGGCCCGAGTTGATGAAAATGATCGAAGAAGAGGCGGCGCGGCGAGCTACCTGAAATCCTAATTATCGAGAGTCAACGGAGCCAACGTCCGGCTTTCAACGCGGATGATCGGCATCGCCGGCGGCGGCGGGGCGAACGGATGCCTTGAGGAAGCGACAACGGTTTTGAGCATGGTCTGCTGTTTCGGCGGAGGAGAAGCCTTGGCGGGAGAGGGCTTTGCCGGCAGTTCAACAAGCGGCGCGTCATATGCCGTCGATGTTTCCGGGGGCGGCGGAGGCATTTCCCGTAATGTCTGAATCGGCGGCAAGTCTAATGACACCAGGGGCGTGATATCGTATTTAACGCCGGGAGACCAACCGGCCCGATCAAAAGGAGCCGCCATCGAGACGGCGACGCCGATAACGGTAGCGCTGACGGCGGCAATGAGAATGCGGTCATCCGCCATGTAGTAGCCTTCTTGAGATTCAGATTAAATACGCATTCATTAAACAACGGGTATGGTTAATAAATGGTTTATCCCTGCAAAGAACGGGCGGCGGTCGAAAAAGATCATCGACGCCTGTGGAAACAAAATCGCGTCGTGATCGAGGGGAATGCGCGGCGCAGCACGCCGCTCGGCATGCTGAGCCATCATGAGCCGGGAATAATCAAGCATTCCGTTACTTTGTTCGGCGCCGTCGTCAGGCGCTTCGGGTTGTACCGTTACGGATTTCGCAACGCGCTGGATATTCATCTTAACTCCTTTCAGATTGCCTTCGCCGACCTTCCCGATGAGTTTGACGGCTATCGCATCCTTCACCTGACCGACTTTCATCTGGATATGGCGCCGGGCCTGGATGCGGCAATCATCTCGACGGTGAGAGGGCATCAATTTGATTTGTGCGTGATGACCGGAGACTATCAAAATGACAGGCCCTTTCCCCTTCGGCTGATCCTCGACCCCATGGCTAAAATAGCCGGTGCCGTCAGGGCCGAAGACGGCATCTACGCCACCCTCGGCAACCATGATGATCATCGCATGGCGAAGGGCCTGGAAAGGCTGGGCATCCGGGTTCTTGTCAACGAATCGGTTTCCCTGGAGCGTAACGGAGCGCGGCTCCACATCACCGGCCTTGATGACGTGAACCGCTTTTTTACCCCGATGGCCCACGCGGCGCTGACGCCGCCGGGAGACGATTTCAAGATCGCCCTGGTCCATTCCCCGGAAATGGCCAACGAAGCGTCACGGAAGGGATATTCATTGTATCTGTGCGGACACACTCACGGCGGCCAGGTCTGCCTGCCCGGAGGACGTCCGATCATGACCCGCCTGATCCGCGATCACCGGTTTGTCTCCGGCTGGTGGAAATGCGGTGATATGACCGGCTACACCAGCCCCGGCATCGGCGCCTCCGGAGTGCCCGTGCGCTTCTTCAGCAGAGGAGAAGCGACCCTCATTACCCTGAAGAAAAAGACCCCGAAATAATTTATGTTGCTAAAATGTTCGCGCATGGTTATTGATATGTTCTTACATTTCAATAATGGAGGTTTCCTACTATGCCTACATCATTCATGCAGGATTTTGCGACGCTGTTCTCCCTTGTTCTGGCCGGTTATTTGTGGCTGCTGATCGGGTAGCCACAATATATTGTTATATTTTCTTTAACATATACCGTATCATGCCTGTCATAAGCCTGAAGGATTTCTAGGATACGGACCATGAGCGACCTGTTTCAACATGTCGAGAAAAAGCCCGCCGGAAGCGTTTCCGCCAAGAGCGCACGCGCCAAGGGCGGCGCCGCCAAGGACGACGGGCAGAGCTATTCCGCCAAGGATATCGAGGTTCTTGAGGGACTGGAGCCGGTGCGGCTGCGCCCCGGCATGTTCATCGGCGGCACCGATGAGAGAGCGTTGCACCATCTGGCGGCGGAGGTTATCGATAATTCGATGGACGAGGCAGTGGCGGGCCATGCCGGACGCATCGACATCGAGTTAAAGGAAGGCAATATTCTTACCATCAGCGATAACGGTCGCGGCATCCCCGTTGATCCCCACCCCAAGTTCAAGAACAAATCGGCGCTGGAGGTGATCCTCACCACCCTGCATTCGGGCGGCAAGTTCAGCGGCAAGGTCTATGAGACATCGGGCGGTTTGCACGGCGTCGGGGTTTCCGTCGTTAACGCCCTTTCCGATTATTTTTTGGTGCAGGTGGCGCGGGACCGCAACTTGTGGAGCCAGTCCTACAGCCGGGGCCGACCGGAAGGGCCGCTGAAAAACGAGGGGGCGGTGCAAAACCGCCGAGGCACCACCGTTACTTTTCATCCTGACCCGCAGATATTCGGCGCGATGCACAAGTTCCGCCCCGCCCTGCTCTACCGCATGGCCCGCTCCAAGGCCTATCTGTTTCGGGGCGTGGAAATCCGCTGGTTATGCGATCCGTCCCTGATCAAAGGGGGCGACGACACGCCGCCGTCGGACACCCTGCACTTTCCGGGCGGGCTTACCGACTTCCTCAATTCAACGCTGAAGGATTGCCGAACCCTGACCTCGACCATTTTCTCCGGGCAGGCCAAGTTGAACGGTGGCTCCGGCAAGGTCGAGTGGGCGGCGGCGTGGACGCTTGACGAGGATGAATTCTTCAACTCCTACTGCAACACCATTCCCACCACCCAGGGCGGCACCCATGAGATGGGCTTGCGCTCGGCCTTGACCAAGGGGCTTAAGGCCTACGGCGAACTGACCAACAACAAGCAGGCGGCCAAGATCACGGCTGAAGACGTGGTCAGCGGCGCCCGCCTGATGCTGTCCGTGTTCATTCCTGATCCCCAGTTTCAGGGCCAGACCAAGGAAAAACTATCGACGCCGGAAGCCGCCAGATTGGTCGAGGCCGGCATACGCGATCACTTTGATCACTGGCTTTCCGGCGATACGGCCGGCGCCAAGGCGCTGCTGGATCATGTCATCGAGCGCGCCGATGAGCGCAACCGTCGCCGCAAGTCCAGGGAAACCAAGCGCGCCTCGGCGACCCGACGCCTGCGTTTGCCGGGAAAGCTCACCGACTGCACCTGCAACACCGCCGACGGCGCCGAGTTGTTCATCGTCGAGGGAGATTCCGCCGGCGGCTCCGCCAAGCAGGCCCGCGAGCGGTTGAATCAGGCTATCTTGCCCCTGCGCGGCAAAATTCTCAACGTCGCCAGCGCTACCGCCGAAAAGATGATGGCCAATCAGGAACTGCGCGACCTGATCGAGGCCATGGGCTGCGGATCGGGAAAGACCTACGATGACGCGGCCCTGCGTTACGAAAAGATCATCATCATGACCGACGCCGACGTTGACGGCGCTCATATCGCCTCTTTGTTGATGACTTTCTTCTTCAGGGAAATGCCGAAGCTGATCGAAAACAATCACCTTTACCTCGCCATGCCGCCTCTGTACCGCATCTCGCAAGGGGGCAAGACCATGTATGCGCGGGACGACGCTCACAAGGAAGAGCTTCTGAAAAAGCAGTTCACGGGCAGGAGCAAAATAGAAATCAGCCGCTTCAAGGGCCTGGGCGAAATGCCTTCGAACCAGTTGAAGGAAACTACGATGAGTCCGGCCAACCGCACCCTGCTGAGGGTCACCATCCCGACCGGCCACAGTTCCGAGGAAATAGTCGAAGCCAAGAACACCGCCGATCTGGTGGAAAGCCTGATGGGCCGCAAGCCGGAACTCCGCCTCGCCTTTATTCAGGAAAACGCCCGCTTCACCGGGAATATAGATATTTAGTCCCCTGTTAAAAACTCCGAACGCCCTTGATTTGCCGAGTGGTTTTAGCGATTTGACGTAGTCGGATTTGCAAGAAATCGTA